>TARA_R110001583_G_scaffold195420_1_pt1 | contig 118650 bp, 110 predicted proteins | sample TARA_R110001583 | Tara Oceans TARA_R110001583 (sample SAMEA4398432) | marine metagenome | biome: Polar Biome; feature: [MES] marine water layer (ENVO:01000295) within the mesopelagic zone...; material: water (ENVO:00002006), including particulate matter (ENVO:01000060) such...
GCCATTGGTGAGGTGATTACGCACGTGAAGGCGCTGGAGGCCTGACAACATGGAGCAGCCAAACATGAAGAAGATCCGCAGCATTCTGGTCGCGAACCGCAGTGAAATCGCCATTCGGGTGTTCCGTGCCGCGAGCGAGATGAACATCCGCACGGTCGGCATCTATGCGCATGAAGACCGCCTTGCCCTCCATCGTTTCAAGGCCGACGAGGCCTACCAGGTGGGGGCGGGCAAGAAGCCGATCCAGGCCTACCTCGACATCCCCGACATCATCCGCATTGCGCGCGAGGCCAAGGTGGACGCAATCCATCCGGGCTACGGCTTCCTGTCCGAGAACCCCGATTTCGCCGAGGCCTGTGCGGCGGCCGGGATTGCCTTCATCGGGCCGAGCCCGGCGGTGATGCGTCAGCTCGGCAACAAGGTGTCTGCGCGCGAACTGGCGCAGCGTGCCGGTGTGCCGGTGGTGCCAGCGACCGGTGCGCTGCCGTATGACCTGGATGCCTCGCGTCGCCTGGCGGCAGAGGTAGGCTATCCGCTGATGCTCAAGGCGAGCTGGGGTGGCGGTGGTCGCGGCATGCGCGCCATCGAGTCCGAGGCTGAACTCGGCGATGCGATCGATGCCGCGCGTCGCGAGGCTGCGGCGGCTTTCGGCAATGACGAGGTCTATCTCGAAAAGCTGGTGCGGCGTGCGCGTCACGTCGAAGTGCAGGTGCTTGGCGATACCCACGGCCAGCTGGTGCATCTGTTCGAGCGCGACTGTTCGGTGCAGCGACGCAACCAGAAGGTGGTCGAGCGCGCACCCGCGCCCTACCTCGATGCGTGGCGCCGGGCAGAGCTGTGTGAAGCGGCGCTCAAGCTCGCACGTGAAGTGGGCTACTCGCACGCCGGGACGGTCGAGTTCCTGATGGACGTGGATACCGGCGACTTCTACTTCATCGAGGTCAATCCGCGTATCCAGGTCGAACACACGGTGACCGAGCAGGTCACCGGTGTGGATATCGTCAAGGCGCAGATCCGCATCACCGAAGGCGCGCGCATCGGCGACGAAGACAGCATGATCCCGGACCAGGAGGCAATCCGCCTTCACGGCCATGCGCTGCAGTGCCGGGTCACCACCGAAGACCCCGAGAACGGCTTTACCCCCGACTACGGGCGCATTACCGCTTACCGCAGTGCGGCGGGCCTGGGCGTGCGGCTCGATGGCGGCACCGCCTACTCCGGCGCGGTCATCACCCCGTTCTACGACTCCCTGCTGGTGAAGGTGACGGTGTGGGGCAATACCCCGGACGAGGCGAGCGCCCGCATGGATCGCGCCTTGCGCGAGTTCCGGGTGCGCGGCGTATCGACCAACCTCGCCTTTCTCGAGAATGTCATCGCCCACCCGCTGTTTACCTCGGGCGAATGCACTACGCGCTTCATCGACGAAACGCCGGAGCTGTTTGATTTCCCGCTGCGTCAGGACAGGGCGACGCGACAGCTCAACTTCCTTGGCGAGGTCATCGTCAATGGCAACCCGGAGATGAAGGGCCGCAACGCGCCACCGCTGCCGATCCCGCGCCCGCGCCTGCCTGCGTGCGATCGTGGCGCGCCGATCCCGCCCGGCAGTCGTGACCGCCTCAAGGAGATGGGGGCGGAGGGCTTCTCGAAGTGGATGCGCGACGAACCGCGCGTGCTGCTCACCGACACCACGATGCGCGACGCCCACCAGTCGCTGTTCGCGACCCGCATGCGGACCGCCGACATGCTCGCCGTGGCGCCGCATTACGCACGCATGGGCGCAGATCTGTTCTCGCTCGAGTGCTGGGGTGGCGCGACCTTCGACGTCGCGATGCGCTTTCTGAAGGAAGACCCGTGGCAGCGCCTGGGGCTGTTGCGCGAGGCGATACCGAATGTGCTGTTCCAGATGCTGTTGCGTGGCTCGAACGCAGTTGGCTACACCAACTATGCGGACAACGTGGTGCGCCACTTTGTGCAGCAGGCCGCGCGCGGACCCGACGGCGTCGGTGGCATCGACCTGTTCCGCGTGTTCGATTCGCTCAACTGGGTAGACAACATGCGGGTCGCGATCGATGCGGTGCGCGATACAGGCGCCTTGTGCGAGGCGGTGATGTGCTATACCGGCGACCTGTTTGATTCGTCGCGCAGCAAGTACAACCTGAGGTACTACGTCGACATGGCCCGCGCACTCGAGAAGGCCGGCGCCAACATCCTGTGCATCAAGGACATGGCCGGCGTGTGCCGGCCGAATGCGGTCACCGAACTGGTGCGGGTGCTGCGCGAGGAGACCGCGCTGCCGCTGCACTTCCACACCCACGACACCAGCGGCATCTCGGCTGCCAGCGTGCTCGCTGCGGTCGAGGCCGGGGTGGACGCGGTGGACGGGGCGCTCGACTCGATGAGCGGCCTGACTTCGCAGCCCAGCCTGGGCTCGATCGTGGCTGCGCTCAAAGGTACAGCGCGCGATCCGAAAGTCGACCTGCGTGCGCTGCAGTCGCTGTCACGCTACTGGGAGGGCGTGCGCCGGCAGTATGCGCCCTTCGAGCCCGACATCCGCGCCGGCACGTCCGAGGTCTACCGTCACGAAATGCCGGGCGGGCAATATACCAACCTGCGCGAACAGGCGCGGGCGGTGGGCATCGAGGAGCGCTGGCCGCAGGTGGCGGATGCCTATGCCGAGGTCAATCTGCTGTTCGGCGACATCGTCAAGGTGACCCCGTCCTCCAAGGTGGTCGGCGATATGGCCTTGTTCATGGTCACCAACGAGTTGCGCCCGCAGGACATCACCGATCCGAAGCGCGACATCGCCTTTCCCGAGTCGGTAGTGCAGTTGTTCCGCGGTGAGCTCGGTTACCCGCCGGACGGCTTTCCGGAAGCCCTGCAGAAGAAGGTGCTGAATGGTCTGGCGCCGGTCGTCGGGCGTGCCGCCGACCACCTCCCGGATGTGGATCTGGCGCAGGCAAAAGCGGCGCTCGAGACCGAGATCGGCCGCCCGGTGTCGGAAACCGACCTCGCTTCGTCGCTGATGTATCCGAAGGTGTTCCGCGATTTTGCGCGCCACGACAACCAGTTCGGCGACGTTTCCGTGCTGCCGACGCCTGCCTTCTTCTATGGTCTGGTGGAGGGCGAGGAGATCTCGGTCGAGATCGACCGCGGCAAGACGCTGGTGATCCGCCTGCTCGGCCGCAGCGACACCGACGACGGCCATGTGAAGCTGTTCTTTGAGCTCAATGGCCAGCCGCGTCTGATCAAGGTGCCGGTTGCCGGCTTCAATGCGGTCGAGCGCCCCCAGGCCGACCCGGCCAATCCGGAGCAGGTCGGTGCGCCGATGCCGGGCATGGTGGGAACGATTGCCGTGCGCCCCGGCCAGCATGTCAGCAAGGGCGACATGCTGCTGACGCTGGAAGCGATGAAGATGGAGTTGTCGATCAAGGCCGAGCGCGACGGGGTGGTGAAGCAGGTCTACACCACGTCGGGCACCGTTGTGGCGGCCAAGGATCTGCTGCTCGACTTTTCGTGAGCCCTGGCGGGGGCGGCTTGCGAAGGGCGGGCGGGCTCAGAGTCCGCGGCGTTCGCGTGAGCTGCGTTCGCGTTCGGTCTTGAAGATGTAGCGTTGAATCTGGGTGTCGGCAACACGTGGCAGCTCGACGAAGCGGAAGCCGACGCGTTGCGTCAGCACGCCGCTGCGGGTTGATTGCTGCGAGTTGTTCCTCACCTCGAGCCGGACCGTGAGCGCTTCGCCATCGACCAGTTTGAGCACGCAATCGTCGATCACCTTGCCGATCGGCAGGTGCACGGTATCGAGCGGCAACTGCAAGGCGGTGCCGCCCGGGCTGATGTCGAGTACACGGGCTTCGAGTGGTTCGGGGTTGGTTTCGTCGGCCTTCACGCCGAGCCGGCAGGAGACTTCGTGCGTCACCGGAACCTGCATGCGGTAGAACTCGCGCCGCTGCACGCGGGCCATTTGCTCGGGTATGCGCGCAGCAAGAGCGGGGCGACCATCCAGCTGCATTTCGGTGAGCGGGCCAACGGAAAACTGGATCCGGATCTTGTCGAGCTGGGTGACGCATACCATGCGCTCGGCCTGCAACGCCCTGTCGTTGATCAGGCGGTCGGGGCTGACATCGAGAAAGACCCACTCCTCGTCGTCGGAGAGCGTCACCAGCGCCGTCAGAAAGGACTGGCCGCCGGGTGACAGGTGCGCGCTGATGAGCGAATGCCCGTCGATCAGTGCCTGCAGCAGTTGGCGAATCTGGCGCTTTCCGTGCAGCAGGTATTTCTCGAGCGAGTCATTCTGCAGCGGAGCGACGGGTTGGTTTTCGATCTCTTCGGACATGCCTTGTCTGATCTGGGTGATACGCCTTTGTGAATGCGAATTCTTATAGCACGCCTCGCCCTTCGCTGGTGCGCCAGCGACCGGATCGCGGCGTTTCTCCCTGCGTGAAGGGGCGTTCAGAAATTGCCGCGTTCTCGGGCGTTGCGAGTGCGCTCGATCTTGAGGATGTAGCGCTGGATAATGCTGTCGGCATTGCGTGGCAGGTCGAGAAACTCGCATCCCGCGCGTTGCATCTCGATTCCGTTGCGATTGACCAGCCGGAACAGGTTCCTGACTACCAGCCGGGTCCTGATCGGCTCGGCTTCGGGCAGGCGCAGGGTGCAGCCGGGAAACTCCATGTGTGGCTCGAACACGAAGTCCGAGGGCGGCACTGCAATCGCGATGCCGCCACTGCTGATGTCGATGATCCGGACTTCGACCGGCATGCCGCCACCCGTGCCACCGGCAATCGGTAGTTCACAGATCACCGACTGCGTGACGGGCGTCTGCAGGCGGTAGAACTCGCGGCGTTGCAGGCGCAGCACGCTGTCGGGCAGCAGGGCACGGAATGCAGGCCGGCCATCGACCTGGATGCGGGCCGGGTTCTCCACCTGAAACTGGATGCGGATGTTGTGGAGCTGCGTGATGCAGGTTATCTGTGCCGCCTGTTCGATGCGGGTGTTGATCGATTCGTCCGTGCTGCCGTCCAGCAGCAGGGCAGTATCGTCGTCGGCCAGTCCAAGTACGGCGGTCAGGAAGGATTGGTTGCCGGGCGTCAGTTGCGCGCTTACCAGCGCACGACCGGTCACTAGACTGGTCAGCAGCTGGCGGATTTCGCGGGGGCTCTGCAGCAGATACTTTTCTTCTTCATCTGAGCGGACGAGCTCGACCCGGGTGTGTGCGTTATCGGTGGACATGCGTTCTGACGCGGATGCGGTTTCCGGAGGGTATTGCGCAGATCTTATAGCACGACTCGGTGCGGGGTGCGCTGTCCGCGCTCAAGTGCGGCGCAATCAGTGCCTGCGAGGCGCTACTCGGGCTTCTTGGCTGGCGTGCCCATCAGGCCGGCCAGTGCGGGTGGCGGTGGCGTAGCATCATTGCCTTGTTCGATACGGTACAGCCAGGCAAGCAGCTCCGCGACCGCGACGTAGAGCTGGGGCGGAATATGGGTGTCGAGATCGACCTGCATCAGCAGGGAGACCAGCTCGGGCGATTCGTGCACATAGACACCGGCTTCTCGCGCACGCTCGATGATCTCCTGCGCGATCAGGCCGCGGCCCTTGGCGACGACGCGCGGTGCGCCTTCGCCGCTGGAGTAGGTCAGGGCGACCGCTTCGCCGCGGCCGGGGAGCTCATCCGCGCTCATCACGCAACTCCACGACCATACCTGTGAGCGGCACGGCGACCGCCTCAAGCGCGTCGGCCAGCGCGCCCTGTCCAGCCTCAAGGGCGGCGATGGCGTCGGGGTCGTCTGCGCGCAGGCGCAAGGCGACGCCAGCCGGTGTCAGATGCAGCTGCGCTTCCATGCCGCCGAGGCGGGGCAGGGTGAGGCGAAGTGTGGTGTTCCATTCGGCAGGGGTTTCGGCCTCACCACCTTCGGCTTCGCCGCGCGGGTCCTCGATGATCCATTCGATCTTCTGCCCCGGCCACGCAAAGCCGTGCCAGGCATACTGGTTGGTGGCCAGCGCATCGAGCTGCTGATGGACGACCGGCAGGGTACGCTCGGCCACCGGGCCCGCCTTGCTGACGGCTGCCTCCGTCCCGAGCGCAGAGGCGACGCCTCGTGCATTCTCGCTCCCGGCAGTGCCTGCCGCGACTGTGGCGTTGCCGGCGGCTTGCGCTGCAGTGCCCGATGCGGGGCCGGGGCGTGCGGCAAGCTGCGCGGCCTGCGAACCGGGCGTCGCGGCGGCCTGCGCCTGCGGCTCGCGCATCAGGGCTGCGAGGTCGGTCTTGCCCGACAGCCATTGCGCCTGATGCGACTCATAGAACAGCCCGCTCTGCGCCACGGCCTGACGCAGCATCGGCACCAGCGCGGCACCGTTTGCCGGCGGGGTGGTCAGCAGCGGCTGGTTATTTGCCAGTACGACGGGCTTTGAGGCCGGCTGTCCGGTGAGCAGGAAACTGATCAGCTTGCCGGTCTGGCTCAGCGTTGAAGGGGCCGAACTGTTGGCCTGAGCGGCGTCGGGATTCGCCAGTCGGGCGAGCACCGCCTTGGGTGTGGTTTCGGCAACGACCAGTTCGAGTGTGTCGCCGGCCTTGGCCGAGGTGTTGAGCGCCAGTGTGACCTGCTTGCCGGCAACGAGCGCCTGGAAGGTGCCATCGGGCAGGGTGCGCTGCAAGGTGGCGAAGAAACGCTGCCCCGGGATGAGTTCGGGCAGTTGCGCCTGGATCTCGCGCGCACGTTGAAGGCCCGCGACCGGCGGTTCGGTATTGAAAAAGCTTGCTTCGTTGAGCAGGCGGAGGCGGGCGGCGAGGTCGGCAGGGATCATGTGAGTCGTCCCCCTTGTGATCGCCGGCGGTGGTCGTTACAGGCCCGGATTGCCGTACGCGTTACGGACTGCGTTGTCCCGTACGGCTCCGGAAAGCAGCTTGCGTGTACTCTCCAGCGCCGGTTCTGCGTGGATCCGGATTTCCTGGTCGAGTTCAAGGATGCGGCTTACCGTTTTGGCAATCTGCTCCATGCTCGCGGGCGATTGATCGACGGGTACGGCCGCCCTTTGTGCCGCCCTCCGGATCTCTTCCGCCGTGCGACCCAGCTCTGCAAGGCGGTCCCAGTCATTCTGCTGCGCGGCGAGGGCCATTGCCTCATACGCACTCAGCAGTTGGTTGCTCGCTTCCAGTGTCAACATTGCCCGCTCCGTCAGGGTGTCACCTGGTTGGCGATTCCCTCCCAGGCTTCCCTGATGCTGCCCAATAGCCCGCAAACTTCGTCGAGGGCCGCTTCATTGTTGTGAAGGTTGGCGTAGAGAAGTCGCTCTGCCATGTATTCGTACAGCGCGTCGAGACGGCCAGCGATCTCTCCCCCGGCCTCGAGATCGAGGCTGACTTTCAGGCCGTTGGTGATGATGTCGATCGCTTTCGAAATGGCGGCCCCCTTGGTGGGGATGTCCTTGTTTCGCATGGCGGCTGCGGCAGTCCGCAAGGACAGGAGGGCCCCGTCATACAGCATGAGAATCAGCTTGTGCGGCGTCGCGGACTCGACGCTGGTCTCTGTGCTGACTCTGGCGTAAGCCGATGCTCGATTGGCATAGGAGGTTCCGAACATGAGAGTCGCCGTCCTTAATTATTCGACGATTTGGTCGAGAATTGCTGCGTCAGATAGGTGCTGGTGTCGTTCAGGCTGGAGATCAACGAGTCGAGCTTGGTGAATTGGGCGCGATATCTCGCTTCCGTTGCGGTAAGCCGTGTTTCCAGCGTGTCGTACTGTTTTGTGATCGACTTGATCGTGGCATTGATACCTGCGGTCCGGCTCGCGAGCACGCCGTCGCTGTTGAGAAAGCCATCGAGACGTGAATTGAAGCTCGCTGCAAAGCCATCGACGCCGTCTTTTCCGGCAAAGAGGGATGCGACGCCCGATTCAGGATCGTTCATCGCCTTCGAGAGCTTGCCGTTGTCGAAGCTGAGTGTCCCGTCCTTGGCAAAGCTGATGCCGACCTGAGACAGCGTACTCACCGTGCCGAAGCCTGAAAATGCGGTGCCCAGTGCCGCGCGCAACTGGGTCTGGATGCTGCGCGCGGTCGAGTCGCCCGTCAGTGTCGACGCGGTGCTGGTGTCGGTGTTGTAGACCGTCAGATTCTTCAGTGTGTCGGCAACGTCGTTGTACGCCTTGACGAACGCTTCCACGGCAGTTTTTGCCGCACTCTGATCCGAAGAAATGGTGACGGTGCCTTTGAGGCTGCTCACCGTGCCGCTCGGTTCGTTGGTGAGCGTCAGCGTGACGCCGTCGATCACGTCCGCGATGTCGTTCTTGCCGCGCGTGAGTTCGATGCCGTCGACCTTGATCCGCGCATCCTGTGCGGTTTGCACGGAGTACATGGTGTCGGTCGGCGCAGGTGTCGCTGCAGGATCAAAGCTGAGGTCGGCCAGGCCGCCTTCGCCGGTGATCTTGAATGCCATGTTGGCACCGGTCTTGGAGCCGCTCAGCACCAGCTGATCCTCGGTGCCATTGTTCACGATGCTGGCCTTGATGCCCAGCGTGGAATTGCCGTTTATCGCATCGCGCAGCTCCTCGAGCGTGCTGCCTTCGAACTCGAGCGAAGCGGTTCGGGCGGGAACGTCGTCTACGAAGACGTTCGACCCACCGGAATCAGTGACGGTGCCGTAATCGATGGTGATCTTGCCGGCGGATGGAACGAAGCTGGTATCCGTCGGGGTGGACACGCGTTGGATCTTTGCCATCTGCATGACTTCGACGCTGTAGCTGCCCGACGCCGCGCCTGCTTTCGGACTTGCGGTGAAGCCATCGCCGGACACCGCCGCCTTGGCGGCCGTGAAGGTGTCGGTCTTGGCCAGTGCATTCGTGGCGGTTTGCAGCGAGGAGAGCGCGCTCTTGATCTGGCCGTATCCGGAGAGTTTCGCCTGATAACTGGCCTCCTTGTTGGCAAGAATGCTCAGCGGGCGACTTTCGATCGTCATCAGCTGGCTGACCAGCGATTCGATGTCCAGTCCTGAGCCTACGCCCGTTGCGGTGATGCCGGCCATTTCGTTCTCCTGCTGAACGTGTGACTGCTCAGGCCTTCTGTTGCAGCAACAATCCCTGCAAGTTGTCCAGTGCCTTCGCGATGGTGATGATCTCTTCCGAGGGGATTTGCCGAATGACTTCGTCGGTACTGGCGTCCACCACTTTCACGATGGTCTTGCCGGTGTCCTCGTCTATCGAAAAAAGCAAATCCTGTGCCACGGGAGTAATTGCATTTCTGACTTCCTCCATGGCCCGCTGGACATCCTCTAGAGACGAGGGCATCCGTGATTTGGACTGATCAGCCGAAGTGGAGGCCTCCACACTTGATGTGACAGGCGCGGTGCCCTCCGCGCCCGGTTGCACTTGGATCTCCTGACGCGGCCCCTGCCCGGCGACAGGTGTATCCGCCGTGCCTGGTGGACGAGCGCTGGGCTGCATTGTCTGCGGCAGCGAGCTGTTTACAACGGAGATACTCATGATTGTCTCCCTCAAGAGAATGCGGCGCGATGCTCTTGCGAACTTCGCGCCGCGCACATTACGTTAGGCTACTCCGCTTAGCCGAGCAGCGAAAGCACGTTCTGCGGCAAGGCATTGGCCTGTGCGAGCATTGCCGTACCAGCCTGCTGCAGGATCTGCGCACGGGTCAGGTTCGAGGTCTCGGCCGCGAAGTCCGTGTCGCGAATCCGCGAACGTGATGCCGACAGGTTCTCTGAGGTCGCCTGCAGGTTGCTGATCGTGCTCTCGAAGCGGGACTGCAGTGCGCCGTAACGTGCGCGTTGCGAGTTGACCGCTGCCAGTGCCGAGTCGACCATCGCCAAGGTGCGGTTCGACGCCTCCACCGTGCTCACGTCAAGCTTGTCGATGGCTTGCAGTTGGCCGCCGTAGGTGCCGGATGCGGTGGTGATATCGGTTGCGTTCCCGGTGGTCAGCGTGAAGGACTTGTCCGAGTCGAGAATCACCTGGCCCGAGACCCATGCGCCGTTGGCGGCAGCCCATGCGCCGGTGTTGCCCGCCGCGGTGAGTGTTGTCGACAGCGTACTTGCGGTGGTCTGGTCTCCGTCGAGGACCGTGACGTCTTCGATCGTCAGGTTGGCGCCCGAAGCCGAGTCGTTCATGATCCGCACGTCCTTGCCTGCTTCGCTGGTCAGCTGGATACCGAACTGACCGTTGTCGGTTTCGACGATCTTGGCCGTGAAACCGGTCTTGCCGGAGACGTCGTTGAAAGCCTGCACGGCGGCATTGAGCTGGCTGGCTTGTCCCGCAGCCGAGCCGGACGCGGTGCCACCCACCGAGAACGATACCGTGGTGAAGGAGGTCGGATCGGCGCCGGTGGTCGTGTCGGTGGCGATCAGGAAGGAGTAGCTGGTGCTCTGCTGGAAACCGGCTGTCCCGCCACCGGCGTCGTCCGCACCCAGGATGAAGGAGGTCGTTGCCGTTGCCTTCACGCCGGTTTCGGCCTGGTTGATCTTGGCGGCGATCTGCTCCGCGCTGGAGCCGGCGGCATAGGTGATATCCTTGCTGCCCAGGCTGCTGGAGATGGTGATCGTGTCCCCTGCAATGACCGAGGTGTTGCCGTCAGAGCCGGCCGTTGTGAGTTTGCCGTCCGCGTTGGAGGTGCCAACCACGAGGTCGCCGACACCATTGGGCGAGTTGGTCGAGGCAGCGAGGCCGCCGATGCGGTAGTTGCCGTATGCGTTGGTCTGGAAGTTGCCCGAGGTCGCGGTGATGGTCTGGTTGGCATTTGCGCCGACCTGGAACTGCGCCGAGGTGAAGGAGCCGTCAAGCAGCTTCTGGCCGTTGAACTCGGTGTTGGTGGAGATACGCTGCAGCTCTTGCGTGAGCTGCTGCACTTCAGAGTTGATTGCTGCACGGTCACCGGACGAGTTGGTGGCGTTGGCCGACTGCACTGCGAGTTCGCGGATACGCTGGAGGATGTCGCCGGACGATTGCAGTGCCGATTCAGCAGTCTGCGACAGCGAGATACCGTCGTTGGCATTGCGGCGAGCCTGGTCGAGGCCGCGGATCTGAGCGGTGAAACGCTCGGAAATCGCGAGGCCGGCAGCGTCGTCCTTGGCGCTGTTGATGCGAAGACCCGAGGACAGGCGGGTGAGCGACTGCTGCAGCGAACTCGACGTCGTGTTCAGGTTACGTTGCGCATTGAGCGAGGCAACGTTGGTGTTGATGACTTGGGCCATGGTAGATCTCCTGGTTCAGCTAGTTGTTCACACGCCAGGGTGTCCGCTTGTCGGGGCTGGCACCGAGCAATTCATTTGCTCTTGCTTCAATTAACGTCACGCGTCCAGAAAACTTTAGGCGATTTGAAAAACATTCGGGGCTGCACTTGGCAGCCCCGATGATGTGAACGACCCGACTTCGGGAAACTTTACTGCAGCAGCTGGAGCACCTGTTGCGGCAGCTGATTGGCCTGCGCCAGCATGGCGGTGCCGGCCTGCTGGAGGATCTGGGCACGGGTCAGGTTGGCGGTTTCCGCGGCGAAGTCTGCATCCTTGATTCGCGAGCGTGAGGCCGAAAGGTTCTCGGACGTGCTCTGCAGGTTGGTGATGGTGCTCTCGAAGCGGGACTGCAGTGCGCCGTATCGTGCGCGCTGGTTATTGACTGCCGCCAGCGCGGAATCGACCATTGCCAGGGTGCGGTTCGAGGATTCCACGGTACTGACATCGAGCTTATCCACGCTTTGCAGCTGACCGCCGAAGGTGCCGGCTGCCGTGGTGATGTCCGTGGCATTGCCCGTACTCAGGGAGAATGATTTGTCGGAGTCGAGAATGACCTGGCCGGTCACCCATGCGCCACTCGCTGCGGCCCATGCTCCGCCGTTCCCGGCTGCAGTGAGCGTCGTCGCCAGCGTGCTGGTCGTGGCGGTATTGCCGTCGAGTACCGTGATGTCTTCAATCGCAAGATTCGCACCGCTTGCCGAGTCGTTCATGACCCGGATATCCTTGCCGACCTCGCTCGTGAGCTGGATGCCGAACTGGCCGTTGTCAGTCTCGACGATCTTGGCCGTGAATCCGGTCTTGCCCGAAACGTCGTTGAATGCCTGCACCGCCGCGTTGAGCTGGCTTGCCTGCCCTGCGGACGTACCCGATGCGGTGCCGCCGACCGAGAACGAAACGGTGGTGAATGAAGTCGGGTCTGCGCCGGGGCTGCCATCCGTTGCGAGCAGGAAGGAGTAGCTGGTGCTCTGCTGGAAGCCGGCTGCGCCGCCACCCGCGTCGTCCGCGCCGAGGATGAAGGACGTGTTTGCCGACGCCCTGACGCCGGTTTCGGCCTGATTGATCTTGGCGGCGATCTGCTCTGCGCTCGATCCCGCCGAGTAGGTGATGTTCTTGCTGCCGAGTGCGCTCGACACGGTGATCGTATCGCCCGCGACGACCGAGGTGTTGCCGTCGGCGCCCGCGGTGGTCAGTTTGCCATCCGCGATCGCTGTGCCGACGACGAGGTCGCCGACCCCGTTTGGCGAGTTGGTTGATGTGGCCAGCCCGCCGATGCGGTAATTGCCATAAGCATTGGTCTGGAAGTTGCCCGAGGTCGCGGTGATGGTCTGGTTGGCGTTGGCGCCAACCTGGAATTGCGCTGAAGTGAAGGAGCCATCGAGCAGCTTTTGCCCGTTGAACTCCGTGTTGGTGGAGATGCGCTGCAGTTCTTGCGTCAGCTGCTGCACTTCCGAGTTGATTGCGGCGCGGTCACCCGCAGAGTTCGTGGCGTTGGCCGACTGGATGGCAAGTTCACGAATCCGCTGAAGGATGTCGCCGGACGATTGCAGTGCGGATTCAGCCGTTTGCGACAGCGAAATGCCATCGTTGGCATTGCGGCGGGCCTGGTCCAGACCGCGGATCTGCGAGGTGAAACGTTCCGAGATTGCAAGACCGGCGGCGTCGTCCTTGGCGCTGTTGATGCGCAGTCCGGAGGAGAGGCGTTGCAAGGACGTCGACAGTGAGTTCTGCGAAACGTTGAGGTTGCGTTGCGCGTTGAGCGATGCAACGTTGGTATTGATTACCTGTGCCATTTTTTGCATCTCCTTCAGTCAGGTTCGGAGGTTGCTCGGACCGGCTGGATGTGAGGAATATCGTTCCGGTCTCCGAGCCTTCTGAGGCTGATAAAGCGAGATGCGTGCCAGGTGAAAATTATTTCGATATTTCAATTTCTTAAGTGATTTTGCAGGGGCTTCGCGGCAAGTCTTGCCGGCTTGCCGCCGAGTACCGGCAGCAGTTTGCCGGCAAGGCGGCAATGTGTCGGCCCAAAGGAACCGTAACCGGCAATGCGGGCGGCTGTGTCCGCTTCATTCCGTCAAGCCGGTACGGCCCACGATTCGACCCATTTCGGGAGCTGGCCCGGGCTGCTCCACGCTTGCATAACGGCTGCACGAAGGGCGTTGCCCTCCCGCTCGAGCGTTTCGCGCTCGCCGGTGCGTTCAACAATGGCTGTCACCCATCGCGAGGCGGTGTTGGGAAGCAGTGTGACCGGGAGTCCGCATTGGTAGGGCACGATGTCGGTGGCGAGCACCGGTACGCCGACTGCGCCGTATTCAAGCAGGCGCAAATTGCTCTTGCACTCATTGAAGCGGTTCAGTGCGAGGGGGGCAACAGCAAGGTCGAGATCGAGTGCCGCGAGGCTTGCCGGGTAATCCGCGAATTTCACGCCAGCGTGAAACTCGGCCAGATGAGGCTTGATGTCCTCGAGACACATGCCGAAGAACACCCAGTCGACCTTGTCAGCCGTCGCCGCCACGACGTCGCGAATGAGCGCGAGATCGCCTGCGTGGCTGACGCCGCCGGCCCAGCCGACCCGCAATCGGTCGCCGCGGATACGCTCCGAAGCGGCACGAGGCAGCCAAAGCGCGGGGTCGAGGACGTTGGGCACGCAGCGCACGTCATCATGCAGGCCCCGAAAGGCATCCGCCAGCGCAGGGGTGGAAACCGTTACCGTATCGGACAGTCGGCAGGCTTCGCGGACGCGACGACTGATGTCGGGCCACACATTGCGAGCATGGATGTTGCTGCTCGGCAGTTCCATCAGGAGATCGTCGAAATCCATGACGACACGGAGCGGCAGGGTCGACCGCAATTCGGCGAGTGCGGAGAGTTGGGCGTCGTCAACCTGGCGCTGGGTGTGGAGCGTGTCGATGCCGAGGCGGGCAATCTCTGCCGGTGTGGGGTAGCCGGCGGCAACTCGCGCCCGGACCAGCGTTTTGGCGTGCGCGGCGAGCGCGGGCTGAACAACACGGTAGTGTCCCGAGCCGGCTGCGTCGGCCGGCAAGGCAAGGACGTTCGTCAGGCCGAGTGCGAAAAGCGGATCGGGCGCGAGCGCTCCGCGTGATTCAATCTGAAGATGCCTGGATGCGAGACTCAATGCGGGGTGACTGGCCGGGTCGGTGACGATTGCATCGTGCCAGCGCTGCAGAAAGCGTTGCCGGGCAGCCGTGAATCGCGCCGCAGCCCATTGTGACGCTTCCGCAGTGGTGAAACGCGCCTTGAGCGTGTGGCCAGCGTCGTGCATGAGCGTGGCATGGGGTGTCCAAAGCAAACGGTAACCCGACACGCGCAGGCGCTGGCAGAGGTCGAAGTCGGCATAGCCCAGGTCATAGGCTTCGTCGAAACCGCCAATGGCATTGAATGCGGCTCTTGGCACGAGCATGCAGGCCGCGGTCAGCGCGCCAACCTCCTGCGTGTGCTGAAGGTTGCCGTTCCAGCCCTCGTGTTCCATCGATGCGCCGGTGTCGTGCATGTCGGCGGCACCGGACAGACCCAACATGACCCCCGCGTGTTGCAGACGGCCGTCGGGAAAGACGAGGCGAGCACCCACCGCGCCGATATCGGGATGGCTGGCGAGGCCGAGCATGATCTCGAGCCAGTCGCGATGAAGCGCCGCAGTGTCGTCGTTCAGGAACAGTAGCATGTCTCCCGTCGCGACTCGGGCGCCTGCATTGCATAGCGCAGCGAAATTGAAGGCACCCTCGACGCGAACGGTCCGGAATCGCGCCGGATCGATCGCTTCGAGGCCCTCGATCAGCGCGCGTGCGGCGGGGTCGTCGCCGCCGTCATCGACGATGATCAATTCGAAGTGGGGCCAGGCGGTATTCTCGAACACCGATTCGACGCAGCGTTTCAGGATGTCGGGCTGATCACGGGTGGGAATGATGACGGACACGCGAACATTTTCGGCGGGCGGGTAGTGCACCTGAAGGCCCGGGATGACCGTCAGCGGAATCAGCGTGGTTGTCATCGCGCGGCGGGCGAAATGCGCATCCACGGCGTCCCGATGCGCAGCCGCCAGCATGTCGGCATTGCCCCTTGTGGCGGGATGACGGCTGCGGTCGCACCACAGCAGGACTTCCTGCACATGCGCCATGTGCTCGGCGCCCATTTCGATGGCAACGAGACGGAGGGCGGGGAGGAAGGAGTGCGATGGTGTATCGCTTGGCACGTGTGCGAGCAGCGTCGTCTTTACGGCGAGAACATCCGGTTGATCGACCCTGCAACGCAAGGTTTCGAGCGTGGGTGTTGGCCAAAGGCGCACGGCTGAGCGCGTTTCGTCTCCGGTGTGTACCAGTGCATCGCAACTCAGAATGCTGGCCTTGGGGCGCTGTGCGAGAGCCAGCGCAAGTGTGAGCAAGGTATGAGGGAAGAGGCGATCGCCCGCGACGAGCGGAAGGATCCAGTCGGCGTCGGTCTCAGCAGCGATGCGTCGCAGGTCGTTGTCCCACCGGGTCGGTGTCCGCTGCTCGACCTTGGGTCCATCGATCCAGTGGGTTGGAATCGCATCCACACAGACCAGTGTCACGGCGTCGGGTTGGAGGCACTGCTCGGCGAGCGTCTGAAGCGTGTCGAGCGTATCGGAATCAAGTGATTCGGACCAAAGCACGACCTGAATGCGCGGTTTGGTCAAACCAGCCAGTGCCGTGCGGATCAGTTCAATTTCGGCATGGTTGCGCGGCTGTACCAGCCCTTCCGGCAGATAGCGCAATGCAGCGGATGCGCTACCAAGCTGTGGCGGCAATGTCGATTCGCTTGTGGCGAGGGTACGCAGGGTGTCGGCTGTGGCTGCGAGATATCCATAGCCGAAGTGGCGGTCAGGTTCGAGATGGGCGCCTTCGGCCCATTCGTTCCAGGCATTGACGAACACATAGCGCAACCCGGGCGGGTTGTGGCGCAGCGCCTGATTGGCCGCGAGGCGCAACCATTTGGCATACCTTGCAGGTGTCGCATGATGGAAGATTCGTCCGCGGCCTGGTCGGCGGGCGTCGTTGTCCCAGCCAGTCATGACCCCCGGGAAATAGGCGAATGGGCGGGGTCTGTCGTCACCGAATTCGGCAAGGGAGGTCGCGAGCACGGTGTCCCGATAGTCGAGAATCTCACCGCTGAAGCCGGGATCGACCATGTCGAGTTCGCCGTTGATTGGCGGCATGTTGCGGAGTTGATGCGGCGGAAAGCCGGCCGCCGCATCAAAACCGAAAGGCCTCGGGTCGTCGATGTCGAAGGAGCATACCGCGACCAGATAGAGATCGCCGATGCCAAGCGCTTTGGCCTCCTTGCGCCACCGCATCGCCGTCGCCTTGGCATCGTCGAGCAGACTCGCGCGATAGACGAGCAGCATTGGCTTGCCATCGACCCGGATATAGCGCGGATCTGCGAGATAGGGCTGGATGTGGCGCAGAAACGCAATGTCGTCTCGGGGCGAGTGCGATTGGGCAATCAGGACTTCCTGCTCCTGTCCATCCCAGCGGCGTGTCCAGTTTTCGTTGGCCCAGCACAGGCAGAACGGCATTTCCAGTGTGCTGTCAGCGAGGAATTGCCTTAGCGGCGCTTCGAGCAGGGTACGACCGTTGAACCAGTAGTAGTAAAAGCAGAAACCGGCAATCCCGTGTGTGCGTGCCAGCTCGATCTGACGGCGCATGATGCCCGGCGTGTTCAGGTCGTAGTGGCCGAGCTCGTGAGGAAGCCTCGGTTGGTGGTGGCCAATGAAGCGGGGGACGGCCTTGGAGACATTGGTCCATTCGGTGAACCCCTTGCCCCACCACTGGTCGTTCTCGGGAATGGCATGGAACTGGGGCAGGTAGTAGGCGAGGAACTTGACTGGTGGTTCGGGCGGAAGATCGTCTCGTCTGGATAGTGGACGCCAGTGCGGGCTGCGGGTGTCGGACAGCGGCTGCTGCAACAGTTGCCTGGCGTAGGTGGCGAGGGTCTCCGTGCGCAGGGGACGCGGCCCCGGCGTCAGATCGGCCACTTCCAGTCCGAAGGCGGCACAGACCGCAGTCAGACCGATTTCAAGTGCTTCCGGCGTTTTCTTGCCCGCGAACGGGGCTGCCGAACCCAGATATCGTTCATGGATCGACTTGACCAGCGAGCTGCGAACAAGCGCGATCGTGTGGGCGAAATAGTTCGCCTCGGCCACTGCTTCTTTTGGCAACGCAAGCACTTGCGCGAGTTTTCCGGCGAGCGATGCATCGACAAGCCTGCCGAGCGTTTGGCGCGGCAAGCCAGCGGGAAAGGCCATGCCGAGTTGCGGATTGCCGACAAAAGCACCTACCGCTGCGAGAAACCGCTCGGGTTCGAGGAACGCACTCGCATGCTTGTTGAGGACCTTGCGGTCGATTGTTCCAAGCGTGTCACTGCCGTAATCGAGGCGGCAAACGATGTCGGCCATTTCGACCGAGAACGGCGGCTGCTGGTGAGTGAGCGAATCAAGGAACTGCACCGAGCGGGGCGCATCCGTGGCCGTCTCCCACCGAATCCCCTCGATGGCGCTGGCAGGAACCTCATGCTTGTCCGCGATGACGATGGCACGTGCGTCGAGTCGCGGGTCCGCGACCAGGGCGATCGCAGCATTCAGTCCTTCCCGATCATTTGTTCGCACGTAGAACAGAACACGGGGGCGCTGACCGGTTGGTGGCTGCGTGACATCATCGAGGTGCTGGCTTGGCATGGGAAATGTCGCTATGGAGAGAGAGTTGAGCGGGCAGGCAGACGGGAGGGCGCGCCGGACACGCTTTTCAGGTCGGCTTGCGCAGCACGATCAATGCCTGCGGCAGGTAGTTGCGGTCATCAATGAAGGCCGTGAGTTCAAGCGCATGCGTCCAGTGCCGTTCGACATAACCGCGCGGAATCAGTGATTCACCGTAGAAGGCCTCACTTCCCGCGACGCCGTAGCCGGTTGCCGAATGCAGGAACTCACCGCTGTCGTAGGCGGCTTCGCACGCGGTCCGGTCGACAAACGAATTTGCAAGCTGACGGTGCCATGGGTGGGAGAAATCCTTTTCGGCACGCATCTGTTCGCAAACGCCAAGCAGTGAGCGTCCCTGCGTCGTGATCGCAATCATTCCGCCGGGACGCAGAATGCGGGTGAACTCGGCGATCCACGCATCCGAAGCGGCCGCCGAGAGATGTGAAAAGACCGAGTAGGCGATGATCAGATCGAATCCGTCGCCTTCAAGCGACGTCGGGGGCAGCGGCGTCACCGTTTCAAAGCGGGCATAGGGAAAGTTTTCACGACACACGTTGACGTATTGCTCGCTCACGTCGACGCCGACGACGTTCTCGGGACGGAAGTCGTGCATGAAAATCCGGGCGTAGCGTCCCCATCCCGTTCCGAAATCGAGTAGCCGCCCGTTTCCGTCCCAGCGCACGCCATCGCGCTGACAATGCTCGCGCACGGCGCGGTAGAAGCGCATGCCCTCCCTGAGCGCTGCTTCGTTGCTCGATCCGACCATGCCGACCTGCAGGTCTTCGGACGGAAAGCCCGGCAGCGGGAAGCCGTTGTAGGCGGGAACGGTCACGCTGCGGATCAGGACGTTGAGCCACTGATGGTCGTCCAGTGCGTGAACGCCCTCCCAGGCGCGAGAGTCTGCGGAGTTCCATTTCTCGAGTGGGGCAAGCTTGAGTTCCTCGCGCAGGGCATCGATTTGCGCCGTCAGACGCCGGTTTTCCGCGGTGAGCTGGTTGTTCTGTTCTTCAAGCTGAGCCTGTCGCACATCGGCTTCACGTTGGGCGGGTGTCGGCGCTCTCAGATCCGAAATGAGCCGCGCCCAGGCGACGGGCGAGATCTGCTTTTCGGCACTCAGAATCTCGCGCACAAGTGCAAGCACTTCTGCATGGGTGCCTTCGGCGCGCAATACGGGACTGAGAATCTCAAGTGCCCGGTTGGAATCATTGCGCGCTGCCTCTGCAGTTGCTTGGCGAAGCGTCACGATCAGTGGGGCTTCAGGCTGAGCCGCTGCATGTTCGAACAATAGGCATGCGACTTCAAGATCGCCGCTCGATAGCGCCATGGCAGCCAGATCGTTATACACCTCCCAACAGCGGCTGCCATTGTTCGCCAGCGCTTGCAAGACCTCGAAGCCTTCACGTACGTCTCCTTTTTCGATCAAGTGCCGGGCGTTGGAGTACGCATCGAGATCGCTCGATGAGCGTGGGGCTATGCCATTAGAGGAAGCGCTTGCCGGGCTGCTGTTCATATCGTGGCCATCCTTTTTAAGGTCCAGAGCGGTCTGATCGTCGCGCGGATACAGATCGGTACTTGCAAGTGTAGTGAATCGTATGTGTTCAGTTTGTCTGAGCAGAGTGCATCGGTCGTGGTTTCTACTGCCATGCCGCATGGCAAAACATCATCGCGATGAAAGCCTGCCTGAATGTCGCCCTGGTGCTTGCCACGCAGGTGGTCACCCCCTCGGCAACGGGGTGTTCGTGCACCGAAGCCGCCACCTCGCAGGTTTTCATTGTTGTGCGGCCTCCGCAAGCAGATCGAAGACGATGGGGAAGGTCTCGTTACGCACTTGCGCACGTAAAAGGTAAGCCGCCAGCGGGTCGACCTTGGGCGATTCACTGTTTTCTTCAGGCGCCACTGCGCCTGTTGTCGGCGCGTTGCGCACTCCACGCACCGCGGCTTCGAAACCTGCCGGGGAATGGGTCCGCAGATAGTGCTCACGGGCACGTTGCGAGTGTCTGGCAAGGGCTTCTGGTGAAGCCGAGTCGATGATGGCGAGCAACTCGTTCGGAGAAGACCAGCACCAAGTTCCGAGGGGGCCAAGCGTGGCACTGCCCAACGGCGGATACATGTTGTTTGCATGTGTGACGATCGGGGTGCCGGCGCCCATGGCCTCGATGATGGCGCGTCCGCCGCCCAGTGGAAACGAGCCGATGTACAGATCCACGTCGTGTTCCTTGAGTGTTGCGCCAAGATTTTCCACCCACGGGATATGTGTGAAGCGTTCTTCGCTGACGCCTTGAGCGGCAAGTTCGGCACGCAGGGCATTCAGAATGTCATCGGACAACGGGCCTATGTGCAGATGCCTTCCTCCGCTGCGTCGCAGAACCTGCGGCAGGACCGTCCAGTAGTGAAAGGGATAGGGTGCCATGAATTTCGCGTCATGGCCGCTGCAGGCCGTGAGCAGGGAGCCTGTCCGGCGGAACGAGGCGGGATCGTGCGGGCGCGCACCGATGTCCGGTACAGACAGGGGCCAGAGTTCGGCCTTGATCCCGGCTGCGCGGCAGGTGTTGCAGAAGTCTTCGTAAAGGTCCACGTGGCGTACCCAATCCAGCGCAGCGCCCAGACATAGATGGTGATCGGCGTGGTGACAGAATACGACCTCGCGATTGAGGCCGGGCTGTATGCCCGCAATGGAGGCCACATCGGCGTGGTGGTTGAAAACCAGTACCTGTGCGTCGGGGTGGCTGCAAAGTTGGAGCTGTGTCCATACGAGGCGACTCACGTAGTCACCGGATTCGGGTGTGCTGACTTCGACCCCGAGCCTGGTAAAGCGCTCCAGGTCGAATTGGTAATCGTGCGAGAAGAAATTCGTCATCAGGATCAGGTGATGCTTGTCCGGCTGCGCCCGGATGATGTCCTCGATAACCCGCGTATGCCCCCCCACACCATAGAGCTCCGTGGCGAGAACGATGACGTCGGCCTGGCGGTCGGCAGACGGTGGGCGAATTTTCTCAGATTCGATGTAGTTGAGCGACATGGCGCCGAGCTTCTGACAGAGTTCGTCCAGGCCCGGCGATGACAGCACGTTTCCGACGGTTGCCGGGTCATTGGTCACGGTATCCACCAGTGCACGGATTGCAGCGAGTGCCGAATCGGCCTCAGTCTTTGCGAAAAGTGTTTCGATGGCTGCTATGAAGGAAAGAAGATCGTGATTCATGGTCAGACCCTTGTCTGATGATCCTGCTGTGATTGCGGAGAACCCTTCGGGCTGTATTTTCGGCACACGAGCAGGAAGTGATCGTTCTGAACACCGAAGCAATCGGCACGTATTTCTCCGTGCGAAAAATCGGCGAATGCTGCTTCAAGACTTTGCTGCAGGGCCTGGGCATCGCTGAAGCGCTGCAGTCGGGCACCTTGAAGTACGCCGAAAGCATCGGTGGTCAGTGTGGTGCTGCCATCATCATGGGCAACGCAGTCAGTGAAGATGTAGTTTGTGGGCATCGGCACAGACAGGATCAGAAAGCCCTTGTCCGTGAGTACGCGTGCATATTCCCTGACGTGGTCGGCGAAGGCCGACCCGGCCTCGAGGTAGTAACAGCTGTTCCAGGCAATCAGGTAACGAAACGATGCGTCGGGATAGGGCAGGCGCGCGTTGGTGCCGACATCGAGGCTTGCCGGAATGCCTGCCTCCTGGAGTCGAGCGCGGGTTGAGTCGCAAATTGCCGCGCTGACTTCAGTGGCGTGAATCCTGAAGCCCAGATCATGAAACAACCCAAGGTTTCTGCCATCGCCACAGCCGACCTCCAGCAATGGGGCGCCCCGATAATCCGCTTGATTCAGTGCCAGTCTCGGATGACGGCCCATCAGTATTCGAACCAGATGTTCGGCCGGATAACGTGCTCCGCCCTGGTGGCGAAGATAGTGCGCCGTGTAGGCACAGATCGCGGGATCGCCGTGCGAGCTGTCGGATTGCGCTGGATCAACGGATGCATTCATCGCGGGGCTCAAAGATCGATCAGGTAGGTGTCGTAGCATACGCAACGCGCGCCGAATTCTTCTTTCTGGCTCATCAGCCCTTCGTTGAGAACCTGTCCGCCTGCTTCTGTCGAAATGCCAAACTCGAGCCAGTTGCAGCGCTCGCGATAGCGTGTGGCGAGCGCATGAATCAGGAAGTCCATTGCGCGGCTAGCGCGACCGGCCTCGGATGCAACGAGATATTGGGTGTGCGCAACCGTCCCCGCGACATAAACGATGGCACCTCCCACAAGGTGTCCGTCTCCGTCGCTGACGTGGAAGATCTCGATGCTGCGGGGGAAGGCCGCGCGCAGGCGATTCATCTCGGCAGCGCTGTGAACGGCGCTCACGCCATGACGCAGTTGCAGATTCATGTTGATCAGCGTCATCAGTGCGTCGGCCGTGCTGACCTGCTCGAAGCGCAAACCAAGCTGTGCTGCGCGCGCTGCGCCATTGCGTTTCTTGCCGGGCAAGCCGGTATCGATCAGATGCAGCGCAGCTGAGGGCTCGCGCTTGAGCAGCTGCGCACCGCGGCGGAACAGGGCGTAGGCATCTTCCTCGGCCGGTGCCCGGTGGTAGATATGTGGAATGGCCTTGTATTCAAGCCGTGTGATACCGGCGCTGGCGTAGAACGCCAGTGCGGCATCGAATGTGCGGAGCATTTTCTCGACCCGCATGCGACCATCGGTGATGAAGCCGCCGTATGTCAGTCCGCCATGTGAGCGGATCGTATTGCCGTGGCGACTGGCGGGCAGAAGGGCCAGCGTCGCATCCGCTTCGTCGATGATCAGAGAGGCGTCGACAAAGCGCTCCGCGTGGTATTCCATGTAGGCGCGGTCAAACAGCAGCGTGCCGTTTCGGCTGTTGCGCACAAAGGTGTCCCAGCGCTTGCGGTCTTTTGCCGAATAGGCGGCGGCGATCACGGGAAGTCCCCATGCAGTTCGGCGACGCCGAGGCCGTCGCGACCGAATCCGTTGCCGGCGTAGAACAGGAACCGTCGTCCGCTTCCGGGGACGCTGACCAGCGAGGGGAAGTACACCATTTCGCTATCGAAGCCTGTGCCATGGGCAATGTTGGCGAGATGGTCGGCGCGCTCCCAGTGCTGCAAGTCGTCGGAGAGTGACAGTCCGAAGTGATATTTCATGTCCAGCGTGCGGCGGGTGTAAAGGACGACGTAGCGCTCGCCGAGCCGGACGAGCTGGGGCCTGCCCAGGCCGTGCTCCACGCTTGCGTCGTGCGTCACGATGCGCTGGCCGCTGCGTTGATACGCCAGACCGTCGGGGGACGACTGGTAATACACATCGTAAGTTGGCCGCAGATAGCCACCCACATCGACCCAGTCACTACCTGCGGAATAGACCGTGTGGAAAGCGCCTGATTCGTACAGGATGGATTGCCCTGCGCGAACGCTCAGTCCCTCGTCGGCGCGGTCGAGGATGGGTGCCTCGGAGGCGCGAGTGAAGGTTTGACCGCCGTCGCGACTCAGCGCCAGACCGCCGAAATTGAAGTAGCGGATCTTCTCGCCAAGCTGAAAGCCGGTGTAGTAGAGGTAGATTGTGTCGCCCACGCGCGTGGCATGTCCAGGGAATACACCATTGTCGTCAAAGCAGCCCGGCCGGCCGATGTCGACAACAGGCCTGGGGGACACAGCAAGGACCTCATTGGGGCGCTCTGCCGATACATCGACATAGCCGATGCGGGAGATGCCCGCGCTATCCCAGCAGCCGAGGAAGACACGGATGACCTCGTCGTTCAGACAGATGGCGGAGGGGGCCATGGTGTGGCTATGCCACCAGCCAGCCTCCCGCTGGCGGTGATAGACCTGTCCGAGTTTTTGCCAGTGCATCATGCTAGTGCCCCCGATCGTCCAGCAATATTTCGACCATGCTGGGGTCAAAAGTCAGGATGCCCAGACGCGTGGAAACCTCTTCACGTTGCGTGAAACTGTCGTCGATGAAAATGGCGTTGGTTTCGTGGATGTAATCGCTTTTCGATTCATCTTCACGCAACCAGTGGATTTCATCAAAGAGCGATTGCAGGCGCCAACGGGCAAGCAGCGCTTCCTTGTCGGCTGCGAGTGATTTCGATAGCAGAACGATGCGCTTTCCCTGATTGATGCATTGATAGAGAAACTGCAGCATTTGCGTGTTCAGAGCCTCCTTGATGACGAGCGTGTCGTCCCAGTCCACATAGACCGTGCTGTAGCGCAGCTCCAGTCGATAGCGATTCGTCAGAGCCCGATCGATGCTGTACTGACGGTACGGGTTGCGCAATATGCGCACGCTCATACCGGCCTTGTCGAGCAGTCCCAGAAGCGGAAAGTTGATGCCCTGCACACGGTGAAACGCCATGGTGCCGGCGATACGCGGATCGATCTCCAGCAGTTTCAGCGTGCCCTGAGCATCGCGCTTCATCTGGAAGAACCACGGACCGGTCAGGTCCAGTGCATCATGGATCTGCAGTGCATGCGCAAGTAACGCTGCATGGGTCTCGCTGTCCGGTTCCCTGCTGTGCATCGAGGTGCCCATGCGGATACGCTCGCGTGTTCGCGGGCCGGCGAACAGCAATTGCCCGGTGCTGCTCGAGAAGCAGTCGACCGTGTATTCATCGCCCGGAAGGTACTCGCAGAGGAGCATGCCCTCCAGACTGCCGGCGGCCGCGAGTGCGTGGCGGCTATCGAGTCGCTGGCCACCTTGCGATCCGTACAGGCGGTCTGGCTTCAGATAGACGGGAAAACGATCGATGCGCTCCGCGTCGTGCAATTCAGGTACGGGCAGTTGCTGCGCAAGGTGTTTGTAGCTGGCGGACTTGGAGCGGACGATATTGAAGGTGGCGCTGGCAGGCATCACGACAGCGCAGGGAATTTCGCTTCGGTGCTCATCGAGAAAATCCATGACAAGGGGGTTTGCCGGGAAAATGAAGTCGATTTCCCACGCTTCGATCAGTGCCTTCAGCGCGTCTAATGCGTCGGCATGGTCTATGGATGGCAGTTCGCGATAGCGCGCAAAGACGCAAGGTCCGTGGTTGACCACGGCTGCAGAGGCACCGAACAGCCGCACCTCCTTGCAGTGCTCGAGTGATCGGAATATTTCCAGGCCGACCTCCGTCCCGGCCGGAAACACGAGAACATTCCACGGCGGCGCTTTCATGAGGCCAGCTCCTGATCTGCGTGCAGCACTGCCGCGATGACAGGCGCAGGGTCGAGTCCAGGCCACATCGGCAGACTCAGTATTTCTGACGAGAGCTGTTCCGTCATCGACAGATCGGGCCAGTTCTCGCCGGAATAGGCACCCTGCCGATGGGGGGGGACGGGGTAGTGGATCAGGGTGTCGATGCCCGCTGTTTTCAGGGCCTTCATCAGCGCGTCGCGCCGTGTGCAGCGAATGACGAAAAGATGCCATACGGGCGTGGCCCAGTCGGGCGTCTGCGGCACGGTGATATGCGTCAGCGCTGACAATGCCTGAATGTAGGCTTGGGCGACTGACTGGCGCGCGCGATTGTCTTCATCGAGGCGTCGTAGCCTGACACGCAGAAAGGCGGCCTGAAGCTCATCAAGGCGAGAGTTGTAGCCAGCTTCGTCATGCTGATACCGGGTCTGCGATCCATAGTTGCGCAGTGAGCGCAGGCGCGAAGCCAGGGCTGCGCTATTCGTACAGATGGCGCCACCGTCGCCCATCGCACCCAGGTTCTTGGTCGGGTAGAAACTGAAGGCGGCCGCGTCACCGAGGCTGCCTACGCGGCGGTTGTGGTAGCGCGCGCCATGCGCTTGCGCAGCATCTTCGATCACCTGCAAACCATGCTGTGCCGCGATGCTGCATACCGCGGCCATATCGGCGGGCTCACCATAAAGGTGCACGGCGATGATGGCTTTTGTGCGGGGGGTGATCGCTTCGACAATGCGTTCAGGATCGATGTTGAAGCCGGATGGACAGGATTCGACCGGTACGGGCCGGGCGCCGCTCCAGGTGACGGCGAGCCAGGTGGCGATGAAAGTATGGGCCGGAACGATGACTTCATCCCCAGCGCCAATACCCATGGCCTGCAGTGTCAGGTACAGCGCTTCGAGCCCATTGCCGACGCCCACGCAGTGTTCGACGCCGCAGTAGCGGGCGAACTCCTGTTCGAAGGCCATGAGCTCGTCACCCAGGATGAAGTGATGTCTGCTGAGAACCCGCTCGAAGGCATCCCTCAACTCGGATTCGATCGGGGTGGTGATCGCCTGCATGTCGAAGAAAGGTGTCGTCATCTCGGTGCGCAGTCAGTCGACTCGGCTAACGGATCCAAGCGTCCGCAACCAAATGCCGTGAATTTTTCGCCTGTTTGTCGATACGCTGGTCGCGCAACGCGGATCTCGATCAATCGAAGTTGTAGCCCAGTGCAGCGTAAACCGGAGCAGCGGAAAAGAGACGGTTGAGTACTTCGATTGAGTTTGGGTCAAGATCCTCGCGCCACTTGTCCTGATTCTTACGCTCTGGATCGGTATACGTTCTGCGCCCGCCGGCCCATGGGTCGGAACCGTCCTTCAACAGGCTCGCGCTTTCGTGCGCCACCTTCCCGGGGTTCAATACGGCACGATCATCAGCCAGGCCGAGGAAGTCCAGCAGATTCATCATCGTGTCCTCGGTACGGCTGAGCAGATCTTCATAGCGCACGATGATCGCGCGGGCGGCTTGACTCCCGCAGGCTTCAACGCCGGCATGCACGCACTGATTGATATACAAGGCCATTGCTTCCAGGTTGCTCAGGAAGGGCGGCCGCGTTTGTCCGGCCTGGTCAATGCGCTTGGCGACCTGATACATGGACATGATGACTGCACGCGGGTCGCGTATGACATGCACGAATTTTGCGCCAGGCAGTATCGTCATCAGGTCCTTGAAGACAAGGACATTCATCGGTGTTTTTTCGGAGAGTCGGTTGACCCCATGGCGATCCGCGACGGGATAGAGCAGGGACTCCACCATTTGCCCCATGGCGTCATCGATCTGCGCCGCATCAACGAAGTGCGTGATGCGACCATACTGCAAGCCCTGCTGCAGGCGGTTGCGCAAGTTGACGATGTCGGTCAGGTGATCAAACTCGGGCCCGCCATAGACATCACTGTGCGAGTCCATCATGGATTGGAACAGGCTGGTCCCCGATCGCGGCGCGCCACCGACGATAATCAAGCGGCTACCTCGCATGTCAGCCTCGTTGGGAAGAGTCGAGGTGTTCATCATGTGCGTGATGCCTGTGCCGCACTCTCGAAAGACGCATAGTCGCGGTAATAGTCGGCTTCGTCGTAATACGCTGAGGCGAGCACCAGACAGACGGCGCCCGATGAGAAATTATCCAGATAGCGCCAGGTCATCGGTGCGATATAGATGCCGTTGTATGAACGATTGAGGTGGAAGCGACGCTCGCGATCACCATCATTGAGCACGACGTCAAAGCTTCCCGACATGGCGATCATGAACTGCTGGAGCTTTCCGTGAGCATGACCGCCGCGCTCCGATCCGCCGGGCACGTCATAGAGGTAGTACACGCGTTTGATATCGAAGGGAACGTGTCTGTCGCCCTCGACAAATGTCAGGTTCCCTCGCTGGTCGTGAATCTTCGGTAATTCGATCATCCTGCAGTCATCGAGTGACATGGTCCATCCCTTGTGGCCTTGGCGATTACCCTTTGATTGACTTCCTGGCAAGCAGGGCACGTTCTAATTCTAAGGGGGAGGGGGGGCGATTGATACATCGAACTGTTATGGGTTTTGGCTACTGTTTCTCCCTTTGATGCGCAATATCGCATTGTGTCGCGGCGTCCTGTTTGGTGCGGCAGACAAGAATTCCGACCGCTTGAGCCCGCACGAACGTCCCAGAAACAACAAGGCCCGTAAATACGGGCCTTGTCATTGCGACTATCTCGCGCACGGGTGGGGCTTCTCGCTTACCGCACGATGAGTGTGTTAACGATCATCCGGGGTTCGCATTGTTCAATGCCGCTTGCGCGCCTAGCCCTCGGCCCGGAAAGGCTTGCCCAGCGACATCGGTGAATTCAGCCGGATGGTGTTCACATTGCGCGAGATCACCACCAGCACGATGATCGTCGCCCAATAAGGCAGCGACGACAGGAACTGCGCGGGAAAGTCGATCTGCATGCCAGAGCCCTGGATGAAGAGCTGGGTGATCATGACGCCGCCGAACAGATAGGCGCCGACCATGACCCGCAGCGGGCGCCAGGTGGCGAACACGACCAGCGCGAGTGCGATCCAGCCGCGACCGGCGACCATGCCTTCGACCCACATCGGCGTGTAGAACACCGACAGGAAGGCGCCGCCGATGCCGGCCATGGCGCCGCCGAAGAGCACTGCGAGATAACGGATGAGGATGACCGGATGACCGATGGCGTGCGCCGAGGCGGGGGATTCGCCCACGGCGCGCAGGACCAGGCCGGCACGGCTGCGGTAGAGGAACCACACCACGGCCCAGAACATCGCCCACGACAGATACACCAGCGCCTGCTGGTTGTAGAGGGCCTCGCCGATCAGCGGCAGATCGGCGATGAAGGGGATGCGAATCGGCGGCACCGCCGGCAGGGCGATTGACTCGAAAGGTTTGCCGATGAAGGCCGACAGACCGACGCCGAAGATCGCCAGCGCGAGCCCGGACGCCACCTGGTTGGCCTGCAGCGTGAGGGTGAGCAGACCGAATACGAGCGATACCGCCATGCCCGCACCCATGCCGGCGAGCACGCCCAGCCAGGGGCTGCCGGTGTGGTGGGTGACGGCGAAGGCGGCGACCGCGCCCATGGCCATCATGCCTTCGGCGCCGAGGTTGAGCACGCCGGCCTTTTCATTGACCAGCAGGCCGAGTGACACGATGATCAGCGGGGTGCCGGCCACGACGGTGGCAAACAGCATCGAGGTGAAGAGCGAAGCGTCCATGATCGATCCTCAGGCGGCAACGCGGCCGAACTTCAGCCGGTAGTGGATGAATACGTCCGAACCCAGCAGGAAGAACAGCAGCAGGCCCTGGAAGACCAGCGAGATGGAGCTGGGCAGGTTCATGTACTGCTGCACCTGCTCGCCGCCGATGTACAGCAGCGCCATCAGCAGGCTGGCAAGCAGGATGCCGAAGGGGTTGAGGCGGCCGACGAAGGCCACGATGATGGCGGCAAAGCCGTAGCCCAGGTTGACCTTGTCGGTGAGCTGCCCCATCGGGCCGGCCACTTCGCTCATGCCCGCAATGCCGGCAGCGGCACCGCCGGTGAGCAGGCCGATCCAGATCATGCGGTTGGCAGAGAAGCCCGCGTAGCGCGCGGCCTCGGCCGCTTCGCCCGCGACCCGCATTTTGAAGCCGGTGTAGCTGCGGTTCATGAAGGCGTAGCCGGCGACCAGCGCGGTGAGTGCGATCAGGAAGCCCGCGTGCAGGCGTGTGCCTTCAACAAGAATCGGCAGCAGCGCATGGTCGGCAAACATGGCCGTCTGCGGAAAGTTGAAGCCGTCCGGGTCTTTCCACGGCCCGAACACCAGCCAGGACACGAACAGCTGCGCCACGTAGACCAGCATCAGCGACACCAGAATCTCGTTGGCGTTGAACTTCGTTTTCAGCAGGGCAGGGATGGCGGCCCAGGCTGCGCCGGCGGCGGCACCCGCGAGCACCATTGCGGGCAGCACGAGGCTGCTGTCGGACTCCTGAAAGTACAGGGCCATGCCGGTCGCACCGACGGTGCCGAGCATGAATTGCCCCTCGGCGCCGATGTTCCATACGTTGGCGCGGAAGCCCACTGCGAGACCGATGGCGCACAGCATCAGCGGCGTGGCCTTGAGCAGCAGCTCCGAAACGCCGTAGAGGTCCTTGACCGGGCTGATCAGGAACAGGCGCAGACCTTCGACCGGATCCTTGCCCAGCGAGGAGAAGACGGCCATGCCTGCGATCAGGGTGAGCACGGCCGCTAGCACTGGCGACAGATAGCTCATCAGGCGCGAGACTTCGGCGCGGGGTTCAAGCCTGAGCATGAGCGAGCTCCCCTTCCTGTTCAATTGTTTCGGTTGCGAGCTCGGAGCCAGGCCACAGGCCGCTCATCCACACGCCGATATCCTCTACCGAGGTTTCAGCGGTCGGGCGCAGCGGCGACAGCCTGCCCTTGGCGATGACCGCGATGCGGTCGCAGATCTCGAACAATTCGTCCAGCTCCTCGGAGATGACCAGCACGGCGCAGCCTCGGTTGCGCAGGTCGATGATGGACTGGCGGATGAAGGCGGCTGCGCCGACATCGACACCCCAGGTGGGCTGGGCGCACACCAGCAGCTTGGGCGCCTGCAGGATTTCGCGGCCCATGATGAATTTCTGCAGGTTGCCGCCCGAGAGCGATTTGGCTGGCGAAGGCGCTCCGCCGCACTTGACGCTGAATGATTCGATGCAGTTCTCGGCAAAGGTCCGCGCGCGGCTGAAGGCCAGAAAGCCTCCGCTGACAAAATGCTGCGACTTCGCAGCGGTCAGGATCGCGTTGTCGGCGAGCGACATCGTGGGCACGGCGCCACGGCCGAGGCGCTCTTCTGGCACGAAGCACATGCCGAGCTTGCGCCGCTGGCCGGGGTTCATGCGACCGGCTTCGGTGCCGAGGATCTGCACGGGGAATTTTTCCGACAGCGGTTCCTCGCCCGAGATGGCGCGCAGCAACTCCTGCTGGCCATTGCCCGATACGCCGGCTATGCCGACGATCTCGCCGGCGTGGACGTCGAGGTGGATGTCGCGCAGGTCGGTGGCGAAGGGGTCGGGTGTCGAATGCGACAGCCCGGCAAGGCGGAGGCGGACCTCGTTGCTGGCCTGGCCGGCGCCGTGTTCGCACACCGGCAGGTCCTTGCCGATCATCAGTCGCGCCATCGATTCAGGTGTTTCCTCGCCCGGGCGGCAGTGGCCGGTGACGCGGCCGCCGCGCAGCACGGTGGCGGTGTGGCACAGCTCCTTGATTTCGTCGAGCTTGTGGCTGATGTACAGAATGGAGCAGCCTTCGGCGGCGAGCTGGCGCAGGGTCTCGAACAGTTTGCGCACGGCCTGCGGTGTGAGCACCGAGGTCGGCTCGTCCATGATCAGCAGGCGCGGGTTCTGCAGCAGGCAGCGCACGATCTCCACCCGCTGACGCTCGCCTACCGACAAGGCATGCACATGGCGGCGCGGATCGACCGGCAGGCCGTAGCGCTTGGAGACCTCTTCGATGCGTTGCGCGAGTTCGCCGAGATCGGGCTTGCCCGGCAGGGCGAGGGCGACGTTCTCGACCACGGTCAGGGTTTCGAACAGCGAGAAGTGCTGGAACACCATGCCGATGCCGAGTTCGCGCGCATGTGCCGGGCTATCGACGGTGACGGGCTTGCCTTCCCACTGCATCTCGCCCGAGCTGGGCCGGGTGACGCCGTAGATGATCTTCATCAACGTCGACTTGCCGGCGCCGTTCTCGCCGAGAACGGCATGAATCTCGCCGGGTGCGACTTCGAGATTGACGCCGTCGTTGGCGACCACGGTCGGGTAGACCTTGCGGATGTTGCTCAGTACGAGGCGCGGCGCCGCGCCCGGGGAAGGGCTTGTCTGCTGGGTCATGGTGTCGTGCATGCCTTGGCTGGATGATCTTGCCGGATGTGTCGGACGTTCTGTGGCTTGCTGCGCAGGCTCATGAGCTGCGCGGCAATCGCGATGGCGATGACTTCGGGTTCCTTGCCGACGACGGCGGGGTCGCCGACCGGGCTGACGATGCGGGAGAGTTGCGCTTCGGTGTAGCCGCGGGCGCGCAGCCTGGCTTCGAAGCTGGCGCGCTTGGAGGTCGAGCCGATGAGGCCGAGAAAGCCGAAGTCGCCGCGATCGAGCCAGGTCCGCACCAGTTCCAGGTCCAGCGCATGGCTGTGCGTGGTGATCAGCACTGCGGTGTTGGCAGGTTGGTGTCGCACTTCGGCTTCCGGCATGTCGGTCAGGACGGGGCGCGTATTCTGCGGCATCCAGGCCAGAAACTCCGACTCGCGCGGGTCGATCCAGGTGACGCGGATCGGCAGGCGGGCGAGGACCTCGATCAGTGCGCGGCCGACATGGCCCGCACCGAACAAGGCCAGGTGCAGCTCCGCCGGGCGCACGAGTTCGATGACCTGGCGCTCGCCGCCGAGGCTGTCGCAGCAGATCATGGCGCTGTCGCCGGCAAGGGTGGCGAGCCCGGCCGCACTGGCGGCGAGCGCAGGATGGCGGCTGTCGGCGCGCAGGCTGGCGACCTGCACGGGCGCGCCCCCGAGGCTGAGGATGCGCACCCAATCGATGTCCTCGTGCGCCAGTGCGCGTGCCTCTTCGACCCATGCACGCTCAGTCGGGCGAACGACGTCGAAGGCAAGATGCACCACACCGCCGCAGCACTGGCCGACGCTGGCCCCAAGCGGAAAGCGCTCGATTCTGGGCGCGGTCGCAAGACCGGCAGCGTCATCGACGATCATGCCGCGCGCAATTTCGATGGCACGCAGTTCGAGGTGACCGCCGCCGATGGTGCCGAAGCTCGAGCCCATGCCGACCAGCATGCGGGCGCCCGGGGCGCGCGGTGCCGAGCCGCGTGTCTCCGCGACGCCGATCCACACCATGGGCTCGCCGGCGCAGAGGCTGGCGGCCAGATGATCGAGCAGGCGTCCGGCAGTCATGGCGTGTGGGCCCGCTGACGGGCGTCGTCCACGCTGCACAGGATCTCTTCGGCGGTGGCCGGCGCGTTGAGCATCGGGGTGACGCGGTAGTCGGCTGACGCAGCCACCGCGTCCTTGATCGCATGCCAGACCGACAGCGCAAGCATGAAGGGTGGCTCGCCGACGGCCTTGGAGCGGAAAATTGAGTCTTCGACGTTGATGGCGCGATCCCACAGGCGGACGTTGAAGATCCTGGGGACATCGGAGACCGCCGGAATCTTGTAGGTGGAAGGCGCATGGGTGCGCAGGCGTCCGCTTGCGTCCCAGTGCAGCTCTTCCATGGTCAGCCAGCCCATGCCCTGAATGAAGCCGCCTTCGACCTGGCCGATATCGATCGCCGGGTTCAGCGACTGGCCGGCGTCGTGCAGGATGTCGGTGCGCAGCACTTTCGACTCGCCGGTCAGGGTGTCGATGGCGACCTCGCTGCACGCAACCCCGTAGGCGTAGTAATAGAAAGGGCGGCCCGACAGGGTGTTGCGGTTGTAGGCGATCTTGGGTGTGCGGTAGTAGCCGGTCGCGGACAGCGAGACGCGCGCCATCCACGCCGCATGCACGAGCTCGGCAAAGCTGACGACGGTGGTGCCGGCATGGATCTGATTGGCGCGGAACTCGACCTGATCCTCGCGCACGGCGTACTTGGCCGCCGCAAACTCGGTGAGCCGTGCCTTGATCTTGCGTGCAGCGTCCTGTGCCGCCTTGCCGTTGAGGTCGGCACCGCTCGACGCCGCAGTTGCCGAGGCATTGGGCACGCGCGCGGTGTCGGAGGCGGTGACGCGGATGCGATCGATGTCGATCTGCAGTTCGCGTGCCACCACCTGCGCCACCTTGGTAAACAGACCCTGGCCCATCTCGGTGCCACCGTGGTTGAGCAGTACCGTGCCGTCGGTATACACATTGAGCAGTGCGCCGGCCTGGTTGAGGTGGGTGGCGGTAAAGGAGATGCCGAATTTGACCGGGGTGAGGGCGATGCCGCGGCGGACAACCGGGCTGCTCGCGTTCCACTCGCGGATGGCTTCGCGGCGGGCACGATAGTCGCAAGCGGTCTCGAGTTCGGCCGTCATCTCGTGGATCACGTTGTCTTCGATCACCTGGCCGTAGTGCGTGGTGTTGCGCTCGGTGGTGCCGTAGTAGTTGAGCTTGCGTACGTCGAGCGGGTCGCGCCCGAGCTTGCGCGCAATGGCGTCGATCACCTCCTCGATGCCGAACATGCCCTGTGGCCCGCCGAAGCCGCGAAACGCGGTGTTCGATACCGTATGAGTCTTGCAGCGGTGGGAGTCGATCGCGACGCTGGGCAGGAAGTAGGCGTTGTCGGCATGGAACATCGCGCGGTCGGCAATCGCACCGGTGAGGTCGGCCGAATAGCCGGCACGGGTGGATTGGCGGAAACGCACGCCGAGAATGCGACCCTCGTCGTCGAAACCGACATGCCAGTCGATGCGGAAGTCGTGGCGCTTGCCGGTGAGCACCATGTCGTCGTCGCGGTCGAGGCGCAGCTTGACCGGGCGCCCGGTGCGCAGCGCGCCGATGGCGGCAATCGCGGCGATCTGTCCGGGCTGGCTTTCCTTGCCACCGAAGCCGCCGCCCATGCGCCGGCATTCGACGGTGACGTCCTTGGCCTCCAGGCCGAGCGCGTGGGCGACCTGCAACTGCACTTCGCCCGGGTGCTGGCTCGACGAATGAACCTTGAAGGTCCTGTCTTCCTGCGGGATGACGTAGGCGATATGGGTTTCGAGGTAGAAGTGATCCTGCCCGCCGTGGCGCACGGTGCCTTCGAGCTGATGCGGCGCGGCACCGATGGCCGCATCGACATCGCCCTGCCGGAGGCTGACGTCGGGCAGCACCCGGGTGCCGGCTTCGAGCGCTTCGTCGATGCCGAGCAGCGCGGGCAGGCGGTCGTATTCGACCTTGGCAAGACGGGCGGCGGCGCGGGCGGAGCGCATGTCTTCGGCAAGCACCGCGAACAGCGCCTGGCCATGAAACTGCACTTCTTCGGTGGCGAAGATCGGGTCGTCATGCACAACAGGGCCGAAATCGTTGAGGCCGGGAATGTCGTCTGCGGTGAGCACACAGGCCACACCCGGTGCCGCGCGGACGGCCGACAGGTCGATGCTGAGGATGCGGGCATGTGCTTCGGTCGCGAGTCCGATTGCCGCATGCAGAGTGCGTCGCAGTTCGGGCAGGTCGTCAATATAGGTGGCGCTGCCGGTGACGTGCAGCACTGCCGATTCGTGGGGGAGGGCAGCGCCGGCGCTGCCGCGTGCTTCAGTGCTGCGCATGATCGGCCTCCACGCTGTCGATGCGGGTCGGATGACCTGCGAGTTCATGGTGCAGGCGGGTGAGCAGGTTCTGCGCGACGTTCATGCGGTATTCGGCAGACGCACGCATGTCGGACAGCGGCTGAAAGTCGAGTGCGAGCGCGGTGCGGGCATCGCTCAGGGCCGCAGCATCGAAGGGGCGGCCGATGAGCGCGGCTTCCGCGTGGCTGGCGCGCTTGGGCGTTGCGGCCATGCCGCCGAAGGCGAGCCGTGCGCTGCTGACGATGCCGTGATGATGAATGATCGAGAAGCCTGCGAACACCGCCGAGATGTCCTGGTCCTGACGCTTGGAGATCTTCCAGGCGCGGAACAGGTGTTCATCGAGGGGGCCGCGTGCAAGGGGAATCCTGACGCACTGCACGAATTCGCCCGGTGCAAGATCCTTCTTCTGATAACCCAGATAGAGCGCTTCGAGCGGCAGCGCACGGGTGCGATCGCCGTGGCGCAGCACCACCTCGGCGCCAATGGCGATCAGTGCCGGCATCGAGTCGCCGATGGGGCTGCCGTTGGCGATGTTGCCGCACAGCGTGCCGGCGTTGCGGATCGGGCGTGAGGCAAAGCGGCGCCAGAGTTCGGTGAGTTCGGGGTAGTGCGGGAGGATGGCCTCGAAGGCGTCTTCCAGCGTCACGGCGGCGGCAATTTCGAGCCAGCCGTCGGTTTCGGAAATGCGCATGAGTTCGCGTGCCCGGCCAAGATAGATCAGGTGCGGAAGGGCGCGGAACTGCTTGGTGACCCACAGGCCGATGTCGGTGCTGCCGGCGAGAATGGTCGCGTCCGGGTGGGTGGCGACGCAGCTGGCAAGTTCATCGAGGCCGCGCGGCGCGGTGAAGCGGCCCTCCGCATGGACGATGTCGAGTGTGGCGTCGTCCGCATTCATGCGCACGAGACGGTCGAGCAGGGCCTGTGCCGCGGGGTCGGTTGCGTTCTGCCACTGTGGCGCAGGCAACTCGCCGTCGGGTGCAGGCAGCCGATACATTTCCAGTGCGGCATCCACGATCGGGCGGTAGCCGGTGCAGCGGCACAGGTTGCCGGACAGCGCGTCGGCCACGGCGTCACCGTCAGGTGCGGCCTCGGTCTGGTACAGCCCGAACAGCGACATCACGAAGCCCGGTGTGCAGAACCCGCACTGAGAGCCATGGCAGCTCACCATTGCCGCCTGGGCCGGGTGCAACCCGCCCTTGGCCGCGCGCAGGCTTTCCACCGTGAATAAAGCCTTGCCGTGCAGGGTGGGCAGGAACTGGATGCAGGCGTTGACACTGCGCCAGACCAGCTCGCCGTCACGTGCTTCGGCAACGACCACGGTACAGGCGCCACAGTCGCCTTCGGCACAGCCTTCCTTGGTGCCGGTGCGTCCCTCGTCTTCGCGCAACCAGTTGAGCAGCGTCGTTGTCGGGCTGACCTGATGTAGCCGGATGTCGCGACCGTCGAGGAGGAAATGAAGTTCTGCTGTCGTCATGGCTTGAATTTAGCATCGCCGGCGCTGGCGTGCCGGTGCCCTTGTTTATACAAAGTATTGAAAATGATGGATTTTGTGCGCCAGGTTGGTGCGACGCACAAAACAACGCCCCAGACTGGCGCAATACCCCCGTCAGTCTATGGCGAGAAGCCTGCTCTGGCGCGGGAGATGACGGGTCAGGAAATCCATCTGGTCAGCAAGTATGTGGCGATTGCACAAAATCAGGTACTCGGCCTTGTTCGGCACATAGGGCGCATAAAGCAGCGCCATTCTTGCCTGTTCGGGGGTGCGTCCGCTCTTGCGCTGGTTGCAGGGCCGGCAGGCTGTGACCACGTTCATCCACACGTCGCGGCCGCCGCGGGAAACCGGCATCACGTGATCGCGGGTGAGCTGGCTGCCCGGCAGGCGATGTCCGCAGTAGGCGCAGAGGAACTGATCGCGCCGGAACAGTTCGCGGTTGCTGAGTGGAGGCACCTTGGTGAGCGCCGCCGGGCGCTGCGTGCGTCCCTTGATGGCGATGATGCTCTGGGTGGTGATCTGCGATCGTTGTCCGGTGAGACGCGAGGTGCCGCCGAGGAAGCTGAAGGAATGGTCGCCAATGCTCCAGGCCACGAGATCACGCGCATGGTAGTGACATGCAGCCTGCCACGAGATCCAGCGATAGGGGGCGCCGTTCATGTCGAGCGACAGGATCCACGGATGCTGGCCATCCTCATGAATGGCCAATCCGTCCGGGCCCAGCAGCGTCGCTCCATGTTCGATCAGCACGCGTCCTCCGTTACCTCTGGGGGGCGCACCGAAACGCGGCGCACCACGTTTGTGAATGAAAACAGACAACTCCCTGCAGCGCAAGCTGTCCCGGGGGCTGCAGCGCGCGCAGAGGCCGGGTTTCAGGTTTTTGGCGCAGGCCCGATGCTGCCGGTGTGGAAAGACCACTTGCCACTGCGACGGTCTTCAAAGAAGTGTCGCAGGCTCAGAGCGATGGTGCGAAAGGCAATGTCGTCCCACGGAATGTCCGCTTCTTCGAACAGTGCGACTTCGAGTGACTCTTCGCCGGGGCGGAAGTCGAGGTCGAGCAGGCGGGCGCGATACACGATATGAACCTGACTGATATGGGGAACGTCGATCAGGGTGAACATTTCGCCCAGTTCGATCCGCGCGCAGGCCTCTTCGAGCGTTTCACGCACAGCGCCTTGTGCGGTGGTTTCATTGTTCTCCATGAAACCCGCGGGCAAGGTCCACTTGCCATAACAGGGTTCAATCGCGCGCCGGCACAGCAGGATGCGGTCTCCCCACTCGGCCAGCGCGCCGACGACCAGCTTTGGGTTCTGGTAGTGGATCGTGCCGCAGTTGTCGCAGACATGGCGTGGCAAGGCATCGCCCGGGGGGATGCGTAAATCGACAGCGGCACCGCAGCTTGAGCAGAACTTCATGGGAGGGCTTCCTGTGAACGATGCCAATTCTAACAGGCCCGCGCAGCGCCAATCGGTATCGAACCATCGGGTCGGCACCGCTCCGCGTGTATGCGATCTGTACAAGATATCGTCGTTAGCGTTTATGCTAGCGATCAGGGTCCAATTCACTTCTTGCGAGAACATGCCTCCTTCGATCGACATGAACCGTTTTGCGCAGCTTAAGGCAACGGGCGATCTTCCTTCCCCACGCGGGGTTGCGCTTGCCATCATTCGCATGACGCAAAGCGACGACGTGTCGGTGGCAGAGCTGGCGCGGGTGATCAAGGGCGACCCCGCTTTTGTGGGCCGTATCATCAAGGCCGCCAACGGTCTGGTCGGGCTGCAGCGGCGTTCGGTCGTGTCGGTGCAGGAAGCCCTGATGGTGCTGGGCATGCCTGCGGTGCGAACGATGGCGCTCGGTTTTTCACTGTTGTCGAGCTACCGCAAGGGCGCATGCGCCGGTTTTGATTACGTGCGCTTCTGGTCATCTTCGCTGGTGATGGCTCTGTCGATGCAAACGCTGGTGCAGCGTCTGCGCGTGGTCGCCGCCGACGAGGCCTTCTCGGTCGGGCTGCTTGCGCGGATCGGCGAGCTGGCGATGGCGACTGTGTATCCGGTTGAGTATGGCCGCCTGTTGCTTGAGGTCCAGCGAAATCCGGATCGGCGTCTGCTCGACCTGGAGCAGGAAGCGCTGGCGATGACCCACCGCGAGCTGGGTGCGGCCATGCTGGTGGATTGGGGGTTGCCGCCGGTCTTCTCCGAGCCGGTGCGTTTCTTCGAACAAACCGAGCGTGCGGCTTTCGCACCCGAGAGTCGCGAAGCGACGGTGATGCAGTGCCTCGTGCTGTCCCGGGCCGTCGCGGAGATCTGTCTTGCCGTAGAGGCCGACCAGCCAGCGCTGATGGGGATGGTGTTGAAGCTGGCCTTGCGCCTCGGATACAGCCGCGATGAGTTCGTCGGTGCCTGCAGCGACATCGGACGCCAATGGGTCGAATGGGGCAAGCTGCTGCAGATCGACACGGTTACGCCGCCGCAGTTCTCGGAGCTGTGCCCGGGTGACGGGGGCGATGCAAGCGCTGCAGTGAAGCCCGGCGAAGGTGCGGCGCCGGAGGCGAGTGTTGCCGTCGAAGCCGCTCCGCAGAGCCCTAGTGCTGCTTTACGTATCCTGCTGGTGGATGACGAGGCGAGCAGTCGTGATCAGTTGCGCGAAGTGCTTGACGGCGAGGGGCATCGTCTGTTCGAGGTCCGCCCCGGGCAGCAGGTGCTGGAGGCGGTTGTCGAGCTTCAGCCGCACATGATGGTGATCGACTGTGGTGTGTTCGGTGCTGAGAGCGAACGGCTGATTCGTGCCCTGCGTGCCACCCGCGTGGGGCGCAGGATGTACATCCTGCTGCTTGCGCCGAACGATGACGACGATCGCCTGATCGATGCGTTCGAGTCAGGCGCAGACGATTTTCTGCTCAAGCCGTTCCGCCCCAAGGTGCTTACCGCACGTTTCCATGCAGGGCAGCGTGTCGTGCGACTGCAACAGGAACTTGAGCGCGACCGCGAGGAAGTCCGGCATTTCGCAGCCGAGCTTGCGATCTCGAACCGGCGATTGCAGGAAGTTGCACTGACCGATGCGCTGACCGGGTTCCCGAACCGTCGCTATGCCATTGACCGTATGCACCAGGAATGGGTGACCGCTACCCGTAATCGCCGGCCGCTGTCGTGCATGATCATCGATCTCGATGGGTTCAAGCTCATCAACGACACGCACGGGCACGACGTCGGCGATATGGTCCTGCGCCAGGCCGCCGATGCCTTGCGCGAGGCCTTGCGCGGGCAGGACGTGATCTGTCGAACGGGTGGCGACGAGTTTCTGGTGATCTGTCCGGAGACCGGGCTGACCTCCGCCATGATCTGTGCCGAGCGCTTGCGTGCATCGGTGGATGCGCTGCTGATCGAGACCGGTGGCCCCGCGCTTGAACTGACGGTCAGTATCGGGGTGGCGATGCGTGATCGTGCGATGGCCGATCTCGATGCACTTATCAAACAGGCCGACCGTGGTGCCTACATGGCGAAGCGCCAGGGCCGAAATCGCGTTGCCTCGGTGCAGCAACCGGAAGCACCAGCCTGATTTTTTCCCGGTTGGCATGAATTGGACGGGGCAGGTGTTGTCTGTTTGCAACAGCATTGACCCCCATTGCGGCATGGGAAAACTTGCGGATGTTCAGAAATTACTTTAACTTCAAAGCCGCTTGTCCCTGAAAGGGAGTCATTTTTCATGAAACGCCCCGATTTTCAGGCAGAGATTCGCGAACTGAACCTGGCCTATCTGATGCTGGCGCAGCAAATGTTGCGCAGTGATCGGGAAACTGCAATGTTCAGGCTCGGCGTGGGCGAGGCGTTTGCCGGCCTGATCGAGGGGCTTTCCGCTGCGAAGCTCGTGCGCATGTCCAACAACCAGATGTTGATGCCGCAGTTCCGATTCAACGATGAGCAACTTGGCCGCCTGATGGCGGGCGAGGGCCGCGATCAGGCAAGCTCCAGTCTGCATGCAGCGATCATCGCTGCCGGCAAGGCTGCCGAGGAAGCTGCCTGAGGAGAAGAGAAAATGAAGAACAAACGGATTATCGACGAAGCGGACGACATTCGTCGCGCGGTGGAAATGGTGCAGCTCGGCGCGCGCATGCAAATGCTCGAGGTCGAAACCCAGCTCAGCCGCGAGAAGCTGCTCAAGATCTACAAGGAAGTTCGCGGGGTGTCGCCGCCTAAGGGCATGCTGCCGTTTTCGACCGACTGGTTCATGACCTGGCAGCCCAACGTGCACTCGTCGCTGTTCATGGGCTTCCATCGCTTCTTCGAGAAGAAGGCAGGTGTCAGTGGTCTCGAAGCCATCCTGAAGTCCTATCACCTCTATCTCGATCAGATCGAGGCCGAGCAGATGGAACCGGTGCTCAGCCTTACCCGCGCGTGGACCCTGGTCCGCTTCTTTGATGCCGACCTGCTGCACATGGCGGGCTGTACCTGTTGCGGCGGGCACTTTGTGGCTCATGCATACGACCCGACGCAGGCCTATGTCTGCGGTCTGTGCAACATGCCCTCGCGTGCGGGCAAGACCAAGCGGACGGCGGTGCGCAAGACCAAGGTCAGGGATACGGTTGCGGCCTGACGCTGCCGTTTCCAACAGAAAGGCTGCCTGATCCGGAGGCAGCCTTTTTTGTACCCGGAATTCAAGTTTTTGCTTTGCGGGCCGTTACAATTTTGCATTCCAAACTGACCCGTGCTTCTTGCCTGGAGTAAGCAGTGTTTCTGATCATCGGCTACGTCATCATTCTCGCCGCGTCGATCGGCACTTATGCGGTGCACGGCAGCCTGCTCGCACTGTGGGTGCCGCTCGAGTACATCGCCATTTTCGGCCTGATGATCGGCGGCTTCGTGGCCGGAAACGGGCCGAAGGCACTCAAGGCCACGCTGGGCTCGTTGAGCATGGCGGTCAAGGGCTCAAAGTACAACCGCGCGCTTTACGTCGATTTGCTGGCGATGCTGTTCGAGATCCTGGCCAAGGTGCGCAAGGAAGGCCTGATGTCGATCGAGAACGACATCGAGAACCCGGATTCGAGCCCGATCTTTTCGAAGTATCCGAGCGTGACATCGGACCACCATGTGGTCGAGTTCCTGTGCGACTACCTGCGCATGATGGTGGGCGGCAACCTGAATGCGTTCGAGATCGAGAACCTGATGGACATGGAGATCGAGACCCATCACCAGGAAGCGCATGTGGCGCCCCATATCGTGTCCAAGGTCGCCGATTCGGTGCCGGCCTTCGGTATCGTGGTGGCGGTGATGGGCGTGGTGAACGTGATGGGCTCGGTGGGCGAGCCGCCGGCGGTGCTGGGCAAGATGATCGGCGGCGCGCTGGTCGGTACCTTTCTCGGTATTCTCGTGTCCTACGGTTTCGTGGCCCCGCTTGCAAGCCAGATCGAGCAGAAGGTCGAAGAGGGTGGAAAGATCTACCAGGTGATGAAGGTGGTGCTGCTGGCGAGCATGAACGGCTATGCGCCGCAGGTGGCGGTCGAGTTCGGACGCAAGGTGCTGTACGCCTCCGATCGGCCGACCTTTACCGAGCTCGAAGAAGAAATCAAGAACCGCAAGGGCTGAGGCAGGGCATGGCGGAAACAGGCTTCGTGCTGGTGCGTTCTGATCCGGATCCGGTTCCGGTCGGGGTGGAGTCGTGAGCGACGAAAGCCAGCAACCAATCATCGTCAAGCGCATCAAGAAGGGCGGCGGTGGCGCGCACGGCGGTGCCTGGAAGATTGCGTATGCCGACTTCGTGACCGCGATGATGGCGTTCTTCCTGCTGATGTGGCTGCTCGGCTCGACCGCGCAGGGCGATCTGGAAGGCATTGCCGATCACTTTCAGAATCCGCTCAAGCTGGCGATGGCCGGCGGCGAGGGCTCGGGAGACAGCTCCAGCATCATCAAGGGCGGTGGCGAGGATCTGTCGCGCAAGGTGGGACAGGTCAGGCGTGGCGATACGCCGAGCACCCGTGCCATCAACGTTGACGCTGCGCGCGACCGGACCCCGTCCGATCCCACCGATGGCGGTGCCGAAGAGGCGGAGTTGCGTCGCGAGCGCGCCCGGCTGGTCGATCTCAAGGGGCGCATCGAAGCCATCATCGAGGCCGACCCCCAGCTCCGGCAGTTCAAGGAGCAGATCCTGATGGACATCACCTCGGAGGGGCTGCGCATCCAGCTGGTGGACGAACAGAACCGGCCGATGTTTACCTCCGCAAGTGCCAACCTTCAGCCCTATACGCGCGACCTGCTGCGTTCGATCGGGCGTGCGCTCAATGACGTGGACAATCGCATCAGCCTCTCGGGTCATACCGACTCGGCGCGCTATGCTGGCGGCGATCGCGGCTTCTCCAACTGGGAGCTGTCGAGCAACCGAGCGAATGCTTCGCGCCGCGAACTCGTCAGCGGTGGCCTCGAGGTGGCCAAGGTGGTGCGTGTGGTGGGGCTTGCCGACACCATTCCGCTCCGAAAGGAAGACCCGCTCGATCCGATCAACCGCCGCATCAGCATCATCGTGCTCAACAAGCGCACCGAAGCCGCCATTCGCGGCGAGGGTGGCAACCTCGATGTCAGCGCGTCAGCGCCGCTCGATCCTGCGACGCTGACGCGCGACGGCAGCAGTGGATCGGCTGCGCAGGGAATCATCCCGAATATCCGCCCGGCGCTGGGACGATAAGAAACAGCGGCATTGAGCGCCGGGTGTGCGTTCATTGCGCGCACTTGAAGAGGTTCATGCATGGTTCTCGATCCTCCGCCGCGGCGGCCCTTGTCGCCAGCAGGCTCCGCACCGGATGCGCCTCGGCGCGCGCTGTTCCCGCCTGCCGCCTCTGCGCCCGGCCTGGCTGCGCGCGATCGCGAGTTCGAGTTTACGTCGGCCGATTTCGAGCGCATCCGTACCCTGATCCATCAGCACGCGGGCATTGCGCTGTCGTCGGCCAAGCAGGACATGGTCTACAGCCGCCTCGCGCGCCGTCTGCGCAGTTGCGGCGACCGCACGTTTGCGCAGTATCTGGCCAGACTCGAACGCGACCGGGGGGAGTGGGAGACATTCGTCAACTCCTTGACCACCAACCTCACCTCCTTCTTTCGTGAAGCCCACCACTTCGACATCCTCGCCGATCAGCTCCGCCAGGTCGGCGAGAAACGGACGATCCGGATCTGGTGCAACGCAGCCTCGACCGGGGAAGAACCGTATTCGCTGGCGATGACAGCGTGCGAGGCGTTCAACTCCCTCACGCCGCCGGTGCAGATCCTTGCCAGCGATATCGACACCTCGGTACTGGCGCACGGAGAGGCGGGCATCTACCGGCAGGATCGTATCGATCGCCTCTCCGACGCGCGCAAGAGCCGGTTCTTCACCCCGCGCAGTGGCGCTGACGCCGGGACATTCGAGATCCGCCCGGAACTGCGCCGGCTGGTCAGCTTCCGCCGCATCAACCTGCTGGACCCCATGTGGCCGGTGCAGGGGTCGCTGGATGCGATCTTCTGCCGCAACGTGATGATCTACTTCGACAAGCCCACCCAGTACGGCATTCTCAAGCGCATCGTTCCGCTGCTGCGCCCCGACGGACAGTTGTATGCCGGGCACTCCGAGAGTTTCATGCACGCCGCAGACCTCGTGCGTTCGCGCGGGCGCACGGTGTACGTGCGGCTCGACTGGCCCTTGCGTTGAGGTGCCGGCGTGAGTCACTTTTTCGGCGCAACAGCGGGTGGCAGCATCGTCTTCATCGGCGCCTCGACCGGTGGCACCGAGGCGATCCGCGAAGTGCTTACGGGGCTGCCTGCGAGCATGCCCGCGATCATGATCGTCCAGCACATGCCGGAGATGTTTACCGGCTCCTTTGCTCGCCGGCTCGACGGCTTGTGTGCGCTGCGGGTCAAGGAGGCCGAGCACGGCGAGCGTGTCGAGCCCGGAACCGTCTATATTGCGCCCGGTCATTCGCACCTGAGCATTCGTCGCGGGGGGGCGGGTTTTCAGTGTGAGCTGGCGAAGTCCGATCCGGTCAATCGGCACCGGCCTTCGGTTGATGTGCTTTTTCACTCGGCGGCAGCAGTGCTTGGACGCGCTGCCGTCGGCGTGCTGCTGACCGGCATGGGGCGGGATGGTGCGGCGGGCCTGCTGCGCATGTCCCAGGGCGGGGCGTGGACGATCGCGCAGGATGAGGCTTCCTGTGTGGTGTACGGCATGCCACGCGAAGCAGCGCTGCTGGGCGCTGCGCGCGAAATCGTCAGTCTGACCGACATCGCAGGGCGTATTCAGGTGCGGCTTGCGGCCCAGGGCGCGGGCACCTGAGCGCTATTTCCGGTCATGTTGCGGATCAGGGCTAAAGAAGTTCTGGGTCCGCGCCGATAGCTGAAGACATTGGAGCTGCGCCGCATGTGCGCGGCCTGTGATGATATGCGGCAGTGAGCGCGAGAGGAGAGGGAGATGAGGATGTGGTCGGTTTGCATCATGCTGGGCCTGCTGGCAGGCCTCGGAGGCGGCATTGTTGCCGCGATCGACCCGGCGCCGGCGTGGATCGCGATTGCTGCACATGCGCTTGTCGGTGTTGCGGTCGCTGCGCTTGCCTCCATGCTGCTGAAACTGCGTTTCGCCTCGCCGCTCGGTGACTTTGCCGCGACGCTGCGGAAAACCTACGAGGACGGCGATCTGTCGCGGCGTGCGGCGACGACGAGCGGCCCCCTGTCCGACTGCATCGAGCACTACAACCGCCTGATTGCGAGCTTTCAGGGCATCGTCGGCAAGGTGATCTACGACGCCCAGCGTGTGGCGGAAAAGGCCGAAACGCTGTCGTCGCTCGCTGCCGGCGTGGCCGAGGGATCGACGTCGCAACGCAGTGCGTCGGAACAGATGGCGCAGGCAATCGAGGAGATGACGTCCGGCGTGAATGCGATCGCCGGTCATGCGTCGCAAACGGCCCGGAATGCGCAGGAGGCACGGGAGTTGTCGATCGAGGGCGCACGGGTGGTGTCCAGCGCCTCTTCCGAGATCGACCTGATTGCCCGCTCGGTGGAGCAGTCCGCACAGGTGATCTCGGCGCTTGGCGAACGCTCGCAGGCCATCAGCGGCATCGTGAAGGTGATCCGCGAGATTGCCGATCAGACCAATCTGCTTGCCCTCAATGCGGCGATCGAGGCTGCGCGTGCTGGCGAGCAGGGCCGGGGTTTCGCGGTGGTCGCCGACGAGGTGAGAAAACTGGCGGAGCGCACGTCTGCTGCCACGAGTGAGATCGGCACGATGATCGCCGCCATCCAGACGGAAACCGGGGCAGCAATCGTTTCCATCAAGCAGGGCAGCGAGCAGGCCCGCGCCGGCGCCGAGCTTGCGCGTCAGGCGGCCAGTTCCCTTGAGCAGATCAATCGTGGCGCTCAGCAGACCATGGAGCGAGTGGATGAAATCGCGCAGTCCATCTCCCGGCAGGGGGATGAGGCCGACAAGGTGGTCGGAAACGTCCGCCAGATCATGAGCATGGTCGAGCGCAATGCCGACGGTGCGGCGAAGACGCTCGACGAGGCGCACGAGCTCGACAGCCTGGCGCTCAACCTGCACGAGATCAGCAACGTGTTCCGTCTCGGTGCAGAAGGCGAGAAGGCCATGGCCACCCACAAGATGATGCCCGCGATCGTTCAGCAGGCCGCCCGCGAACTCGGGCGGCTCATGGAGCAGGCGATTGCGGCAGGGCAGATCACGGTCGACGCCCTGTTCGACCAGACCTCGCAGCCCATTCCCAATACCCGGCCGCAGAAATACACCACGCGTTTCGATGCATTCACCGACAAGCTGTTTCCCCGCGTTCAGGAGGCGATCCTGCAGAAGCACGGTGAAATCATCTACGCCATCGGCTGCGACAGACGTGGCTACGTTCCAACCCATAACACGCGTTTTTCCCAGCCCCTGACCGGGGACTACGACAAGGACTTCGTCGGCAACCGCAGCAAGCGGATCTTTGACGATCCGGTGGGCAAGCGCTGTGGCGCGCATGAACTGCAGTTCCTGATCCAGACCTATCGCCGCGATACTGGCGAGATCATGCACGACATCTCGGCGCCGGTGTATGTTAATGGCCGCCAGTGGGGCGGATTTCGCATGGGCTATCAGGCTTGAAGGCTGCACTTGCCCCGGCGTCCGGGGCACAATGTCGGCCTCTTGCTAAAGTCTGATCCCTTCGGGTCGATACACTACACAACAGCGCTACCGGTCGCGTTGACCGGGCCAGCAGCCGCAAGCGTGCGGAGAACGAAATGTCCGAGTTACTGAAGAATATCGATGCCCGTACCCGCCTTGCGGGAACCAACAAGCTGGAGATCCTGCTGTTTACGCTGGGTACTGATCAGAACACCGGCCGGCGCGAGACTTTCGGCATCAACGTTTTCAAGGTGCGTGAGGTCATGCGTACGCCGGCCATCACGGCCGCGCCGGAGATGCCCGCATCGGTCGTGGGCATGGTCAGCCTGCGCGGCGCACTTGTGCCGGTGGTTGATCTGGCACGCTACGTTGGCGTGGGGGCCGACACGCCGCGCGACATCATGATCGTAACCGAGTACAACGGCCACACCCAAGGCTTCCTGGTCGAAGCGGTCGACACCATTCTGCGCCTGGACTGGTCGCAGATGCGGGTGCCGCCCGACATGCTGACCGCCAACATGGGCGGCCTGGTTACCGCCGTCACTGAATTGCCGGAGAACCGTCTGGTGATGCTGCTCGATGTCGAAAAGGTGCTGTCGGAGACGACCCGCTACGACGACAGCCACATGTTCAAGGACATCGCACCAATCGACAATGGCGGCGAACATCTGGTGCTGTTCGCCGACGATTCGTCGGTGGCGCGCAAGCAGATCTGCCAGACGCTCGATGTGCTCGGTGTGAAGTACATCTCGGCCGTAAACGGGCGTCGTGCGTGGGAAGAGCTCAAGCTGATGGCTGCGCAGGCCGAAGCTGCCGGGCGGAAGGTGAGCGATACCCTGAGCCTGGTGCTGACCGATGTCGAAATGCCCGAGATGGACGGATATATCCTGACCCGCAACATCAAGGCCGACCCGCGTTTCGAGGGTGTGCCGGTGGTGATGCATTCCTCGCTGTCGGGCATGTCGAACCAGCAGCTTGGCAAGTCGGTCGGGGTGGATGAATACGTTCCCAAGTTCGAACCGCAGCGCCTGTCGCAGACGCTGCGTCGCCTGATCAGCCGCAACGTGGCGCCGGTCAGGAAGTGAGGTGAATCAATGTTGAGTCTCGACCAGAAAGAAGATACCGCCCTCCTCGATTCGGTAGACGGCCGCACCATGCTGGCCGGCTCGAACCGCATGGAGATCCTGCTGTTTTCGCTCGGTACCAGCGAAACCTTCGGGATCAACGTGTTCAAGGTGCGCGAGGTGTCCAAGACGCCCTTCATCACCAAGGCACCCAACATGCCGCGCGGTGTGGAGGGGCTGATCTCCTTGCGTGGCAACGTCATTCCGGTGCTGTCCCTGGCCAAGATCCTCGGCCTGAGCGCGCCCGGCGATGCCCTCGGCGGCTCGATGATGGTGACCGAGTACAGCAAGCGCACCCTCGGCTTTCTGGTGAAGGAGGTCGACCGCATCATCCGCGTCGAATGGGACAAGGTGCGCACGCCTGACAACGTGTCGTCGAACAGTCAGAACTACATCACTGCGATCACGGAGCTGGCCGATGGCAAGCTGGTGTCGATCCTCGATGTCGAGACCATTCTGGCCAATACCTTCGGTGAGGCGATTGTCGGCAACATCAGTCCGCTGCATGGTGGCGATGACGTGAACGTGTTCTTCGTGGATGACTCCGCTGTTGCCCGGCGCAAGATCGCCGAGGTGCTCGACAAGCTGGGTGTCCGCCACAAGCATGCGCAGAACGGGCTCGAGGCGTGGACGCGGCTGGAAGGCATGGCAGCGCACGCCCAGCAGATGGGGCATCACGTCGGTGACGAGATCGATCTCATCATGGTCGATGCGGAGATGCCCGAAATGGACGGTTATGTGCTGACACGCAATATCAAGAACGACAGCCGCTTCGACGGAATTCCTGTCGTGATGCACTCCTCCCTGTCATCGGAAGCGAATCGGGCGATGGGGAAAAGGGTCGGTGTGGATTCATACGTGGCAAAATTCGACGCTGATGTTCTCGCCGAGACCTTGCGGCCGCTGCTCCAGCGCGCACGCCAGGCTTGATCGTGAACGGGCACAACGGAGAATGAGATGGCTGACCCAAAACTGAAATTTCTGGTCGTGGATGATTTCTCGACCATGCGCCGCATCGTGCGCAACCTGCTCAAGGAGTTGGGTTACACCAATGTCGACGAGGCTGAAGATGGCGTGGCTGCACTGCAAAAGCTCAGCGCCTCCCCCTTCGATTTCGTCGTGACCGACTGGAACATGCCCAACATGGATGGTCTGACCCTGTTGCAGACCATCCGCCGAACGCCGCAACTGAAGCATCTTCCGGTGCTGATGATCACGGCCGAGGCCAAGAAGGAAAACATCATCGCAGCCGCGCAGGCCGGAGCCAACGGCTACATCGTCAAGCCTTTCACTGCTGCGACCATGTCCGAGAAGCTGGAGAAAATCTTCGAGAAGCTCGGCAAGAGTGCAGCTGCCTGACGGGCAGCACGAACCACATAGGGAGCCAGGAAATGGCGAAGCGGATGAAATTTGACGAAGCGAGTGATTCGGACGAACTGCAGGCCCTGTTCGACAGCATCGCGTCGACCCAGGCCGAGCCCGAACCCGTACTCCAGCGTCCAGTGCCCGCACCGGCCGCAGCCCCCGAGACGGACGACAACGACGAACTGCAGGCGCTGTTCGACTCCGTTGCCGCCGAATTCGACGTATCCGCGGGTGCTGAGCCCGACGTGCAATTACCGGAGCCGGCGCCTGCCGCCGCAGAGCAGGATGCAGCGGCCCCGGAAGCTGTCTTCAATCGCATCGGTCAGATGACGCGCAAGGTGCACGACTCGCTCCTCGAGCTCGGATTCGATTCTGCCCTGCAGGAGGTCGCGCAGGCGATGCCCGATGCACGTCAGCGCCTGACCTACATCGCGCAGATGACCGAACAGGCGGCGAGCAGGGTGCTGAACGCTACCGATGTGGCCAAGCCGATTCAGGACAAGCTCGAAAGCGATGCCGATGCACTGCGCGCGAGGTGGGACCGACTGTACGCGAACGAACTCTCGGTCGAAGAGTTCAAGGCGTTGGCGGGCGAGACCCGGGGCTTTCTGTCCGCCGTCAGCGACGGCAGCCGCGCCACGAATGCGCAGCTGCTTGAGATCATGATGGCGCAGGATTTCCAGGATCTCACCGGGCAGGTCATCAAGAAAGTGGTCGACATGGCGCAGACCCTGGAGTCGCAACTGCTCGAGGTTCTGCTCGAGGTTGCGCCCGCCGAGAAGCGCAACGAAAAGAATGCCGGGCTGATGAATGGCCCGGTGGTAAGCAGCGAAGGCCGCGATGACGTGGTGACCAGCCAGGGGCAGGTCGATGACCTCCTCGAGAGCCTGGGTTTCTGATCTGCACGCCGGCCGCACGGGCATTCTGACCCGGCGGCCCGAACGTGAATGGGAGCGATAGAGCGATGAGTGACTTTGCCGGAATGGAAGATCTGCTGCAGGACTTCCTGGTCGAAGCCGGAGACCTGTTGTCGGGTGTCGACAACAAATTGGTCGATCTGGAACGCTTCCCTGACGACCGGAACCTGCTCAACGATATTTTTCGCGGGTTTCATACCATCAAGGGTGGCGCCGGTTTTCTCAACGCCACCGAGCTGGTGACCCTGTGCCACCTCACCGAGAACCTGTTCGACAAGCTGCGCAACGGCGAACTCGCGGTCAGCTCGGAGATGATGGACGTCATCCTCGAGGCGACCGGTGCAGTGCGCGAGATGTTCAATCATCTCGAGCATGGCGGCCAGCCGCCGGCAGCCGATCCGGCCCTGATTGCCGCGCTGAAACTCGCCATTGCCGGTGAGGCCGTGCCGGCGGTCGAGCCGGCGTCAACCAGAAAGGGTGGTGGCGAAGGCGGGGGCGAGAACACCGGCAGCGCGCACGAGCCTGACTGGAAGCTCCTCTACAACGCCGTCGCGGTGGTGCCGAAGGGGACTGTCGAACCTGCAGCAGAAGCCGCGAAGCTCATTCCTGCGCAGCCGCTGGAGGACCCGGAAGAGGTCATCAAGCGCGCGGTCGGACGCCGTGCGAGCGACCGGCCAGGTGCTTCCGCACCGGCAGGGAGACGCGAGGGCGAGCGTCAGCGCGACAACTCGATCCGCGTCGATACCTCGCGTCTTGACCAGGTGCTGAACCTGTCGGGAGAAATCGGGCTGACCAAGAACCGACTCAATGCGCTGCGCAGCGACATCCTGAGCGGACGCAACGATACCGAGACCCTGCATGCGCTCGACCTGGCGGTGAGCCAGCTCGACCTGCTGGTTTCGGATCTGCAAAACGCGGTGATGAAGACTCGCATGCAGCCGATCGGGCGGCTGTTCCAGAAATATCCGCGCATTGCGCGCGATCTTGCGCGCAATCTCGGCAAGGACGTGGAGCTCGTGCTTGCCGGCGAGGAAACCGAGATTGACAAGACCATGATCGAGGACTTGTCCGATCCGATCATCCACCTCATTCGCAATGCGGTCGATCATGGTGTCGAGGACAGCGTCGAACGCCGGGCCAATGGTAAGCCGGAGAAGTCCGAAGTACGTCTGGAGGCGCGCCAGGAGGGCGATCACATCGTGATCCTGATCGCCGACGACGGTCGCGGCATGAACGCTGAGAAGCTGCGGGCCAAGGCCTTGCAGAAAGGCCTCATCACCGATGAGGAGGCCAATACGATGGATGAGCGGCAGAGCTTCAACCTCATCTTCCTGCCCGGATTCTCGCTTGCCGCCCAGGTGTCGGACGTATCCGGCCGCGGCGTCGGCATGGACGTGGTGCGAACCAACATCCAGAAGCTCAACGGATCGATCGACATCCGCTCGACCCAGGGCAAGGGCACGACCTTCATCATCAGCCTGCCGCTGACGCTGGCGATTCTGCCCGTGTTGCTGGTCAGGCTCGGGGAGCAGCCGTTTGCCGTGCCGCTGTCGATGGTGCGCGAGATCCTGCCGATCGAGATCGACCAGGTGCAGGAGGTGGGGGGCAGGGCGACGATGGTGGTGCGGGGCGAAGTGCTGCCCATTCTGCCACTTGCCGGCCTGCTGGGCTGGGAGCAGGAGCGCCCGCCGGAGTACGGCGTGCTGATGCAGACCGCCGAGCTGTCGTTCATTCTGGCCATCGACAGTTTCGCCGGTCGCGAGGATGCCGTGATCAAGTCGCTCGATGACTTCCGGCCCAAGGGTGTGGCCGGTGTGACGACCCTGTCCAACGGACAGATCGTCCTCATCCTCGACATGAAGGAAGTGCTGGGCGCGGCTGGCGATCAGCGTGGTGTGGCACGCTCGGCGCTGGTGAAGAAGCCCCTGCCGCAGCTGGCGGCGGCCTGACCCGCCAGCTGCGCGCCGCGGCCAGCGTGAGCTGCCGTGCGGCGCGCAGTGCCTGAAGCGGCCGTCGCCGCTTCAGTCTGCTGTCAATTCAAGCAGTTTTGAGAACGCTTCCTCGAACTGGCGCAGGCCGTCCGCCTGCAGCTTCTCGCCGACTGCATCCATGTCGATCGAGAGGGCTGCAAGGCCATCCATGGCCGCCTGCGCGAGGCTGACGTCCTGCTCCAGCGTATTGCCGACCTTGCCATGGTCGCGCAGCGCGTCCAGCGTTGCGTCAGGCAGGGTATTCACTGTTTCCGGCCCGATCAGGGGCTCAACGTACAGCAGGTCGCTGTAGTCGGGGTTCTTGGTCCCGGTGCTGGCCCACAGCATGAACTGCGGGCGGGCGCCCGCCGCCTGCAGGGCGGCAAAGTCGGGACCGTGAAAGCGCGCGCGGTAGCGCTGGTAGGCGAGGCGTGCAGTGGCAACCGCAGCCTTGCCGCGGAGTGCCAGCGCCTCGCCGCCGAGTTCTTCCAGCTGCTTGTCGACCAGGGTATCGACCCGCGACAGGAACAGGCTTGCCACCGACATCACGCTGGAAACGTCACCGCCCGCGGCACGCAGACGTTCGAGGCCACGCACATAGGCGGCGGCAACCGCATCGACATGGGCGAGCGAGAACATCAGGGTGACGTTGACGCTGACGCCGGCGCCGATGAGCTGTTCGATCGCCTTCAGTCCGGCAGCGCTTGCGGGTACCTTGATCAGCAGGTTGGGACGATTGACCGCGGCCTTGAGCCGCAGGCCGGCTTCCAGGGTGCCTGCGGCGTCGTCGGCCAGTTCGGGTGACACCTCCAGGCTCACGTAGCCCTTGTTGCCGTGCGATTCGCGGTGCAGTGGCAGCAGCAGGTCACAGGCGCGCTGCACGTCGGGGATCACCAGCTGTTCATAGCGCGCTTCGGCACCGATGGGCTGGCGCTTGAGCGCCGCCAGATCGTCTTCGTAGTAGCGTCCGCCGGCAATGGCCTTGTAAAAGATTGCCGGGTTGGTGGTCACGCCAGCGACGCCATCCTCGGCTATGAAGCGTGCCAGGTGCCCCTCGTTGAGCAGCGTGCGGGAGAGGTTGTCGAGCCAGATTTGCTGACCCTGTTCGCGAACTTGCAGCAGCGGATTCATGTGACCTGAGGGCGGGTGACGGATCGGACCCTTATTCTGCTATGAATCGCCCGTGGCCGAAAGTCCGTCAGCCTGCAAATGCCAACCGAGTGCCGTCAGTACCTTCGTAAAGTCCTGTGCCAAGGGGCAGTCGATCTGCAATGGGGTGTCGCTCAAAGGGTGGCGGAAGGCGAGTCCGGTGCACGCGAGGAGCAGGCGATCGCTGCCGAAGAGGGTCTGGAATAGCCGGTTGTGGCGGCCCTTGCCAAATGTTGCATCGCCAATGATCGGATGCGAGACATGTTTCAGGTGGCGGCGCAGCTGATGGCGGCGGCCGGTCTCGGGTTGCAGCTCGACCAGCGCATAGCGGCTGCTCGGGTAGCGGTCGACCTGGTAGGGCAGTTCGGCCGTGGCCAGTCGGCGGTAGCGGGTGATGGCGCTCTGCGGCAAGGTTTCCGCGCGCGCAGACCTGCGCTCCGCGGGGTCGAAACGGCGCACCAGCGGATGATCGATGACGTCGGCTGCGGGCGGATGTCCGCGCACGACAGCAACATAGCGTTTCGATACCTGCTGATTCTCGAACAGCGCGCCGGCACGCGCGGCCGTATCGCGATCGAGTGCGAACAGCAGTACGCCCGACGTGCCTTTGTCGAGACGGTGAGCGGGATGGACGTGGCGGCCGATCTGGTCGCGCAGCAACTGTACCGCGAAGCGCTCCTCGCGCGCGTCAAGTCCGGTGCGATGAACCAGCAGACCGGAGGGCTTGTGGATCGCGATCAGGTGATCGTCGCGATAGAGGATGTCGAGCATCGGAGGGTATGGCCTTGTGCTTCGGGCGTCCGAGAAAACAAAAGCGACCCCGGAGGCCGGGATCGCTTTGCGAGTCTGCACTCCCCGAAGGGAGCGGGACGGCAGGAATCAGGCGAAGTTCTTCGCCGCGAATTCCCAGTTGGCCAGCTTGTCGAGGAAGGTGGCCACGAAGTCCGGACGACGGTTGCGGTAGTCGATGTAGTAGGCATGTTCCCACACGTCGATACAGAGCAGTGCCTTGTCGCCGGTGGTCAGCGGGGTGCCGGCGGCGCCCATGTTGACGATATCCACTGCGCCGTCAGCCTTCTTGACCAGCCAGGTCCAGCCCGAACCGAAGTTGCCCACGGCCGAAGCGGTGAAGGCCTTCTTGAAGTCGTCGAACGAGCCCCACTTGGCCTTGATTGCGTCGGCCAGTGCGCCACTCGGCTCGCCGCCGCCGTTCGGCTTCATGCTGCTCCAGAAGAAGGTGTGGTTCCAGACCTGGGCGGAGTTGTTGTAGATGCCGCCGGCGGGGGCCTTCTTGACGATGGCCTCGAGGTCGAGGTTCTCGAACTCGGTACCCTTGATCAGGTTGTTCAGGTTGGTGACATAGGCCTGATGGTGCTTGCCGTAGTGAAACTCCAGGGTTTCAGCAGAGATATGCGGAGCCAGGGCATCCTTGGCATAGGGCAGAGCGGGAAGAGTATGTTCCATCGAGTTCTCCAGTCGGTATTGTCGAAGCGTCAATCGGTCAGTCAATGAGGAATGCCGATGATTCAAAGCCTGACCATTCTAGTCGGGATTGGTCTGAAGTGACAATCCTGAGGGCCATGATCATAAGCCTATCCGTGGGGCATGGAAACTGGCCGGCACGGTGTGTGCGCCGGCAGATCAGCGCTTGCCGGTGATCTTTCCGCTCAGTTCGCCCTCAGCCAGTTGCACATGAATCGTGTCGCCAATGCCGGCCGTCGTGGCCGAGCGCAGGATGTTGCCGGCCGCATCGCGGGTGATGCTGTAGCCCCGGGCGAGCACCGCCTCGGGCGCCAGGTGCTGGAGGTGGGCGGCGAGAGCGGCGATGCCATGCCTGTGCGCGTCAAGCCTGCCGCGGGCGGCTCGTCGCAGCCGGTCGCCGAGTTGATCGACCTGTTGCTTTGAGCGGGCAGGATCCGGGCGTCGGTTCTGCAGCCTGACCGCGAACTGGGCCTGGCGATGGGCGCTGCGTTCCAGCTGGGTGCGCATGGCGCGCTGCAGGCCCTGTCGCAGCCCGTTCATGGTTTCTGCTGCCCGACGCAGGCGCTCGCGCGGGTGCACCAGGCGCAGGGCGCAGCGGTCCAACTGCTGTCCGAGGGTTTCCAGCCTGCGCTGCATGGTGCGTGTCAGACGCATCTCGAGTGTCTGGCATTCGCTGCGTGCGGCGTGATAGCCGGCGCTGGCGAGCTCCGCGGCACCGGTCGGGGTGGCGGCGCGCAGGTCGGCGGCAAAGTCGGCAATGGTGAAGTCGGTTTCATGGCCGACGCCGCTGACAACAGGCACCGGGCAGGCCCGGATCGCGCGCGCCAGGGCCTCGTCGTTGAAGGCCCACAGATCTTCGATGCTGCCGCCGCCACGTACCAGCAGGATGAGATCGATGCCGTCGGACCCGGCCCGTCGCCCAGCCTGCTGCAGCGATGCGAGCAGCCGGGCGGGGGCGTCAGCGCCCTGCACCGGTGCCGGATAGAGCACCAGCGGCAATTGTGGGCAACGCCGCTGCAAGGTTGCGATGACGTCGCGCAGGGCGGCTGCGGCGGGCGAGGTGACAATGCCGATGCCGCGTGGAAAGCGTGGCAGGGGCCGACGCCGTTCGGGGTCGAAGAGCCCCTCGGCCGACAGTTTGTCCTTGAGCCGGTTGAAGGCTTCGAACAGGTTGCCGATGCCCGCCGGACGCAGGGCTTCGACGTTGAGCTGGTAGTCCCCGCGCGCCTCGTAGAGCGTGACCAGTGCCCGGGCTTCGACCTTCATTCCGTTTTCCGGGCGGAACGCCAGCAGCTGCGCCCGGTTGCGCCACATCGCGCACCGCACCTGCGCCTGCGCATCCTTGAGGGTGAAGTAGATGTGGCCCGAGCTGGCCCGGGTCAGGTTGGAAACCTCTCCGCCAACCCAGAGCAGGGGAATGCCGGCTTCCAGTGTTTCACGCGCAAGACGGTTGAGCGCAGAGACGCCAAGTACCTGTGATGCTGGGATTTCTGCGGGCATGCGGGCGTGAGGGTCGGTTTCCGGAGGCGGGATTGTAGCGGAATCCACAGCCTGTCAAGTACTTCAAGCGCCGTCATGCAAGTCCTTGATGAAACAAAGGCTTATTTTTAAGTCATTGTTTTTATGGATGAAATATGTTGCACAAATTTTCATCGGAGTAAGACAAGCCGCGCCGTTACCGGGATTGCGGGCAGGATTCAGAAATGCCCCACAAACTTATCCACAGCTTCTGTGGATTGCTTGGGCTGCGAGCCGGCTTGCCCTGCCTGCGCGGCAAGGCTAGAGTTCCGCTTTTGCTGATTCGAGGTTGATACGCGTGTTCGCGATCATTCAGGCCGCCGGCTGGCCCATGTGGCCCTTGTTGTTTGCGTCGGTGATTGCCGTCGCGTTGATCATCGAACGTTCGGTCAGCCTGCGCCGGGCGCGCGTCGTGCCCGCCGGCCTGCTCGACAACGTCATTGCCGATCTGCGTCAGCACGGCAGCTCGCCCGAGATGGTGAGCCGCGTTGCAGCCCATTCTCCGCTCGGCCGTGTGCTGGCGGCGGGTCTGCGCAATGTGACGAGCACCCGGGTGATCATGAAGGAGTCGATCGAGGAGTCGGGGCGTGCCGTGGTGCACGATCTCGAACGCTTCCTTACCACGCTGGGCACGATTGCCGCGATCAGCCCCCTGCTGGGCCTGTTCGGGACCATCGTCGGCATGATCGACATCTTTGCCTCGCAGGGCGTCAACGGCGCCAATCCTGCACAGCTGGCCAAGGGCATTTCGATTGCGCTGTACACCACGGGTCTCGGCCTAATCATTGCCATTCCGGCGACCATCTTCTGGCGCCACTTTCGCCGTCTGATCGATGACTTCGTGGTCGATATGGAACAGCAGGCGATCAAGCTGGTTGAAGTCGCCCATGGCGAGCGCCGTGGCTGAGCACCGACCATGAATTTTCGTCGTGCCGTTCGCCATGAAGAACCCGAGATCAACCTCATTCCGTTGATCGACGTGGTGCTGGTCATCATCATCTTCCTGATGCTGACCACGACCTTCACCCAGACCAGCGGCCTTGAGATCAACCTCCCGACCGCCGAAGCCACTGGCGACGAAGCGGTGAGCAACGAGATCGTCGTCGCCGTGACGGCAGCGGGCGACGTCATCGTCAATCGCAATCCGGTGGCCGACAAGGGCATCGAAGCGATTGCCGAGGCATTGGGCAAGGCCCGGCCGGGCGGACAGAAGGAGCCGGTGGTGGTGATCAACGCCGATGCCAAGGCCGCCCACCAGAGTGTGGTCGATGTGATGCAGGCTGCGCAGCGCGCCGGTCTGGCCCACATCACTTTCGCCATCCAGACTCCCCCGCGCTGAGGCGGCATCGATGGCAGCCCGGGCGCCGGCCTTCTGGCAGCAGCGTTCAGGACGGGCGCTGCTGCTGTCTCCCTTTTCCCTGCTGTTCGGCCTGCTGGCGTCGCTGCGACGCGCCCTGTACCGGATGCGCGTGCTGCGCGCGGTGCGCCTGCCGGTGCCGGTGATCGTGGTTGGCAATATCGCAGTCGGCGGCAGCGGCAAGACGCCCACGGTCGACTGGCTGGTCAGGCAGTTGCGCGCGGCCGGATGGTCTCCTGGCATCGTGTCGCGCGGTTATGGCGGTACGGTCGAGGGTATCGGCCTGGTGAGCGCGGACAGCGACCCAAGTCTGTGTGGTGACGAACCGGTGCTGCTGGCCAGGCTGACCCGCTGTCCGGTCGCAATCGCTCGGGATCGCCCGGCTGCGGCGCTGGCCCTGCTTGCAGCGCACCCGGAATGCGACCTCATCGTGTCCGACGACGGCATGCAGCATTACCGGCTGGCGCGGGATGTCGAGATCGCGGTGGTCGATCAGGCAACGCTGGGCAATTGCCGTCTGCTGCCGGCCGGCCCCTTGCGTGAGCCACTCGGACGCTTGCGCAGCGTCGATCTGGTGATTGCGCACGGTGCGCTTTCCGCGTCCGTCAGTGCGGCGATTGGCGGCGTCACAGTGGTCTCCATGACGCTCGAAGGTGCCAGTTTCCGTTCGCTGCGCCGCCCGGATGACACCTGCCAGGCCTCGGCATTTCGAGGGCAGCGCGTGCATGCACTGGCCGGTATCGGGCGCCCGGAACGCTTTTTCGATCAGTTGCGCGCGATGGGTCTCGACGTGGTTGAGCACCCCTTTCCCGATCATCATCGCTTCAGCGCGGCCGATCTCGATTTCGCGCCCGACGAAGCAAAGCTGATGACGAGCAAGGATGCGGTAAAATGCGCCCCTTTCGCGCCTGACAATGCCTGGGAGTTCCCGGTGCAGGCCTCAATTGGTTCGGGTGCTGCCGAACGCATCCTGGAGAAGCTGAACAATGGACGCCAGACTGCTTGAGATTCTCGTTTGTCCGATTTGCAAGGGGCCGCTTGATTACCTGAAGAGCAGCCAGGAGCTGGTGTGCAAGGGTGATCGACTCGCTTTCCCGATTCGCGACGGCATCCCGGTGATGCTTGAGGAAGAGGCGCGCGTCATGAGCGCTGAAGACGTCGACGCCCTGCGCTGAGGCGGCCGATGAAGACTGCTTTTCGAGTCGTGGTGCCGGCGCGCCACGCGTCCACCCGTCTGCCGGGCAAGCCGCTGGCGGATATCGCCGGCAAACCGATGGTGGTGCGGGTGCTGGAGCGTGCGAGTGCAGCGGGCGCAAGCGAGGTCTGGATCGCAACCGACCATGAAGGCGTGCGCGACGCGGTGCTTGCGGCCGGGGGCAAGGTGCAGATGACGCGCGCCGACCACCCGAGCGGTACTGACCGCCTGGCCGAGGTGGCGACTGCGCTCGGATGGGCTGACGACGACATCGTGGTCAACGTGCAGGGCGACGAGCCTCTGATCGACCCTGCGCTGATCGCTGCGGTCGCGAACGCCCTCGCCGACGATGCCGATGCCGCGATTGCCACCGCTGCGCACCCGATCCATGCTGCTGACGAGATGTTCAACCCGAACGTGGTCAAGGTGGTGTGCGACGCGCGTGAGCGTGCGATGTATTTTTCACGTGCGCCCATTCCGTGGGCACGCGATGCCTGGGCGGATACGCGCCAGGTGCTGCCGCCCGAGTTGCCGGTGCTGCGCCATGTCGGGCTCTATGCTTACCGGGTGGGGTTTCTGAAGCGCTATGCATCGCTTACGCCTGCGCCGGTGGAGCACTGGGAAGCGCTGGAGCAGCTGCGCGCGCTGTGGCACGGATTCCCGATCCGGGTGCTGCGCCTGGACGCCGCACCAGCGGCCGGCGTGGATACGCTCGAAGATCTGATCCGGGTACGGGCGGTGTTCTCCGCAGGTTGAGGCATTCGCGATCGTGTTTGACCGGTCGGGACTTGTCGGTTAAGTTTCGGCCTTGAACCAATAAGACCATGCCGCCGGATGGCGGACGCATTTTTCGGGGAGGGTGTATGCGACTGATTCTTCTGGGACCGCCGGGCGCCGGCAAGGGAACGCAAGCCAACTTCATCAAGGAGAAGTTCGGCATTCCGCAGATCTCCACGGGCGACATGCTGCGTGCTGCCGTGAAGGCGGGAACGCCGCTGGGTGTCGAGGCCAAGAAGGTGATGGATGCCGGCGGCCTGGTATCCGACGACATCATCATCGGTCTGGTCAAGGATCGCCTGCAGCAGGATGACTGCAAGTCCGGCTACATGTTCGACGGTTTCCCGCGCACCATTCCGCAGGCCGACGCGATGAAGGATGCCGGCGTGCCGATCGATTTCGTGCTCGAAATCGACGTTCCCGACAGCGAAATCGTAGAGCGCATGAGCGGTCGTCGTGCCCACCTGCCGTCGGGCCGCACCTACCACGTCAAGTACAACCCGCCCAAGGTCGAGGGCAAGGACGACGTGACCGGTGAGGATCTGGTGCAGCGTGACGACGACAAGGAAGAGACGGTCAAGAAGCGTCTCGACGTCTATCACGCTCAAACCAAGCCGCTGGTTGCCTACTACAGCGACTGGGCTGCCTCGGGTGCCGCCAATGCGCCCAAGGTTCGCAAGATCCTGGGTCTGGGTGCTGTCGAGGAAATCACTGCCCGCGCCTTTGACGCCCTGAAGTAAGCAGTCTCTGCCGTATCCAGCGCGGTCGGTGCCGTTTTGCGGTGCCGGCCGCGTTTGTCTTCATGCTCCCATTTTCTTCGGAAACGCCGTCCATGAACCTGCTTTATGCCCAGTCCGGTGGCGTGACCGCCGTCATCAATGCCAGTGCTGCCGGGGTGATTGATGCTGCGCGTGAGCATCCCGGCCGGATCGGCAGGGTGCTGGCGGCGCGTCACGGCATTCTCGGTCTGCTGGCCGAAGACATCTACGACACCGCCGGTGTCGATACCGTTGCGCTGGCCCATACGCCCGGCGGCGCCTTCGGTTCGTGTCGTTTCGATCTGCCTCCGGAGGACGAACAGCCCGCGCTCTACGACCGGCTGTTTGCCGTGCTTGCTGCCCATGACATCGGCGCGGTGCTGTACAACGGCGGAAATGGCTCGATGGACCTCATTGGCAGGCTCTCGGGCGCGGCGCGCCGGCGTTCGTTTCCGCTGGTCTGTGTGGGCGTGCCGAAGACGGTGGACAACGACATCGAGGGCAGCGACTGCTGCCCCGGCTACGGTTCGGCGGCCAAATACCTGGCGACCTCGATGCGCGAGGCCGGACGCGATGTGGCCTCGATGACCGGACGCAAGGGCCGGGTCTTCGTGATGGAAGTGATGGGGCGCAATGTCGGCTGGCTGGCGGCAGCCACGGCGCTGGCAGCGCGTACGCCCGACGAGGCTCCACACATCGTGCTTCTGCCTGAGGTTGCGTTTGACGAAGCCGCCTTCCTTGCCCGCGTGCAGGCCGTGGTGGAGCGGCTGGGCTATTGCGCGGTGACGGTGGCTGAAGGGCTGCGCGGTGCCGATGGTGGTGTGCTGATGAAGCAGGACCGGGATGCAAAGGGCTATGTCCAGCTGGGTGGGGCGGGCGAGGCCATTGCACATCTGGTGCACGAACGGCTCGGTTACAAGCAGCATTTTTCCGTGCCGGATTATCTGCAGCGTGCAGCAGGTCACTGGATTTCGGCAACCGACCATGCGCAGGCGGTGGCGGTTGGTCGTGCGGCCGTTGGCTATGCCCTCGAGGGCCAGGACGGGGTGACCGCCGCGATCCGACGTGTGTCGGACGCGCCCTACACCTGGGATGTGGTCCCGGTGGACGCGGCCGGAATCGCCAACCTTGAACGCAAACTTCCCGCCGGCTTCATCGCGGCGGACGGAATGGGGCTCAACGAAGCCGGGCGGCGCTATATTCAGCCGCTCATCTGTGGTGAGCTGCCCATTCCTTGCGTCGATGGCTTGCCCGCGCATTACGTCATCGACCAGCCCTTGCTTACCCGCCAGTTGCCGCCTTACGCTGCCTGAATCCCCGCCGCATTCACGCTGGAGGTCTTTGCCATGATCATGATCTGCAAACGCAGTATTTGCATCGGCATGCTGAGCCTGTTTGCCGCCCCTTTGCCGCTTGGTGCGCAGACGCCGGCACAGCCCGAGGCGGCGACCGGCTTTGAGCCGCGTCCGGCGGCATATGCGCCGCATGCAATGGTGGTGACGGCCAATCCTCATGCGACCGAGGCGGCGCTGGGCATGCTGCGTGCGGGTGGTTCTGCCGCAGATGCCGCAATCACCGCGGCGCTGGTCCTGAATGTGGTCGAGCCACAGTCCTCGGGGCTGGGTGGCGGTGGTTTTCTGCTTCATTTCGATGCCGCGCAGAAGAGGATGGTGGCCTGGGATGGGCGTGAGACTGCGCCGGCTGCGGTCGACGACGCCCTGTTCCTGGATGCGGCCGGCAAGCCCATGCAGTTTCACGCTGCTGCGGTGGGCGGGCGTGCGGTTGGTGTTCCCGGGCTGCCGCTGCTCCTCGCCGAGGTGCATCGGCAGCATGGGCGCCTGCCGTGGGCACAGCTCTTCGAGCCTGCCATTCGTCTGGCGGACGAGGGCTTTGCCGTGTCGCCCCGCCTTCATGCGCTGATTGCAAAAGACCGCTATCTCGCGGCCGATGGCGCGGCGAAGGCGCTGTTTTTCGATGGCAATGGTGCGCCGCTGGCGGTCGGTGCGCGTTTGCGCAACCCGGCGCTGGCCGATGTCATGCGCCTGCTGGCAAAGGAAGGCGGCGAGGCATTCTATCGGGGGGCAATCGCTGCCGACATCGTTGCAGTGGTGGGTGCGGGTGAAAACCCGGGTACCTTGTCGATCGAGGATTTCGCAGCCTACCGTGTGGTCGGGCGCGAAGCCGTGTGTGGCCCCTACCGCGGCTGGCGGGTGTGCGGCATGCCGCCCCCAAGCTCGGGCGGTGCAACCGTGCTGGCCATGCTCGGCATGCTCGCGCGTTTTCCCCTGGCAGAGATCGATCCCGAAAGCGCATTTGCCACCCACCTGTTTGCCGAGGCTGGGCGACTTGCCTTCGCTGATCGCGACGCCTGGTACGGCGATCCGGTGTCGATGCCGCTTGCGCCTGCGCGCTTGCTCGAACCTGGCTATCTGGCGCAGCGTGCCGCCCTGATCTCGCTCGACAGCAGTCTTGGTCGTGCGCAGCCGGGCAATCCGTCGTCCGCGCATGAGCCGGTGCCGGCAGCGACGCCCGAGCGCCCCTCGACGACGCATGTCTCGATCGTCGATGCCGATGGCAACGCGGTGTCGATGACGGCGTCGATCGAGGACGCCTTTGGCAGTCGGCGCATGGCGCGGGGCATGCTGCTCAATAATCAGCTGACCGACTTCTCCTTTGCGCCACGGGATGCGCGTGGTCTGCACCCCAACAGGGTGGGGCCGGGCAAGCGCCCGCGCAGTTCGATGGCGCCGACGCTGGTGTTCGCGCCGGATGGACGCCTGCACGCAGTGCTCGGCTCGCCGGGTGGCAGCGCAATCATCAATTACGTGGCGTCGGCGATTATCGGTCTGGTCGACTGGGGGATGGCGCCCGATGCAGTGCTTGCCCGTCCGCACGCGGCCAGTCGCAACGGGGCGACCGAAGTCGAGCGCCGCCCCGATGGCGAGGCGCTTGCAGCTCGGCTCGCCCTGTTCGGGCATGAAACCATAGTGCGCGAACTTACCAGCGGGACCAGCCTGGTGCTGCGCAGCGGGGAAGGCTGGGCCGGCGCGGCCGATCCTCGTCGGGAAGGAATGGCCGCGGGCCTGTAATCAGTCGCTGACGGACGGGTTCAATGTGTAGGTGCCGGTGATGCTGGCCTGCGCGAGTACGTGTCCGGCAATCGCAGCCCGGACTTCGGGGCCGGTAAAGCGGCCTTCTGTCGGGCAGCGATCGACATCGAGCGCGAACAGCGTAAATACATAGCGGTGCATCAGTTCGTCGTTCCACGGCGGGCAGGGACCGTCGTAGCCATGGTAGTTGCCACGCATCGACTCGTCGCTCGCAAACCACTCGGTGTAGTTATTGACGCCCTGACGCGCTCCGTGTGCGGCGTCCGGGCCGGGCTTGCCGCCGGGGGTGACGCCGCTCGAGAAGCTGCCTTGCGCGATTTCGCGCTGATCTGCCGGGATGTCCACCAGGATCCAGTGAAAGAAATCGACCCGCGGCAGGCTGGCCGGAACGCTTCTCCCTTCCTGATTGACGTCCTCTCCGCTGCTCGGGACGTCGGGGTCGTGGCAGATGAGGGCGAAGGAACGCGTACCCGCGGGCACGTCGGACCAGCTCAAATGGGGGTTCAGGTTCTGGCTGAGCTGCACATGGCCTTCGGTCGCCGGAATGCAGAAAGCAAATTCGCCGGCGATGCGTGCGCCGTCGGTCAGGCTCTGGCTGGTCAGTTTCATGTCGCGCCTCCTTGCGGGTGATGAATCATTCGATTCTAGCGGCTGTGCGACGTGCAGATCACCCGAAATGCGTGACGGCGCCCTGCTGACAGGGGCCGGGCCTCGGCTTGCGCGCGTCAGTTTGAGTACTGCAGCTTGAGTCCGTCACCTTGAGTAGGTCAGCTTGCCGCCCGGCGTCGAAAGTCGCGCGGACGAAAGCCCAGCGCAAACAGCGCCCCGAAGTATGTGACCGCGCCGGCGACCACCGCCCCGGCCAGCCAGCTGACACGCGCCAGTCCGCTGCGCTCGAGCCAGACCGCATCGGCACTGACGCCGAACCAGAGCACGGCGGCCATGGCAGCCAGTGCAACAAGGAGCTTAAGCCAGAAGCGCCCCCAGCCCGGCTGTGGAACATACACGCCGCGCCGGCGCAGGCCGCGATAGAGCAAGCCCGCATTCAGGCAGGCTGCCAGGCCGATGGCGAGGGCCAGCCCGGCATGGCGCAGGGGAACGATGAAGGCGAGGTTCATCAGCTGGGTGGCAAGCAGCGTGATCAGGGCAATCTTGACCGGGGTGCGGATGTCCTGACGGGCGTAGAACCCCGGGGCGAGCACCTTTACCAGGATCATCCCGGTGAGACCGATGCTGTAGGCGAGCAGTGCCTCGCGCGTCTGCAGGACGTCGTTGCTTGCGAAGGCCCCGTAATGAAACAGGGTGGTGATCAGCGGCACCGACAGCATGGCCAGGCCGAGTGCGGCGGGCAGGGTCAGCATCAGTGTCAGGCGCAGCCCCCAGTCGAGCAGCGACGAAAAGGCTTCGGGGTTGGCGTCGGCGTGCAGCTTTGCGAGGCTGGGCAGGAGGATGGTGCCAAGGGCGACACCGAGCAGCCCGGCGGGGAACTCCATCAGGCGATCCGCGTAGTAGAGCCAGGACACGCTGCCGCTTTCAAGAAATGACGCGAAGATGGTGTTGATCAGCAGCGAGATCTGGCTGACCGAGACGCCGAGGATTGCCGGGGCCATGAGCTTCAGGATGCGGCGCACGCCGGGGTCGGAGTAGTCGATGTTGAAGCGGGGCAGCATGCCGATTCTGGCCAGCGGCCTGATCTGCAGCGCAAGCTGCAGGATGCCACCCAGAAAAACGGCCCACGCCAGCGCCAGCACCGGCGGATCGAAATACGGCGCGGCGAACAGTGCCATGCCGATGAAGGACAGGTTGAGCAGTACTGGCGTGAAGGCCGGGATTGCAAACCGGCTCCAGGTGTTGAGAATGCCGCCGGCGAGCGCGACCAGGGACATGAACAGGATGTAGGGGAAGGTGATCCGGGTCAGTTCGACGGTGAGGGCAAACTTGTCCGCATCTGCCGAGAAGCCCGGCGCGGACACCTGAATGATCAGAGGTGCACCGAGGATGCCGAGCAGGGCAACCGCGGCGACGGTGAGGCCGAGCAGGGTGGCGACCCGGTCGACGAGGTGGCGGGTGACCGCTTCGCCCTGCTTGTTCTTGTATTCGGCGAGAATCGGAACGAAGGCCTGTGAGAAAGCGCCTTCGGCAAACATTCTTCGCAGCAGGTTGGGCAGACGGAAGGCGACGAAGAAGGCATCGGTCGCCATGCCGGCACCGAATGCACGCGCAATGACAAAGTCGCGGACGAAACCGAGAATGCGGGACAGCAGTGTCATGCCACTGACGGTGGCAAGGGCGCGCAGGAGATTCATGCGGAAATGGGGCCGTCGGTAAAGGCGGCATGATAGCCGGCCCGGGCACACGTGCGACACATTATCCAAGAATGTTGCTTGCGTCCGGCGACCTTATTGGTTAAGATCGCGGGCTTATTAGAACCACGAATCTCACAGGAATTATAAATATGGCCAACTCGGCACAAGCTCGCAAGCGCGCACGTCAGGCGACCAAGGCCCGCGCCCATAACGCCAGCCTGCGTTCGCGTCTGCGTACTGCGATCAAGGCCGTGCGCAAGGCTGTTGTGGGTGGTGACAAGGCTGCCGCTCAGTCTGTCTTCAGCACTTCGATGAGCACGATTGACAGCATCGCTGACAAGAAGATCATTCACAAGAACAAGGCTGCTCGCCACAAGAGCCGTCTGTCCGCTGCCGTGAAGGCAATGGCTGCCTGATCTTCAAGCATCGATCTGCGGCTTTTTGCCGCAAACAAAAACGGCGACCGTGATGTCGCCGTTTTTTTTGCTTCCGTGCTTTGTTTCCTGCGTCGTGCCTGTAGGATGGGGTGTCCGGCGCCCGGGGCTGGCCGCGGGCGAAATCCCTGGGGCTGCTGCCTACAGCTGGTCGTCGCTGATCGGTTCCATCTGCAGTTCATTGTCGTTGGCGAAATTCACCATGAACTTGTAGGCAAGGGGTTCGATGTCGTAGAGGCGGGCGTCGACCATCACGGTCTTCTGGCCCTTGAGGGTGCAGCCGGGGCGCACATAGGGGGAATACATCATGCGGTGGTCGGCACCGAAGGCCGACATGATTCCGCACAGCCGGTCCGCCCAGTCGCTGGGGCGGAATGTTTTTCCTTCCCTTGTGACCCCGATGATGACGAAGCTCTCGATCTTCTGGTTCATGTGTCATGCCATGTCGGGGAGTGGTACAGGGCCGGGGTTGCCAGCCGCTGCAAGAAACCGGCCGGATTCTAGCAGAATTCGGGGGGCGTGATGTGCTGCAGCATCGTGCTGTATCGGGCGTTGTATGTACATTTGCCCCTGTTTTGGCTTAACATCCATGCTCACTTCCTGTACGGCGGCGTCAGCCGCCGTGCGCGTTTTTGGTCCATCCTGATCGGGGTTTTCCATGTCCCATGTCATGAACACCTACGCCAGATTGCCGGTGGCATTCACTCACGGCGACGGCGTCTGGCTCCACGACGAAACGGGCAAGCGCTATCTTGACGCGCTCTCTGGCATCGCGGTTTCGACGCTCGGGCACAATCACCCGCGCCTCGTTCGCGCAATCTCCCAGCAGGCGTCGCGCGTGCTGCATACCTCCAACCTGTACGGCATCCCCTTGCAGGATCGTCTTTCCGACCGTCTCGCCGACGCTTCGGGCATGGAAGAAGTTTTCTTCTGCAACTCCGGCTGCGAAGCGAACGAGGCTGCGATCAAGCTGGCGCGGATGTATGGCCACCAGAAAGGTGTTGAACTGCCCACGATCGTGGTCATGGAAAACGCTTTCCACGGACGCACGATGGCGACGCTTTCGGCAACCGGCAACCGCAAGGCGCAGGCAGGCTTCGAGCCGCTGGTGTCGGGGTTCGTCCGGGTGCCCTACAAAGACATCGCATCGCTGCGTAACGTCGCTGCACACAACGGCAATGTCGTTGCGGTCATGCTGGAGATGATCCAGGGTGAGGGCGGTATCCATATCGCTGATGACGACTTCCAGCGCGAATTGCGCGCCCTGTGTGATGAGCACGGCTGGCTGATGATCTGCGACGAAGTCCAGTGCGGTCTGGGCCGCACCGGAAACTGGTTCGGCTGGCAACATGCCGGCGTGTGCCCGGACGTGATGACGCTGGCCAAGGGGCTCGGTTCGGGTGTGCCGATCGGCGCCTGCCTGACCGCGGGCAAGGCGGCCGGCTTGTTCAAGCCGGGCAACCATGGCTCGACCTTCGGTGGTAATCCGCTGGCCTGCGCGGCCGCGCTTGCGACCATGGATGCCATCGTCGACGACAATCTGATGGACAACGCGGTCGCTGTGGGTGATGCGATCCGCAACGGCCTCGCGACGGCACTGAAAGGCGTGCCTGGCGTGGTGGATATCCGCGGTCGCGGCCTGATGATCGGTATCGAGCTCGACCGCCCCTGTGGCGACCTGGTGAAGCGCGGCCTCGACGCCGGACTGCTCATCAACGTGACGGCAGAACGCGTTGTGCGCCTGCTGCCGGCGCTGATTTTCAGCAGCGATGACGCCGCAACGCTGGTCGATGCGCTGGCGCCGCTGATCAAAGACTTTTTGTCGCAGTGACGGCAAAGGCAGACTGCCCATGAGTTCACCCCGACACTATCTGCAGTTCAACGACCTGTCCGCGGACGAGTACGCGCATATTTTCAAGCGTACCAAGTGGATCAAGGACAAGTTCAAGAACTACGAGCCCTACCATCCGCTCTTCGATCGCACGCTGGTGATGATCTTCGAGAAGGCGAGCACCCGCACCCGGCTGTCCTTCGAGGCCGGGATGCAGCAGCTTGGCGGATCTGCGATCTACCTCAATACCCGCGACTCCCAGCTCGGCCGTGGCGAGCCGGTGGAGGATGCTGCGCAGGTGATCTCGCGCATGAGCGACGTGGTGATGATCCGTACCTTCGAGCAGGACATCATCGAGCGCTTCGCCGCGAATTCGCGCGTGCCGCTGATCAACGGGCTGACCAACGAATATCACCCCTGCCAGATCCTCGCCGACATCTACACCTATATCGAGCACCGCGGCAGCATCAAGGGCAAGACCGTGGCCTGGGTGGGTGACTCCAATAACATGTGCAACACCTGGCTGCAGGCAGCCGAGGTGCTCGGTTTCAATGTGCATGTGTCGACGCCGCCGGGCTATGAAGTCGAGCCCGAGCGCGCCGGGCTGTATGGCACCGACCACTTCGAGCAGTTCACCGATCCGCTCGAGGCCTGCAAGGGCGCCCATCTGGTGACCACCGATGTGTGGACGTCGATGGGTTTCGAGGCCGAGAACGAAGAGCGCATGAAAGCGTTTGCCGACTGGTGTGTCGATGCCGAGATGATGTCGGTGGCGGCGCCCGACGCACTGTTCATGCATTGCCTTCCCGCCCATCGTGGTGAAGAGGTCACGGCCGAAGTCATCGACGGCGCGCAGTCGGTGGTGTGGGACGAAGCGGAAAACCGGCTGCATGCGCAGAAGGCATTGATGGAATTTCTCGTACTCGGTCGCGTCGGGGACGAGGACGCAAGCTGAAGAACGCGATTTGCTGCTAACCGCCGGGCGTCCATAAGACGCCACGGCAACAGACTGGACAAGATGATGAGCGATGTAAAGAAAGCGGTGCTCGCCTATTCCGGCGGACTGGATACCTCGGTAATCCTGAAGTGGCTGCAGGACACCTATAACTGCGAGGTGGTGACGTTTACTGCCGACCTCGGTCAGGGCGAAGAACTCGAGCCGGCGCGCCAGAAGGCGCTCAAGTTCGGCATCAAGCCCGAGAACATCTTCATTGACGATCTGCGCGAAGAGTTTGTGCGCGATTTCGTCTTCCCGATGTTTCGCTGCAACACCGTGTACGAAGGCGAGTACCTGCTCGGTACCTCGATCGCACGCCCGCTGATCGCCAAGCGCCAGATCGAGATTGCACGTGCCACCGGCGCGGATGCCGTCTCTCACGGTGCAACCGGCAAGGGTAACGACCAGGTCCGTTTTGAACTTGGTTACTACGCACTGATGCCTGGCGTGAAGGTGATCGCACCGTGGCGCGAGTGGGACCTGCTGTCGCGCGAGAAGCTGCTCGCCTACGCGGAGAAGGCCGGCATTCCCATCGAGATGAAGCACAAGCAGGGCGGCTCGCCCTACTCGATGGACGCCAACCTGCTGCACATCTCCTTCGAAGGTCGTCACCTCGAGAACCCGGCTGCAGAAGCCGAAGAGGACATGTGGCGGTGGACGGTGTCGCCTGAAGCCGCACCGGATGCAGCCGAGTACGTCGATCTCGAGTTCGAGAAGGGTGACGTGGTCGCCATCAACGGAACCCGTCTGAAGGCGCATGAAGTGCTCGCCAAGCTCAACGAGCTCGGTGGCAAGCATGGCGTGGGCCGTCTCGACCTGGTCGAAAACCGCTACGTTGGCATGAAGAGCCGTGGCTGCTACGAAACCCCGGGCGGCACCATCCTGCTCAAGGCTCACCGCGCCATCGAATCGATCACGCTCGACCGTGAAGTCGCCCACCTCAAGGACGACCTCATGCCGCGCTACGCCAGCATCATCTACAACGGCTACTGGTGGAGCCCCGAGCGCCTTGCCCTGCAGGCGCTGATCGACAACACCCAGCAGACGGTCAACGGCTGGGTGCGGATCAAGCTCTACAAGGGCAATGTGATCGTGACCGGGCGCGACTCGAAGTCCGACTCGCTGTTCGATCCGACGATTGCAACCTTTGAAGACGACCGCGGCGCCTACGACCAGAAGGACGCACAAGGCTTCATCCGTCTCAATTCGCTGCGTCTGCGGATTGCGGCAAATGCCAAGGCAAAACGCGGCTGATCGTTCGCGCCCCTGGCGGAAATACTTGGAACACCGGTGATGGACAACGAAGTACTGATTTTTGGCCTGACGATTGCAGAGTTCGAGAAGATCTCGCTCACCGTCTGTTTTTCTGCGCTGATCATTTACATGTTGTTCATCATCGGCAATCTCGCCCGCGAGTCGAAGGCCGGCAAATATGGCACGGTGTGGATGTTTCTGGCCCTTGGGCTGGGATTCATCGGCTTCGTGGCAAAGGCGCTGATCCAGAAATTCATGGGTATCGAATAGGAAAGCACTTTTTCATGAGCATTACCGAAACACTCGACGGCGTGGCCGTCTCTACCAAGGCCAGCGTCTATTTCGACGGCAAGTGCATCAGCCATGGCGTGCGCTTTGCAGACGGCACGGGGAAATCCGTTGGCGTCATCCTGCCGGCTGCGCTGACGTTCAATACCGCTGCTCCGGAAGTCATGGAAGGCGTGAGCGGCAGCGCACGTGTGCGCATGAAGGGCGAGACCGAATGGAAGACCTACGCTGCGGGCGAGTCCTTCAACGTGCCGGCCAACTCGAGCTTTGACATCGAAGTGGCGGGCGAGCCCTTCCACTACATCTGCCACTACGGCTGAACAAGCACGCAGGGGAGCGCCATGCCTTCTTTTGACATCATGTCCGAAGTCGATCTCGTCGCGCTGAAGAACGCAGTCGAGGTCGCCAATCGCAAGATCACCAGCCGTTACGACTTCAAGGGCACGGATGCCCGCGTCGAGCAGAGCGACAAGTTGCTGACCCTCTACGGCGACAGCGACTTTCAGATCAGCCAGATGAAGGACATCCTGTTGCCCGAGATGACTTCCAAGAAGGTCGATGTGCGCTGCCTCGAGTATGGCGACCTGCAGAAGGTGTCCGGTAACAAGGTCAAGCAGGAAGTGAAGGTCAAGGTTGGTGTCGAGCAGGAAATGGCGAAGAAGATCGTCAAGCTGCTCAAGGACAACAAGCTCAAGGTTCAGGCCGCGATACAGGGCGAAGAGGTTCGTGTGTCGGGTGCCAAGCGTGATGTGCTGCAAGAGGCGATCGCGCTGGTCAAGAAGACGATCACCGACTTCCCGCTCCAGTACGGAAACTTCCGCGACTGATTCGCCGTTTCAAGTCGTCTGTCACCGGATCGTTGCGGCGCCGAGCGCGTCGAAACGATCCGGTGTTTTCATGTGGGCCAGGTGCCTACCAGTTGGCTCGCAGGTGCCGTTTCCGGTTGTGCCTGGGCGAAGTAGCCTTCGGTGTGGATCATCTCCTCACCGGCCCCTAGGGCCTTCGCTGCTGCCACACAAGCGGTCACGAATTCAGGGTTTCCCGCCACGAACACGCTGTGCGCCGAAAGGTCCTTGAAGGCCTGCGGCAGCAGTTCAGGCAGTCGCCCGTGCAGACGTCCGTCGCGTTTCTCCCGGGTCAGGCTCGGCTTGTAGCTGAAATTTCTATGTTTCGTTTCCCAGAACTGCATCAGGCCGGTGTCGTACAGGTCTGCCTCGGTGCGCGCCGAGAACATCAGCGTGACCGGCTTGCGGTAACCGCGCCGCAATGCAGCTTCGGCAAGCGCGAGAATCGGTGCAAGCCCCGAACCCGAGGCCAGGCACAGCACCGGCGAGTCTACGGAGAGGTCGCCGATGAAGGTGCCGTATGGGCCGGAGACCTTCACCACGTCACCAAGCCTGAGGTTGTCGTGGGCCCAGCGACTGGTCTTGCCGTCGTCTACCCGTGTGATCTGCAACACGATTTCGCCATCGGTGCGCGGCGCATTGGCGATCGAATAGCATCGCAGCGGCGCCCCGGCCCGTTCATCGCCAAGGGTGACGTACTGGCCCGGCCAGTAGCGCATCACCTGGCCTACCGGGCGCAGGTGGAGCTCAAGAATGCTCGGCGTGCGTGCGATGCGATCGATGAGCACGAAGCGCTGATCTTCCCGAGGCGGGAAGAGTTTGGGTTTCGCGTCCTCGGTGCCCCATTCGATCACCAGTTCTGGCGACAGCGGCTTGGCCATGCACATCAGGCCGTAGCCTTGCTTGCGCTCCTCCTGCGATAGCGCCATGTCCAGCACCATGCCCTGGTCGAACTGCCCTGAGATTACCTTGACCTTGCATTCGCCGCAGGCGCCGGCGCGGCAGTTGTTCGGCAGCGCATAGCCGGCACGCTCGAGGGCAGCCAGGACGGTGTCACCGCCCTGGCAGTCCACTTCACGACCGGAGGGGTGGAGTTTGATCTTCTGCATCGCTTGTCTCGCTGAGGTCGGTGCGGACGGCGTCTGTTTCGTCGTCGCTGTTGTTGGATACTGCGCTGGCTGGCGTTGTCAGCCGGACGGACCTGCATCCACGGGGGCAGGTCCGTCGGCGCGGGGCAGGGCAGGGCAGGCCTGCCCTGATCAGAACACCGGAATGATGTCGTTCATGTCGATGTCGGAGATCTCCTGGCCGGAAATGCCGACTTCAGGGATTGCCGGGAAAGGAATCTCGTACCGATCGAGCACACCCTTGAGGTTGAGCATCGCAGCCTTCCAGTTTTCCTTCTTGGCCTCGTAGCTCGGTACGCCAAAACCGGCGCCGCGGGCGACCTCCTCGGCCTCACGCTGGTTGTCGATGAACTCGGCGGGCAGGTCCCAGAACTCCATCGGCGGCTCGAACAGCACTGCGGACAGGAAGAGGTAGCCAGCGCGGATCTGTTTGGTGACCAGTGCCTTGTCCTCGGGCGGAAGCTTCGGGTAGTCGCGCTCCATCAGCGCCATGCAGATCGCCATGTGACGGCCTTCATCACGGCCGATGTTGCGGAACGCCTCCTTGAACACCAGTTCTCGCGAGTTGTCATGCATCTGCTTGAAGATCGTCGCCGCGGCGATCTCGCCCATCAGGAAGGATGAGAACAGCACTGCAAGCGAATACTTGGGCACGGCCTTCTTGTAGCCCGTCCAGTAGCGGCCGCCGTTGTAGTACAGCCACTTCGCGTTCTTCTGCAGGCGCTTGCCGAGTTCGGTTTTTGGTTCGTAGGTGATCGGATCGGGATGGCCGAGAAAGCGGGTAATCGCGAGGCCGCACATCTGCTCGTGGTTCTGTTCGTCGCGGGTGACCGAGAAGAAGCAGCGCCGCACCGGGTCTTCCTCGTGCACTTCATAGGTCTTGATGAAGGCTTCTGCAAACACCGGGGGGGCAGAGGCATCGAACACCGACAGCAGGGTCCACCAGTACGCGATCGACTCGCGCTCTTCCCAGGTGTAGGACTCGACATCGAGCGTGTCCCACGGCAGCTTCTTGGGGTCCCAGTTCTCGCGCTGTGCCGCATCCCAGACCTCTTCCATCTTGGCGGTCTGCGCGTTCCACGACAGCGGGTAGATGTTCGGTTGCTCGGTTGCCGGCGGAAACTCCATCGTCATCGCCAGCTTCTCGTTATGTGCCATGCCTGTCTCCTCATCTTGGTCTTGGTGGCAGCGTGTGCTGCGCGAAGTGAAAGATGAGGCAGCTTGATCCGGCAGAGTTTGACCTGGATCAAAAGATTGCGAAATTGATCGACCGGTCGGTCAATAATGTTTGAGTCTTAGCTGTGTCGAGGTGGCGATGGACGTCGGGAATCCGTGCCCGGGCGCTCTTCATGGTCGAAACCAGTGTGCTTCTGACTCGACGAACAACGCCAAGTATGTAATAACCAGAGACCGTTTCAGCATCGCTGGAGTCACCCCATGTCAATGACCATTCGCTGGTCGAGCAGATTCATCGTCAGCCTGAGTGCAGTGCTTCCGATATGTGCTTCCGCCGCAGATGTGGCCGTTGCCGGAATCTTCGCCAACAAGGCGGTGCTGGTGGTAGACGGTGGTCCCCCTCGAACCTTGTCCGTTGGGCAGCGCACGCCGGAGGGGGTGCAACTCGTCGCAATCGAAGGCGACACTGCCCGGATCGTTGTTGATGGCCGACGGGAAAGCGTGCGACTGGGTGAGCGCGTCGTCAGGCGCGCTGCAGCGGAGGGCAATTCAGATGTCTACCTCGAGGGTGACAGTCAGGGGCATTTTTTTGTCAATGGACATGTCAACAATGGTGCGATCCGTTTTCTCGTGGATACGGGGGCGTCGGTCGTCTCCATCGGCCGGTCGGATGCGCGTCGTCTCGGTATCGACCTGAGCAAGGCAGAGGTGGGTGCAACCCAGACTGCAGCGGGGTTGAGAAAGGTGTGGAGGGTCAGACTGGATTCGGTCAGGGTTGGCACGCTGGTGCTGAACGATGTTGAGGCTTCAGTGCTTGAGAACGATCTCCCGCTTGCCTTGCTTGGGATGAGTTTTCTCAGCCGGATGGAGATGACGCGCGAGGGAAGCAGGCTTGTATTGCGCAAGCGCTATTGATGAGCCGGTGATTGTCGCGGAGCAACGACAGGGCGAGTGGATGGAATCAAGGAGTCACAGGTGCGGGATGTTTGTTCTGAAGCGTTGAAGCAGCGGTTGAAAGCTGCGCGGGATCTGCCCGCGGGTTCCGACTGGCCCGAAATGGCTGGGGGTGATGCGCACATGCCTGCTGCAGTGCTGGTGCCGCTGGTGCTGAGAGACAATGCTGCGGCAGTCCTGCTGACACGCCGCACAGATCATCTGCATCATCATCCGGGGCAGATCAGCTTTCCCGGCGGGCGGGTGGAGAAGGGGGATGCGTCGCCGGTCGCCACGGCGCTGCGCGAGACGCAGGAGGAGATCGGGCTGGGTCCTGATCGGGTGGAACTCATTGGTGCCCTGCCTGATTACTTTACCGGTACCGGCTTCCGTGTCACGCCGGTGGTCGGCCTTGTTCATCCGCCGTTCGAGCTGACGCTCGATACCTTTGAAGTCGCGGAAGCGTTCGAGGTGCCGCTGTCGCATTTCCTCGATCCGGGAAATCATTTGCGCCACAGCCTCGAGATTGAGGGGCGCACGCGGCACTTTCACGCGATGCCGTATGGTGACTACTACATCTGGGGTGCGACCGCCGGTATGTTGATGTCGCTCTACCGTGTGCTGACCGAGGTGGATCCGGTACGGTCCTGAGCCTGGCAGAATCGCCCTGAACTGAGTCTTGCGCGGTCACCCGTCACGGTCGATGGTTTCGCGGTTTACCGGTTTTCGTGACCGCGCGCGTGCGAAGAATTCACGGTGTTTGTGGTATCTTGGCTGCAAACCATTATTCACGACGACTTTTCCCCTTTTACCGAATTCGCATGACGCTTCTTTCGCTCATCATTGCCCTGCTGATCGAGCAGGTTCGACCGCTTTCCGTGCAGCAACTCGTCGTCGGGCCGTTGCGCAAGCTTGCGGGGGCGCTGGTTGTGCGTTTCAACGACGGGCAGGCCCGCAATGGGCGCATTGCCTGGGTGCTGGTGGTGGTGCTGGCGACGGTGGCGTGCGCAGTCGCCTTCTTCGCGTTGTGGCACATGCATCCGCTACTGGCCTTCCTGTTCAACATCGTGGTGCTCTACTTCACCATGGGCTTCAGGCAGGAAAGTCATTTCTTTACCGACATCCATCTTGCGCTGCGCATGGGCGAAATCGATCGCGCGCGCGCACTGTTGTCGGAATGGCGTGGTGGTCAGTACCAGGAGGCGAGTTCCAGCGAGGTGGCCAGGCTTGCGATTGAGCAGGCGCTGATCGCTTCTCACCGCAGCGTGTTCGGCGTGGCGTTCTGGTTCGTGCTGCTCCCGGGGGCGAGTGGAGCGCTGATGTACCGTCTTGCGCGTTTTTTCGACGACGAATGGGGCTCCCGCACCGACAACGAGTTCGGCAGCTTCGGTCGTTTCGCGCGACAGGCGTTCGCCGTAATTGACTGGATGCCCGCACGTCTTACCGCTGCGTCATTTTCGGTGGCGGGGGATTTCGAGGATGCGGTTTTCTGCTGGCGCACGCAGGCAATGCTGTGGCCGGACAAGTGCTCGGCTATACTGATTGCAAGCGGCGCCGGTGCATTGGGTGTGCGTCTTGGCATGCCCATACATATTTCGGGAGAGATCGTCGAGCGGCCTGAAATGGGGCTGGGAGACGAAGCCGACGCCGATTACATGCAAAGCACGGTCGGGCTCGTGTGGCGAGCACTGGTCGTGTGTCTGGTAATGCTTGCCCTGCTGGGTCTTGCGGGCTGGGTTGGCGGTTAATTTTCGAGGAGGGTGTATTGATGGCTAATCGTGAAGTCGTAGTGCTGAGTGCCGTTCGTTCCGCAGTGGGTGGCTTTAATGGCTCGCTCAAGGACATCGAGCCGGGCGAACTGGGTGGACTGGTGGTCAAGGAAGCAATCGCACGCGCTGGTGTCGATCCCGCGGCAGTATCGTTTGCTGCGGTCGGTCACTGCATCCCGACTGATTCCCGCTACGCCTATGTTGCCCGTCTCGCGTCGATCCAGGGTGGCATGAGCAAGGAATCCGTTGCGTTCGCGGTTAACCGTCTGTGCGGCTCGGCCCAACAGGCAGTTGTTAACTCCGCTCAGGCCATTCTGCTGGGCGATGCCGATTTCGCCATCGGTGGCGGTGTGGAAGTGATGTCCCGCGGGGCATACCTGATGCCTGCGCTGCGCAGCGGCGCCCGCATGGGTGACACCAAGGCGATCGACGCCATGGTCGCTGTGCTGACCGACCCGTTCGGCGTTGGGCACATGGGTATCACGGCCGAGAATCTGGCCAGCAAGTGGGACATCAGCCGCGAAGATCAGGACGCATTCGCGCTCGAGTCGCAGAATCGTGCTGCCGCTGCAATTGCTGAAGGCCGTTTCAAGAGCCAGATCGTGCCGATCACGTTCGAAACCCGCAAGGGTACGGTCGTGTTTGATACCGACGAGCATCCGCGTGCAACCACCATGGAAGCGCTGGGCAAGATGAAGCCGGCGTTCAAGAAAGACGGTTCGGTCACCGCAGGTAACGCGTCGGGTATCAACGACGCCGCTTCCTTCCTGGTGCTGGCTGAGGCTGCCAAGGCTGCCGCTGCTGGACACAAGCCGATCGCTCGTCTGGTGTCCTACGCCATTGCCGGCGTGCCGAACGAACTCATGGGTGAAGGTCCGATCCCTGCCTCCAAGATAGCGCTGCAGCGCGCTGGCCTGTCGCTGGACAAGATGGATGTCATCGAATCCAACGAAGCTTTTGCTGCCCAGTCGATCGCGGTGAACAAGGGTCTGGAACTCGATACGTCCAAGGTCAACCCCAACGGTGGCGCCATCGCACTGGGGCACCCGGTTGGTGCAACCGGTGGCGTGATCATCACCAAGCTGCTGCATGAACTGATCCGCGTGAATGGCCGTTACGGCATGGCCACCATGTGTATCGGTGGCGGCCAGGGTATCACCACGATCTGGGAACGCATCTGATCGTCAGGATTTCCTGCCTTGCAAGAACCCCGCTTCGGCGGGGTTTTTTTATGCGCCGGATTCGTGCAAGCCCACCCGCTGGTGGCGCGATGCACCACATTTTGGTGCAATGCCTCGGGTATGCACTTAAATGGTGCGTAAACTGATCCAAAGCTACCGTCTGATGGGTTAGCGCCTGCTTTTATGTTGGCACGTTTCTCGCTCCTATCTACTCGTCCGGAATCACAACGAGAAAGGCAGGCTTCGTGTCATGACCATCAAGAATTTCTACAACGAGATGACCGATGAGGCGGGGCGGGTTCGTCCGCACTATGCCTCTTATGCCAACTGGCTGTCCGAGATGCCCACGGAGCGCTTGTCCCAGAAGCGGGCTGAAGCGGATGCACTGTTTCACCGGTACGGAATCACCTTTGCGGTGTATGGGGAGAATGCAGGCACCGAGCGCCTGATTCCGTTTGACATCATTCCGCGCATCATTCCCGCAGAGGAATGGACCATCCTCGCTGCAGGCCTCAGGCAGCGGGTGAAGGCGCTGAACATGTTCATCGGCGACATCTACCATGACCAGAATATCCTGAAGGCAGGGCACATTCCGCCCGAGCAGGTACTCAACAACGCCCAGTATCGGAAGGTGATGCAGGGCGTGGATGTCGCGCGTGATATTTACGCACATATCGCCGGGGTCGACCTCGTGCGTGCTGGCGCGGGCGAGTACTACGTACTCGAGGACAATCTTCGTGTGCCTTCGGGCGTGTCCTACATGCTCGAGAACCGCAAGATGATGATGCGGCTCTTCCCGCGCCTGTTCTCGCATTACAAGGTGGCGCCGGTCGACCGCTATCCCGACATGCTGCTCAACATGCTGCGCAGCGTGGCGCCGACCGGGGTGACCGACCCGACGGTGGTTGTCATGACGCCGGGGGCGTACAACAGCGCGTATTTCGAGCATGCGTTTCTGGCACAGCAGATGGGGGTGGAGCTGGTCGAGGGGCAGGACATGTTCGTCAAGGACGATCATGTCTTCATGCGCACCACGCAAGGCCCGCAGCGCGTGGATGTGATCTACCGCAGGGTGGATGACGACTTCATCGATCCGACCGCCTTCAGGCCCGACTCCGTGCTCGGTGTGCCGGGACTGCTGGGTGCCTACCAGGCGGGCGGCGTCACCGTCACCAATGCCATCGGCGGCGGCGTGGCCGATGACAAGTCAATCTATCCGTATGTGCCCGAGATGATCCGCTTCTACCTCGGTGAGGAACCCATCCTGCACAACGTACCGACTTCGATGTGCCGCAAGAAGGAAGATCTGGCCTATGTGCTCGATCACCTTTCTGAGCTGGTCGTGAAAGAGGTGCACGGCTCGGGCGGCTACGGGATGCTCGTGGGACCGGCAGCCTCCAAGGATGAAATCGAGGCTTTCCGCAAGGTGCTGGTGGCCCACCCCGAGCGCTACATTGCCCAGCCCACCCTTGCGCTGTCGAATTGCCCGACTTTTGTCGAGTCGGGGATTGCGCCGCGCCATATCGACCTGCGTCCTTTCGTCCTGTCCGGTGAGGAGATCCAGCTGGTTCCCGGCGGCCTGACCCGGGTCGCGCTGCGCGAAGGTTCGCTGGTCGTGAACTCCTCGCAGGGCGGTGGAACCAAGGACACCTGGGTGCTTGAAGCGTGATGAATGGCTTGATGGAGAACAGACAATGCTGAGCCGTACTGCAGATCACCTGTACTGGATGGCCCGCTACATGGAGCGGGCAGAGAATATTGCACGGATGCTGGACGTGAATTACCGCATGTCGATGATGCCGCAGTCGCAGGTCCAGGAGGACCAGGCCTGGGGCGCAACCCTGCGGATCATGGGGCTCGAGGCGGCCTTTCACGAGCGCCACTCCGAGATCACGCCCGACAACGTGCTCGATTTCATGATCTTCGAGCCCACCAACCACTCGAGCATTCGCAGCTGCCTGCTGGCTGCGCGCGAGAACGGGCATGCTGTCCGCGGAACGCTGACCTCGGAGCTGTGGGAAACCACCAACGCCACCTGGCTGAAGATGCGCGACTTCACACGCGAAGAGTTTCTCGATGTCGGCCCCGGCGAGTTCTTCGAGTGGGTGAAGTACCGCTCTCACCTGTCGCGTGGCGTCACCATCGGCACCATGCTGCAGGATGAGTCGCTGCGCTTCATCCGCATCGGCACCTTCCTCGAGCGCGCCGACAATACCGCGCGGATTCTCGACGTGAAGTACCAGATCCTGCTGCCTGCGGGCGAGTCGGAGGGCGGCGCTGCCGACTACTATCAGTGGAGTGCCTTGCTGCGCTCGGTGTCGGCCTTCGAGGTCTATCGCAAGGTGTATCGCGATCTGATCACTCCGGCGCGTGTGGCCGAGCTGCTTTTGCTGCGTGCCGACATGCCGCGTTCGCTGGCGCGCTGCATGAAGGAGGTCTATGCCAACCTTCAGGGTGTCAGCAATGCCCAGTCGGCGGAGACCGAGCGTCAGGCTGGCGAACTGGAGTCGCAACTGCGTTTTGGCAAGATCGATGACATCGTTCGTGGCGGGCTGCATAGCTACACCATGCGCCTGCTCGATCGCGTGCAGTCGCTGGGCAACCGGATTGCGGACGACTTCCTGGTGCCGGTGTCCTGACGATCACCCGGTCTGCTTGCTGAACGCAGACGGGAGGCCATTGATGGCCTCCCGTTTCATTTACCAGCCCGGATTGGCCTGTTTCGCGGCGGCGATTTCGCTGCGAATGATGCGGTAGTGCTCGAAGCGGCGGGGGTGAATTTGTCCCGCCGCGAGTGCGCCGAGGAGTGCGCAGTCCGGTTCGGCCTCGTGCCTGCAGTCGCGGAAGCGGCACTTGCCAAGGTGCGGTCGAAACTCGATGAAGCTCTCGACCAGTTCATCCGGTGTCATGTGGGCTAGTCCGAAAGCCTGCAGGCCCGGACTGTCGATCAGCCAGCCCTCGCCGAGCGGATAGAGGCGCGCAAAGGTCGTGGTGTGTTTGCCGGTGTCGAGTGCGGTGGAGATCTCGCGCGTGGCGGCCTCGGCCTCGGGTATCAGCGCGTTGGTCAGTGTCGATTTGCCCATGCCGGACTGCCCGACAAGAATGCTGCGGTGCCCGGACAGGCTGGTCTTCAGCGACGCTGCGCCATCCAGTGCCGAAACCTCGAGTACCTCATAGCCGAGGGCGGAAAACGGGGCGAGCTGATTGCGTGCTGTCTCCAGTCGATCCGTCAGATCGGCCTTGTTGAGCACGATCACTGCGGTGATGTCCTGGCTTTCCGCTGCCGCGATGCAGCGTGATATCAGCAGGTCCGAAAAGCCCGGCTCGGTGGCGACGACGATGCCGATATGGCTCAGGTTGGAGGCGATCAGTTTTTCCCGGAAGGCGTCCGAGCGCCACAGCAGGTTGCGCCGTGGGTGCAGGTGTTCGATCACGCCCTGCGCGTCGCCGGCGGCGGCGATGTCGACTTCATCGCCGCAGGCAAAGCTGCTTCGTTTGCCCCGCGGATAGCAGCGCAGGCGCCCATCCGCGGTGTCCACTTCGTAGTGACGGCCAAAGGCGGCGACAACGGTGCCGGTGCTTGTCTCTGCCTGGGCGCGCTTGCGGCTGCCTGCGTTGCGAATATTCACTTGAATTTGTAGTAGTTTTTGTTCAGATAGCCGGCAATGTGCATTTCGTCTTCCGGAAACAGATCAAGATTGAGCATGGTCGTGCACGCCGTGAGTTGCTGGCTCAGGGCGCTGGGCGAATTGACGCGGCGATCAACCCGGATATAGATGTCCGAGCCGTCCTTGCCGCCGTACTTCTGTTCATGACAGGCGACGCACAGTTTGTCGTGCATCTCGCCGCCCAGCTTGATGTCGGCTTCCGCAAACGGATCTGCGGCAGCCGGAAGGCTGAACATCAGCGTGGAGCCAAGCGCGATCAGTAGATGTATTTTCATGTCATCCTCCTTGTTGTTCTCCGTCACGGCTCCGGGTGTGTCAGCCCTGAAGCCGTGCAATACGCACTGCAGCCGGCGGGTGTGAGTCGAAGAAGCCGGAGTACACCGGGTCGGGCGTGAGTGTCGAAGCATTGTCGCGGTACAGCTTTACCAGCGCGCTGACCAGGTCGTTTGCCTGAGTATGGCTGGCTGCGTAGCGGTCTGCTTCAAATTCATGGCGGCGTGACCACTGGCTCATCAGCGGTGTCAGGGCAAAGGTGAACCAGGGCAGCGCGAGGAAGAACAGGGCGAGCCCGGCTGCGGTGCCGGTCTGAGTCACGCCCAGGCCGTTGAAGAAGGCGGGTTGCGAAAGCAGCCAGCCAAGCAGCGCAAACAGCGCGAGGCTGGCCGGGGCGAGCACCAGCAGGCGCTTGACGATGTGCTTGTGGTGGAAATGGCCGAGTTCATGTGCAAGCACGGCCTCGACCTCCTGGGGCGTGAGCTTGTCGAGCAGGGTGTCGAAGAACACGATGCGCTTTGACGCGCCAAAGCCGGTGAAGTAGGCGTTGCCGTGCGCGGAGCGGCGCGAGCCGTCCATCACGAAAAGCCCCTTGGAGCGGAAGCCGCAGCGATCGAGCAGCGATTCGACGCGGTGCTTGAGCTGCTCGTCGGCGAGCGGGCTGAAACGGTTGAACAGCGGCGCAATGAAGGTCGGCCAGATCAGCAGGACGAGGAGGTTGAAGCCGAGCCAGACGGCCCACACCCAGACCCACCACGCTGCGCCCATTGCGGCCATCAGCCACAGCACGCCGGTGAGGAGCGGAAGGCCGATCACCGCTGCCAGCGCCGCCTGCTTGAGGCTGTCGGAGACGAACAGGGCGGGGGTCATGCGATTGAAGTTGTAGCGCTTTTCCAGGACGAAGGTACGGTACAGGGAGAACGGCAGGTCGATCACCCAGCTGATTACGCCGAGCATGGCCAGCAGCGCGACACCATGGGCGATGGAGCCTGCATCGAACAGTCCTGCACAGAGGGTGCTGATGAGCTGCAGGCCGCTGCCGATGGTGAGTGCGAGTACGAAAACCGCCGAGACTGCGAGCTCGACCAGGCTGAGTCGCACCCGCTCGGCGGTGTAGTCCGCAGCCCGCTGGTGTGCCTCAAGCCCGATGCTGTCGGCAAACGCACCTGGCACGGCATTGCGGTGAGCGCGCACGTGCCGGATCTGGCGCAGCATGAGACCCGTCTTGACGAGGAGCGTGCTGCCGAGCGCGATGAGGAAGAGTACGGTAAACAGGTGTGGGGACATCCGGGAAAGCCGACGGGAAGTGATGGACCATTATGTGACACAATCGCGGCCGGGAATGTTTCATCTCGCCGCGGACAGCCCGCCCGGCGCACGAAAGGCTCAAGGATTATGGCACAGGATCAGAATCACCTCATCTGGCTGGACATGGAAATGACCGGCCTCGAACCGGACACCGATCGCATCATCGAAATCGCGGTCGTCATTACCGACAGCGATCTCAATACCGTCGCCGAAGCACCGGTGATCGTGGTGCATCAGCCCGACAGCGTGCTCGATGCGATGGATGACTGGAACAAGAATACCCATGGCAAGTCGGGTCTGATCGATCGGGTGCGTGCGTCCACCGTCTCCGAGGCTGAAGCCGAGGCCCAGATGCTGGCGTTTCTGCAGGAATGGACGCCGTCGCGTACGTCGCCCATGTGCGGCAATTCGGTGGGGCAGGACCGTCGCTTCCTGGTGCGCTACATGCCGCAGTTCGAGGCCTGGTTCCATTACCGTAACCTTGATGTGTCGACGCTGAAGGAGCTGGCGAAGCGCTGGAATCCGGAGGTGTACAAGGGCGTCAAGAAGGCCGGGGCGCACACTGCGCTGGCCGATATCCAGGAGTCCATCGCCGAGCTGGCGCACTACCGGGACAACTTCCTGCGTCTGGGCTGACACGCTCGCACGCTGCACCTGCCTTGTTCGAGGCCAGCCGCAATTCATGCCGCTGGCCTCGTTTCATTTGGCGGGTCGCCGCGGCTGCGGCACGCAGGTTTGTCAGTTACTGTCGGTGCGAAGGTAGAGCTGAAGCACTTCCAGCTGTTTACCGCCGCCACGCCGATACTCCCACACCGGCTGCCATCCGCTGCCCGGTTTTCCGTCTGCTTGGCGGCGGACGGAATAGGTCAGCAGAAGCCGGCAGGGCGTGGTGCCGTCGCGGGTGAGCGCGGGGCGAATGCCCGCATAGTAGTCGAGCGCGCTGCGTACCGCGTCGGGGAGCCCCGTGCTTGCGACACATTCAGCCTTGTGGGGGCGCAGGGCCTGCTGCAGCGAAGTCACCGCCGGGCGGTAGCTGCGGCCGTAGTCGAACCAGGGCATCAGCAAGGTGACCGCCAGGCACCACAGCATGGTCATGCCCATGGCCCAGTTCGCTGTTGCGCGCGTCGTCGTGCGTGGCAGGCGCCACACCAGGACGATCCAGAGTGCGCAGATCGCAATGCCGATGGCCGGTTGCAGCAGTCCGTCGCCGTGGGTGAAGGACGGCGTTACCCGTGCGATATGGCGCGCCAGCCCCGGCGGCCATGCATAGGCCTGAGCGGTCCAGGCGATCCAGACCAGGGTGGCGAAGACCCCGAAGCTCATCACGCCAAACCAGTCGAAGGCATTGGCTGCGCCACGCCGCAGCACCGGAACGCCACCCGCGGCAAGCAGAGCGACGGAGGGAAGCAGGGGCAGGGCCGCCGTCGGTGAGAGATCGCCCTCGGCGATGATGATGCCGATCGCAATCAGCGCGGACAGCAGCGGCAGCAGCCAGCGCAGTTCCAGCATTCGGCGTCGAGCCCGCCACAGTGCCCAGAGCGCGATGGGCCAGAGCGGCCACGCAAACCAGCTCAACAGTTCGGCAAGGCGATTGAGGTCGCCGCCGCGCAGCGCATCGCTGGTGAGCGAGGTCCATTCCCGGTGCAGCCAGAGGGAAAGGAGTTCCGGCTCGGTCAGGTGTATGAGCAGGGGCCAAAGGGCGCCCAGGAGCGTTGCCAGCGAGAGACCCGCCAGCAGGCCGCCGCTGGCCCGGGGGTTGCGGCAGTCGGGGCAGGCCGTCATGACCAGAAGAAACAGCGGCAGGGTCAGGATCGCGCCACTCAGGCCGCCGGCAAGCAGTGCGAGGGCGCTGCCCAGGCCTGCCTGAAGGCTGCCGCCGACTGGCTGCTGGGGAACTCTGGCAAGCCCGTTGATCACGAGCGCAACCATCGCCATCAGGGCGAGCATTGGCTGGGTTTCGTGAGCGTGCAGTACCAGCCCGAGGCTGCCCAGAGTCAGCAGGGCTGCGGGTGTGCGCGCCGGGCGCCCGTAGAAGCGTTCGGCGGCGCGCGCAATCCAGTACACCGTCATTGCCGTGAAAACGGCGCTTGCGAGTCGTGCGCCATCGTGGGGTGGCAGGATGCTTCCGGTGAGCGTTGCCAGCAGCGCAGCGACCCAGTAATACAGCGGCGGAAAATCAGGAAAGGGCAGGCCGGCGATGGCGGGGAACAGCAGGCCTTCGCCCTGCAGCATCGAGAACACCGGGCCGAAGTGGCGTGCGTCGTCGCCGCGCCAGGGTTCGTGCCCGGTGAGGCCGGTCAGCAGGTAAAGCCCGACCAGCAGGGTCAGGCCGACGGTGCCGTAGGTTCGGCGCTGCAGTGCGGAGGGGTTGTAAGGTTCGCGGGGGGGCATTCGCGCTCGGTAGCGGTGTCGATGGGGGCAGACCTGTGTCCGCAAGACCTGCATTGTATCGGCCTCGCGGAGCGCTTGCATTGCGCATGACGCGTCTGGGGGCGATGTGGCCGCCATTTGTGCTGGCGCAGCTGGTCGTTGCCCCGGCCTGAACAGGTGTCAACGCTATTCAGGACGGGTCACGGACAACAAAAAAGGCAGCCGTGGCTGCCTTTTCGTGATGCGCTATCGCTGTTGAGCGACGGCGATTCAGCTTGCGCGCTGTACGTTGCCGTACTTTTGACGGAAGCGCTCGACGCGACCGGCGGTATCGACGATCTTCTGCTTGCCGGTGTAGAACGGGTGGCACTCTGCACACACTTCAACGTGCAGTTGCTGCTTGCCGATGGTCGAACGGGTGACGAACGTGTTGCCGCAGGAGCAGGTCACGTCGACGTCTTTGTAATTGGGATGGATTTCCGCTTTCATGTCAGATCCTGAGTACGGCGGGCGGCGGTTGTGACCACCCTAAATTGAAAACACGCAATTATCCGCGAGTCTTCCTCGCATGGCAAGCGCGCAATGATCTGGCTTCGTTTACAATGGCCTGCTTTCCCAACACCTGCCCGCGAGAAACACTTTGCGCCTGCTGCTTGCGCCGATGGAAGGTTTGCTGGACGACGTACTGCGTGCCGTATTAAGCCGTATCGGCGGCTATGACTGCGCAGTGAGCGAATTCGCACGCGTGTCCGGTTCGGTGCTGCCGCACCGCTGTTTCCGTCGCATTGTGCCCGAACTCGATCACGGCAGCAGGGCCGTCGGCGGCATGCCGGTGCGTGTCCAGTTGCTCGGCTCCGACCCGGTGGCAATGGCTGACAATGCTGCACAGCTCGCCTTGCTCGCACCGGCTGCGGTCGACCTCAACTTTGGATGCCCCGCACCGACGGTCAATCGTCACCGCGGTGGCGCGGTACTGCTCGACGAACCCGAACTGCTGCATGACATTGCGCGTGCCGTGCGCGCAGCACTGCCTTCCGACATGATGCTGACCGCCAAGATGCGACTCGGCGTGGTGGACAAGGGGCGTGCGCTCGAATGTGCGCAGGCGCTGACCGCCGGCGGTGCGTCCGAGCTCGTGGTGCACGCCCGCACCAAGGTCGAGGGCTATCGGCCGCCCGCACACTGGGAGTGGGTGGGCAGGATCGCCGATGTGGTGTCCGTGCCCGTCGTCGCCAATGGAGAGGTGTGGACCCCGGCCGACTGGGCGCGCTGTCGGGCGGTGTCGGGCGCGACTGACGTGATGCTCGGGCGCGGGGCCGTCAGCGACCCCTTTCTCGCTCGACGTATTCGCCTCGGTCAGGACGATGATGCCGGGGTGCGTGCGGCCGAGTGGGCCTTGCTCGCGCCCCTTATTGCCGAGTTCCGCGACCGGGTGGTTGTAAAGGTGGCCGCTCACCACGCGCCGGGGCGTATCAAGCAGTGGCTGAACATGCTCCGGCGCCGCTACGAGCAGGCCGAGACGCTTTTCATGCAGATCCGCCCGCTGAAGACGCTGGCCGAGATCGACCAGGTACTGGTGAGCCGGGGCATTCTCGGCGAACCCGCTCAGCTTGCAGCCTGACCAAACACGAGACAGCCTTCCTTGAGTTACGCAAATTCCACCATTCCGGTGAGCGCCCAGCAGGGCGTGCACGACAGGCTCGCCGAGCAGGTGGCCCGCCACCTCGCCGAGCCCTTTCGCAAGCCGATAAACGATTACAACCGCGACGCCTTCGAGGCCAGCCTTTCGGGATGGGACCGGCAGGCGCCGCTGATCCTGGATGCAGGCTGTGGCGTGGGTCACAGCACCATTCAGCTCGCGCGCAGCTTTCCCGATCACTGGGTGATTGGCGTCGATCAGTCGCAGGACCGCCTGTCCCGTCGCAAGCCTTATCCCGATGCGCTGATGCCGAAGAACATGGTCTTCGTGCGCGCGGATCTGGTGGATTACTGGCGCCTGCTGCATGCCGCCGATCTGCGCCTGGCACGGCACTACATCCTCTATCCCAACCCCTGGCCCAAGATCGGGCACCTGACCCGGCGCTGGCATGCCCATCCGGTGTTCCCCTTCATTCCGCAGCTCGGGGGCGTACTCGAGCTGCGCAGCAACTGGTCGGTGTATGTCGAGGAGTTCGCTGCGGCGCTGGGGCAGGTGCTGGGGCAGGAAGTGCCGTGGGAGTCCTTCGAGGCGCCGGTGCCGCTGACCCCCTTTGAGCGCAAATATCGTGATTCCGGTCAGACCCTGTATCGTCTGATCATCGACCTGAAATGAACCCCCGGCAGTCTGGATTGCATATGCAACCGATGCCATCGCCCTGCTTACCCTGGAGAAACACATGACCACCGATTCGGGCAACCCGCACCTGATGTCTGACGAGGAGTTCGAGGAGCTGGAAGAAATGCTCACCTCGGATATCGTCCCCGAGGACTGCATGAACCTCGAAATGCTCGACGGCTTTCTGGCCGGCGTGCTGCTCTCGCCGCAGCCGATTCCGGTAGAGCGCTGGCTGCCGGCCGTGTGGTCTGCACACGAGGAGGGCATGAGCTTTGGCTCGGGCAAGGGCGTGCAGAAAGCCATCCGGCTGGTGCTGTCGTATTACAACGAGATGGCGACCACGCTGGGGCTCGATGACGATGACGAAAGCTGCTGGGAGCCGTTCTGCTTTGCGATCACCGACGTCGACACCATCAAGCTCGGCGACGAGTGGGTGGAGGGTTTCACCCAGGGGCTGGACGCATGGCGCAAGGACTGGCGTGAAGGCCTGCCTGAGGACGCAGTCGAAGCGGTACGCGAAACCCTGAACACGGTCCTCGCGCCGTGGACCGAAGACGGTGCCGATGCAGTCGACGACGACACGCGGCTGGGCTGGCTCGCGGCGATGGGCGAGGCGGCCAACGACATCTTCTCGCACTGGCGCGATATGGACCTGCCCGCGCCGCAGCCGCTGCCCGTCGATGCACCGCCGGGCCCCTCGACCGCCGGGCCGGGCCGCAATGACCCGTGCCCCTGCGGTAGCGGCAAGAAGTTCAAGAAATGTTGTGGTGCGACTGCCGAGTAAGCGCTGAATGTGGGAAGGCGCCGCGCACCTTGCGGCGTCTTGCACTGTGTGCCGGGTGCGGCGTGTGGTGCCGATCCGGTTTGTGCAGATGCCCGCTTTGGCGTGGCTGCACGTCGGTCGCGGCGATCGCATGTCTGCCTGATGACTTGTCCGAAATATTTCTGCAAATTGTGTTTGCAAGCAGCTGAAATAAAAGAATAAATAGTGCTTGCGCAATGTCCGGCAATGGCTAGAATGCCGTCGCCGGATTTGATGGCCTGTTCATGCCCACACGACTGCTGTACGAGTATGTGGCCTGCATGACGCCAAGTCGATCCGGAGGCGGTCCCGTTCGGGAGCGTTCTTCATCTCGTCGACGGGTTTGCCATGGATAGTTTCAATCCCTGCCTTGATTGCGGCATCTGCTGCACCCATTTCCGCATTTCCTTCTACTGGGGTGAGGCTGACGACGCACCTGGCGGCTTCGTGCCTGCGGCCATGACCGAGAAGCTCAATTCCTTCATGCGCTGCATGAAGGGTAGCAATGATGCGAATCGCCGCTGTTCAGCGCTCGAGGGCACGCTCGGTCAGCAGGTTTCGTGTTCGATCTACGAGAATCGTCCGACCCCGTGCCGTGAGTTTCCGGTGTATTTCGACGACGGCACCCCCAATCCGAAGTGCGACGAGTTGCGCGCCAAGATCAATCTGCCACCCTTGCCGAACCCGCATCCCTCGCGCGTGACCGTGGCTGCAGCAGATCCGGCGGCCGAGGTTTCTACCGCCTGAGCCGCCACCCCTGCGGTGCTGAACCCGCCTTCGCGCTTGCCGCGGGGCGTGTTCAGGGCCGCTGCTGAGCCACGGCGGTCAGCAGGGCGAGCGGTCCATGCGCGCGCAACTGTTCGATCTGTTCCTTGCGGCGGACAAACAGCGAACCGGCGAAGCCCAGCGCATTGACCGAGATATCATCGATTTTTTCCTGGCTGCGCGGCACGACCAGCAGCCAGTCACGCGTCAACAGCAGGTTGTACGGCGGCATTGGCTCGGCGCTGAAGGGCATCTCCAGGGCCGTGCATGCACGCACAAAAGCCGCGTGGAGTTGCTCGCCGGCATCAGCTGACGCTGTCCACACCTTGGCGTCGAGGCGCACGAAGCGGTGGCGCCATGGAAGTGTCGGGTTTTCACCGATCAGTGTGTCGGCGCCAAGCGTGAGGGTGAAGCCGGGCAAGCTGCCGGTGCTCGGAACCCATTGCAGGTGTTTGTGCGGCTGACTGGAGCCCGCCACCATGCCGCCGTTGTAGAAGCCGAGGCCCCCATGTGCCTGCATGACCTGTGCCAGTGCGGAGAAGTCCGCCACCCTGAGCGGCGCGGTCTGGGCCTCGAAGTGGCGGGTGATGATCAGCAGGTGGCGTTCGATGACGGGATACTTGTTGAGCACCGCCAGATGGTCCGGGCCCAGTGGCGCTACGGTCAGCGTGGGCTCCGGGGGCAGGAAGGGGTTGAAGTCGGGGGTGCGGCGGGTCACCGCATCGACACGGGCAGCGTTCTTGCGTTCAAGCGATGAAACCCAGCGCACGGAAAAGTCGAAGCCACCATCGTTGAGCACGATCTTCTCGGTGCTGATCGGTTGCAAGGTGCCTGCAGCGAGTGCATTCAGGGTGCAACGGTCGCTCAGTTCGAGCAGGCTGGAGGCCGGGTTTGATGGCGAACTGGTCATCGGGACGAACACTGGGAGACAATGCCCGCCATTGTGACACGAGGCTCGTGGCTTTAAGCACTTGCGGGCAGCGTGTCATCGACCTGAACGATGAGAGAACTGAAATGACGACGACGTTTGCGGTGCGCGGTGACTACATTCAGCTGGACCAGCTGCTGAAGGCTGCCAATCTGGTGAGTTCGGGTGGGGAAGCACATGCTGCAGTCGAGGCCGGACTGGTGAAGGTCGATGGCCGCCCAGAGTCGCGCAAACGCGCAAAGCTGCGGGTCGGACAGAAGGTGCATTTCAACGGTGAGGACGTGTTGCTGGTGGCGGAGGGCTGAGCACGCACGCCGCAGCGAGCGTCACGGGTTACGGCAGGTGACGGTTGCTCGGCTGTTTTTTCCGTTGCGCAAGCTTCTCCCAGATCCAGCCGCCGGGGAGGTCCGTGCCGGTAAGGATGTAGTTCAATGAGTGTTCGTTGGCGATATTGAAGCCGAAGCGGCCGCGTGCCCCGGGCCTGCCGGCGAGCAGCAGTTCGTCGCCCGGTCGCACCGCCGTGTTTGCGGCCGGTATCACGAGGTCGTCGTCGTCATCCCGCACCAGGTAGAGCACCTCGCAGGCCAGGAATTCATTACGGTTGCCATGCGAGCGCAGCAACTGGTCGATCGTGATCGTTTCGCCCCGCATCAGCCGGCGGTAAAGGGCCGGCGCACGGCTCAGGTTGATGCGCTCGCTCCAGACATCGGGCACGGTCCAGCCCAGGCGGCGCGTCATGCGATCGAGCAGCCAGGCGCACCATTCTTCGTCGCGGCTGCGAATCTCGTCGAGAAACGGTGCCAGCAGCGGCGTGCTCAGAATGGCGAGGCATTCATGGGCAATGATCTCGCTGGGAACCACGGTGATGTCCGACTCGAAGGCGCCGTACAGGGCGCGGTTGGCATAGTGGTTCTGGCGCAGGATGACGAACAGGTTCTTGTTGAGCTCACGCGCGGTCACCGCGATGGACAGGTTGTCCACGTCCGAGCTGGTGCCCGCCACGATGCCGACGGCGTCCTTGATGCCGGCCTCGAGCAGGGCCACCGCGCCGGTGCCATCGCCCTGAACCCAGCGGTGCGTGGCGTCATCCGGCGGTTGGCGGTCGATGATGGTCACCGGCACCGCCTCCGAGTCCATCGCGTCCACCATGAGCTTGCCAAAGCGTCCGTGACCGCACAGCACCCAGGAACCTCGCGGCGGTTCCCGGTGGCGCTCTACGGTTGTGCCTGGCAGGCCGGTGAGCCAGCCCAGCAGTTGCCACGCGGCCGGTGCATGCAGTGCGAGCGCGAGTGTGTCGCCGAATTTCTCGAAGGGGTTGATGATGTGCGGCGTGCCGAACGATGCCATGTTTGCCGCGGTCTCAAGGGCTTCCGCGCGCGCCATGACCGGCAGGCGCGGCGCCAGCAGACGGGCTGCAATGGCGATGGCGAGATTGGCGCTGTCGTCGTTGGTGAGCGCGATGACCCCGATGCAGCTTTCATGGGTCAGGCCGGCATAGCGCAGCGTCTCGGGGTTGCTGGCATCAGCGGTGAGGAAGGGGACGTCTGCAGCGTAGCTGTGGAGGTCGATTTCGCCCACCTTGGATTCTTCACGCTCGATGACGACCGAGCGGTAGCCCAGGCGGTCGAGCGCGTGGCAGATCAGACGGCCGGTCTCGCCATAGCCGCATATCAGGTAGAAGGGTTCGCCGAGGTGCTGGACGGCGCGGACGAAGCGCTGCGTCGCGATCGCCTGCTGCAGGTTGCGGTCCGACAGAATGGCGAACACCGTGCCGAGGGTGTAGGCCCACCCGACCACCGACAGGTAGATGCAGACCAGCACCCAGAGCCGCTGCTGATCCGAGAACGCATAGGGGATCTCGCCAAACCCGATCGTGGTTGCGGTGTAGCTGGCGAAGTACAGCGCATGGAAGAAGCTCAGATAGTGAGGGCGTCCGTCAACATCGATGCCTGGCGCGAGCGTGAGCCCGAGCACGGTCATCGCGACGATCGAGATCAGCAGGATCAGCGGCAGTCTCAGCCGCCGCATGATCAGGAAGAAGACGCTATGGTGCCGCGCCAGCGGTTCGAACGGAGGTTCGTGCATCAGCGGCGCTGCATGATGGTTTCAGCGATCAGGATCACGACCGACACGACGTTGGCGAACAGGGCTCCGCCCGACAGCGAGACGACGCGCGCGGTCATCTCGGGCGTCAATCCGCTCGCGGTGATGTGAGCGGCGTAACCCCAGACCATGGCTGCGGCAATGAGCTGCAGGTCGGCCACCAGACTGGTTGCAAGGTGGATGGCTCCGATCTGCGTGCGGTCGCCGAACTTGAGCATGGTGGCGATCAGACTGACGACGATCGCGGCAAAGAGCTCATAGATGTCGTGGTGTCCGGGGTCGGCAATATCGCCGACAAAGAAGCCGAAGTTCAGTGTGGCAGCGAGCAGGATGAAGAAACCGAAGATGACTTTTTCGAGGTTCATGTTGTTCTCGTTGGCGAGGCTTCGGGGTTGATGCAGCGGATTATAGGGTGGCTTCAGCGGTCCTTGTCCGCATCGTGCATGTCGCCGTCAAGGTAGAGCCAGCGTCCGTCCTCGCGCACGAAGCGGCTGGTTTCGTGCAGTCGGTGGGCACGTCCGCCCACCTTGTAGCGTGCAAGGAACTCGACTTCGGCATGTGTTTCATCCGTCTGCCGGTGTGCGCGCACCTGCAGCCCGATCCATTTTGGCAAGGGAGCGGTGTCGAACAGCGGCGGTGCCGGACGGGTCGATACGTGCCAGGTCGCCAGCAGATAGGCTTCGTTCTCAAGCACATAGGCCGAGTAGCGCGAGCGCATCAGCGCCTCGGCAGTCTGTGGGCTGAGCGTGCCGTCAATGGCCGGGCCGCAGCAGGCGCTGAACTCCTTGCCGGATCCACAGGGACAGGGGGTGGGTTTCATCTTGTTACCGGTGATGTCGGATGCCCATTTTGCCCCATCAGGCTGAGATTGGTATGCGCCGCGCGTTGTACGCGGCGCAAAAAGGTTCAGCCGTGCACCGCGCCGTCGGGGAAGAGTATGTCGCGCAGCACGTAGGGAAGGATGCCGCCGTGCAGGTAATACTCGACCTCGATCGGCGTGTCGATCCGGCACAGCAGGCTGACGTCCTCCTGGCTGCCGTCAGCGCGGTGGATGCGCATGTTCAGATGCTGTTGCGGCTGCATGTCGGCACTCACGCCGACGATGTCGATGGTTTCGCTGCCGTCGATGCCGAGCGAGTCCCAGCTGACGTCGCCCTCGAACTGCAAGGGAAGCACGCCCATGCCGACCAGGTTGGAGCGGTGGATGCGCTCGAAACTGCGCGCGACGACGGCCTTCACGCCGAGCAGTGCCGTGCCCTTTGCCGCCCAGTCACGCGAGGAGCCGGTGCCGTATTCCTCTCCGGCCAGAATCACCGTGGGCGTACCGCGTGCCCGCCATGCTGCGGCAGCGTCGAACACCGTGGCCTCCTCGCCGTCGAGCAGGGTGTAACCCCCTTCGCGCCGTCTGCCGTCCGCACCCGCGGGCAGCATCAGGTTCTTGATGCGGACGTTGGCAAAGGTGCCTCGCACCATGACTTCGTGCTGTCCGCGGCGCGAACCGTAGGAGTTGAAGTCCTTGCGTTTTACGCCTTGTCCCTTGAGCCACTGTCCGGCAGGGCTCGATTCGGAGAAGGCACCGGCGGGCGAGATGTGGTCGGTGGTCACCGAATCGCCGAGCAGCATCAGCGGACGCGCGCCGATGACGTCCGACACCGCACCGGGTGTGACCGTGAACTCGTCGAAGAAGGGCGGGCGCGCGATGTAGGTGGAGGTGGGCCAGTCGTAGACCACCCCGGTGGGGGCGGCGATCTCCTGCCACAGTGCATTGTCCTTGCTGAAATCGGCGTAGAGGCGGCGGTAGGTGGCCGGATCCATGGCGAAGGGCATGAGCTCGGCGATTTCGTCCGAGCTTGGCCACAGGTCCTTCAGGAATACCGGCTTGCCGTCCGTGTCGGAGCCGAGCGCTTCGCTGCTCAGGTCGATTCTGGCGGTGCCTGCCAGGGCGTAGGCCACCACGAGGGGAGGAGAGGCGAGGTAATTCGCACGGATGTTCGGATGGATCCGGGCCTCGAAGTTGCGGTTGCCCGAGAGCACTGCAGCGGCGACGATGTCATTGCCCGTGATGGCTTCGTTCAGCGCCGGTGCGAGATCGCCCGAGTTTCCGATGCAGGTGGTGCAGCCGTAGCCTGCGAGCGCAAACCCGAGTTCGGCCAGCGGCTCGAGCAGCCCGGCCTTGCCCAGGTACTCGGTGACGACGCGCGAGCCCGGCGCAAGCGAGGTCTTGATGTGCGGCTTGACCCGCATGCCGCGCATCACGGCCTTGCGTGCAAGCAGCCCGGCCGCAATCATCACCGCAGGGTTGCTGGTGTTGGTGCATGAGGTGATGGCGGCGATCAGGATGTCGCCGTGGCCGAGGTCGACGCCATCGAGACCGGTTGCGACCCGCTTGTCCAGTTGCTCGGCGTCACGGCCGAAGCCGTTGTCGGCGGGCGGGGCCGAGAACAGCGCTTCAAAGGTGCGCCGCATGGCGGGCAGCTCGATGCGGTCCTGCGGCCGGCTCGGCCCGGCGAGCGAGGGCACGATGGTGTCGAGGTCCAGTGTCAGGGTGCGGGTGTAATCGATCTCGCCGGCGCGCGGCACACCGAACAGTTGTTGCGCCCGGAAATAGGCTTCGATCAGCTCGCAGCTTTCCTCGCTGCGCCCGGTTCCGCGCATGTAGGCCACGGTTTTCTCGTCTACCGGGAAAAAGCCCATGGTTGCGCCGTACTCGGGCGCCATGTTGGCAATGGTCGCACGGTCGGTCACGCTCAGTGCCGCCGTTCCCTCGCCAAAGAACTCGACGAACTTGCCCACCACCTTCTCGCGCCGCAGCATCTCAGTCACGCGCAGCACCAGATCGGTGGCCGTTGCGCCTTCCGGCAGGCGACCCCGGAGCTCGACACCGATCACGTCCGGCGTCAGGAAATACACCGGCTGCCCGAGCATTCCCGCTTCGGCCTCGATCCCGCCAACGCCCCAGCCCACCACGCCCACGCCGTTGATCATCGTTGTGTGCGAGTCGGTGCCGACCAGGGTATCCGGGTAGTACAGGTCGCCGGTATGGCGCAGGCCTTCGAACAGGTACTCCAGATTCACCTGGTGCACGATGCCAATGCCCGGCGGAACGACACGGAAGGCATCGAAGGCCTGCATGCCCCACTTCATGAACTGGTAGCGTTCGCGGTTGCGTTCGAACTCGAGCGTCATGTTCTGCTGCAAGGCCTGTGGCGTGCCGAAGTGGTCAACCTGGACCGAATGATCGACGACCAGGTCGACCGGAACCAGGGGCTCGATCCGTTTTGCGTCCTTGCCCTGCTCGACGGCCACGTTGCGCATGGCGGCGAGGTCGCACAGCAGGGGAACGCCGGTGAAGTCCTGCAGGACGACACGTGCGACCAGAAACGGAATCTCCGCGTTGCGCGGGGCATCGGGTGCCCAGTTGGCAAGTTCGCGCACATGCCGCTCGGTTACCCGGCGGCCGTCGCAGTTCCTCAACACCGCCTCGAGCACGATACGGATCGACACCGGCAGTCGGGATACCGGGCCGACCCCGGCTGACTCCAGGGCGGGCAGGGAGTAATACCGGCCGCTCACACCGCTGCGGGTCGAGAAGGTCTTCAGCGTGTCGAACATTTCATGGGGCATGGCTCGTCTCCTGCGGGTGGGTGGGCGCTGTTTTGATGCCCGTGTGTGGTTTCCGACCAGACCGATGCATGTGATGTTCCCCGGATTCCGCTGTGTGCCGCGAAACCTGCCAAATCCTTGCCAATGGCCTATTGTGGGTAGATGCGTCGGGAGTAGAATTGGACGCTTGAGTCGTGTCTGAGACCGCGCAGGGTGTTGCACTGCACCCTAAGTCTTATAAAAGACATATAATCTCGTTTGATCCGTGCGGGAGAACCCCCGTTCGGAGCCCCTGCCACCGTCACAAACTGGAAGGAAGTCGCCGTGCTTGAAGCCTACCGTGCCCATGTCGCCGAGCGTGCCGCCCTCGGTATCCCCGCGCTGCCCCTGACCAAGCAGCAAACTACCGAGTTGGTCGAACTGCTCAAGAATCCGCCTGCCGGCGAGGAAGCGTTCCTCGTCGAACTGCTCACCTACCGCGTACCGGCTGGTGTCGATGATGCCGCCAAGGTCAAGGCCGAGTTCCTGGCCAAGCTCGCCAAGAGCGAAGAAACCTGTGCCCTGGTGTCGCGCACCAAGGCCGTCGAACTGCTCGGCACCATGTTGGGTGGCTTCAACATCAAGCCCATGATCGACGTGCTCGGCGATGCCGAGGTCGGTGCGGTCGCGGCTGAAGGTCTGAAGAAGACCCTGCTGATGTTCGATTTCTTCCACGACGTCAAGGAGCTGGCCGACGCTGGCAACGCAAACGCCAAGGCCGTGTTGCAGTCCTGGGCCGACGGCGAGTGGTTTACCAGCCGTCCTGAAGTCCCCGCGTCGCAGAAGCTGACCGTGTTCAAGGTCACCGGTGAAACCAACACCGACGACCTGTCGCCGGCACCGGACGCGTGGTCGCGTCCCGACATCCCGCTGCACGCGCTGGCCATGCTGAAGAACCCGCGTCCGGGCATCACGCCGGAAGACGCCGGTGTTCGCGGTCCGATCAAGTTCATCGAAGATCTGCGCGCCAAGGGCAACCTCGTCGCCTACGTTGGTGACGTGGTCGGTACCGGTTCCTCGCGCAAGTCGGCCACCAACTCGGTGCTGTGGTTCACCGGCGAAGACATCCCCTTCGTGCCGAACAAGCGTTTCGGTGGTGTGTGTCTGGGTTCCAAGATTGCGCCGATCTTCTTCAACACGATGGAAGATGCCGGTGCGCTGCCGATCGAAATCGACGTTTCGTCGATGGACATGGGCGACGAGATCGAACTGAAGGTCGACCAGGCAACTGCCGTGGTCACCGCCTTCAAGAACGGCGAACAGATCGCTGAAGCGGCACTCAAGACTCCGGTCATCCTCGACGAAGTCCGTGCCGGCGGCCGTATTCCGCTGATCATCGGCCGTGGCCTGACGACCAAGGCGCGTGAAGCGCTTGGCCTGCCGCCGTCCACGCTGTTCCGTCTGCCGCAAGACCCCGCCGACAGCGGCAAGGGCTTCTCGCTGGCACAGAAGATGGTCGGTCGTGCCTGCGGCCTGCCGGAAGGCAAGGGCGTTCGCCCGGGTACCTACTGCGAACCGAAGATGACCACCGTCGGTTCCCAGGACACCACCGGGCCGATGACCCGCGACGAGCTCAAGGATCTGGCCTGCCTCGGCTTCTCGGCTGATCTGGTGATGCAGTCCTTCTGCCACACCTCGGCCTACCCGAAGCTGATCGACGTCAAGACCCACCGCGAACTGCCGAGCTTCATCTCCACGCGTGGCGGCGTTTCGCTGCGTCCGGGTGACGGCGTGATCCACTCCTGGCTCAACCGTCTGCTGCTGCCCGATACCGTTGGTACCGGCGGTGACTCGCACACCCGTTTCCCGATCGGCATCTCCTTCCCGGCCGGTTCCGGTCTGGTCGCCTTTGCCGCTGCCACTGGCGTGATGCCGCTGGACATGCCGGAATCCGTGCTGGTGCGCTTCAAGGGCAAGATGCAGCCCGGCGTCACCCTGCGTGATCTGGTCAACGCCATTCCGCTGTACGCCATCAAGGCGGGCCTGCTGACGGTTGAGAAGAAGGGCAAGAAGAACATCTTCTCCGGCCGCATCCTCGAAATCGAAGGTCTGCCCGATCTGAAGGTCGAGCAGGCATTCGAGCTGTCCGACGCATCGGCCGAGCGCTCTGCCGCTGGCTGCACGGTGCACCTGGACAAGGCGCCGATCGTCGAGTACATGAACTCGAACATCACGCTGATGAAGTGGATGATCGCCAATGGCTATCAGGACGCCCGCACCCTGGGTCGTCGCATCAAGGCCATGGAAGCGTGGATCGCCAACGGCGAGCTGCTGTCGGGCGACGCCGATGCCGATTACGCTGCTGTGATCGACATCGATCTGGCCGACATCAAGGAACCGATCGTTGCCTGCCCGAACGACCCGGACGACGTCAAGCTGCTGTCCGAAGTTGCCGGCGCCAAGATCGACGAAGTGTTCATCGGTTCGTGCATGACCAACATCGGTCACTTCCGTGCTGCGGCCAAGGTGCTCGAAGGCAAGTCGGACATCCCGACCCGTCTGTGGGTGGCTCCGCCGACCAAGATGGACGCCATGATCCTGAACGAAGAAGGCTACTACTCGGTGCTCGGCAAGTCCGGTGCCCGCATGGAGCCGCCGGGCTGCTCGCTGTGCATGGGTAACCAGGCGCAGATTCGCAAGGGTTCGACGGCGATGTCGACGTCCACGCGTAACTTCCCGAACCGTCTCGGTATCGACACCCAGGTCTACCTCGGCTCTGCCGAGCTGGCCGCAGTGTGCGCGCTGACCGGCAAGATCCCGACGGTTGCCGAGTACCTGGCGCAGGTTCAGTCGCTCGACGCGAAGGCGGGTGAGGTTTATCGCTACATGAACTTCGACCAGATCGCCGAGTTCAAGGAAGTCGCCGACACCGTCGAAATCTGAAGCATCAGGCCGGGCGGGTTTGCGTGAGCGGACTCGCCGGCGCAGTGAAGCGCCCCTGTCCGGGAAACCGGCAGGGGCGTTTTTTTCGTGCTCGACTTCCCGGGGATCAGGGCGGAACGGGGGCTTGCGCAGCTGGCGGAAGGTGAGTGTCCGAGCTGCTTTCCAAGGCGCGCATTAGGGGCGATGCAGGGCCATGCAGGAAGTGGAAGTGTCTGCAAACGCGGCTATGATTTGAACACGATGTCGAGTTCACGCCCGCCGATTCTCGATCGCGCGCACGCGGAGTTCATCTCCGGCGCGGTGTCGATCAATGCTGCTTCCTGTCGCCCCGGGGGCTTCCCGGCCTTGGCGCGCGGGCTCGGTTGCCGTGTCGCGGAGGACTGCAACAGCGTGAACGTGATCTTCGGGGTGAAGGCGGCGGCGGACGTGCTCGATGGTGTTCGACGCAGCGGCGCATTAGCGGTCGTTTTCAGTGAGCCAAGCACACACCGCACCCTGCAGCTCAAGGGGGACGATGCCCTGGTCCTGCGCCTCGAGCCCGGCGACGCAGCGCTGGTCGACCGCTACCGCGACGGCTTCGTTGGCGTGCTGGCACCCTATGGTCATACCGAAGAAATGGTGCGCGCGCTGCTCGCCTGTCCGGTGGATGAGCTTGTCATGGTGCGATTTACGCCGACGTCCGCGTTTTCCCAGACGCCTGGGCCGCATGCGGGCGAGCCACTCGCAGGGGCTCGGTGATGGTGAGGCTGGAAAGCATACGTGATTGCCTCGAAGGTGTCGTCCCGGGCAATATCGCCACCTGCGCGCCGGACGGCACGCCGAACGTCGCCTATCTTTCGCAGGTTCAGTTCGTGGACAGCGAGCATGTCGCCTTGTCCTACCAGTTTTTCAACACCACGCGGCGCAATATTCTGGCGTCTCCCTATGCGCGGGTGTCGGTGATCGACCCCCACACTGCGGCTCACTATCGGCTGAGCCTGCAGTACCTGCGCACCGAGGACAGTGGTCCGCTGTTCGAGACCATGAAGGTGAGGCTGGCCGGCATCGCTTCGCATACCGGCATGAGCGGCGTTTTCCGCCTGCTGGGTTCGGATGTCTATCGCGTACTCGATATCGAGAAGGTGCCGGGCGAGGTCGTCGTCCTGCCGCCGGTTCACCGCAACAGGCTGTCGTCCTTGAGGGCGTGCTCCGAGATGCTTTGCGGTGCCGCCGATCTGGAGGGTTTGCTGTCGCGTCTGCTGGCGGGGCTTGCACGTCATTTCGACATCGAGCATGCGATGGTGCTGATGCTGGACGAAGGGGGCGGACACTTGTACACGGTTGCCAGCAGAGGGTATCCGAGCTCGGGCGTGGGCTCGGAAATCGCGCTCGGCGACGGCATCATCGGCGTTGCTGCCCGCGAACGCACGCCAATCAGGATCGGGCATTTTGCAGCCGAGTACAGCTATGGGCGGGCGATTCGCAGCGGCCTCGAGAAAAGTGGTGTGAGGGGAATCGAAACCGAGATCCCGCTGCCCGGACTTCCCGCGTCATGCAGCCAGCTGGCCGTACCGATCATGGCCTGTCACATGCTCGTTGGCATGCTGTATGTTGAGAGCGCGCAGGAGCTGCGCTTCGGCTATGACGACGAGGACGCCCTGGTTGCACTGGCGGGGCAGCTGGGGGCGGCGATGCGTGTGCTCCAGCACAGCCATGAAACCAGCGAGGACCCCGTTGAGCCCGAGCCCTCGCCATCCCCGGCGCGGGGCCGGGCAGTGACCGTGCGTCACTACGCGGAGAACGACAGCGTCTTTCTCGATGGGGGCTACCTGATCAAGGGCGTGGCCGGTTCCATCTTTTTGGCGCTGGTTCGCGACTACGTTGACAAAGGACAGACTGATTTCTCCAATCGCGAACTGCGGCTCGACCCCAGAATCCGGCTGCCCGAGATCAGCGACAATCTTGAGGCGCGGCTGATCCTGCTTGCACGCCGACTGGTCGAGCGCGAGGCGCCCGTGCAGATCGAGAAGACGGGGCGCGGGCGTCTCCGACTGCGCGTTCAGCGTCCGCTGAGCCTGGTTCAGGCCTGAGCGCGGGGCGAAGTCTAAGATTTCATTCGCATCATGCTAAATGTTTCCTAAGCGCGTGCCGCGGGGAAGTTCCTGCGGCTAGAGTCTGTCGCGTCCGGCCGTTTCTGGCGCCGGACTCACAGACCGAAGCGGAGCAGGAGGTGTGGCGTGAGCGTGAAACTGTATGGCGAGCGGCCGGAAGAACTGTTGCAGATGATGCAGCTGATCCGTGGCTATGAAGAGCAGGCAGCGGCCTTGCAGGCCGAATCCGGGGTGCCCGGCACCTGTACCTCGGTGGGTCAGGAAGCCTGCGCGGTGGGTGTGATTGCGGCGCTGGGCAGGGATGACCTGATTCTCACCAATCATCGCAGCGCCGGGCATCTGCTGGCACGCGGGGCAGACCCCGGACGTCTTTTCGCCGAAGTGATGGGGCGCAGGGACGGGTATTGCAAGGGCAAGAGTGGTTCGCTGCACATCTCGGCGCGTGAGCTGGGGGTGATTCTGACCTCGACCATCGTGGGCGGCGAACTTGGGCTGGCATGTGGCGTCGGCCTGTCACAGAAGATGCTGCATCGTGCAGGTGTCGTCGTGTGTTTCTTTGGCGACGGCGCAGCCTGCGAAGGGCGTTTCCATGAATCGCTCAATCTTGCCGCGGTGTGGGGTTTGCCCATTCTCTTCGTGTGCGAGAACAACGAATGGCAGGCCTTCGTCAGCCGGCGCGAGACCATGCTGGCCGATCGTATCGCGAGCTGGGCTGCGCCGTTCGGCATCGACAGTGTCACGGTGGACGGGAACGACGTCGAGGCGGTGCGCGCAGTGGCCACTGCGGCGCTGGACGTGGTCCGCAGCGGCAAGCCCTTTCTGCTCGAAGCCCGGACCTACCGCCTGCGGGGGCATTTCGAACCCGATGATCAGGCGTACGTCGATGCGCAGGAGCTGGCGTCTGCATGGGCGCGTGACCCGCTGTCGCGCTTCGAGGGCAGCCTGCAGGAGTCCCGAAGGCTCGATGCCGACGCCATCGCGACGATGAGGGCGGCGGCGAAAAGCCGTGTCGACGCGGCGGTCGCCTATGCAATGGACTCGCCGTATCCCGCGATCGATGAACTCGTCACCGATGTCTACGCCTGAGGAGCCAGGAAAAATGGCACAGATTACAGTTCAGGAAGCGATCGATCAGGCGCTGGCCGAGGAGATGGCACGCGACCCGCGCGTGTTGCTGATGGGCGAAGGCGTGGCGACGAAACGACATGCGCTGGTGGAGGCCTTCGGGGGCGAGCGGGTGCGCAACACCCCGCTGGCCGAGGGCATCATCGCCGGCACGGCTGCAGGTGCGGCGGCTACCGGCCTGCGTCCCGTTGCCGACCTGCTGTTCGCGCCTTTCCTGTGTTACGCGATGGACGAGCTGGTCAACAGTGCGGGAAAGCTGCGCTATCTGTCCGGCGGACAGTTCAGCTTTCCGCTGGTGGCGATCACGATGACCGGTGCCGGCTGGTGTGTCGGTGCCCAGCACAACCACAACATCGAAGCCTGGTTTGTGCATAGCCCGGGCGTGAAGGTGGTCATGCCCTCGAGCGTGGCGGATTTCAAGGGACTGCTCAAGGCTGCGATTCGAGACGACAACCCGGTGCTGTTCTTTGTCGATATCGGTCTCGCCTTCGTCGCCGGCGACGTGCCGGATGGCGAATGTCTGGTGCCGATCGGCGAGGCGATGGTGCGCAGGGCAGGGGAGGATGTCACCCTGATCTCCTATGCGAAGACGGTCGCAGTGTGCGAAGAGGCGGCGCAGGCGCTTGCCGGGCAGGGCGTGTCGGCAGAAGTCATCGATCTGCGCACGCTCAAGCCGCTGGATGAGGCGAGTATCCTCGCTTCGGTCAGGAAGACGGGAAGGGCCATCATCGTGCATGAGGCGAGCCGGAGCTGCGGTGTCGGCGCCGAGATTGCCGCCACCATCGCGGACAAGGCTTTCGCTGCGCTCAAGGCACCGGTGCGGAGGGTGGCTGGCCCGGACGCACCCGCAGCGGCAAGTTTCCCGCTCGAGCAGGCCTTCGTGCCGCAGGCGAGCGCAGTGGTCGACACCGCGCTGCGCTTCTTCGCCTGAACGCGGTGGACGTGTCCGCCCTGCGACGGGGCGGACACGCGCGCCCCGTCCGTGTATCGTTGTTCCTGTTGCCTGCGCGGGGCGATGGGATCCGTCGTTCCGTCCGAGGCTGTTTTGGATGACGGGAACGCGCGTGTGCTTCGCCCCGAACGGGTGACGCTGCGCTGCGTCGAACACGACTGACGGGGGGACGGGTGAGCTCAAGAACGCTGAAGGGTGTATTGCTGGTTGCGGTGCTTGCGATCGGAGCGGGTGTTGCGTATCTGGGGTTCGGGCCAGCGCCCGAGCAAGTCAGGCCGGCCGAACCTGTCCCGCAAGTGCAGCAGCCGGCGGAGCCTGCGTCGTCAGGGCTGATCGAGCCGGTCATTCGCTACCCGATCGTGCCCGAGCTCGCCGTGGTCGAGGCGCCGGCAGAAGCTGCAGTCCTACCACCGCCCGATCTCGCCGGCAGTGACGACCGTGTGGCTGCGGAGTTCGGCAGCAGCTTCGGCGGCGGTCTGGGCGAGCTTGTCGTGGTGAAGGATCTCGTACGGCGGATCGTGGTGACGGTGGATAACCTGCCTGGTGAGCGGCTGCCCTTGTCTCGCTCCCCGGTGCGCAAGGCCGACGGCGGGTTCATTGTTAACGAACAGGACGGCGCACGGAGTATTGCGGCCGACAACGAGGCGCGTTATCTGCCGTACGTCCTGTTCGCCGAGCAGGCCGACATGCGCATGCTCGTTGCCGCGTACCGGCGGCTGTATCCCTTGTTTCAGGCTGCATATGACGAGCTTGGCTACCCGTCCGCCTATTTCAACGATCGCCTGGTCGTCGTCATTGATCACATGCTGGCAGCGCCCGAAGTCGCAGGCCCGATTCGCCTGATTCAACCCAAGGTGCGTTACCGCTTCGAAGACCCCGAACTCGAAGCCTTGTCCGCAGGGCAGAAGATCATGGTGCGGATGGGCGTCGACAATGCACGTCGAATCAAGGCAAGACTGCGCGAACTGCGGCAGGGGCTCACTGCGGGTGCGCCAGCGCGCTGACAGGCTTCAGCCAGCTGCGGGGCGTGTGCCCCGCAGCGGTTCAGCTTCCCGATGCGCCCAGGGGCGCCAGGTCCCATGCCTGGGCAAGGATTTCATACGAATGCAACCGCGCCTGGTGATCGAAGATCTGCGAGGTGAGGATGATTTCGTCGGCACCGGTTTGCGCGGCGAGCGCAGACAGTTGCGTGGCCATGCTTGAGGTGGCGCCGACTGCCGCGCACGACAGCGACTCGTCGGCAAAGGCGAGCTCTGCTGCCGTCCAGTCGCTCTCCCTGAAGTCCTCCGGGGGCGGAAGCGTGCCACGCACGCCGCGGGCCATGGCCGCAAAGCGCAGGCGCAGCGAGCGCAGCAGAAACTGCGCTTCGTCGTCGCTGTCCGCGCCGATCGCATTGGCGCCGACCATCACATAGGGTTTGTCGAGCGCGGCGGATGGTCTGAAGCGGCTGCGATAGAGATCGATTGCCTGCATCAGGAAGCGCGGCGCGAAGTGCGACGCGAAGGCGAAGGGCAGGCCGAGGTGGGCTGCGAGCTCCGCACTGTAGAGGCTGGAACCGAGCAGCCAGATCGGCACATCCAGACCTGCGCCCGGAACAGCTCGCACAGGCTGGTTGGCTTGTGGCGGAGCAAAGTAGAACTGGAGTTCCGCAACGTCCTGCGGGAAGCTGTCATCACTGCTGGCGAGGTTTCGCCGCAATGCGCGCGCGGTGCGCTGGTCGGTGCCCGGTGCGCGACCGAGGCCGAGATCGATGCGCCCGGGAAAGAGCGACTCGAGCGTGCCGAACTGCTCGGCAATGACAAGCGGAGCGTGGTTCGGCAGCATGATCCCGCCAGCGCCGACGCGAATGCTCGAGGTTGCCGCGGCCACGTGACCAATGACCACCGCCGTCGCCGCACTGGCGATGCCGGTCATGTTGTGGTGTTCGGCAAGCCAGTAGCGATTGAAACCGAGGCGCTCGGTGTGACGTGCAAGCTCGGTGGTGTTGCGCAGCGCGTCGGCAGGCGTGCTGCCCTGTGGAACCGGTGCAAGATCGAGCACCGACAGCGGGACGGAGGGCAGAGTCATATGAGTCAGGCCGCCTGACGCTTGTCCCGTTCGATGAGTGCGTAAGCCGAGTGGTTGTGAATCGATTCGAAGTTTTCCGATTCGACCGAGTAGGCGTCGATGCGTGGCTCGTGGTTGAGCAGGCCGGCGACGTCGCGGACCATGTCTTCGACGAACTTCGGATTCTCGTAGGCGCGCTCGGTAACGTACTTTTCGTCGGGGCGCTTGAGCAGGCCATAGACCTCGCACGAGGCCTGGCCTTCAACCAGTTGTACGACGTCCTCGATCCACAGATGATCGTTAAGCGTTGCTGTGACCGTGACATGCGAGCGCTGGTTGTGCGCGCCGTATTCGGAGATCTTCTTCGAGCACGGGCACAGGCTGGTGACGGGCACCATGATGCGCATGGTGAACGCGTAGCGACCGCCTTCGTGGATGGTGCCGATGAAGGTGACTTCGTAATCCATCAGGCTCTGCACGCCGGATACCGGTGCTGCCTTGTTGATGAAGTAGGGGAAGCTCATCTCGACGTGACCGGTTTCGGCCTCGAGGCGCGTCACCATTTCACGCAGCATCGGCTCGAAGGACTCGACCGAAATCTCACGCTCGTTGCTGTTGAGAATCTCAACGAAGCGCGACATGTGGGTGCCCTTGAAGTTATGGGGCAAGCCGACATACATGTTGAAAGTGGCAACGGTGTGCTGCACGCCGCCCGACTTGTCGCTGACCTTGATCGGGTGACGGATCGCCTTGATCCCGACTTTGTTGATCGCAATCTCGCGGCGATCGATGCTGCTCTGGACGTCGGGAATGGCCTGTGCTGCCTGGGTGTTCATGTGTGTTCTCTGTTGTGGTCGGGGTCTGCGCCCTTTCAGAACGCGAATGCTAGCAATCCCGACAAGCTTACTCAACTATTGCCTGGATAGGCTTTCGCAATACTTGCGAGAATGCCGTCCTTGTCGAGGCCGATCGAGGCCAGAAGCTGTCCCTGCTCGCCATGGTCGATGAAATTGTCGGGGAGGCCGAGACGCAGGATGCGCGGACGTTCGGCGAGTGTTTCGACGACACGTGCGACCTCCGAGCCTGCGCCGCCGATGACGGCGTTCTCCTCGATCGTCACCAGCAGGTCGTGGCTCGCGGCAAGTTCGACAATCAGCGCGTCGTCGAGCGGCTTGATGAAGCGCATGTTAACAACCGTCGCATCGAGCACTTCGCCCACTGTGGTGGCCGTATTGACCATGCTGCCGAAGGCGAGCAGCGCGATGCGCTTGCCCTGCCGTTTCGTTTCGGCCTTGCCGATGGGCAGTGCGGTCATCGCGGTTTCCGGCGCAACGCCGGTGCCACTGCCGCGCGGGTAGCGCACTGCGGTGGGTCCGTCGTGACAGACTGCGGTGTAGAGCATCTGCCGGCATTCGTTCTCATCGGCCGGCGCCATCACCACCATGTTCGGGATGCACGACAGGAAGGACAGGTCGAACGCGCCATGGTGGGTCGCGCCGTCGGCTCCGACCAGACCACCGCGATCGACGGCCAGTACTACCGGCAGGTTCTGCAGCGCAATGTCATGCACCAACTGGTCGTAAGCGCGCTGCAGGAAGGTCGAGTAGATCGCCACCACCGGGCGATAGCCTTCGCAGGCCATGCCCGCGGCGAAGGTCAGCGCGTGCTGCTCGGCGATGCCGACATCGTAGTAGCGGTCGGGGAATTCCTGTTCGAAACGTACCAGGCCCGAGCCTTCGCGCATGGCCGGCGTAATGCCGACGACGCGCGGGTCGGTCGCAGCCATGTCGCACAACCAGTCACCGAATACCTGGGTATAGGTGAGCTTGGCGCCGGTCTTGCTGCTCTGGATGCCGGCGTTGCGGTCGAACTTGGAGACGCCGTGGTAAAGAATGGGGTCGGCTTCGGCGAGCTTGTAACCCTGTCCCTTGCGGGTAATCACATGCAGGAACTGAGGGCCCTTGAGCTTGCGCAGGTTCTGCAGTGTGGGCACAAGGGCGTCGAGATCGTGGCCGTCGATCGGGCCGTAGTAATGAAAGCCGAACTCCTCGAACAGGGTGCCCGGGGTGATCATGCCTTTTACGTGCTCTTCGACCTTGCGCGCCAGCTCCGCAACGGAAGGTGCCATTCCCAGCACTTTCTCGCCGACGCGGCGGGCGGTGTTGTAGGTTGAGCCGGACATCAGACGGGCAAGAATCTTGGTGAGCGCACCGACGGGTGGCGAGATCGACATTTCGTTGTCGTTCAGAATCACCAGCAGGTTGACGCCTTCCATGTCGCCAGCGTTGTTCAGCGCCTCGAAGGCCATGCCTGCCGACATTGCGCCGTCACCGATGACCGCAATCGACTGCCTGTCCTCGCCGCGGTCGCGGGCCGCTGCGGCCATGCCGAGCGCCGCCGAGATGGAGGTCGAGGAGTGCGCGGTGCCGAAGGTGTCGTACTCGCTTTCGCAGCGGCGGGGAAAGCCGGAAATGCCGCCCCAGCGCCGCAGATTGCTCATCGCTTCACGGCGGCCGGTCAGGATCTTGTGGCCGTAGGTTTGATGCCCAACGTCCCAGACGATGCGATCTTCCGGAGTGTTGAACACGTAGTGCAGGGCGATCGTCAGTTCGACCGTACCCAGGTTCGATGACAGATGTCCGCCGGTCTTGGATACCGACTCAATCAGGAACGCACGCAGCTCATCGGCGACGAGACCCAGTTCGCGGCGTTCGAGGGCGCGCAGGTCGGCGGGTGAGGTGATGCGTTCTAGATTTTTGTACGGAGACATGTGTCGGGCCGGCAGAAGAAGGTGGGAGTCAGAATGGGCGATGCACGATGTAGTCGGCCAGCGCACGCAAGCGGGCGGCGCGCTCGCCGAGCGGTGCCAGTGCCTCATGCGCTTCGGCGAGCATCTCCCGCGACAGGCGCTTGGCTTCATCGAGCCCGATCAGGCTGACATAGGTCGGTTTGTCATTGTCGGCATCCTTGCCCGCAGTCTTGCCAAGCGTGGCCGTGTCGGCCTCGGCATCGAGGATGTCATCGACCACCTGGAAAAGCAGGCCGATCAGCTTGGCGTAACGGTCCAGACGCTGGAGGTCTGCCTCGTCGGGGGGCGTGCCGGCCTGCGCGCCGAGCAGCACCGACGCGCGAATGAGGGCGCCGGTCTTGTGGACATGCATGAACTCGAGCTCTTCGCGCGACAACTGCTTGCCGACTGCAGCGAGGTCGATGGCCTGACCGCCTGCCATGCCACGCGAGCCCGAGGCAGTGGCCAGCTGGCGGATCATTGCGATCTGGCCCGCAGGTGTGGCACTGACCGGGTTGTCGGCGAGCACCTGGAACGCGAGGGTTTGCAATGCATCGCCAACCAGCAGCGCGGTCGCTTCGTCATATTCGACATGTACGGTCGGTTTGCCGCGACGCAGGATGTCGTCATCCATGCACGGCATGTCGTCATGCACCAGCGAGTAGGCGTGGATCAGTTCGACCGCGCAGGCAGCGTGGTCGAGGTGCGCAGACGGTGCGCCGACGAGCTGCCCGGCAGCATGAACGAGCAGCGGGCGCACCCGCTTGCCACCACCGAGTACCGCGTAGCGCATTGCTTCGTGGAGGCGGGCAGGGGCGAGGTTCGGATCGGGCAGGACGTCCGCCAGCGCCGTTTCGGTGCGCGCCTGAACCTGACGCATCCAGTCGGCAAAGTCATTCTGGCTCATGTATCGCTCCGCGTCGGGTCCGGATTGAAGTCGACCAGTGAATCACCTTCGAGTACCCGGATGCGCTGCTCGGCATTGCTCAGGGTTTCCTGGCAATACTTGAGCAGGCTGGCGCCGCGCTGGTAGCGGTCGAGGGCATCCTCGAGCGTCAGGGTGCCGGATTCCATTTGCTGGACGATGGTCTCAAGTTCGGAGACTGCGGCTTCGAAGGATTTTGGAGCTGACGCCGACTTTGGCATGGATCAGGACGTGGCGCGGGTAAAGACGGGAAAATAACCGATCGGGCGTCTGGCGGTCAAACGGGGCTTCGCTTAAGATATTACGTTTATCTGTCCGGATTCTGGTCCAGATTAGGGGGTTCGGTAATGTCCGATATCGCGGCCAAGTCGCAATTGGCACCAGCAGCATCGCAGCTGCCGGTTTCATGGTACTTCGACGAGAAGGTTTTCGAGATGGAGAAGAAACTCCTCTTCGATGCCGGGCCGGGGTACGTTGGCCATGCGCTAATGGTACCGGAAGTCGGCAACTATCGTTCGCTTGAATGGCTTGATCATTCCAAGCTGCTGTTTCGCACCGATGCGGGCATTCACCAGATGTCCAACGTCTGCCGGCACCGGCAGGCGATCATGCTCGAAGGGTCGGGCTCGACCGAGCACATCGTATGCCCGATTCATCGCTGGACCTACGACCAGCAGGGCACACTGCTGGGCGCGCCTCATTTTGCGGATAATCCCTGTCTCAATCTCCGGCGCGACGTGCTGGAGGACTGGCAGGGGCTGCTGTTCAAGGGGCCGCGCTCGGCAAATGCCGACCTTGCCGGCATGCAGGTGGCGCCCGAACTCGATTTCACCGGCTACAAACTGGATCGTGTCGAGATTCACGAGTGCAACTACAACTGGAAGACCTTCATTGAGGTCTACCTCGAGGATTACCACGTTGCACCCTTTCATCCCGGGCTGGGCAAGTTCGTCACCTGCGACGACCTCTCCTGGCAGTTCGGTGACTGGTATTCGGTGCAGCGCGTCGGCATCACTTCGCTTGCCAAGCCGGGGTCGGCGACCTACGGCAGGTGGCACAAGGCCGTGCAGGATTACTACGGCGAGAAGAAGCCGGCGCATGGCGCGATCTGGCTGACCTACTATCCGAACGTGATGGTGGAGTGGTATCCGCACGTGCTGGTCGTCAGCACGCTGATTCCGGTCGATGTCGACAAGACCACGAATGTGGTCGAGTTCTACTACCCGGAAGATATTGTCGAGTTCGAGCGCGAGTTCGTCGAGGCCGAGCAGGCCGCCTACATGGAGACCGCGATCGAGGACGACGAGATCGGCGAGCGCATGGACCGCGGCCGTCGTGCCCTGCTGAAGGAGGGCCGCAGTGAGGTGGGGCCTTACCAGTCACCCTACGAGGATGGGATGCAGCACTTCCATGAGTTCTATCGCCGCATCATGGAGCCGCATATCTGATGTGTGCCCGCGGAAGCAGTCCGGGCGCGCTGCGCCTTGTGGCTTCCGCGCTGCTGTCTGTTCGGGGATACGGACAGGGCTCGCATCCCCGACCATCTGCCTTACGGGGTGTCCTGCAACTCCTTGGGGAGCGGGAAGGTCACTTTTTCGGGCACGCCGTCGAGGTTGCGCACCGCTCCGCCGCTCAGTGACTTGAGTCGCACGATGACGTCCTCCACGAGTACTTCCGGCGCAGACGCGCCCGCGGTGACGCCGATGCGGCGTTTGCCGTCAAGCCAGGCCGGATCGATACCGTCAGCGTTGTCCACCAGGTAGGCGGGCACTCCGCGCAGTTCGGCAACTTCGCGCAGACGGTTCGAGTTCGAACTGTTCTTCGAGCCCACCACGAACACGACGTCGGCAAACGGCGTCATGAACTTCACGGCGTCCTGCCTGTTCTGGGTCGCGTAGCAGATGTCGTCCTTTTTGGGGCCAACGATGTTCGGGAAGCGCTCGCGAAGCGCAGCAACAATCGCTGCCGCATCGTCCACCGAGAGCGTGGTCTGGGTGACATAGGCGAGCTTGTCGGGGTCGGCAACGGTGAGGCCGGCGACGTCATTGGCGGTCTCGACGAGATGGATGCCGTCCCTGACCTGACCCATTGTGCCTTCGACTTCCGGGTGCCCCTTGTGGCCGATCATGACCAGTTCCCGGCCCTGTTCGCGCATGCGGGCCACTTCGATATGCACCTTGGTGACCAGCGGGCAGGTGGCGTCGAACACACGCAGGCCACGCTGCTCGGCTTCGTCACGCACTGCCTGCGACACGCCGTGCGCGCTGAAGATGACGGTGTTGCCCGAAGGGACTTCTTCCAGTTCCTCGATGAAGATTGCGCCCTTGTTGCGCAAGTCATCAACGACGAACTTGTTATGCACCACTTCGTGGCGAACATAAATCGGTGCGCCGAACCGCTGCAGCGCCCGCTCGACGATCTCGATGGCGCGCTCCACCCCGGCACAGAAGCCGCGTGGGGTGGCGAGCATGATTTCCTTATCGTTCATATGTTCTCTCTGTGGCTGAACCCGGCATCACGAGGTGCCGATGATCTTCACTTCGAAGCGGATGTTCTTTCCCGCGAGCGGGTGGTTGAAGTCGATCAGCGCCGATTCTGCGTCGATTTCGCGCACCAGTCCCGAGTAGCGCGAACCGTCGGGCGCGCTGAACTCCATGATGCTCATGGCTTCGATCTCTTCCGCAGGCATGTGTTCGCGCTTTACCCGCTCCACCAGTTCCTCGCGGTGGGGGCCGAATGCGTTCTCGGGTTCGAGTTCGAAGACATGGTTGCTGCCCACTTCGAGCCCCACGATCAGCTTCTCCATTGCCGGCAGCATCTCGCCCGCGCCGAGTTGCAGGGTGGCGGGGGTGGCCTCGAAGGTGCTGATCAGCGGTTGGCCATTGGTCAGCGTGATGCGGTAGTGAAGGGTGACAAGGCTGTTGTCGGCAACGGTCTGGCTCACGAGGAACGCTCCGGTTTTGAGTGGGTGTGTTGTTTGCTGCTGCGGAACTGCGCCCACAGCATCAGGGCGACGCCGACGAAGATGGCCGAGTCGGCGAGATTGAACGCCGGCCAGCCGAAACGACCGGCGTGGAAGTACAGGAAGTCTACGACTGCGCCATGCATCAGGCGATCGACCACATTGCCGATCGCTCCGCCGATGATGAGTGCGAACGCGCTCGGCAGCAGACGTTCATTCCGGTGCTGATGAAGGAGTACGGTCAGCCAGCCGCAGATGACGACGGCCAGTCCGGTAAAGAACCAGCGTTGCCAGCCGGAGTGCTCGGCCAGAAAGCTGAACGCTGCGCCGCGATTGAACACCAGCACCAGATCGAAAAACCCGGTTACCGGAATGCGCGCACCGTACTCCATCATGCTCAGTACGATCTGCTTGGTGACCTGGTCGAGCACCGCGATGAGCATGGCCAATGCGAGCCATGGCAACATCGCCGTGAGGGCCGGCCGGGCGGCTTGCTTCGGATCAGGCATGCGAGCGCGCTTCTCCGCTTCCGAACAGGTTGCTCACGCAACGGCCGCACAGCGTCGGATGATCGTGGTCATGTCCGACATCGTCCGTGTAGTGCCAGCAGCGTTCGCACTTCTGCTGTTCGCTCGGCGTGGCAACAATGCGCTCTTCCTCGGCGCTGGCCACTTTGACCAGCGCCGCGCGCGAAGTCATGGTGACAAAGCGCAGATCGTCTTCCAGGCTCTGCATGGCGACGAACTTTTCGTCCGTCAGATGCAGTTCGAGTTCGGCCTGCAGCGATGCGCCCACCTTGCCTTCAGCGCGCAGGGCTTCGATCACCTTCAGTGCGTCGGCACGCACGCTGCGGATGCTCTCCCAGCGTGCGATGAGTCCGGCCTCGCCTTCCTGTGCCGGCAGGGCATGGTAGGTGTGAAGCATCACGCTGTCGTCCTTGCCCGGATTGAGGACGGCCCACGCTTCTTCTGCGGTGAAGGTGAGAATCGGTGCCATCAGCTTGATCAGCGTCTGGGTGATGTGCCACAGCGCCGTCTGTGCGGCGCGGCGCGGGAGACTGTCTGCCTTGGTCGTGTACAGGCGGTCCTTGAGGATGTCGAGATAGAAGGCGCCCAGCTCTTCCGAGCAGAAGATCTGCAAGCCTTGGACGATCCTGTGAAACTCGAACCTGCCGAAATCGGCCTCTGCCTGGACGGCCATCTGGCGGGTGAAGGCCAGCGCATAGCGGTCGATCTCCATCCACTGATCGATGGGCACGGCGTCCGTGTCGATGGAGAAATCGGCGGTGTTGGCCATCAGGAAGCGCAGCGTGTTGCGGATGCGCCGGTATCCTTCGACCACACGGGCGAGGATCTCCTTGGACATCGCAAGTTCGCCCGAGTAATCGGTGCTGGCCACCCAAAGACGCAGGATCTCGGCGCCCATCTTGTCCGACACTTCCTGCGGCAGGATGGTGTTGCCGAGCGACTTGCTCATCTTCCGGCCCTGCTGGTCCACCGTGAAGCCGTGCGTCAGCAGCGCCTTGTAGGGCGGGTGACCATCGATGGCGCAGCCGGTCAGCAGTGAGGAATGGAACCAGCCGCGGTGCTGGTCGGAGCCTTCGAGGTACAGGTCTGCACGCGGGCCTTCGGCATGACCGTCGTTGTGCGAGCCGCGCAACACATGCCAGTGCGTGGTGCCGGAGTCGAACCAGACGTCCAGGGTGTCGCTGATCTTGTCGTAGTGGGCAGCTTCAGCCCCAAGGAGCTCCGCTGCGTCGAGCTTGAACCAGGCTTCAATGCCTTCCTTCTCGACGCGCTTTGCGACTTCTTCCATCAGCTCGACGGTACGCGGATGCAGCTCGCCGCTTTCCTTGTGCAGGAAAAACGGGATCGGGACGCCCCAGTTGCGCTGGCGCGAGATGCACCAGTCCGGGCGGTTGGCGATCATTGCATGCAGACGCGACTGTCCCCATGCGGGGAAGAACTTGGTGGATTCAACCCCGCGCAGTGCGCGCTCGCGCAGCGTGGTCTGATCTGCAGCCTTGCGGTCCATGCCCACGAACCACTGCGCCGTGGCGCGGTAGACCAGCGGCGTCTTGTGACGCCAGCAGTGCATGTAGCTGTGGCTGATCTTGCTGTCCGAGACCAGCGCACCCACTTCGCGCAGTTTGTCGACGATGGCTGGGTTGGCCTTCCAGATGTTCATCCCGCCAAAGAAGGGCAGGTCGGGTACGTACTCGCCGTGGCCCATGACGATAGACAGGATCTCGTCATTGCTGCGGCCGTAGGCGCCCCAGGAGTTGAAGTCATCCACGCCATGCGCAGGCGCCGAGTGCACGATGCCGGTGCCGGCGTCGAGACCGACGTACTCGGCAAGATAGACCGGTGAGACACGGTCGTAGAGCGGGTGGCGGAACTCAATACGCTCGAGGGCTTTGCCCTTGGTGGTCGCAAGGATCCTGCCTTCGGCCTGGTAGCGTTCAAGGCAGGCAGCCACGAGCTCCTCGGCCACGATCAGCAGCCGCTCGCCGGTGTCGACCAGTGCATAGTCGAATTCGGGGTGTGCGTTCAGTGCCTGGTTGGCGGGAATCGTCCACGGTGTGGTGGTCCAGATGACGGCGGCCGCGGGCTTCGCAAGCGTGTCGAGGCCGAATGCAGCGGCGAGTTTCGGTGCATCAGCATCCGTCACGGCGAACGCGACATCGATCGTCGGGGATTGCTTGTCCGCGTACTCGACTTCGGCCTCGGCCAGCGCTGAGCCGCAGTCGAAGCACCAGTTGACCGGCTTCAGGCCCTTGAACACGTACCCGGCCTTGGTCATTTCGGCCAGTGCACGGATCTCGTTCGCCTCGTTGGCGAAGTTCATTGTCAGGTAGGGGTTGTCCCATTCACCCAGCACGCCGAGGCGAATGAACTCCTGCTTCTGGATCTCGACCTGCTCGGCCGCATAGGCGCGGCACAGTTCCCGCACCTTGTCCGCAGGCAGGTTCTTGCCGTGGGTGACTTCCACCTTGTGTTCGATGGGCAGGCCGTGGCAGTCCCAGCCGGGAACATACGGGGCGTCGAAACCGGCCATGGTCTTCGAGCGCACGATGATGTCCTTGAGAATCTTGTTCAAGGCGTGGCCGAGGTGGAGATTGCCGTTCGCGTACGGAGGGCCGTCGTGGAGCACGAACTTGGGCCGTCCTGCGCTGGCCTCCCGAATGCGCTGGTAGAGCTTCTTCTGCTGCCATTCGGCAATCCACTTCGGCTCGCGCTTTGGCAGATCGCCGCGCATCGGGAAGGAGGTATCGGGAAGGTTGAGCGTCTTGCGGTAGTCGGCCATGGCGTGTGCGTCTGTCTCTGTTCAGCCTAGAAGGCAATTCGGATTGAGGGCGAACCAGTCGCGTGCAGTATCGGCATCGCGGGCGATTTGCGTTTTCAGTTCGTCGAGCGAGGCGAATTTCATCTCGTCGCGAATCTTGAGCAGGAAGTGAATGCGCGGATGAGCGCCGTAACAGTCGCCGCTCCAGTTCAGCAGGTGGACTTCAAGACGGGCGCGCCCGGCATCGGTGGCTGTTGGCCTGACGCCCACGTTGGCGACGCCAGCAAGCCGGCCGCCCTCCAGTCCTTCGACGGAGACCGCAAAAACACCTGAAAGCGGGGGGCGGCGGTGCTTGAGCTGAATATTCAGTGTGGGGAAACCGAGCTGGCGTCCGATCTTGTCACCATGGACCACGCGACCAGCGATGCTGTAGGGGCGTCCGAGCAACTGCGCGGCGTGTTCGAGGTCGCCGTCCGCAAGCGCCGAGCGTACTGCCGAACTCGAGGCGCGTTCGCCGGCCACGGCGAGCGTCGGCATCGACTCGACGCCAAAGCCGAAGTCACGGCCCGCTGCCTGGAGCATCGCGAAATCCCCCTTGCGTCCCGCGCCAAATCGAAAATCGTCACCAATGAAGAGATGGCGTACCGCCAGCCCTTTGACCAGCACGTCTTCAATGAAGCTGCTTGCAGACTGCGCGGAAAATCGCGCGTCGAAGCGGCAGACATGCACGCGATCGACGCCGCTGGTGGCCAGCAGCTGCAGTTTCTCTCTCAGTGAAGCAAGGCGCGCAGGGGCTTTGTCCGGGGCGAAGTACTCACGCGGATGCGGCTCGAACGTGAGCACGACCGCAGGCACACCCAATGCGCCAGCCTTGTCGGTGAGCTGCTTGAGTAGCGCCTGATGCCCGCGATGCAGACCGTCGAAATTGCCTATGGTCAGCACGCAGGCTTCCTTTGCCTGTTCGGGGAACCCGCGAAAAACCTGCATAACCGCCTGAAAAAATCCGCGATTATACCGGCAAAGGAGGGGGCAAATCAGCCCAGCTGTGCAACGCGGGTGCGCGGCGCGGGCGGGTTGTCGTCAAAATAGCGTCGGATTCCGCGCATGATCGCCTCGGCCATCTTGTCCTGATAGGCGTCGTCATTGAGGCGACGCTCTTCTTCCGGGTTGCTGATGAACGCAGTTTCAACGAGGATCGACGGGATGTCGGGTGCTTTCAGCACGGCGAAGCCCGCTTGTTCCACGTGAGCCTTGTGCAGGGTGTTGATGTCGCCGAGTTCGGCCAGCACGGCCTTGCCGAGTTTGAGACTGTCGTTGATCGTCGCGGCCTGAGACAGGTCAAGCAGGGTTCGCGCAAGGTGGCCGTCCTGCTTTGCCAGATTGACGCCACCGATGAGGTCCGCATCGTTCTCTTTCTGCGCCAGCCATCGTGCAGCCGAGCTCGATGCCCCTCTTTCGGACAGCACGAATACCGAGCTGCCCCGGGCTTCCGGGCGCACGAAGGCGTCGGCGTGGACTGAGACGAACAGGTCCGCCTGAACCCTTCGCGCACGGGTGACGCGCTGACCGAGCGGCACGAAGTAGTCGCCGTCGCGGGTCAGTACGGCGCGCATGTTCGGCATCGCGTCAATCTTCTTGCGCAGGCGCTTGGCGATGTCGAGCGTGACGTTCTTCTCGTAACTCCCGCCGCGGCCAACCGCGCCAGGATCCTCTCCGCCGTGCCCAGCGTCGAGCACTACGGTGAACAGGCGGTTTACACGAGGCTCGGGCTTGCGCTCCCGATGCGCGGGCGCGTTGTCGCGCTGGGCGATCTCCGGGCTGCCGTGCGCCTTTGCGTCGGTGATGCCGGATTCGCCGGCGGCCGCGTCGATCGGGGATGACTTTTCGATGAGCGCCAGCAGCGGATCCATTTCGACGGTTGGATAAAGATCCAGCACCAGACGATGTCCGTAGTTGCTGACCGGCGCGAGCGTAAAGACTTGCGGATTGACCTCGGCCTTGAGTTCGACCACCACACGGACCACGCCGGGGCGGTTCTGACCGGCCCGGATGTTGCGAATGTAGGGGTCCGAGTCGAGCACCTTGCCAGGGAGTGTTTGCAGAACACTGTTGAGCTCAATGCCTTCGAGGTCAACGACCAGTCGTTCGGGATCCTTCACCATCAGGTGGGTGAAGCGAAGCTCGTTGCTGCCTTCGAGCGTGATTCGGGTGTATTCCTCGGCGGGCCAGACTCTGACCGCAAGCAGGCTGCCTGCAGCCATGCCGACCGGACTCACCACAAGCGCAAGCGAGGCGCCTGCGAACTTGAGCAGGGTTCGTCGGTTCATTTTCCGGGGGGTGGGGATTGTTTCTTCTGACAATTGGCTAGTTGGCTTATGCATGTTTGCCCCGCTTCGGTGAGACCCCGGAGGGTGGCTCGTCGTCCTTCACCTTCTGGCTCGATGAGGACAACGAGGTCTGGAGTGGCGAGATAGGGAGCAGCCTGTTCAGGCCACTCGACAATGCACACGCCCGGTCCGTTGAAGTACTCGTCCAGTCCTGCATCAAGGTACTCTTCAGGTGAGTTCAGTCGATAAAAATCAAAGTGATATAAGTCTAATCTAGAAACTACATAAGGTTCAATGAGAGTATACGTCGGGCTCTTGACTTTTCCAGTGTGACCGAGTTCACGAAGCAGTCCGCGGGTGAGTGTCGTCTTTCCGCTGCCAAGGTTTCCGTTCAGCCAGATCTTCAGTCCGGGTGTCAGGGCTGCGGCGAGTAAACCGCCAAGTTCAAGTGTGTCGTCCTCATTGTCGAGGTGCGTCGTGAGCACGGTGTAGCTATCATCCGCAGGGTGAACAAGATTGAGCATGAGTCTTCCTCGACTATCCAGGGGTCTTCCGAGGACATGGCGGCCTTGGCTGAACATGTCCGGTTGTGGGCGCGCGAGCTCGGGTTTGGTGCCATCACCGTGGCGGACACCGGTCTCGAATCGGCTGAGCCTGGGCTGGAGCGCTGGCTCGAAGCCGGATTTCATGGCGAGATGCATTATATGGCGCGCCACGGGCTGAAGCGGGCGCGCCCGGCAGAGCTTCTGCCGGGAACGCTGCGTGTCATCTCGGTGCGTATGGATTACTGGCCGGATGCCAGGCCGGCAGAGGCGGTTCTGAGTGATCCGACGCTTGCCTATGTTTCGCGCTATGCCTTGGGCCGGGACTATCACAAGGTGATGCGGTCGCGCCTGCAGAAGCTTGCTGACAGAATCGCTGGTGCCTCTCCGTCCGCCTACCGGGTATTTGTAGACTCAGCGCCAGTACTGGAAGTGGAGTTGGGTGCGAAGAGTGGTCTCGGGTGGCGAGGCAAGCACACCCTACTAATAGACAGGTCGCTCGGGTCGTTCTTCTTTCTTGGTGAGATCTTCACTGACCTGCCCTTGCCAGTGGATGAGCCGGTGAGTGCGCACTGCGGGACTTGCGTCGCCTGTATCGATGCCTGCCCTACCGGAGCAATCGTTGCGCCTTACCGGCTTGATGCGCGACGCTGCATCTCCTATCTGACGATCGAGTTGCACGGCTCCATCCCCGAGGCGTTTCGTCCGCTCATCGGCAATCGCATATATGGATGCGACGACTGTCAGCTTGTCTGCCCCTGGAACCGGTTCGCCAGGCGGGCTGTGGAAACTGACTTCGAGGTGCGGAACGGGCTCGACAGTGCATCGCTCGTAGAACTCTTCGGGTGGACCGAAGAAGCGTTCGGGCGCCTGACCGCGGGAAGTCCGATTCACCGCATCGGTCACGAACGATGGTTGCGCAACATTGCGGTTGCACTTGGTAACGGCCCTGGTACGCCCGAAGTCGTGGCTGCGCTCAGTGCGAGGGCCGATCATCCTTCAGAGATTGTGCGCGAGCATGTCGCCTGGGCGCTGATGCGTCATCAGAAGGGCGCCGAGGCGTGAATTGGGCTTCTTTTCGACAATCTGAAATTTAGTTGTTGACGAGCATTCTGAGGTGTCTATAATGCGCACCTCTTCACCGCGAAACGCG
>TARA_R110001583_G_scaffold195559_2_pt1 | contig 117274 bp, 125 predicted proteins | sample TARA_R110001583 | Tara Oceans TARA_R110001583 (sample SAMEA4398432) | marine metagenome | biome: Polar Biome; feature: [MES] marine water layer (ENVO:01000295) within the mesopelagic zone...; material: water (ENVO:00002006), including particulate matter (ENVO:01000060) such...
CGCACGCATCGCCCTTGTTGATGGTGGCGGCTTGGCCAGCCCACGGAGTGGCGCCTAAAGTACAGCCGCGTTCCGCGTCCGAGCTATCCTTTGGACGGGACTATGGCGCTATGATCCGCTGAGACAGCAGCTCACCCTAATGGGCCGCTGTCAGGATAAAAAACACCTTGCGCACATGGGTCAGATTTTCCCATGTGCCGACAAAACCAGCCGCCACCACAAAACTGTCGCCGGGACCAAAGACCCGCTGCGCGCCGTCCGCATCCGTCAGGCGCACTTGGCCCTCTAAAATGTGGCACATCTCGTCATAGTCGCACGCGCAGCGTTCCAAATGCGGGCCAGCTTCCCAAATGCCGCTGAGCGCGCGCCCATCCGAGCTTTCAAAACAGCGCCAGCTTTTGCTGTCATAGGGCGCATCGACCAAGGCGGGATCGTCCACGCGGGTTGTGCGCGGGGCGCTCTGTGTTTCAAAGGCGATCACATGGGTGGGGTTGCTCATATCAGTCCTTTCAAGACGCAGGTGTTAGGGTGCAACGTCAAGACGCGAGGCCAATACCAAAGGCATCCAGAAGGCGCAGAACGGTGCTGCGATGGCCGGTCTCATCTTCGCGGGCCAAATCTTTTTGTGCCATTTTGACGGCAATGCTGCGGATCGGTTCGGGCGGAAAAGGCACCGCCCAGCGGCGCGGCATTTTCAATCGCGTGCGTTCAGTGTCGGCCCCATTCAACAGATCCAACATGGTCAGTGCAGCAAAGCGACTGGCGGAGACGCCCTGTCCGGTGAACCCCATCGCATAGGCGAGTTGGCCGCCATAGGCCAAGCCAGAAAAAAAAGTCGTGCGGGCCGAGGTGTCGATGATGCCGCCCCACGCGTGGTCAAATCGAACATCTGAGAGGGACGGGAAGGCGGCGGCAAATTGGTCTGCCAGCCGTTGGAAACTTGCGTCACGCTGCAACAACGCATCACTGCGATCACTGCCGTAGTGATAAATCGCGTCATATCCGGCCCAAAGCATCCGATTGTCGGCGGTCTTGCGGAAATAGTGAAACTGGTTGCCGCAATCTGCGATGCCATAACGGTCTGTCCAACCGATGCTGGCCCATTGCGCCTCGGTCATCGGTTCGGTCACCAGCGAGTAATCATAGATCGGGATGAAAGACAGGCTCAGGCGCTTGAGCAGGGGCTTGGCCGAGTTCGTCGCCAAGATCACCTGTTTGGCGCGGATCACCGCTTGGGCGGTGTCCAACTTGAGAACGGTGCCATCGCGGGACAGCTTGGAGACGCCGGAGTTTTCACAAATTGTAACGCCGTGCTGCAAACATATCCTGCGCAGTTCGGCCACCGTGCGCGCCGGATCAACCAGCGCATAATTCGGTTCAAACAAACCCGCCGAATAGACCGGACTGTCGAGTTTCTCGGCCAATTCCGCACCGGACAGCAGACTGTGTTCGATGCCAAAGCGGGCATAGTTGCGCGCCATGTCTTGCAAGCCCTGTGCCTGCCATGGCGTTGCTGCGACATTGAGTTTGCCGGAGCGTTCAAACCCGGCATTCATACCATAGCGCTCAAGGTCTCGCGCGTAATGATCAAGGTTGTCACGCCCAAGCCGGATCAACCGCTCCGCCTCACCTGTGTGGCGCGTGAGCGCATTGGACACGCCATGCGAAATCGACGGCGCGCAAAACCCACCATTGCGCCCACTGGCGTCTTGGCCGCATCGCTTGGCCTCCAGCACAACAATCGTGGCGTCAGGGTGACGTTCGCGGGCCTTCAGTGCACTCCACAGCCCGGTAAAGCCACCGCCAACAATCGCCAAATCACAGGACAGATCCGAGGTGGCCGGAAGGCAGGCGGGCAAAGGCGGAACGGTCGTGGTCCAAAACGGAACGGGTCGGGCGGTGCTCAACCGAATGTCGCCTGTCATCTCATGCCTCCTGCTCTGCTAAGGTGGTGCTCCAAAGCCGCCAGTTCGGCTTGGGAATTCACGCCGGTGACCTCGGTCTCATCCGCCTCGACACAGGCCACAGAGTGACCATCGGCGCGGGCGAGGGCGACAAGGTCGGTGAGATAATATTCGCCTTTGCTGTTGTCATTTTTCACGGCGGGCAACAACGGCCAAAGGATGTCAGAGCGCAGCGCGACAATGCCGGAATTGCAAAGCCTAATGGCACGTTCTTCGTCCGTCGCCTCAGCATGCTCAACAATCCGCTCCAACCCGCCTTTGGCATCGGTAACAAGGCGGCCATAGCTGCGCGTGTCTTTGGGGCGAAAGCCCAGCACCGCCATGGCATTGGTCGCATCGACCGCCACACACAGCCGCCGCATTGTCGCTGTCGTGACCAAAGGCACATCGCCATAGAGCACAAGCACCACGCCGTGAAACACCTTAAGCGCAGGTTCTGCCATTTGCACCGCATGGGCCGTGCCAAGCTGCGGTTCTTGCAGCGCGGTCGTCTCATTGGGATAGGCCTGGGTGATCTGTTCCCGTCCCGCACCCACGATCAAAACCCGCTGGGATGCGCCGAGATTATCCAAACTGTCGAGCAAATGATCCAACATTGGCCGCCCCGCCAAAGGGTGCAGCACCTTATGCAGATCAGAGCCCATCCGCGTGCCTTTTCCAGCCGCAAGCACAACGGCGGCAATCGGTGTCTGGCTCATGACGGGTCTGCCGGGTCTAAATACCAACCCCAGGTTTGGCTGTGGTCATAGCGGGTGATTTGTTTGGTCTCGCGAAAGGCCATAAAGCCCGCCGTGCCCAATTCGCGCCCGATGCCGGAGGATTTGTAGCCGCCCCATGGCACCTGCGTGAATGTGGGCTGCGAACAGTTGACCCAAATGACCCCCGCGCGCAGCTTGGCCGCGACCCGTTCACAGCGTTCCAGATCGTCGGACATCACCGCACCGGCTAGCCCGTAGACACTGTCATTGGCCAGTGTGAGCGCATCCTCTTCGCTGTCAAACGGGTTCACACAGACGACGGGACCAAAAATTTCTTCGCGCCAAATCGCGGCCTCAAGGGGCACGTCGGCAAAGATCGTAGGCGCGATATAGTAGCCGATCTCAAAGCCGTCAGGACGCCCGCCCCCACTCACAAGCCGCGCCGTTGTGGCTTTGCCGGCGACAATCGCGGCCATGACTTTGTCATATTGAGATTTCGACACAATCGGTCCCAGTTTGACGCCCGGCGTGTCTCCAGCGCCAATCGTGATTGCCTCTGCCGCTTGTTTCAGCCGCGCGAGCAAAGCGGGATAGAGGCTGCGTTCGACCAAGACGCGGGAGGTGGCGGAACACACCTCGCCCTTGTTCCAGAAGATGCCGAACATGATCCATTCGACCGCTTTGTCGATGTCGCTGTCGGCGAAAATGACAAAGGGTGATTTGCCACCAAGTTCCAAGGACACGGTGCGGATGCCCGCCGCCGCCGCCGTCATGATTTTACGCCCGGTTGCGGTTGATCCGGTAAAGGCGAGCTTGTCCACCTGTGGGTGATCAGACAGGGGCGCGCCCGCCTCCGACCCGGTGCCGGTGATCAGGTTGAAGACGCCGGGGGGCAGGTCGGCGGCATCAATGATTTCGGCCAAAAGCGCGCAGCTCAGCGAACAGAACTCGGACGGTTTGAGCACCACGGTGCACCCCGCCGCCAGTGCCGGAGCGACTTTCCAGACCGCCATCAGCATCGGGAAATTCCATGGCGTGATGGCGCCGACCACACCCAAAGGTTCGGTGGACACGGTGCTGGTGAATGCAGGATCTCCGACATCGACGGGGGTTGCTCCGTCGCGCTCATGCGCCTCGGCCAAATCAGCGTAATACTCAAACACAAAGGCCGCATCGCCAATGTCCCATTCGGCCTCTGGGATCGGCTTGCCATTGTCGCGGGTCTCTACCGCTGCGATCTCCGGCAGTCGGGCTTTGATCCCCGCTGCAATACGCCGCAACGCTGCTGCGCGTGCGCTTGCGGGCAGTGTCGGCCACGGACCGTCGTCAAAGGCCCGACGCGCGGCGCACACGGCCCGGTCCACATCCGTAGCCCCGCCCGCAGCAATGCGGGCAAAGGCCGTTTCGGTGGCCGGGTTGATCGCTTCAAAGCTGCCGCTTGCTGCGGGGGCTACAAAAGCGCCGTCGATGTAAAGTTTGGTCGTCTGCATGATGTTTGCCCCCTGATCAGGAAATTTTGCGCCCGCCCGCGTCCAAGAACCAGTCATCCGGGTAGGGATACCACCAGTCTTGCCGCACCGGTTTGTGGTCCAAGATCACCATTTTCGAGCGGCGGAAGGTCTCAAGTCCCATTCGCCCCAACTCGCGCCCAATGCCGGAGTTTTTCCAGCCGCCGAAGGGCAGGGCATCATTATCAATCATTGGGTTGTTGATCCAAACCATCCCAGCTTGAAGCCGCTCATGCGCCTCATGTGCCTCTTCGAGAGACGTGGTGAAAATCGACGCGCCAAGGCCGAATTCAGAGGCGTTGGCCCCTGCAATGGCCGCATCAAAATCCGGCACGCGCATGATCGCTGCAACAGGCCCGAAACATTCCTCATGCAGGATGTCCATCTCCGTGGTGCAATCGGTCAAAATCGTAGGCTCGTAAAACCATCCGGTGGTCTGGGACGGCGGCACGCGCCCGCCACAGACCAGCGTGGCACCTTTGGCGCGCGCATCGGCCACAAGGCGTTCCACCTTATCGCGGGCGGCTTTGCTCACCAGCGGGCCGATTTCGGATTTATCCAAACCATTGCCGATGCGAAGGCGTGCGGTCTCGGCCTTGAACGCCGCGACAAAGGCATCGTGCACCGCATCGACGACATAAAGCCGCTCGGTCGAGGTGCAAACCTGACCCGACATGTGGAAGGCCCCGGTCACGGCTCCGGCGGCGGCCACGTCGATTGGCGCATGGGCGGAGATGATCATCGGGTCGGAGCCGCCCGCCTCGATCACCGCCGGTTTGAGTTTCGATGCGGCGGCCATGGCCACGGCTTGACCTGCGGCAACTGAGCCAGTGAAGGCCACGGCATGGGTACGAGGGCTTGCGACCAGCGCCTTGCCGACCTCGGCCCCGCCGGGCAGACAGGCCACGAGGCCTTCGGGCAAACGACGGAACACTTTCATAAATTCCAGCGTCGAAAGGGTTGTTGCCTCGGCCGGTTTGATGACACACCCGTTCCCCGCGGCCAAGGACGCAGCCACAGTCCAGCACATCAACAACACCGGAAAGTTAAAGGGCATGATGTGCACGGAAATGCCCAGCGGTTCGTATTTGGCGAATTGCAGCGAGCCGATTTGAGTGGTGCCTGCGACTTTGCCAGCCTCGTCACGCGCCATTTCGGCGTAATAGCGAAAGATCGGTGCGCAATTGGCCAGTTCGCCGATGGCTTCGGGATAGGGTTTGCCCATCTCGCGGCTCATCACGATGGCGCAATGGGTGAGGTCGGTGGTCTCAATGAAATTGGCGAGATCGTGCAGCATCTTGGCCCGGCTTTTGGCATCCGTTGCCTGCCATTTCGATTGCGCCGCTGCCACGGACGTCAGGGCCGCGTCGATCTCCGACGCCGTCACTTCGGCGCGTTGGCCAACGGTGTCGAGCGTCGCCGGGTCGATCACATCTTGAGTGGCCCCCGTACTTTTGGGGAAGTCTGGCGACACAAAATAACAGGCGTTGAGAATGTCAGTCATAGCGGTATCCTTACGTATTCATCCGCGAAAGTGCGGGTCCAGCGTCGCGCCAGCCGGGCAACGTCTGGTCAATAAAGTCTGCGATCTCGTTGAGATTGGCGGCCTCCAAGGCGGCCTGCATCTGGCGCATCACGCGGGGCATGAAGGCCAGATAGCCGGGCTTGCCATCGCGTTTGCACAGGCGCAGAAATTGTCCGGCCAAGCGGGTGTGCCGCTGTGCGGCCAAAAGGTGATAGCGGTGCAGGATCTCATCCTTGCTGCCGCAGTGCGCGGGGATGGCGGTGAGATACCGATCCAACATTGCCTGCTCCAGTCCGGGTGCCAAATCGCGGCGCGCATCTTGCAGCAGGGACATGAGGTCATACTCCCCCGCACCCCGCACGCCGTCTTGGAAATCAAGCAAGCCACAGCGCGCGACGCCTTGGCGATCGGCCAACAACATCAGGTTGTCGATGTGAAAATCACGTAGAACCAAGGCGTTCAACTGCCCGTCCAGTGGCGCAAAAGCCGTGTCCCAGAGCCGTGAGAACCGCGCATCGAACACGGATGCGTCCAAATCGGGGCGAAACGCCGGGACGAACCAATGGGAGAACCGCGACACTTCTTCGAGCAGAACCGCCCGATCATAGGCCGGAACGGTCACCTCAATTGCGGTCGGTTGGCTGTGCAGATGCACCAAAGCATCAATCGCCAACTCATAAAGCTCGGTTTCATCATGCCCGGAGGTGAGCAGATTGCCATAGGTCGCCGTGCCGAAGTCTTCGATCAAGGCAAGCCCCACCGCCGGGTCTGCCCCCACAACCCGTGGGGCGCTCAGGCCCAAACCCGCGAGGTGGCGCGCCAACCGCAAGAACGCGGCAAAGCCCACCGGGTCAGTGCGGTCATCCATCACCAAGAGCCCCGCATCCGTCAGGCGGAAATATCGCCGCGCCGAGGCGTCGCCGGGCAGCGCCGACACCGTGGCGGCGGCCTGTCCATGACGCGCCAAAAACGAGGCGATGGGCGGATCAAGTTTGGTTGGGGCACAGAGCACGGTCATCGGATCATATAGACCTTTTTGATGGTCTCATGGACGGTGCAGACGCCTTTCCAATCTTTCGGGAAAAACGCCGCCGTGTCGGGGGTGATTTCGATCACTTCACCGCTTTCATGAACATAGGTGCAGCGGCCCTCAAGGAAGTGACAGAATTCGTCAGAGGTCACATGGCACTCCCATTTGCCGGGGGTGCAGATCCACACCCCGCATTCAGACTGGCCCTCGGGTCCTTTGTGCATCACCACGCCGCTGACGTGGGACTCGCCCTCGATCATGGTGGGGATGATGCCCCAATCGACGGTCTCGGTGAGCGCAGTCGGGTTTTTCAAAACAGGTGTTGTCATCTCTCAAATCCCTTAGGTGAGCATGTAGCTGTTGCGGGTTGTTTCAAAAATCTCGGCCACGCCGGTCCATCCGGCCTTAAACACCACAGCGGTGCCGGGGGTGATGTCGATCACCTCGCCTGCGTCACTGCGGTATTGGGCGCGCCCGGAGATAAAGTAACAAAACTCATCGCGGGGCACGGAAAGCCGCCATGTACCGGGTGTACAGACCCAAATGCCGGTTTCGGGGCTATTGTTTGGCCCTTTGAACAGAAGCCGTCCGGTGGAATGTGACGCGCCTGCAAGGGCGTCGGGCTGTGCGCCCCAATCGGCAAGATCGTCAAACGTGGCGGCATCGTGAATATGCGGCGCGCAGGAGGAGAGGTTTGTCATGCGACCAACCCCGCCAAAAGTTTCGCGGCTTTCAGAGGGCCTTCGCAGGACTGCATATGTTTTGAAATCACGGCCAAGCGGTCGGCCATGTCTGTATCGGTCAAACAGGCTTCGATCTTGGCGATCATCTCTTCGTCACTCCATTCATAGCGATCCGAACGGAAGCCGTAGCCGGTTTCTTGCACGCGCATCGCGTTGTCATGGCCGTCCCAAACATAGGGCATGATGATTGCGGGTCTGCCAAAATACAGACATTCGGTGAAAGAGTTGTTGCCACCATGGTGGATCACCGCATCGACTTGCGGGATCACGGAGGGCTGTGGATACCAGCTTTCGATGATCACATTGGGCGGGATGTCGGAGTATTCGTCCTTATAATCGCCGACATTCACCAAGGCGCGATAGCGGGTCTTGCCGATCAGCGTGATCAGCCGTTTCAACAGATCGGTGTCGCCAGAGCCCAGCGAGCCGAAGGAGACATAAAGCAGCGGGCCGTCAGGGTTGGCGGCGAATGTTGGCACCTCATAGGGTGCATCTTCGCGCACGCAGCCTTCGAGATACTGGAACCGCGCCGGGTCAAGCGGCGTCTCGCGCTTGTAGGTCAGCGGCTGCGGATAGAGCATCATGTTCATGTAGGGCGAGGCTTCGAAAAACTCACCGATTTTGTACGCGTCTTCGCCGCACTCCGCTAGAAAAGCGTTAAAATCCGCATGGATCGGGGCAATGACCTCCTCGAACTTGGCGCGGAAGGCCGCGTGGCCCTCTTTGTCATTTTCCGACATGCCGGAGAGATGTGGCGGGATGGCCGTGTCTTCGATTTCGTTTTCAGAACACGAAATGATCCGCACCCATGGCACGCCATATTGTTTGATCGCCGGGAACAGGATGACGTTGTCGACGGCAATCACGTCGGGTTTGATCCTGTCCAAAACCGCAGGCAAATCCTTTTGCGCCCATTTGGCGCTGTCAACGATCGCTTCCCAACATTCCTTGACGTAATTGTCGATCTGATCAATCGGCGCTTTGCGGAAATTGGGGATGTGACCGTTGATGAAATCTTCCCAGAATTTCGCCATTTGCTCGGGCGGCATCGGTTCAGAGAGGGCCACGGGATGGGCCTCAAAGCCGTAGCCTTGGTAAATTTCGATAAAGCCCGGATCGGACAGGAACACCACTTTATGTCCCATCTTGGTCAAGGCTTGTGCAATCCCGACTGAATTCAACGCGGGACCGTAGGCGGCTTCGGGGAAAAGGGCGAAGGTTTTCTGTTCCATGGTGACTCCTTTGACGGGGTTCAATTTGGGAAAATATGGGTGTCTTTGGCGGACCACTGCACGGTGATACTTTGGCCGACTTCGGGGGCGTGGCCGTCCGCCTCATCTGCGGTCATCCGCGAAATCACCGGGGTGTCTGAGAGCGGCGTTTTGATATGCAGCAACAGATCAAGACCGTGATAGGCCACCGCGACGATCTCGCCGCTCAACTGGTTGTCGCCGGTGCCGGTGACATGGAGCCGCTCGGGGCGAATGGCGGCGAGGGCCGCGCCATTCTTGGCGATCTCAGCGATGCTTTCGGATCGGATCACACCGCCATCCACGCCAACGAAGTCAGCACCCTTTTTGTGGACCGGCAGGAAATTCATCACCCCGATAAAGTCGGCGGCAAATTTGCTTTGCGGCGCTTCGTAAATGTCATGTGGGCTGCCGACCTGCAAAAGTTTGCCATCCTTCATGATGGCGATGCGGTCGGCCATGACCAAAGCCTCTTCTTGGTCATGGGTCACGATGATAAAGGTGATGCCGAACTCATGCTGCAACCGTTTGAGTTCAAGCTGCATCTCGCTGCGCAGTTTTTTGTCCAACGCGCCCAGCGGTTCGTCGAGCAAAAGCACCTTTGGCCGTTTCACCAAAGCCCGCGCCAAGGCGACCCGTTGGCGTTGCCCACCCGAAAGTTGGTCGGGTTTGCGTTTGGCCAGATGACCAAGCTGAATGACCTCAAGGATCTCATTGACCCGCGTGGATATCTCCGCTTTCGGCAGGCGATCCATCTCAAGCCCGTAAGCAATGTTTTGCGCCACGGTCATATGCGGGAACAGCGCGTAGGATTGGAACATCAGGTTCAAAGGCCGCTGGTTCGCGGCGAGACCCGCAATGGACGTGCCCTCCAGCGTGATGTCACCGGCCGAGAGGTCTTCAAACCCCGCGAGCATGCGCAACAGGGTGGTTTTGCCACTGCCTGAGGCGCCGAGGAGCGCGAAGAACTCGTTCTTGCGAATGTCCAGCGACACGCCATCGACAGCTTGCACAGTGCCAAAGGTCTTGGAGACGTCTTTGATGCTTAAAAACGATTGGGTCATTGGCCGGGCAAGCCTCCTTTGTTCAGTCGCTGGGAGAGGGCCAGTGCGATCACAGAGACCGCCATCACCAGAGTGGCCAGAGCGTTAATTTCAGGGGTCACACCAAAGCGGATCATGGCGAAAATCTGCATCGGCAGAGTGATCGAGGCGCGTCCGGCACCTGATGTGAAAAAGGCGATGATGAATTCATCCACAGAAAGGGTGAAGGCCAAAAGCGCCCCCGCAACGATGGCGGGCATCAACACCGGAATGATGACGCGTTTGAGCGTGGTAAAGGTCGAGGCACCGAGATCCGCGGAGGCTTCGACAATCGACCAGTCAAAGTTTTTCAACCGCGCCCGCACCACGGCGCAGACAAAGGCCAGGTTGAACACCACATGGCTGACGATGATCGTGTGCAGCCCCATTTTTACGCCGATCAGCGAGAAAAACGACAACAACGCGATGGCCAAAACGATGTCGGGAATGATCATTGGGGCGAAAATCAGAGTTTCCAACCATTTGCCATTACGGCGGCGGATTTCGACGCCGATGGCCAACAAGCTGCCCAAAAGCGTCGACAACAGGGTCGAAAAAATCGCCACGATCAAAGTGTTGCCCGCCGCTTTGAGGATGTCCTCATTCTCAAGCAAAGCACCATACCATTTGAACGAAAACCCGGTCCAAGCGGTGGGGAGGCCACCTTCGTTAAAGGATAGGCCCACCAGCACCGAAATCGGGATGTAGAGAAAGGCAAAGATCACGCCGAGGATGACCAGCATCAGGCGGAATGTGTTGCGATCAGCCATTTTGCGCTCCTTTGCGACCAGAGGCGCGCTCGGCCACGACAGCTTGCAGCATCAAAAGACCAAGCATCACCGCGATCAACACCATCGAAAGCGCCGCACCAAAGGGCCAGTCATTCGCGGTCAGGAATTGGGCGTAGACAAGGTTGCCGATCATTTGGAACTGGCCACCGCCTAAGAGCGCGGGGGTCACGAAATTGCCGATTGAGAGGACGAAGACAAAGACAAACCCCGTGGCGATCCCCGGCACAGTCATCGGCAGCGTCACACGGCGGAACGTGGTCCATCCAGACGCGCCCAGATCGCGGGAGGCCTCGGAAATGTCGGGGTTCAGACGCGACAGTGGCGCGTAACAACTGAGAATGACGAAGGGCAGGTAGTTATAGACCAGGCCGATGATCACGGCTTGCTCCGAATACAACATGCTGGGCAATTCACCCTCAAACCCAAGCCAGCGGGCAAGGTTCACGATCAAGCCTTCGCGGTTCAGCAATACGATCCACGCATAGGTGCGCACCAGATAGTTTGACCAGAACGGCAGCACGGCAAAGAACAACAGCATGGATTGGTGGCGACGTGGCATCGCGGCAATAGCATAGGCCGCCGCATAGCCCAGTACACAGGCAATGGCGGCGGACAGCCCGGCGATCCCGGCGGATTTCAGGAAAATCTTGAAATACAGCGGGTCAAACACCAGCGCGAGGTTTTCAAGTGTGACTGTATACTCAATCCCGCCGTAAATGCCCCGCCGGAAAAAGGCGAGCACGAGGATGAGCACACAGGGCACAACCATCAACCCAAACAGCCAGAACATGGCCGGGGTCATCAAGATCATGGGGCGGCGGTCAGTGGACATAGAAAATCCCTGTGCTGAACCAGTCAGCATCATTTTGTGCGATTGGGGGGATGGTCCCGCCCTTGGGGAAAGAGGCGGGACCAAAAGGGAGCGAGGCGTGTTTGGATCAGTTCGCTTTGATCTCGGAGACGAGGCGAGAATAGTCGCGTTGGGCGGCTCCCACGTCACGCAATTGCTCAAATTTCAACATATCCGCCGGGGCCATGCCCATGTTTGGGAATGTCTCGATCAGTGCCGGGTCGACACCGTCCATCGCGGCCTTGTTCGGCACTTTGTAGAGGATGTTTTCGGCGGCCCAACGGTGATTTTCGGCATCCAGAATGTAGTTCACAAACGCATAGGCCGCATCTTTGTGCTCAGACGCCTTCAGGATCACCATCGTGTCGACCCAAAGATCAGAACCTTCAGTCGGGATCATGTATTTGATGTCGGAATTTTCACCGATGCCGTAGTTGCACCAGCCATCCCATGCCTGCACCAACTCCGCCTCGCCGGACACAAGTTTGGCGTAGAACGTCGTGTCATCATAGGCCAACAAAGTGCCTTTGGCTTTGATCAAAAGATCACGCACTTCGGCCATTTTGTCGGGATCTGTTTCGTTCACCGAATAGCCAAGCGCCAATTGACCCGCAGCCAACAACCAACGGTCGGTCGCGAGCATGGTGGTCTTGCCGGAGACGGCTTCGGTGGGTTCCAAAAGATCGTACCAAGAGGTCGGTTCTGCAACCAGATCGGAGCGATAGCAAAGCCCAGTCGTGCCCCAGGCATAAGGCAGCGAGAACACGTTGCCCGGATCATGCGGCAGCTCGGTGGCTTCGGTGTAGAGATTGGCGATGTTGGGGATTTTGTCGTGGTCGAGCTCTTCGGCCAAACCTAGGTTGTGCAAGACTTCGGCAAACGGCGAGGACACAAAGACGACATCATAACCTGCGCCTTTTGACGCGATCAATTTGCCCATGATTTCTTCGTTTGTGGCGTGCAACACCAGTTCGGCTTCGTTGCCGGTTGCGGCGTTGAACGTGTCAATCGCATCAGCGGCCATATAGCCATCCCAGTTTGACACGGTGAGCGGCTCAGCCAGCACAGGTGCGGCCAGCGCAGCCAGTGTCACGGTCAAGCAAACACCGCTGCGCAGTGTGTGTTGTATCATAAACGTAACCTCCAATGGGTCTGTTGGACTGTCCGAACCATGGTTCGGTAATTTGTGTTGCGATTCTTTATGATCGCTATAGTCTTAGTATTAATCGTGGAAATTATACGTCAATTTGTTTTTGCGGTCTTTTTTGGTGGCGGCCGATTGGTCGGATGCTCTGGGCCCAAAACCCCAGCCTCAGAGGAGGGGCTTATGCCGAGATCGCGCAGCAACACGCGTCAAAACCACCTAAAGCTGGCCCGCCAGATCATTGAGTTCGTTTTAGAGCATGATTTGAATAAGGGGGACCACCTGCCGGAATCGGTCTTGTCCGAGGCGTGTGGGGTGTCGAGAACGCCCATTAGATCCGCATTTAAGTTGTTGGAACAAAAAGATATTGTTCAAAGGCGCGAGGAAGGTGGGTTTTTCCTTAATCTCACGCCGGATGCGCTGTCGGCGGACATCTCCTCTGATCTTGATGATATGGAGGGGTCTTTGGCGGCGCGCATTCTCTCGGATCGGGCTGAGCGCCGCCTCTCAGATGTTCAGTCTGTCAGTGCGCTTGTTCGGCGCTACGGCGCACCAAGATCGTCTGTATTAAATTCACTAAAAATACTGTCTTCCGACGGAATCGTTGTTCAGCTTCCGGGCCGCGCTTGGGCGTTTCAGCCGATGTTGGACACGCCAAACGCGATTGAGGAAAGCCTCGCCTTTCGATTGACGCTTGAACCACAGGCCATTTTGACGCCGGGTTTTCAGGTCGACAGCCAAAAGATCGGCTTGATGCGGCAACAGACGGAAGAGTTTCTCCAACGCCCTGATGGCAAGCTCAGTTCCTCGGCTTTTCTACGCCTGGATTGCGCCTTTCACAGCTTCATCGCCGAAAGTTCTGGCAACCGTTTTGCGCGCGGCGTCTTGCTGGCTCATCAGCGCCTGCGCCTCTCGACGCAAAAGGATCACACCATCGCGGATTTTCGCCTGCGCCAATCGCTGAATGAACATCTGGGTATTCTCGACAGTCTGGAGCGGATGCAACTTCAGCTTGCCGCCGACCAAATGGTGCTGCATCTACGGCGCAGCCAGATCCGTAAACCGCAAACGGTCAATCGCGGCATTCTACCCCTCGCGCGCGGAGGCTCATTATGACGAAGCCCATTATTGCCCTTTTCCCCGAAGCCAGTTTTGGCTCTGCTCTCAATTGCGTTGGTATTGCGCAAGACTTGCAACGCTATGGCGCTATCCCGGTGTTCCTATGCCACCCTGGGTTCAACGGTGTTTTTGCCGAATACGGGTTTAAGGAATACCAACTTCCGGCCACGGCACCCTCACAACCGCAAACCGAAGATACATGGCAGAGCTTTGTCACGGCCCATGTCGCCCATTTCAACCAAGATCCCATGGCACAACTGCACAGCTATGTTGCGCCCACTTGGGACGCGATTGTGGACACGGCGATCCGGGCCGAGGACGGGCTTGAGACCCTGCTCAAACGGATCAAACCCGCGGGGATTGTGCTCGACAACGTCATCATGTTTCCGGCCATCGCGAATGCGGGCGTGCCTTGGGTGCGTGTGGTGTCCTGTACCGAAACCGAAATCCCTGATGCACATGTCCCGCCCTATTTGTCGGGCATGGCCGCAGACGATCCTGCGCGCCCGGCCTTTGAGGCGGCCTATCTTGAGATCACGGCCCCGGCGCATCACAGATACAACGTGTTCCGGGGTCAGCGCGGCCTGCCGCCCTTGCCTGCGGGTCTGTTTTTGGAACCTTCGCCTTATTTGAATCTATTGCTGGCCCCCACGGCGATCCGTCATGACCGCGTGGCGCCGCTGGACGAGCGTCTGTTCGTGTTTCTCGAAGGTTGCGTGCGCGAAGAGGCGCAATTCGACCCGCCGCCCCTGCCTGTCAACGAGGGGCCGATTGTCTACATGAGCTTTGGGAGCCTTGGGGCCATCGACACCGAGCTGTTTGCGCGGATGATCGAAGTGTTTGCCACTATTCCCGCCCGGTTCTTTGTCAATGTCGGTGGCTTTTTGGAAAGCTACAGCCAAGTGCCTGACAATGTGTATCTGGGCAGTTGGTTCCCACAGCCCTCGATCGTGTCGCAAGCGGATTTGTTCATCCACCACGGCGGCAACAACAGCTATTGCGAGGCGATGTATTTTGGTGTGCCGTCTCTGGTGATGCCCTATTGTTGGGATGGTCATGACAATGGTCTGCGCGCCGAACAGACTGGCACGGGTGCGTTTTTGCAGCGCAACGACTGGACGCCCGAACAATTGCGCGAGGTGATCAGCGCGCTTCTGGGAGATACGGCGATGTTGGCCCATCTCAAAACCATTTCTGAGCAGATGAAAGCAACCCCCGGTACGCGCATCGCGGCGCAGTCTATTTTGACAGTGATTTCATAAATGTAGGCCAGTTTTAGTCCGCAACAGTTCTTTAGGGTATCACCCAAGACCCGGCGCATCATCGACACAAGGCGGCTGTGACGCGCAAACTCATCGCAACAAAACTTATAAATGCGGTGACAGACGTGACGAAAATCGACCAGATCGAAACCATGATCCTCGATATCCCAACCATTCGGGGACATGTGTTGTCGATGGCAACGATGCGGATGCAATCGGCTGTTCTGGTCCGTATGACGTTTTCTGATGGGTCCGAAGGTCTTGGCGAGGGTACAACAATTGGCGGGCTGAGCTACGGTCCGGAAAGCCCGGAAAGCATTCAATCGGCCATTGAGACCTATATTGCACCGGCTCTGCTGGGTCGTGACGCCGATAATGTGAATGGCATCCTTCAGCTCATGGACAAACAGGTGCGCGGCAACCGGATCGCAAAAGCGGCTGTCGAGATTGCCCTTTGGGACGGTTTGGGCAAGCGTCTTGGGGTCCCCGTTTCGCAGCTTTTCGGCGGCGCGGTGGCGGACAAAATGCCCGTGGCGTGGACTTTGGCGTCGGGCCATTCAGAGACAGATATCGCCGAGGCGTTGGACATGATGGAGGCGCGTCGCCACAATATTTTTAAGCTCAAGATCGGAAAGCGTTCCGTGCGGGAAGACGTGGCACATGTCGCCCGGATCAAAGATGCGCTCGGAGATGCGGCCAGCATTCGTGTGGACATCAACCAGGCGTGGTCTCTTTCCGAGGCGCGGTGGGGATTGAAGGGCTTACAAGACGTTGGGTGCGAGTTGGTCGAACAGCCAGTGCAGGCGCGCTACCTCGACGCGATGGCGGAGTTGACCCGGTCCTATGAGATTGCTGTCATGGCGGATGAGGCGTTGAACGGACCCGAGGACGCTTTCGCGGTGGCCACCCATCGTGCCGCTGATGTGTTTGCGGTGAAAATCGGGCAATCTGGCGGACTGAAACGCGCCGCCGAAGTGATTTCGGTCGGGCAGGCGGCGGGGATCAGTCTTTATGCTGGCACAATGCTTGAGACGGGATTGAGCACGGCTGCTGCACTTCAAATCTTTTCGACGGTCGAGAGTTTGCAATGGGGTACGGAACTCTTTGGCCCGCTGCTGTTGACCGAAGACATTCTGGCCGATCCCATTATCTACAGGGATTTTTGCGTCGAAGTTCCGCAGGGGCCGGGGATCGGCATCAGTTTGGACCCGGACAAGATCAAATTCTTTTGCCGGGGAGGCGGGGGACGATTGCAAACCGTCGCTGGGGCATAGCCCGCGGGCAACACAGTGTGTCAGCGCAAGAACATAGCCGTGACGTTCAGGACGAGGAAAAAGCTCCAATCATGGCCGATAGCTTTCAGATCAGTTTTCGCGCGACGCGCTGTGCAAGTTTGACAAAATTCTGAACATGCACGCCCTGTTCGTCTAGGCGATAATTTAAGGACAGAGACGTTCGTGCGATTGCGGGCTCGATCTTAAGGAACTTGATCCCGTTTCGGGGCGTCGATCCGACCGAGGCGGGGACGATACACACGCCCTCGCCGATCGCGACGAGGCTCAGCGCAGTGTGCAAATCCATGGTGAAAACGCGCATCGGAACCGTAAAACCGGCATCTTCGCAGGCTTTGATCACCATATCTGCGTAGCTGGGGCGCGGGAATTCCGGGTAAAGGATCAGGTTATGCGTTGCGAGTTTGCTAAGGTCGGCAGTCTGGCGCGACCCTGTGTCGAACGTATCCGGCAGGGCAAGGACCAAATCTTCTATCACAAGCTCTTTCACCGCGAATTCAGGATCTTTCAGAGCGGGGCGTGCGAAGGCGACGTCGATCATCCTTGAGACGAGCTGCTTTTGAAGTTGAGCATTGTTCAAAGGGATCAGGCTCATGTTGACCGTCGGGTAGGTGGCACGAAAGGATTTTATGATCGTTGGAAAAATCCCATAGGTCGAAGAACCAACAAACCCGATGCGCAGTCGCCCCTCGGCGCCTTGGCCGATCCGTCGAATTTCCAGTTTTGTGTCATCCAATTGCGCCAGAATGGATTTGCTGCGTTCAAGCAACCGCTCGCCCGCCTGCGTCAGAGTGATTGCACTGCGGCCACGGTTAAAGAGGATTGCTCCAAGGTCTTCTTCAATCTGTTTTATCGCCCGGCTCAACGGAGGTTGGGCCATGTCGAGCCGCTCTGCCGCACGGCCAAAATGAAGCTCCTCTGCAACTGCGATGAAATAGGTCATCTGTTTGAAATTCATAGCCCCCCCGCCTGACATCCGCCCTTGTCGTCTCAACTGTAAGTCACGCCCGTGATTAAAAAAAGGCCCCCGATCTACGGGGGCCATTCACAGGAAGGTACAGGTTTTATTCGGCTGCGACTGATGTCGCGTTTGCGTCCGTCTTGAGGACAAAGTCGAACTCGAAGTGCAAGTCGGTTCCAAGCGCTTCTGCCGCAGACTTGAACGTGCCGATCAGGCTGTCCTTGACGGCAAACACGCTGTCATTGTCGAGCCAATCACTTTCGGCATCGTAAATCTGACTGATCAAAGGGCGATAGCCGTCTTTAGAAAAGATAAAGTGCATATGGCCGGGACGGTTTGGGTGATGCCCCATAAACCGCAACAGCTCGCCCGCGGTCTCATTGTCAGGGATCGGGTAGGGCACAGGCCGAACGGCAACAAAGGCGTAGTGGCCGTTTTCATCGGTCTCAAAGCGACCGCGAAGATTGTATTCCGGTTGCTCAGGGTCGAGGTTTTCGTAAATTCCGTTTGGCGCATCCTCCCAGACGTCCATGGTGACACCGGCAACACCATTGCCGGCTGCGTCGCGGATATACCCTTCGTAATAGGCGGTTTCCTCATTGTCGTAATGTTTGAGGATCGTGGATGCACCTTTGGGGAGGACGGGCGGATTTTCGCGGTAAAATGGCCCAAGAACGGTCGATTCACTTTCCGTGCCTTCAATGGGGTTCGACAACATGTCGACCAACACTTCAACACCCAAAATATCGCCCAAAAGAATGAATTCCTGACGGTTTTCATCACAGGTCTGCCCTGCCCGTTTCAGAAAATCGCACCCTTCCAAAAATTCGCCATGTTGCAGGTTCACGTCTTTACAGAACCCATGCAAGTGCTTGATGAGCGAGGTCATGATCTCGCGCTGGCGGTCGGTGATATCACCGGACTTGCCCAGACTCGCGATCACGACATCCGTGATGTTTTCAAGGTTTACAATGCCCATGTTTTCTCCTCCACATTGGCGACTTTGTCTTTTGGACAGGACGCGGTTTTCAGGCCGGTCTTTGCCTATTCTTCGGGCAAGCGGGTGTTTGAACCAATGCCGTGAGCGGTATCGGGTGATACCCGACCATGCGCTGGGTCGTGCTCCATCGCCACGTTGGTGCCATGGTTTCCGTGTTTGAGAGTATCACCCCATACCCAGACCGGCATGGCAAGACTGCCCCGCGACATGGCACCTGTGGTTCATCAAGGTTCTGTAGAGGAGATGTAGGTGATTAAGGTATTCCAGAACATACAAACGCAACTGAACACGACACCGCACCTACTGCGTTTGGGCCGCCTGTTTTCCGAGACTGTTCTGATCGAGATCGACGGTGAAGAGATCTATCTCACCTTTGAGAAAGGTCGGTTGGTTGAGGTGACGCCCGGCCCCAGCCGGAAGACGCCTTGGCGCTTTGCGTTTCGGACAGATGCTGAGGCTTTGCAAAAATTTTGGCAGCCTCTTCCCGAGGCCGGATTTCATGATCTGTTTGGTCTTGTCAAAATCGGCCGCGGACGGATTGATGGTGATATCCTTTGCCTCGTCAAAAACTTGCGGTTTTTCAAAGATGTTATGGCGCTTGCGCGCCTGTCAAAAGAGGTGGCAGCATGAGTATTGAACCCATCATTGGGCGCTATCTGACCGTGACGGTCGCTGGCGCATCGCATCGCATCTTTTTCGAAGAGGCCGGGCAGGGGCGTCCCGTTCTGTGCCTTCACACGGCGGGTGCGGATACCCGCCAATGGCGGCATCTGATGAATGACGCTGGCATCACTGCCTCTAACCGTCTGATCGCGTTCGATATGCCGTGGCACGGCAAATCTTTGCCGCCTGAAGGGTTTGAAACGCAGGAATACCTGCTCACAACCGACGCCTATATTGAAACGGTTCTCGCGGTCATTGACGGGCTTGGCCTTGACCGCCCGCTTCTTGCCGGCTGTTCGATGGGGGGGCGCATCGCACTACAGCTTGCTGCGCTGCACCCGGAAAAATTTAGCGGCTTCATTGCCATTGAGGCGTCCGACTTTCAGCCTGCTTGGTATGACATTGACTGGTTTGATCGCCCCGACGCCCATGGTGGCGAAATGGGAGCGGCGCTTGTGTCGGCGAATATCTCTCCTTTCGCGCCACAGGTTGAGCGATCGAACACACTTTGGATGTTTATGCAGTCTGGCCCTGGGGTGTTTCGGGGTGATCTCAGCTTTTACACCCGTGACGATAGCCTGATCACGCGTTTGGGCCAGATCGACACCGCAAAAACGCCGGTTCACATCATGGTCGGGGCCTACGATCTGACCTGCACGCCCGAAGACGCCAAGCGGACTGCCGACGCGATTCCGGGGGCGACGCTTGCGGTGATGGAGGAGCTTGGGCATTTCCCCATGAGCGAGCATCCAGAAGGCTTTCGTCCCTTTTTTGTGGAGGCGCTGCATAAGATGACGAAAGATGTTGTCGAATGTGCTTGATCGGGAGTTCTCTTTCGCGGCGGCACTTGGCGCACGCGCCTCGTTTGACGGCGTTCGACCACTCCTGTTCACTTGAGACGGCGGGCCAGAATACGCTCTACTCTCCACCGCTCTACAGGTGCGCTGCAATCTGGCTAAAAATAGCTGCGCACCAAGGCACTTGATATCAGGGCCCATCCATCGGAGACCACGAAAAACGCCAGTTTGAAAGGCAAGGAGACGATGGCAGGCGGCACCATCATCATCCCCATCGACATCAGAATTGCCGAGACAACGAGGTCGATGATCAGGAAGGGCAGAAAAATCAAAAACCCGATCTGAAAGGCGCGTTCTATTTCCGACAAGAGGAAAGACGGAACCAAGAGTGACAGGGGGGCGTCGCGGGAGACGCCGTCGATCTCTCCCAAATCCACCCTCAACTCCTGCAGTTGCGAAAAGGTATCCGGGTCGATCCGGTTTGACATAAAGCCGCGAAACGGATCGACGGAAAGGGTGAAGGCCTCTTCAAGTTCGACCTGGCCATTCACAAAAGGCTCGACCCCGTTGGTCCAGCTTTCCATAAAAACCGGTTCCATCACGAAATAGGTCAAAAACATCGCGAGGCTGACCATCAACATGTTTGGGGGAGATTGCTGAAGGCCGATCGCCTGACGCAGGATGGACAAAACGGTGACGATGAACGGGAAACAAGTCAACGTCACCGCGATGCCGGGCACAATGCTGAGCACTGTGACCAAGAGCATGATTTGGATGGACCGCGTGGCAAGAGACCCATCCTCGCCAAGATTGAGGGTGATGTCCTGCGCAACCGCCGTATCTGCAAAAAGCGCCAAACCAAGAATGAGTGCGGGCAGTAGGAAACGCCGCATAGGCTTCACAGCCCGTTCTTGAGATCGGCCACTTCGGTCAAACGGACCGCAAGTTGCCCGGCTTGATCGCCATCGAGTTCTTGCAACTCACCACGGGCGATCAATTTGTCGCCAACATAAAGTTCGACGGGGTCGTCCACAGTACGGTCCAGCGCCAGAACGCTGTCGCTTTGAAGTTTGAGCAAATCCTTGACCAAAGGCCGCGCCTTTCCGACGGAGATCATGATTTCAATCGGCACCTGTGAAAATGGGTGCGCATTGGTGTCTTCGCTGTCGTCAACCATGTTTCATGGCCTCCTCGTTCAATGCATAGACCGCGTTGATGGCTTGGCCGATCTTGTCGACCGCCGCATCCATATCGATCCTTTTTTCCAGCTCTCCCATCCGCAGGTAGACCTGTCCGTCTGCGAGGCTGGGTTCCTCAATGATTTCCAATGGAATGGTTAACGACTCGTCAATGAGACGCTGAATTGCCGGACGTGATGCTGGAGAGATCACAATCTGAATCGGTGCATCCGAGGCATCTTCGGCCATTGGCAGGAGATGTTCCAAAATTGTTTGACCCAAAGTTTCCGCTACCAATTGCGGCAAAACTTTTGCCACCATTTCAGATAACAGAGGTTCGAGCGCTTTCATGATGTGTGATCGGGCTTCGTGGAATGTGAAGCCTAAGTCCTGAAGATTGCGGGCAAATTCCGCACCAATGCGACCCTGATCCTCGGCTTCTGCCGTTGCGGCGTCATCCCACCCCGCCTTATAGCCCTGTTCATATGCGGCCATCCGGTTGGTTTCGATTTCCTCGGGCGAGGGGCCGGCAGGCACAGGAGCGGACACAGGCGTTTGGGCCGTCTGCCGGGTTGGGGCTTTTTTAGGCGTGGCGCCGAAATCTTCCAATGGGAAAAGAGATTTCATCAGGCGGTCTCCTCCGTGTCTTCCATCCAGCCACGCAGGATCTCAACCGTTTCGTCCTGACGGTCTTCGATCAGTCGCTTCAGGCGCTTAACCGGGTCGTTGGAGATGCCAAAGTCTTCGTCGCCAAAGTCAAAATCCGAAACCACGCCAAGGGTTGGCAACTCAAAGCCACCGTCAATTTCCCCATTGAGCGCAGGCGCACTGGAACGCGACATCTCCGGCATGGGGATTGTCGCTGGCATATTGTCCATTCCGCTCCGCTCAGCGGCGGATTCGGCGGGTGCGGGAAGCGCAGCCGTGGCCGGTTTGGACAGGATCGGGCGCAGTACAAATAGACCCAAAACCAGCGAAACAACTGCCAAAACGGCGAGTTGGATGACAGACATAAGATCAATATTGATCCCGGAAATCAGCGAACTCTGCGCCTCTGTGCCAGCAATGAGGAGAGGCTCGAACTCCATGGTTTTGATTGTAATCTGATCGCCGCGTGCCTCGTCTAACCCGATGGCTGAGGACACAAGAGCGCTGAGTGAGGCCAATTCATCTTCGCTCCGTGCGGTCCAGACGGATTCCTCGGTGTTTGGATCAATGGTTCGGATGCCATCAACCAAGACAGCAACGGTCAGCCTTTTGATGGCCCCCGGGCCACGTTGAACTTCACGGCGGGTTTCCGAGACCTCATAGTTCACGCGCTCGCGTGTTTCACTGTTGCTTGAACTCGAATCTCCCCCTGCGGCTCCGGCTCCGGTGGGCAGATTGGAGGCGACTGTCACCGACCCATTGCCAGAATCTTGTGAGGAATTTGAACGCTCTTCGGTTTCGGAACTGATGGCCACGCGCCCTTCCGGGTCGAATCGATGTTCGAAAATGGATTCTTGGTCGGTCACCGTTTCGAGCGACACTTCGACCACCGCTTTGCCCACGCCCACCCGTGCCTCAAGCAAGCGCTGAACATTCTGGCGCAGTTCATCGGCGCGATCTGTGCTGGATGATGTGCCTGCTGCGGCGTCATCGCCCGAGACGACCACGCCGGAGCGACCATCAATCACCGATACGTCTTCAGGGGCCAGGCCGGAGACAGCGGAGGCAACAAGATAGCGAAACGCCTTGGCCTGATCCGTGGAGAGGGCGCCGCTGGTGGTGATGACAGTCACGGAGGCGGAGGCTGCGATTTGGCGTTTGAAGGGTTGCGAAGAAGGATTGGCGATGAGCACTCTTGCGGAGCGAATTTGCGGGGATGAAACAATCGTGCGTGCGATTTCGCCTTCTTTTGCCCGCCAATAGGCCGCGTCGAACATTTGCGATGTGGTGCCAAAGCCAGACAGGGAATCAAGCAATTCATAGCCACTGGTTGAATTCGAAGGCAGCCCTTCGGAGGCAAGTGTCATGCGCAACTCATCGCGGGCACTTGTGGGAACAAAGATCGCGCCTCCACGAATTTCATAGGCCACGCCTTGTGCCTCAAGCGATTGCACAACCTCGCCCGCCGCACTCGATTCGAGCCCGGAATACAAAAGCGCCATGGAGGGTTTGGTCACCATCCGAGACAGCCCGAGAATCGCGGCGAACATCAGCACAGTTGCGCCAATGACAATCACCCGGCGTTTCGGGTCGAGGTTGGACCAAACAGAGAGGATCTGTTGCAAGACGTCACTCCTTAGATGTGCGGGCTTCTGCCCCCGTCTGTTTTAAGGAATGTCTGATGAGCCTTAACAATCGGTTAGCTAACTTCAGGATAAAACGGATTCGAGAAAGAAATTTTTGGATGGACCCATGGCTGACGCGGAACAGCTCGACGAAGAACCGAAGAAAAAATCAAAACTCCCCCTGATCTTGGGGGTTGTCTTGATGTTGGCTTTGGGAGGCGGGGGATTTTTTGCCGTCTATTCAGGTTTGTTGCTCGCTCCTGCGGGCGGGCATGAAGAAGAGCAATTGAGCGAATTGGAGGGAGAGCCGCTCTCACTTTTACCAAGCGTCGCCTTCGTGTCGGTTGAGCCTTTGATCGTCAATCTCATTGATACCTCTGGGCGGGGTCGCCACCTGCGGTTTCAGGCGCAATTGGAAGTGCCTTTGCAATATGAACAAGAGGTGATCACCCTTCTCCCCCGGGTTGTCGATATTTTGAACGGCTATCTTCGTGCCGTTGAAGTGTCAGAACTTGAAAACCCTTCCGCTTTGGTGCGGCTGCGGTCGCAGATTTTGCGGCGGTTGCAGATCGTAGCGGGCGAAGGGCGGATTAAGGACGTTCTCATCATGGAATTCGTGGTCAATTGAGGAGCCGGATATGGAACTGATAGCTGATATTTTAATGATCGCCGGGACCTTTGCCGTTGGGGTGTATTGCGCGGTTCTTGCTCGCCGGCTCAGTCGGTTTACAGACCTTGAAAAGGGTGTTGGGGGTGCGATTGCCGTTTTGTCCGCTCAGGTGGATGATATGACTAAAACATTGATCAAGGCACAAAAAACAGCGGCTGGATCTGCGGTGAAGCTCGAAGATCTCACTTCGCGCGCTGAAGATGTGTCGCGCCGTTTGGAGCTGTTGATTGCCTCCATGCACGATTTGCCAGAAGCCCCCAAAACTGCTCCGAGCGGAGGTTCACCCGTTGCCCCTCAGTCTTCTTCGGTAGACGTTAATATTGAAGGCGAAACAGTGTTTCTGAGTCAGAGACGCCGCGTGGAGGCCGCAGAATGAAAGCGTCCAAGCCGAAGGTTAAAAGGAAGACACCCAAACGCAAAATGCGCTCAGGCCGCGGTGCTCTGTGGATCATTGCCTTGGTCTTTTTGACCTCGGCCGTGGTGCGTTTGGCGTCGGGCACAGGTGCCGCAATTGCAAGGGAAGTGTCGGATCTTACGCATGGTGCGGAAACAGAATCGCATGGGGCGGCTGATCCGGCTGTGTGTCAAACGGACGAAGAAACTCAGGCGCTGATTGCAGCTCTTCTAAAGCGTGAAAAGAGTGTTGGCGAAAAAGAGTTTTTGGTCGCTCAGAAAATGAAAGAAATTGAAGTCGCAAAGGCTGAAATTATTGAAAGCATGGGCGTTTTAGAACAGGCGGAAGCGCGTTTGGAAGCAACCATGGTGCGTTCACAATCTGCCGCTGAGGACGATTTGGCAAAGCTCACAACCGTCTACGAATCGATGAAACCGAAAGAGGCAGCGGCGTTGTTTGAAGCGATGTCCCCCGATTTTGCTGCTGGCTTCTTGGGGCGGATGCGCCCAGATGCGGCTGGTGCCGTGATGGCGGGCCTAAAGCCCGAAACAGCCTATACAATATCTGTCATTTTGGCGGGCAGAAATGCCAATGCCCCAAGTGAATAAAATGCATTTTACAGACTTTTTTAAGAGGTTTGTGACAGGGTTATCTCACCCGGACTCTAGGTTAAGGACATAAAAACATGATCGGTATCGTTGGAATTCTGCTGATCTTTATCATGGTGTTCGGAGGCTACATTGCCGCGGGCGGTAAGCTTGGGATTATTCTCAAATCATTGCCCTTTGAGTTCATGATGATCGGCGGCGCCGCTGCTGGGGCTTTCGTGATTTCCAACGATATATCCGGTATCAAACACACGCTGAAAGATATGGGGAAAGTTTTCAAAGGCCCTAAATGGAAGCATGAAGATTACAAAGACCTGCTTTGTCTGCTTTTCGAACTGATCCGTTTGGCAAGACAAAATCCCGTGGGGCTTGAGGAGCATATTGAGGCACCTGAAAATTCTTCGATATTTACGAAATACCCTAAAATTTTGAGTGACACAGAAGCCGTGGCACTGATCTGCGATACTTTGCGCTCGGCCTCCATGAACTATGATGATCCGCATCAAGTTGAGGAAGTCCTTGAAAAGCGTCTTGAAGCGAATTTGCATCACGCTCTTCATTCGTCCCACGCCATGGCAGCGATCGGTGACGGACTTCCCGCACTTGGGATCGTCGCGGCCGTGTTGGGCGTCATCAAAACGATGGCGTCCATTGATCAGCCACCAGAAATCTTGGGCAAAATGATTGGCGGTGCTCTCGTCGGGACATTCCTTGGGGTGTTTTTGGCATACGGTCTGGTTGGGCCATTCTCGGCGAAAATGAAGGATGTCATTGAAGAAGACGGACATTTTTACCAACTCATCAGAGAAGTTCTTGTCGCAAACCTTCATAATCATGCCACGAATATTTGTATCGAGGTGGGGCGCCAAAATACTCCTGGCCATTGTCGACCGAGTTTTTCCGAGTTGGAAGAAGCCCTAAAAGAGGTCAAATCGGACGCCGCATGATCCGCGTTTTTACTGTCATTCTCACGATTTTCTTTTGTCCGCTGATGCTGCGGGCCGAACCGGTTGCTCTCCTGTCTGGAGAGCATGCCGATTTTTCGCGCATCGTTCTTCAGTTTCCGACAGTTGTGGATTGGGAGTTTGGGCGGCAGGGTGATGGCTATGCATTTCGCGTATCCGAGAAAGATATCGAATTCGATGCAAAAGCCGTTTTCGACAAGATCCCCAGAACCAGAATCACAGCCATTTCAACCGAACCATCCAGCTTTGTCATTCGGGTTTCTGATACTGTACATGCGGATGCTTTCGAGCTGCGAGAAGGCCGTATCGTCATAGATATCAAAGATGGAGCGCCACGTTCCGATTCAAAATTTGAACGGCCTTTTCCTGCTGTTGAGACAAATCAAGTCATGGAGAATGATAACCTTCTTCCTTTGACAAGAGCTGTAGAAACCAACGAAACAATGCAGACTCCCATGCCCAGTTTGGCGGAGGTCAACGTCGCTGAGCCACTCCTGATTTCCGGTGATGGTCGGGACAATTTTAGAGGTGTGCAAGAGGATGTGATTGGTCAAGACATTGGCCAAGACGGTCTGGAGTTCCCGATTGTGTTTGGTGGTAGCCAAGCTGGAGGCGATCGATTTGCGTCGCCACCTCTGTCAACCATGGAGATTTACGAAAAGAACACTGAGACACGCAATCAGCGCGTTGACGAACTTCAATTGCAGTTGCTTGAACAGGTTGGACGAGCCGTATCCCAAGGATTGCTGGAGGCAGATGTGACCCCGACGGAAACCATCGTCGAAGAAGCCCGGTCACATGCTCAAATCGAGGTGCAACAGGGGCAGATCATGGCCCCAGAAGCTGAGGTTGAAGACACTAAAGCGGATCGCAGCCACATTCTCATTCAGTCTTCAATTGATCGCGAGCAACTGCGACCAGACGACTCCACACGCCGCGATGAAAATGGCAATATCTGCCTTGAGAATACTTTGGTGGCCATCGAAAATTGGGGCGATCCACTGGATCAGGGACTGCAGCTTCCAATGTTTCGTGCGGGCGCGATTGGTGAATTTGATACCCCTGACCCAGAGGGAGTCAAACGTTTGGCGAGGTATTATCTTTTTCTGACATTTGGTGTTGAGGCAAAGTCGGTTCTAACCAATTTTGGGGTGACGGTTGAAGGGCACGATATCCTCTGGGCGATCTCTGATATTATGGACCATGGATATGCCTCTAACCCTGGGCGTTTGGACCAACAATTTCGGTGTGATGGGGAAGTCGCCTTTTGGTCTGTTATGTCCAAAAAACATCTGAACGCTTGGGAAGAATACAACAAAAACAGTATTTTGTCGACGTTTTCCGCCTTGCCGCTGCATATTCGCCGCCACCTCGGGCCTATTCTTTCGGAACGCTTTCTTGAGATTAACGATGAGACCAGCGCGAAAAACATTCAAAATGCAATTGCACGCGCCGAAGGTGAACATGGCGATGCATACGACCTTCTCGACGCGGAATTGCAGCTCGCTGATGGTGGCACAGAAAAGGCCGTTTCAACTTTTGAAGACATTGTCCGTCAAGATGGCCCCATGGCTGCAGAAGCCTTGGTTCGTTTGATTGAGACCAAGGCGATCTCCGGTGAAGCCATCGACCGAAAATTTGCGGAGAACGCGGAAGCCATGGCGGTGGAGTATCGGGGCAGTGCTGATGGCGAGGCGCTCCAAAACGCGGCAATCCTTGCGCGGATTTACTCTGGTGATGCAGACGTCGCGCTTCGGCGCGTCCTTGATCGAGAAACAGGGTCGGGCGCAGATAAGACCACGCTAGACGGCTTAATGTCCGCAGCTTTGGAAGAATTGGCGTCAAAGAGTGATGAGATGACTTTTTCCAAAGTTGTGATCGGCAATCTTAACAAAATTTCTAATGCATCCATCACAGATTCGTCGCGTCTCAATACGTCTGAGCGCCTTATAGATATGGGGTTTTTCGATGCAGCTTTAGAAATGATGACACGCTACAATGGTGAGGGCGACGAAGAGGCTAAGTTGATATTGGCCAGAGCATTTTTGGGAACTGGTGAGCCAGATGCAGCTCTTCGATATGCCAGCCAAGTCCCGGGGGAAGAGGCGCGCGGCATTGAGGCAAAGGCATATTTCTATTTGAATGAACCAGAAAAAGCACTTCAATCCCTAGAGGGCCTTGGAGAAGGCACCAACAAAGACACGTTTGCTGTCATAGCCGAAGATTGGAATGGCCTCGAAGGTTCTCAAAACCCGTACGTGGCCCGGTTCGCTGAGTCTGTGCTGGCAACACCACCAATTTCGGCGAGCAACGCTGATGGGACGCCTAGCCTTTCGTCTGTCCAAGACATCCTCTCTTCAAGCCGTGAGAAACGTGGTGCTCTTGAGGCTATTCTCGACTGAAAAGAGAGAGTGCAGGGCTCGTGTACACACTTTGTAAACCACGTTCACCATAGTCTCGTCGAAACAATAGCAAGAATTGCGACAGACAATGAGCGTATGGATTATTTCCAAGGGGTCTGATCTTTTGTCAGACAAGAGTGCCACATTGGGTCGCTCTGGCGTGGGGCTTCAAACCGACACTCGAAAATCCTATCGCCCCATATCCCCTATTGGAACATGCATTTTTGAGGTTGCGCGATGACCTTTAGCCTCAAAGAAATATTTAAACCAACGATCATGTTGGCACTGGCGCTCATGGTGGTCATTGTCATGATGGTCCTGCCGGTGCCATCATGGATCCTCGATCTTGGACTCGCCACAAGCTTTGCGCTTGCCATTCTGATTTTTACGGTCACGCTTTTTATTGAGCGGCCGCTGGATTTCTCAGCCTTTCCCACTGTTCTTTTGGCAAGCCTGATGTTGCGCTTGTCGCTCAATGTGTCCTCTACAAAACTCATCATTGGCCAAGGCCATACCGGTACAAACGCCGCCGGAAATGTGATCGAAGGGTTTGCCAGTTTTGTGATGAGCGGATCAGTCTTGCTCGGGTTGGTTGTCTTTACGGTCCTGTTGATTGTGAACTTTATGGTGATCACCAAAGGCGCTGGTCGGATGGCGGAGGTGGGCGCGCGGTTTGCGTTGGATGGTATGCCTGGACGTCAACTTGCTATTGATGCCGATCTTTCCGCCGGGGCGATCACCCATGAACAGGCGAAACTCCGTCGCGAGTTGGAATTGGCAGAAACCACCTTTTTCGGGTCATTGGACGGGGCCTCGAAATTCGTCAAAGGTGATGCTGTTGCGGGGCTTTTGATCACTCTTATGAATATCATTATGGGGTTGGTCATTGGCGTGACTGTACATGGAATGCCAATCGGTAAAGCCTTTGAAACCTACGCGATTTTGACAATCGGGGATGGTTTGGTCAGTCAAATTCCTTCGGTCATCATTTCTATCGCGGCTGCCCTGTTGCTTGCAAAGGGCGGCACGAGTGGATCTGCTGATCTCGCTCTCTTCCGCCAATTGGGAAAATATCCGCCTGCGCTCTATACCGTCGGTGTTTTGATGACCCTCTTTGCTTTTGTTCCCGGTCTGCCATTCGTGCCGTTCATTGGCGGGGCTGCGCTCTTGGCAGGGAGTGGGTATTATATGGCGCGCAAGAATGACGAAGAAGAAAAAGAGCAGGAAAAACAAGAGGTCAAGGCAAGTGCCGAGGCAGAAAAGACAGAGTCCATGGGCGATATTTTGGACCTCGATGATATCCATGTTGAGTTTGCCCCGGACCTTGTCGCGATGGTTCTTGACCAACAAACGGGTCTTGATGCCCGTATCGTGAATATGCGCAATCATGTTGCCACCGTTTTTGGTCTCATTCTGCCGGAAATCCGTCTGACCGATGATCCGACCCTGCCTGCGGGAACATATGTCGTTCGAATTCAGGGCGTTGAGCAGGCCCGTGATCGGTTGCGCAAAGACCAGGCCCTCGCTCTTGTCTACGGTGATGCCAATGGGCTGCCCCTTGGTGAAGACGTGTCTGAACCGGTTTATGGCGCGCCCGCTCGCTGGATCGATCCGTCCAAAAAGGAAGACGCCGCCTTGATGGGGTGTACGGTTGTGAGCGCAACGGAAGTGTTGGCCACCCATCTTCTGGAAGTGATCAAGCGCAATTTCCCACGCCTTCTGACGATGAAATCGCTGCGCAGATTGCTGGACGAAATGAGCAACTTGTCGGACACCAAACGGGCTGAGGCCAACCAAAAGTTGCTCAATGACATGATCCCAGAGCGGGTGCCGATGGATTTGTTGCTCTCCGTGCTCCGACTGTTGCTTGAAGAACGTGTGTCCATTCGAAATATGGCGCTGATTTTGGAGTCGATTTCCGAGGCACGCGGCGCCCATTCCACTGCGGAATCCATTTGCGAACATGTCCGTCAGCGCCTCGGATTTCAACTGATTTCGGAGATCAAACGCGAAGATGGGACCCTGCCGCTTTTGCAACTTGCGCCAGAATGGGAGGATCGGTTTACGACCTACCAAATTGAGGGCGAGCGCGGGAGTACGGATGTCGCGCTGCCTCCCGCCGAATTTAACAAACTTGCCAAAACCATGGCGGATAAAATCGCCAAAGCTGGCGAAACGGGAATTTATCCGGGGATCGTAACGTCGACACGACGGCGTCGGTTCCTTCGCACGGTTTTGTCTGCGCAAGGCATTCACAATCCGGTCTATTCGTTTGAGGAAATCGGAACCGACGCCAAACCCTCCCTCGTCGGCTTGGTGCCGGCATGACGGTAGCGCTTGGCGATCTGATTGGGCTGAGCCAGACAGGGTTTGCCATCGCATTTCTGGTGTTTCTACGGGTTGGTGCGGTCATGGCCGTTCTTCCCGCCTTTGGTGAGCGGTCGATCCCGGAGCGTGTGCGTTTGGTTCTGGCCATTTGTTTTACGGTGATCGTTTTCCCGGCTGTCGCGCCACAGCTTCAAACCTTGGCGTTGATGCCGTCGGGTCTGGCAAAAGGTGTCATGACCGAAGTGATCTCGGGGCTTTTGCTTGGCTTGGCGCTCAGGATCTTTGTGATGGCGCTTCAGATCGCGGGAACGATGGTGGCACAATCCACATCCCTGTCGCAAATTTTCGGAGGCGGTTCCGTTGAGGCTCAGCCCGCTATCGGGCACCTGCTGTCTGTGTCCGGTCTGGCGCTGGCGGTGATGCTAGGCTTACATGTGCGCGTGGCCGAGGTGTTGATCCTGTCCTATGACTATTTCCCCCCCGGCCTTTTCGTCGCACCTCAGGATGTGATGGTCTGGGGCGTGGGGCATGTCTCGAAAGCCTTCTCGATCTCTTTCACGCTCGCCGCCCCGTTCGTCGTTGGCTCGCTCATCTACAACGTCGCATTGGGAGTGATCAACCGTGCGATGCCGCAATTGATGGTCGCTTTTGTCGGTGCGCCAGCGATCACACTGGGCGGCCTGTTGTTGCTGTTTGCCACGGCGCCGATCTTGCTTGAAACATGGCGCTCAGGCTTTGCGCAGCTGCTCATTGATCCGTTCGGAGGGCCATAATGGCGGAGGGCGATGATGACAGTGATAAGCAATATGAACCGTCACAAAAGCGGCTTGATGATGCGCGTAAAAAGGGTGAGGTTCCCCGATCAAACGACCTGACCACTGCGGCTGCTTATTTCGGATTTATCATCGCTGCGATGGGGCTAGGTGCAACCAGCCTTCAAGGCATTGGTACCACGTTGCAATCACTTATGGCCAATGCCGATCTGAATGCGCAGGCCTGGTTTGATGGCTCGGGACGGGTTTGGACGTTGGGCCTTATGACCTCCATCGGGGGGGACTTACTGCCATGGTTTGCCATTCCGGCGGTTTTGGCTCTGACAACAGTGTTCGCCACCCGGTCGATGATTTTTGCTCCCAGCAAGCTTGAGCCGAAACTCTCAAAAATCTCTCCCATTTCGAATGCCAAAAACAAATTTGGACGCTCTGGTCTGTTTGAATTTGCGAAAAGCTTTTTCAAACTGTTGATCTACTCGATCGTACTTGGGTTTTATCTCTATTCAAAACTGCCGGAAATCTTGGCGACGGTTTCACTGAGCCCCGGCATGGTGACGACGACATTGGTCAAATTGGTGATCGGTTTCATGACGATTGTTTTGGTGATCTCTGCTCTGATCGGCGGCGTGGATTTTCTGTTTCAATACACCGAACATATTCGCAAACACCGTATGTCACGCAAAGAAATGATGGATGAATCAAAGGATCAAGAGGGCGATCCACATTTCAAACAGAAGCGGCGTCAAAAAGGCTATGACATCGTGATGAACCAAATGCTTGCGGATGTGCCCAAAGCGGATGTGATCGTTGTGAACCCGACTCACTATGCGGTGGCATTGAAATGGGATCGCATGGCAGGCGGTGCGCCTGTGTGTGTGGCAAAAGGTGTGGATGACATTGCCGCGCGCATCCGCGAGGTGGCCAATGAGAACGCAATCCCGATTCACAGCGATCCGCCAACAGCGCGCGCTTTGTATGCGACAGTGGAAATTGGCGATCAGATCCTGCCCGAACATTATCGCGCTGTCGCGGCTTCCATCCGCTTTGCCGAGGCCATGCGTAAAAAGATGAAAACCCAATTTGGCGGTAAATGATGTCTAAAGATCTCAAAAAACTTAGAAGTCTCAAAGATATAGCGGATCTTTCCCTGACTGCAGAGCTGGCTAAACTTGCTGCGATCAAGCGCGAAGAAGAGGGCCCGAAGGCGAAGTTGCGAGAGATCGAAACGGCCCGTGCGCAGCGCGTTCATCATGTTGGAACGTCTGAGGGGTTTGATATGGCGAGCCTGATGGGGGCCGATTCAGCTTGGTATCGGTGGATTGAAAAGGAAAAGCGCCAAGCCCTGAGAGACTTGGCGCAGATTTCTGAACGACGTGAGACTCAGCTGGGGAAAACCCGGAAGGCGTTTGGGAAAAAGGATGCTTTGGAGCGCCTCACCGAGCGTCACGCCGGAAAGACGTGACGCCAATCTGCGTGTTTAGCCAATGTCTTGGCGCACAATGTCGATCACCAAAACATCGTTGATCTGTGGCCCAATGGTTTTCTGAGCCACTTCAACCAAAGCGCGCCGCAGGGCATTCATTGTGCTGCTGTCGGTAAACGCGCCTTTAAACCCGCCCGTATTGGCATGATCAAACAGCACCTGAAGAAACGCATCACGCAATTTGGGTTCGCGGGCATAGATTGCTTCGCGGCTACCGGTTGTGGCCTCAAGGCTTAGTGAGAGTACAACCATCGCGGTCACTCGCCCCCCATCAAGGTCGGGGATCACGAATTGGTTGTTCAACTTCACGTATTCGAACGCGGAGTCCGCCGGGGGTGCGTCTTCGTCGCCACCATGTTCTGCGTCTTTGGGCTTTGCAGCCTCCGTATCACCGCAGGGGTCAATGGCGACAATTTCTGGGTTCGGGCGCAGCATCAGCCCGCCGCCAACGCCCGCGCTAAGCCCGATGAGGGCCAAAAGAATGGGGAGTAGTTTTTTGATCACGAGACTCTCCTTTAGAACGGCAAAACGATGTCCGCGATTTGTTGCCCATAGCGGGGCTGTTGCACCTGAGAAATCTGACCTCGGCCGCCGTAAGAAATGCGGGCAGAAGCGATTTTGTCATAGGTGATTTCGTTTTGGCGCGAGATGTCTTCGGGGCGGACATAGCCTTCGACCAAAAGCTCACGAATTTCAAAATTCACGCGGACCTCCTGTGAGCCTTTGATGTGCAAAACGCCGTTGGGCAACACATCAACAATCGTCGCTGCGACAAGGAGCTTGAGCTTCTCATTGCGCTTGACGCTGCCGTTGCCCGAAGAGGCAGAGGTCGAATTGGTTGAGACCGCAGATCCCATGGAGGCCCCGTCAGGCAGCTGATCATTCAGGCGTTCGGGGATGCCGAACAGGGAGGGGATGCCCATGGATTCAGAGCCGGAACGACCGCGGTTGCTGGTGTTTGACATCTCGGCACTGTCGTCGATCTCGACCACCACAGTCATAATGTCACCGCGCTCAATGGCGCGCCGATCTCCCAAAAGCGAGCCGCGGGACGCATTCCACAGCGATGCGGCATCTGACGGGCTGCGGGTTTCGATCTTGTCCGGGAGAGGCGGATTGAGCATCGCGGATGTTTCGGCAGAGGTTTCAACGGGCGAAAACGAGGGAAGGCGTCCGACCTCTCCGAGATTGCTGCAGGCGGTGAGGGTCAAAAGTGCGGGAAGGATAAGGGACGTACGCATATTAAAATCCTGATTATTGAGAGATGGGGCCGCCGACGCGGACGGTGCCATCCGGCGCAACGACGCCTGAGACGGTGGTTTTGGAGGTAAGGTTCATGACGCGGAGCATGTCGCCCGGGCCCGCACGCCCAAGGGCACGGGCATCCGCATAGATGGAGAGGCCGCCACGGCTATAGACGAGCGAGACAATTTGATTGCGCTCGATGATGGCCGCGGGACCGATGTCAGAAGCCGCAATCGGACGCCCAGTGTAAAGCATCACATGCGCTTCAAGGCCCACGGCATCCTCGATGGCGGTAATAGCGCCGGGAACATCGCCTTCGATCACGGTTAGATCGTCGGGCAAAAGCAACGTTTGTGCCCGGATTGTGCGGGCAGCGACCACAGTGTCGGCGGCACTTGGTGTTGTCAAAATTGACAAGATGAGGGGTATGATAAGACGTTTGATCATCGGATTTGCGTCGTCGCAGAGAGCATTTGGTCGGCGGCGGTGATGACTTTGGCGTTCAATTCATAGCCACGCTGGGCTTCGATCAGCTCGGTGACTTCGCGCACGGCATCAACAGAACTGTCCTCAAGATAACCTTGGCGCAATGTGCCCAGCCCGTTCACGCCCGGAGATGCGACAAGCGCCGGACCCGATGCGGTTGTTTCGAGGAAGAGGTTGGAGCCGATCGCCTCAAGCCCCTTGGCATTGGTAAAGCCCGCAAGGGAGAATTGCCCCAGAAGTTGCGGATCAATCACGTCGTTGAAATAGGCGTAGACCTCGCCCTCGGCGTTGATCGAAATGGAGCGCGCGTCGTCCGGAATGGTGATGCCCGGCACCACCTCATAGCCGTCTGAGTTGACGATCAGCCCATCGGCTGAGCGTTTGAGCGCGCCGTCACGGGTATAGGCCGATTGGCCTGAGGGCAGGGTGACTTCGATATAGCCTTGCCCTTCGATGGCCAAATCAAGATCGCCGCCGGTCTGCGACAACGACCCTTGGGCCAATTGTACCGTGACCGAGGACGGCCGCACACCAAGGCCAAGCTGAACCCCGGTGGGCAGGATGGTGCCATCGGCGGAGTTGATTGTGCCGGGGCGGGCCATTTGTTGGTAATGCAGATCGGCGAATTCGGCGCGCCGGGCGTTGTAACCCGTGGTGTTCATGTTCGCGAGGTTCTGCGAAATGGTTTCCACCCGCATCTGCTGGGCGCTCATCCCCGTGGCTGCAATTTTGAGAGCACGCATGTCTGGCTCCTTCCTTAACGACCGAGCGTCGAGATGACGGATTGGATCCGCTCATGCTCTTGCTCCATAAATTTCTGACCCATGGTGTAGGCGTGTTGGACCTCGATCATCCGGGCGACCTCTGTGATCGCATTGACGTTCGAGTTTTCGACGTAACCCTGTAAAATGACCGCATTTTCTTGCGGAATGATCGCGCCGGTGGTCATGAATCGAACACCGTTTGTGCGGGTCAGCGTGTTGGGATCTTCTGGCATGTAGAGGCCGATTTGCGACAGTGGCAGACCATCGGCGGAGAGGGTGCCGTCCGAAGATACCGCAACCGTGCCGGCATCCGGCGGGATGAAAATCGGCGCGCCGCCATTGTCGAGGAGGCGATAGCCATCATGGGTGGTCAATTCGCCCTGATCATTGGTGGTAAATGCCCCGGCGCGCGTGAGGGCCTGACCATCGGGGGTGTCGATCATAAAGAACCCATCGCCTTCAATGGCAAAATCATAGGCTCCGCCGGTGGGTGTCAAAGGCCCCTGACTGTCATTGGTCAGCCGCACATTGCCCTCGGCCATCGACAGGCTGTCTTCGCCCGTTTCCAAAGCGGAAATATATTCGGAAAAGATCAGCCCCTCTTTGCGAAATCCGGTGGTGGACACGTTGGCGATGTTGTTCGCAATCGCCTGCATCTCCCTGTTCAAACCAACCATGCGGGTGAGGGATGTATATCCTGCGCTATCCATTACAGGCCTCCAATCAAGGGGATGATGCGGTCGTGGAAAAAGCTGGCGAGGGTTTCGGTCATGAAGCCCATCGACATCCAAAAGACGACAAGAATAGCCACCAGTTTTGGCACAAAGGTGAGGGTCATTTCCTGAATGCTGGTCAGGGCCTGAAACAGGCCAACGACCAGGCCCGCCACCAAGGCGACGACAAGAATCGGCGTTGAAATCATCACCGCAATCCAAAGCGCCTGTCGCAGCGTGTCATAAAAGACCATCTCATCCATGGCTTACACCGGCATCCGCAGGATTTCTTGGTAGGCCTCAACGACCTTGTCGCGCACGGTCACGGCGGCTTCGACGGCCAGTTCAGTCTGGGCCAAGGCCTGAACCAAAGATTGGCTGTCGGCCTTGCCGGACATGGCGGCCTGAGCGACTTCGTCGCCTTGGCGCAAAGTGTCGGCAAAACTGGCGGCCGCCTGACCAAAGGCGCTTTGGGTGGATTGCCCTTCGGCTCCCGGTTTTGGCGCGGTGGCGGGCCGCGTTGAGGCGTAGCCTTGGGCGGCAAATGCTGAGCGGATGTCCATTCTGGTCTCCTAAAGTTGAGCGCGGCGTTCTACCGGCGCAGCAGTTCAAGTAAGGACGACGACATTTGCCGGGCCTGATCGAACATCTTGAGGTTCGCCTCATAGCTGCGTTGTGCCTCACGGGCGTCCGCAATTTCGATCATCAGCTCGACATTGGAGCCGTCGTAAAATCCATCTTCACCGGCCATCGGATGACCTGGATCGTAGACGCGGGTCAGCTCGGTTTGATCCAACTGAACATCCCCTGTGCTCACCGCGCCGGTCCTTGCGCCTTGTTCGACAACCTCTTCGAAAGAAACGGTTTTTCTGTGGTATCCGGGGGTGTCCGCGTTGGCGATATTTTCCGACACATGGCGCAGGCGGTTGGCCTGTGCCTTCATCCCGGAGGCGGAAAGACTAAGAATATTTTGAAGATCTGACATGGCCGGCCTCCTTTACCTGCGCCCGATTGAGGTGCGTAGAATGTTCATTGAGGTTTTGTAGACAGAGAGCGCCAGATCATGTTCGTGCCGCACCTGCGAGGACTTCATCATTTCGGTTTCTAGCGAAACGGTGTTGCCATTGGGCGAACTGGGGCCGGGTGCATCAAAAAGCCGAAATCCATTCGTATTCTCCGACTCCGCGGACGCCATATGGCCCGCACGCGTTGTGCGCATGGCGGTGTCTGCTTGGTTGCCCTCATATGCCTCTTCAAAAGACGCAACATCTTGGGCCCGATACCCGGGGGTATCGGCATTCGCGATGTTTTTCGCGACGGCTTCTTGACGTGTCACGGCATGACGGGCCAACCCGCTTGCCATCTTAAAAATATCCAAATTCTCGAACATCGGGGCTTCTCCTCCGAGTTATCTCAACCAAGGCTTAACCTTGATTCCTTTAGAAAGGGTTTCAGAACACGGAGGGCGTCATGAACAGTATTGGCTTTGAAATGCTTCTCTCGGAGATTGCATCGGTGAAACCGGTTCACTCTGTTGGGCGGGTTATCGAAGTGTCACGCGGGGTGTTGACCGTATCGGGCCTCAGTGAGATTGCGGCGCTGGGCGATCTGGTAGAGATTGGTCATGGCACGCAGATTCGCCGTGGCGAAGTTCTTCAGCTCGACAAAAAGAGCGTGACCGTTTTGCCGGATGGTGGCCCGGATGGATTGTCGATTGGCGATCCCGTGGCCCATATTGGCAAAAACCATATTGCCCCGGATGATATGTGGATTGGTCGCGTGATTGATCCCTTTGGACAACCTCTTGATGGCAAACCTATTTTACAGGGCAATAAACCACGTGCTTTGCGTGGGCAGCCCCTGAATCCAACGGAACGGCGCGCTTTGGGGAAACGGTTGGAAACGGGTTTGGCCGTGTTCAACACGCTTCTGCCAATTGTGCGTGGGCAAAGGATCGGTCTTTTTGCGGGTTCGGGCGTGGGGAAATCCACGCTTTTGGCCAAACTCGCCACCGGGCTTGAGGCCGATGTGGTTGTCATCGCAATGGTCGGGGAGCGTGGACGCGAGGTGCGCGAATTTATCGACCGGGTTCTCGGACCGGCTGGGATGAAGCGGGCTGTGATTGTCGCCGCCACGTCGGATCAATCGCCGATGGTACGGCGTCGGTGCGCCTGGACGGCCATGTCGGTGGCCGAGCATTTTCGCGACAAAGGCAAACAGGTTCTATTTATGGCCGATTCTGTCACCCGGTTTGCGGAATCGCATCGCGAAGTGGCGCTGGCCACGGGCGAATCCAGCTCGCTCAGGGGGTTTCCGCCCTCCACCTCGCATCTGATCACCTCGCTATGCGAACGCGCTGGACCCGGGATCGGCGACGCTGGGGATATTACGGCGGTGTTTTCCGTGCTTGTGGCTGGGTCCGATATGGAAGAACCGATTGCGGATATTTTACGCGGGGTGTTGGATGGTCACATCGTCCTAGATCGCCAAATTGCCGAACGCGGACGATTCCCGGCGATTGATCTTTTGCGCTCCGTATCGCGCGCGCTGCCTCATGCGGCCTCGGATAAAGAGAATGAGTTGATTGCGCGGGCGCGGCGTCTTTTGGGAGTGTTTGATCGATCTGAAATGATGATTCAGGCGGGGCTTTATACCGCTGGCACTGATCCGATGATTGATGAATCAATCGAGACATGGCCACGGTTGGATCACTTTTTGGCACAGTCAGAACCCAATGGCGTGCAAGCCAGTTTTGAGCGTTTGGAGGCCTGTTTCACTCCGGTCAAAGCCGCGCGTTAAACCATCTTGATGACATCAGGCGGGCAACTGAGCATATAGCCTTTGCGTGCGATGTTTTTGACCAAAAGTTCGCTGACCATTTGGTTGCCCAACGTATCGCGCAGCCGTTTGATCCGTGTCGCTCCGGCCGCTTCGTCGCAATCGACAGAGGGACGGCCCGAGATCACGCCTTCGATTTCGGCCCCCGACATCACCTCATCATCAAGGCGCGCTTCGGCCAAAACCGACAGGGTTTCAATCGCCGCAGGGGTCAATTTGAATTCCATATTGTTGAGGTAGACCGTGTGCTCAGCCCGCGAAATCATCAGGGACGACACCTCGATCCCACGCTTTTCGATTTCTGACATGCGGCGGTTCAGCGCGATGATCGTGACCAAAAACACCAAAGCCGCGATGAGCAAAGCTGTTGCAAAAATCAACAGCACAAAGATCACCATCCGGTAGGAGGTCAACGTGTCTGAGAAGGACGTGCCCGATTGGGCGAGGATTTCCAACAGCTTGATCTCAGCCGTTGAGGTCAGATCGTTTTCAACGAATATCCGTTCGACCCGTGCATTAAACGCATTGGCGTCCGGCAGATTCAGGAACAAAAACACCGCAGCAATCAATAGGATGGCGACAATCGCCCCCATGCCAAAGATGACAACGCGCGAGACCTTGCGACTGTCAGTATCGGAGGAAATAGTTGCCAGCACTGTCTTTCACCTCGCCAAGTTTATCCTCTGGGATCATCGCGACGATCGTCAGAAGAATCCAGCCGTCTTTTGCCAAACGCGACTGGAGCGCCTTGGCGGCGGCGTCTTTGGAACACTGCGCATCGCTGAGTTCGGCCACGCCGAAATGCAGCTTAAGCGGATTGTCCTGTTTGGCCTTATAGCTGGCGTAACAGGCGGCCTGTGCCAGCCCCGGCATGAGGGCAAGCGCGAGGGCAAGGGCAGGAAGGAGGTGTGGTTTCATGGCTCTCACTTTCATGCCTGTGACCTTGGGTGAAAGGGCGGTGTTATTCAATATCAAAGCCCGAAGACGCCCGCGCTATCCAATGACATTTGACTGATATTGAGCGATTTTCGCCTTTCCCGGCATCGTTGTCCCATCACCTCTTTCGCCCCGGCCACATGGGCCATGAACGGGCATCAGGACTTGAAAGGACGACCGATGAAACTCACGAAATTCACCGCCGGGCTCTTGGCGCTCTCAATCGGCACTGCCGGACTCGCTGCCGTTCCTGCACGCGCCTCTGATCAAGATGTGGCCATGGCTTTGGGTGGTTTATTGACGCTGTTTGTGATCGGCAAAGCCATCGAGAACAAAGGCGATCACAACGTGGTTGTCGACACAGCCCATGACAAACCGGATGCATGGCGCGATCGGAACCGGGGCGATGCTTTCCTAATTCCAAATGAATGCGTCCTCACCGTTGTCTCCTCGCGTGATGGCCACCAGTACAAATACGGGCACGAAAATCGGACACGTCTTGTTGCTCTTGAGCGCTGCGTTGATCAAAACCGCAAAGCCCGCGCTCCGCTGCCCCGCGCCTGTGAAACCCGGGTCTCGACCAAACGTGGTCGCGTTGACGCCTATGACGTTGGGTGTTTGACCAATTTCGGGTTCCGAGTGGCACGGTCTCGCGGCGATTACGATCATGGCAAAGGTCACGGCTACAAGTAAGCCGCTCAAATCCGAATACGCGGTTTCTCGTCCCGATGGGCCGCGTCACTTGGCGGGTGGTTCATGCGTTCCACCCGTCTTTTTTCTTGCGTGCGGGGCGGGCATCGGCTTCACAAGGCCTATGGTAAAAACTGTCCCAGATTACACATTTGAAGAATCCGCTGGCCTGCGTGGATACAGGCGCATCGTTGGTGTGGATGAGGTGGGGCGCGGCCCTTTGGCCGGGCCTGTTGTGGCCGCTGCGGTTTGGCTTGACCCTGCGCGCATTCCGCCGGGTCTCAATGATTCCAAGGCCCTAAGTGCGAAACGCCGCGAGGCGCTTTATGACCAAATCCTCGCCAATGCGGATGTGTCCATTGCCTCCTGTTCGGTGGAGGAGATCGACAAGATCAACATTCTTCAGGCCTCCTTGCGGGCGATGGAACGGGCCGTGGCTGGCCTTAAAATCCGCGCGGATTATGTGTTGGTTGATGGCAACAAAATCCCCGCTGCTTTCGGTCTCGATGCCGAAGCGATTATCAAGGGCGATGCGCGCTCGGTGTCGATTTCTGCGGCCTCGATTGTGGCGAAAACATGGCGCGATAAATTGATGGTGGATTTAGCGCAACAGCATCCCGGTTATGCATGGGAGAAAAACGCTGGTTATGGCACCAAAGCGCATCTGGAGGGACTCCAAAATCTTGGTGTGACCCCTCACCATAGACGTTCGTTCAAACCCATACACAACATCTTGTATCAAGGAAAAACCTAAGTATCTGATTCGAAAAAGAAATTGACTGGGAATCAGCAATGACTCATCTTTGTCCTCATAAAACGACGCCAAAAATGGTGCGTAATTGACGTCCCTCAGGGGCGCATATGAGGCAGAAAATGAAAACCAAAACCCGCTCGAGTGCGGCATCACTCCCGCTTAACCAAATTTTGGCTGGCGATTGTATTGATGTCATGAACAGCCTTCCCGAAGGTTCCGTGGATCTGATTTTCGCCGATCCGCCGTATAATCTACAGCTGCGTGGCGACCTTCACCGCCCGGATAATTCCAAAGTGGATGCCGTGGATGATGCTTGGGATCAATTTGACAGTTTCAAAGTCTACGATGATTTCACCCATGAGTGGCTCAAAGCGGCGCGTCGGTTGTTGAAACCGAATGGTGCAATCTGGGCGATTGGATCGTATCACAACGTCTACCGCATGGGCGCTGAGTTGCAGAACCTTGGATTTTGGATTCTCAACGATGTGGTGTGGCGCAAGTCGAACCCGATGCCGAATTTCCGGGGCAAACGCTTTACCAACGCCCATGAGACGCTGATTTGGGCGTCAAAGAACGAAGCCGCCAAATACACGTTCAATTACGAGGCGCTGAAAGCTCTGAATGAGGGCATTCAGATGCGCTCCGATTGGGTGCTGCCGATTTGTAACGGCGGTGAGCGCCTGAAAAACGAGGAGGGCGACAAAGCCCATCCGACGCAAAAGCCCGAAAGTCTGTTGCATCGCATTTTGGTTGGGACGACCAATCCGGGCGATGTTGTGCTTGATCCGTTCTTTGGCACCGGGACAACCGGCGCGGTCGCCAAAATGCTGGGCCGTGAATTCATCGGCATTGAGCGCGAAGAAAAATACCGCGAAGTTGCCGAGAAACGCATCGCTGCCGTGCGCAAATTTGACAAAGACGCGCTGCATGTCTCCACGTCAAAACGCGCTGAGCCGCGCGTGCCGTTTGGCCAGTTGGTCGAACGTGGCATGTTGCGTCCGGGGGAAGAATTGTACTCCATGAACGGCCGCAAAAAGGCGAAAGTGCGTGCCGATGGCACATTGGTGTCGAATGATGTCAAAGGCTCGATCCACCAAGTGGGGGCGCATCTTGAAGGCGCGCCAAGCTGTAATGGGTGGACCTACTGGACCTTTAAGCGCGATGGCAAAAACGTCCCGATCGACGTGTTGCGCCAACAAATCCGCGCGGAGATGCAGTAAGCCTCTGTTCCCGAAGTTTAAAAGTTACCGCCTGGTGCCTGCGGCCTGACATCGCGGCACCATCTTGGCCCCGTCTGTGTGACGGGGCCCTTTTTAGTTTTAGAGACGCGGGAGCGGGTTGGTGCCGTTTTTATACGGCTCCCAATCCTCAAATGTCGCAAGGTCAGGATAATAGCGTTTGCGCCAAGCTTTGACCTTTGGGTTCATCATCCGCCGCCACACAGGTGGGATCACGGCGGCAACCCCCATCAGCGTATAACCGTAAGGCAATTGCGGCGCTTCATCCTCAGCGTAGTTTTGCAAAAGTGGGAAACGGCGGTCCGGTTTGTAATGATGATCTGAGTGGCGTTGCAGGTTGATCAACAACCAATTGGTCGCCATATGCGCGGCGTTCCAACTGTGATGCGGCATGACATGTTCGTATTTGCCATTGCCAAGATGCCGACGGGTCAGCCCGTAATGTTCGACATAGTTGGTCAATTCCAACTGCCAAATTGCCACAAGCGCCTGCCACATAAACAGGAAAAACCCGGGCACGCCGCCGACCAGAATCGCGAGGATCAACATGAGGATCTGAAGCGTCCAATAGCGAAAATGCGGGTTGCGTGGGTGCCATGGCGACACCCCTTTGCGCGCCAACAATGCCTTTTCTGCCGCCCATGCCGAACGCGGGCATTCATGAATCACTCGTGCAAAATAGTGATGAAATCCCTCATTATACAGCGCCGTGACCGCATCGCGGCGGGTGCCGACATGTTTGTGATGCACCAAAAGATGCTCAGTACGAAAGTGCGAATAGAGTACACTCGACAGCAATAAATCCCCCAGCCAGCGCTCCAGCGTGTTCCTTTGGTGAAACAACTCATGCGCGTAGACGATGCCGATGGAGCCAGAGGAGACGCCAAGCCCAAAGAACAACACGATGGTTTCAAAGGTTGAGAGGTGATCGGTGTGGGTGACAAACCAGATCAGGCCAAAGATGTTCGCAAACTGAATCGGAAACCAGATCATCGTGATCAACCGATACCAAAAAAGCTCACTTTCGGCTGTGTTTGGGTCTGGATTGGCGGTGTTGAGTCCCAAAACTGCGTCCAATGCGCCGATCAGATACCATGCACAAAGCGGCACCAAAATAAGGGTCCAACCACCAACAAAAGCGCTCAGCCAAAGCAGCGGCACCACCCCAAGCGAAAGCCAAAAGGGCAGGGCGTTGCGGGGGCTGATTTCCGTTAAATTCATCTTTTAGGCTTCCTGATTTGCATCAGACGCTACGCGGTCCGTGGTAAATGTAGAATGAGCGAGGTCAAATGCCTTGCGCATCACGGTCGGTAAATCGGAAGCGCGAAAGGCGTTTTGGCCTCTGAGCGCATAGGTCTCCAACGCACCTTCGACCTGATCTGCGCGATGAACGGTGAGAATCAGGTGGAAATGGGTGAAGGTGTGACGGACCTCGCCCACTTCTGACCATGTGCCTTCAAACGGCGCGGCCTTTGGATGGGCCTCGCGCCAATCGGTGCCCGGCCATCCCAACATCCCGCCCAACAACCCTTTGTCAGGGCGCGTTTCCAACACCCATTCCCCACGCGTTGTGCGTGCGACATAGGCATGTCCGTGGCGCGTGGGTTTGGGCTTTTTGGGCGTTTTCAGCGGGAATCGAGCCTGATCTCCGGCTTTGCGCGCGGCGCAGCCGTCCATCCAAGGGCAAATCCCACAGGCCGGAGATTTCGGGGTACAGACCGTGGCGCCAAGGTCCATGATCGCTTGCGCATAATCGCCCGGACGCTCGTTTGGGGTCAGCCTTTGCGCCAAAGCGGTCAGTTCCGGTTTGGCCGCGGGCAGGGGTGTTTCGAGGCGAAACAGCCGCGATGTGACCCGCTCCACATTGCCGTCCACCACCGTTTCCGGCAGGTCAAAAGCAATCGAGGCAATCGCAGCAGCCGTGTAGGGCCCAACGCCCGGCAGCGACAAAAGCCCCTCTCGGGTTTTGGGGAACACCCCGCCATGCGCGTCGCGAATGACCCGCGCACATTTCAAAAGGTTGCGGGCACGGGCATAATATCCAAGCCCGGCCCATTCGCCCAAGACGCGCTCATCTTCGGCATTGGCAAGCGCTGTGACCGTCGGCCAAAGCACAATAAACCGCTCAAAATAGGATTTCACCGCCGCAACCGTGGTTTGTTGCAACATGATTTCCGACATCCAAACCCGGTAGGGATCGGGCATGATGCCAGTCTTGCGATCCTGCGGCGAGACACGCCACGGTAAGTCGCGCGCATGGTGATCGTACCACCCTAAAAGTGTCGTGGCCATTTCCAGTTGTTTCATTCCGTCACGCAATCTTTAGGTCGTGTCATCGGGTTTGTTGTGGCGTGTTTCGCCTGTAGCTCTACAATAGGGCAGACAATCAGATAGACCAGTCGGGAAACCATGGCAGACGTTCAGACACGCGCAAAACGACGCAAACGGGGGTTCGAGAGAACCTCTGGCCTGTTGCAGTCGAAGATCCGTGAAGCAACGGAAGCGCGTGGGTTTTCTGAGACCCGGCTTTTGACCCATTGGGAAGACATCGTGGGCGCACAAACCGCCGGCATGTCGCGCCCGATCAAAGTCTCTTATGCCAAAGGCGGATTTGGCGCGACGCTCACGCTTTTGACCACCGGGGCCTTTGCGCCGATGGTTCAGGCCGAATTGCCGAAAATTCGCGAACGGGTGAATGCGGTCTATGGCTACAACGCAATCAGTCGCATTCATGTGACGCAAACCGCGCCCACGGGATTTTCCGAGGGACGTGTGGCCTTTTCGATGCCGAAAAAAGATCACCGGCTGGTGATCACAGAGGGTGCGGCCGAAGAGGCCAAATCCATGTCAGAGGGCGCGCAAGACGAAGGTCTGCGCCGCGCCTTGGAGAAATTTGCGGGCACATTCTTGAGCCGCCAAAGCAGCCAAACGAAGGAAGACAAATGAATCGACGCATTTTCATGATCACGACCGCCATGGCAGCCCTGGGAGTTGGAGGGGCTTTCTTGTTGAAACCCTCATCTTCGGTGACGAATTTCGTTGTGACGCCTGCCAATGCTCAAGATGCGGCAGAGGTCGACACCTCGTCCATTTCTGATCTGGTGCTTGGCAGTGCTGATGCGCCGATTGAGATGATCGAATACGCGTCCTACACGTGCCCGCATTGCGCCAACTTTCATAAGGCTGTGTTTGAGCCTTTGAAAAAAGACTACATCGACACCGGCAAGGTGCGCTTTACCTATCGCGAAGTCTATTTCGACAAATTCGGCCTGTGGGCTTCCATGGTGGCGCGTTGTGGTGGGGAAATGCGCTATTTTGGTGTTCAGAAAATTCTTTATGACGAGCAGAAAGATTGGATCGCGGGTGGCAAAGACGCGATGGAGATCGTGGAAAACCTTCGCAAGATCGGCAAGCGCGCCGGGTTGACCGACGACAATCTTGATGCCTGCCTCAATGATGGTGAAATGGCCGAAAAGCTCTATGCTAAGTTCACCAAAGAAATGGCTGAATACGACATCGACGCGACGCCGAGCTTGGTGATCGACGGGGTCAAGCACAGCAACATGAGCTATGAGGATCTCAAGGCTATTCTCGATGCGAAACTTGCGGAATAAGGCTCTAATCCAGCCCAAGACGGGTCAAATGCCTGTCAATCTCTGTCCAGTCCGTCAGTTCCAAACGCACCGGCAAAGTGACCACTTTTAAGCGAAAGGCGCGGGGCAAACGCACCGCGTCTTTTTCTGTGGTCACAAGCTGCGCATTCAGGGCCAGCGCCTCAACCTCAAGCCGTTTCATCAATGCCAATGACAGCGGTTGATGATCCTTCAGCGCCTCAGCACGCAACAGATCCGCGCCCAGCTCCCGCAGGGTTTGAAAGAACTTTTCAGGATGGCCAATCCCGGCAAAAGCCAAGGCGCGAAGGCCCTGCCAGTCCATGCCAGTCGGCAATGGCACGAGTTGCGCTACGGCGCGTGGAATCGACACTGATCCGGCCCAATCTGTCGAAAACCGGTCTTGCGCGCGGGGGGCACCAATGGAAATCAAAGCGTCCCCTCGTGCTATCCCGGCCGCAACCGGTTCCCGCAACGGACCGCCGGGGATAACCCGGCCATTGCCAAATCCGCGCCAGGCATCGACCACGATCAAAGTCACGTCTTTTTGCACCGATGGGTTTTGCATCCCGTCGTCTAAAATCACCACATCCGCCCCCGCAGCTTCGGCGGCCTTGACGCCTGCGGCGCGATCTTTCGCGACCCACGTTGGTGTGAAAGCGGCGATTAAAAGCGGCTCATCCCCCACTTCATCGGCGCGGTGTGCGCGTTCGTCCACGCGCACCGGCCCCTCCAGTTTGCCGCCATATCCGCGCGACACCACATGAGGCACATACCCGCGCCCGATCAGCCGCTGCACGAGGGCGATGGTGGTTGGGGTTTTGCCCGTGCCGCCCGCGTTGATATTGCCAACGCAAATTACGGGGATGCGCGCCCGATAGCCCGATTGGGCCACGCGCCGCGCCGTGGTGCGGGCGTAAAGTGCGGACAGAGGGCGCAAAAGCTGCGCCTGCCAGCCGGGGGCACATGGCGGGTTTGACCAAAACAGCGGCGGTTTCATGCGCTGATCCTTTCGCGCAGGTCAAGGAAATCCTGAACCAAATCTGCCACGCGATCGGTAACTTCAGCGCCCGAAGAGGCGATATCCCATGCCGCCTGCGCCATCAATGCGGCCTGATCCGGCGACAAAAGTTGCTCGATCTCTTCGCCAAGAGCGTAGCCATCGCGGACTTTGCGCGCGGCTTTGCTTGCGGACAGGCTGTCATAGGCGGCTTTGAAATCGCTCACATAGGGGCCGTGGACAATGGCTGATCCCATTGCAGCCGCGCCATAGGGGTCGATGCCGCCAGCCGGAGTGAGCGACCGTCCCAGAAAGCTGACAGGGGCCGTGCGATACCAAATCCCACCGCTGGAATGGGGCACGAGAATGACTTGCGCGACCTCTGAAATTGCTTTGTCCGGGTGGAGCCCACAGACGGCGAGGCCCGCCTTTTCCAACTGCGCCATGACGTTTGTCTCGGTGGCAGGATCGGCCAGAGACAGGATGAGCAAAAGCCGGTGCGCCCGTCGCAAAGCGCGTTTATGTGCACGGATCACTTCACCAATCTCTGCCTCATCAACTTGTGCGGCAAACCACACAGGGCGTGTGCCAATTTCGGTCACACGCCGGGTCAATTCCATCTCATCATAGGGTGGGGCGATCCCGCCCTCTTCGAGCAGTCCCAGCGCTTCGATCTGTTCCGGGTCAACCCCGGCCCTGCGCCATGGCAATGTGGCTGCGGCGTTTGCTGTGATGACATGGTCAAAACTGGTGAGAACGGCACCGCGCAAACCGGGGATGCGTTGGTAGACTTCTAAGATGGGTGTGCTTTTGGCGGCGTCGATGGACAGGCACTCGACGCCCCTCTCTTGTGCGGCCTGGATCAAAGCGGGGCGAAATTTTCCTCCGACCCAAATCAAACAATCCGGGTCCCAATGGGTCATAAATCGGCGAATGATGCCCGCGCCTTCTTCGGGCGCAACAGTGATCGTACAGCCGTCTGGGAGAGATCCGAGCGGAGGCGTCACGTCAGTTCCCAAAGTGATCAAACCGGCGATGTCAGGACGATCTTCGGCCAAGCGCGCATAGAGTTCCATAGCGGGTCGCAGAGCCGTTTGGGTGCCAGCATGCAGCCACACCAGTTCGCCTTTGGAGCGGGTCGGTAATTTATGCGCAAGGCGTTGATTGTATTCTGTTTCAGACAGGGTTCCTGCGCTGTGCAAACGCGACAAGCGTTCGGTGATCCGGCGTTCGGATCGACCGATCAGGCTCTTATAGAGGAGAAAGGAAAGGGCTATGGCCATCCGGCCTGAACCTCACTCTCCGAGTTCTTCTGTGGCAGAAGCCACCGCGCTTTCGTCGCGCAGGCGATGCAGATGGGCAATGAAATAGCGCATATGGGCGTTGTCCACGGTGCGCTGTGCCTCAGATTTCCAGGCGTTATGGGCGGTTTCGTAATTCGGAAAAATGCCAACGATGTGAATGTCATCGACGTTGCGGAACACTGTTTTAGACGGATCGACAAGCTCGCCGCCGAACACAAGGTGAAGTCTTTGAACCATGGTCTCTCTCCGTTTTGCTTGGCCGCACCCTAGTCCAATCGCGGGGCGGGTCAAGCGGCGCTGGGGCTTTGCCTAAATCTTAGGCGTAGCACCGCCAATTTGAGCATTTCGGGGGGGCGTCTGTTCCCCTTCTGCGGGCTGGGTGCCATGATGGAGACATGTTGAAAGACCCAAAGATTGCCCCGCGTCTGATCGTGTTTTCCGATCTTGATGGCACTTTGCTGGATCATGAGAGCTATTCATGGGACCCGGCCCGTCCAGCCTTGGATCAGATGCGCACTCTGGGTCTTCCGCTTGTTCTGGCCAGCTCTAAAACCGCCCCTGAAATGGCCGCTTTACGCGCCGATATAGGGTTTAAGGACGTGCCCGCCATAGTCGAAAACGGTGCAGGCGTGTTGGAGCCGGGTGATGAGGCGGCGCAAGACAAAAGTGTTCACACCGCGATCCTCACCGCGCTTGCCGATCTCGACCCTGATCTGCGTCGGTGTTTCACCGGCTTTTCCGATTGGACCACACAAGAACTTGCACAGCACACAGGCCTGCCTTTTGACCAGGCCAAATCCGCCGCAGCACGGCAGTTTTCAGAACCGGGCCTTTGGCAGGGCACGCCGGAGCAGCGCACTGCATTCGAGACAAATCTGGCCCAAAACGGCATTTTTGCTCGTCAGGGCGGCCGCTATCTCACCCTTTCAATGGGGGCAACCAAAGCGGATCGTATGGCCGAGATTGTAGCCCGGTTTGATCCCAAACCCGTCACCATGGCATTGGGGGACGCGCCCAATGATGTTGAAATGATCCGTGCTGCGGATCACGGTGTTGTCGTGATGAATGCACACGGGCCGGGCCTACCCGTGCTTGATGGCGAGGCCACCGGGCGGATCACGCGCACGCGGGAGCCGGGTCCAAAAGGTTGGAACACTGCGGTGCTGGATCGCATCGCACAACTCTACACAGAGAGAGGATGACAGATGGCTGATTTTCATCAGGGCGGGCGCGTCGCAACGCTTCACAATCTCCGGCTGAACACCGCAGAGGATCTCAATCGCGAACTCAATGCGTTTGCTACGTCGCGCAAGATCACCCTCATCCTACCGTCCCTGTTTTCCGAACTCGAAGGCGACGCCCTTCCCAATATCATTGACGAGCTCAACAAGGTCGATTTCATCCACCGCATCGTGATCGGATTGGATCGTGCCACCGAAGAGCAATACCGTTACGCGCGCCAATTCTTTGCCAAACTCAAAGCCGATCATGTGGTGTTGTGGAATGATGGCCCGCGCTTGTCCGCAGTCGATGCGCGACTTCAGGCGCTTGATCTCTCCCCGTCCGAACCCGGCAAAGGGCGCAATGTGTGGTTCTGTCTGGGCTACACCATTGCGCGGGCCGACAGTGCCGTGGTCGCGGTGCATGATTGTGATGTCGTGACCTATACGGCCGAAATGCTGGCACGGCTGGTCTATCCGGTGGTCAACCCGACCTTCCCCTATCAAATGTCCAAAGGGTTCTACCCGCGTGTCGCGGATGGCAAACTCAATGGCCGGGTCACCCGCCTTTTGGTCACGCCGATGATCCATGCGTTGGCCAAAGTGCTCGGCCCCCGTGAATATCTCGATTTCCTCGCTGATTTCCGTTACCCGTTGGCGGGCGAATTCGCCATGCGCACGTCCATTTTGCCGGATATGCGTATCCCGTCGGATTGGGGTCTTGAGATCGGGTTGTTGTCCGAGGCATGGCGCAATCTTAGCCCGCGTGCTGTCTGTCAGGTCGAAATCTCGGATCGCTATGATCACAAACATCAAGACCTGAGCGAAGAGGATGCGAATGCGGGCCTGTCGCGGATGTCCGTTGATATTTGTAAGGCGCTCTACCGTAAACTTGCCGCCGATGGCACGGTCTTTTCAGAGGAAATCTTTCGCTCGATCAAGGCCACCTATTATCGCGGCGCGCTTGATCTGATCGAGACCTATTTCAACGATGCGCGGATGAATGGGCTGCATGTGGACCGCCATATCGAAGAGAAGGCGGTCGAGCTTTTTGCCAATAACATCATCCACGCGGGCAATGTGTTCCTTGATAATCCGATGGAAACGCCGTTCATCCCGAATTGGTCGCGTGTCCATGCCGCTGATCCAGACATCATTGCGTCGATGACCCGGGCTGTGGCGGAAGATATGGAAGAGTATAAATAAAGCGGTTCGCGATAAACGCGTGTGTCACGTTTGTCACGAGGCGCTTTAAGCTGGATTAGGGTCTATTTCAGGCGGGAGAGAATGCCATTGGCCAAGGCTGGACACCCCGCCACAATCCCATCCAGTTTCGGCGTGGACTGGTTGAACAGGGGTGTTTTACCGCGTTGATCGGTGACTTGCCCGCCAGCCTCGGACACGATCAAACTGCCTGCGGCCACGTCCCATTCCCATGTGCCTCTGAGCGAAAACATTGCGTCATACCGGCCCTGCGCCACCAAGGAGAGGCGATAGGCGAGAGAGGGGCGGAATTTGTGAACAAACTTCGGCGCACCCCCGATCCAATGTTCGTCTTTGAGATGTTGCCCTGTGGCCAAAACCCGCGCACCGTCCAGATCACAGCGCTGGCCCGTGCGCAGCGGTTCGTCATTGAGCCAAGCACCATCGCCCTTGATCGCGGTAAAAAGACGGTCGCGCAGCGGCAAATAGACTGCGGCGGCGATCACCTCGCCCTCTTCGGCAATCGCCAAAGAATGCGCCCAATTGTCATCGCCATGGATGAAACTGCGGGTGCCATCAATCGGGTCGACGATAAACACGCGGGTCTTGCCAAGGCGCTCAGAAGTGGTGTCCACCGTCTCTTCGGACAACCAGCCGTAATCCGGGCGCTCAGACAAAAGATACTCGTGCAACATTCTGTCTACGGCCAAATCGGCCTCAGTCACCGGACCTTGCCCGTCCCCCTTGTCCCAAACCTCGGGGTTCGCTTTCCAATAGGGCCGGGCGATCTCTCCCGCATTGCGCGCGGCCTCGATCAAAAGCTCAAGGTCGTCAATCGCCAGCAAGTGTCATCCCTTCCACCAAAAGCGACGGCACGACGCGGCTCAGATGCAGGCGCGCGTCATTGGCCGGGATCAATGTGCTCAACATCTCGCGCAGGTTTCCGGCGATGGTGCATTCGTTGACCGGATAGGCGATCTCGCCATTCTCAACCCAAAACCCACTGGCCCCACGTGAATAATCGCCCGTGGTCGGGTTGATCGAGGAACCAATCATATTGGTGACCAAAAGCCCGGTGCCCATGTCGCGGATCAGGTCTGCGCGGCTTTGGCTGCCTTGGGTCAGAGTGATGTTGGAGGGCGATGGCGACGGGGGTGAGGACACGCCGCGCGCCGCGTTGCCTGTGCTTTCTAAACCCAGTTTGCGTGCTGTCGCCAAGTCCAAAATCCAAGACGTCAAACGTCCGTTTTCCACCAGGGTCCGTTTTTGTGTGGCCAATCCTTCGGCATCAAACAGCCGGGAGGCGGAGGTGCGTGCCCTGTGCGGATCTTCGGTCACTGACAGCGCGGGCGGCAAGATACATTCGCCCATCGCATCGCGCAGCCAGCTTGAACCACGCGCCACAGAACTGCCGTTGATCGCGGACAAAAGATGGCCGATCAGCGAGGCGGCGACGCGTTCGTCATAAAGTACGGGATAAGAGCCGGTTTTTGGTTTGCGCGGGCCCATCCGGTCCAAAGTGCGCTCTGCCGCAATCCGGCCGATCTCTTCGGGGCTGGGCAAGTCCGCGCCAAAAATCCGACCTTCGCCGCAATAATCGCGCTCCATCCCAGTGCCCGTTCCGGCAATGGCGACACAGGAAATCATCCGATCCGTGCGGCTATAACCACCGCTAAACCCATTCGTCGCAGCCATGTGGATGCGGCGCTTGCCGTAGGCTGCGGCGGCTGCGTCAATCTGGGTGATGCCCGCGACGGCCATCGCTGCGGCCTCGGCGCGCAGGGCGTCGTCTTTTAGGTGTTCGGGATTGGGTTCGTCAGACGGATCATAAAGCTCCAATGCGAAAGTATCGGTGAGGTCGGTGATCTGTGACGGGTCGGCCAACCCGGCGGTGGGGTCTTCGGGCGCAAGGCGGGCCATTTTGACCGCGCGTTCCGCCATGGTGACAAGCGTTTCAGGGCGCGTATCCGAGGCTGACACGCTGGCCTGACGGCGCCCGATCAACACTCTGAGGCCAATGTCCACACCCTCAGATCGCTCCGCATGTTCAAGTGCCCCTTGCCGGACATTGATCGACACCGACGTGCCATCAATCGCCATCGCATCGGCGGCGTCCGCGCCCGCGGCTTTGGCCGCCTGTAACAGCGCCTGCGTCAGATCGGAAAGGTCTTGGGCCATGGGCGTTCCTTTGCTGTCCCTGCGTTTGTTTTGGCGCGCGGGTCGGTCGTCTTTATCATGAGTTAGGCCGCCCGCACTCAAAGCGCAAGCGGCCCATAGATTACGTCATCTCAAGATAACTTAGAACGGCAGGGGTTGACCATTGGCCAAGATCGCACCGTCTTCCGTCATCTCTAGATCAGAGACCAATTCACCCTCTTGGTCGCCCGGCAGGGTGAACATGCCAAGCATCATTTGCGCCATCATGGACTGGTCTTGCGGTAAAATCCCTGAGGCTGTGAGTTTATTGATCAAGTCTGTCACGCCTTTGAGGTTCAGCGACATCGTCCCCGCAAAAGGCGGCATGCCACCGGGCACGGCCGGCTCTTTATCAAGAAATTTTCCAGCCCCGGTGCCCGCAATCGTGGCACCCGCAAGCGAAAGGAAAATCTCGGGGATTTCGACGGTGTTGACCGCCATAGGCGAGGGGCTGTTCGGCCCCATATTTTCGAGGGTCTTGAGGTCAAACAAATCCATTTTGTTGGTCAAAGTGCCCGCAAAATGTAGTTTCAGCGTCGCCGGATCATGCGGCAATTGGTTGGTCGGGTCCGCGATCATCCATGCAAGGTCCGGCAGGGCCAGCTCCTCAAGCCCAATTTCAAGCTCATAGGCCTGCGGCGCATCTGCGGCTTTGAGCGGAAATAAAACCCCGGTTGTCATAGACCCAAGGCCAAATTGAACCTGCTGACCCGGAATCTGCGCGCCAGCCACGGACACCAACATGTCTTTTGCATTGATCTTGTAGCCGGCAGCGCCGCCGCCCAAAGTAAAGTTCAATGTGGTCGTCCCACTGGTCGATGTCAGCTCCATGTCACCACCGGCCTCATCGCCGGACACTTTGATCATCGCCGTGCTTGGGCCAGAGGACAGCTCAATGTCCATCGACGATTCGCCGATTATAGTCGCAAACGTATCCGCACCTTTTGCACCGGAAAATGACATCGTGCCAGAGCCGCGCAAATCGGTTGCGCTGGTGGCCATTTCGACCGTCGTGCCCTCGGTTTCAAACGGCTCAAACCCATAGGTCATCCGGGCCGCGGTAAAATCCATATCCGATGACATAGCATCGCCATCGCGCAGTACGGTGTAGCTGCCAACAATCCCTTCGATCGACATATCCACGCCGGGTTGGAGCGCAACGCCTTCCACCATCGCAGGCACGCTTTTCATCGTCATGGAACTGCCGTCCATCGTATAGCGCATGTCGTTTTTCACGCCCGACACCTCGGTGACGCCGCCAAAGCTCATGTCGACGCGGGTTTCATAGCCGGGCATGTCCAACACTGGATTGGCGGGAACGCGGCTGATCGAGGTGATCGGCGCAGCGTATTCGATACCAACCTTGCCGCCAGACAGGGCCTGAAAGCGAATTTCAGGAACGGTTGAGGTCGATGTGATGGGGCCTGCCGGGTTGGGGATGTCCATCCCATACACCATGTTGCGCACAACCAAAGTGTCGCCCTCGCGGCTTTCTTCGGCGGTGATGTCCATGCCCATCGAGGTCATCATGGATTGATAGTTTTCCCACACCTCTTCGGGCGTGACATCGGCAAATACAGGGACCCCAATCAAACAGGTCGTGCTTAGAAAAGTTGCAAAAAGTGTGGAACGCATCAGAAGACTCCTAACAGATGGGCGCACAATTTCGTGAATTGCGGGCAGGGTCAAGGCTGGAACCTTGCGGATCAGCACCCTAAAGTCGCCTGCGAACACAGGGAGAGCAGACCATGTTGGATTTAACCGGAAAAATCGCGCTCGTGACGGGTGCCAGCCGTGGGATCGGCGAAGCCACAGCGCGGCTTTTTGCCGAGGCAGGCGCGAAAGTTGCCCTTCTGGCACGCTCAGAGACGGATATTCGGCGCATCGCGGGTGAGATCGGCGCTTCGGCCCTCGCTGTGCCTTGTGATGTGGCGTCCTATGCGGATGTTGATGCTGCGCTGAGCAAGATCGAGGGGACCCTCGGACCTGTTGACATCCTGATCAACAATGCGGGCGTGATTGACCCGATCTCGCATCTGAGTGAGGCCGATCCAATGGCTTGGGGGCAGACGATCGACGTCAATGTCAAAGGCGTGTTTCACATGATGCGCCGCGTTGTTCCGTCTATGTCGGAGCGTGGGGGCGGGACGGTCCTGACCATCTCATCGGGGGCGGCCCATAAGCCGGTCGAGGCCTGGAGCGCTTATTGTACCTCCAAAGCCGGGGCTGCCATGCTCACATCCATGCTCGATCACGAAGACCGCGCCCATGGTATTCGCGCCATGGGCCTGTCGCCCGGCACCGTTGCGACCCAAATGCAGCGGGACATTAAAGCCTCCGGGGTGAACCCGGTCAGCCAACTTGACTGGTCTGATCACATCCCTGCCGATTGGCCTGCGCGCGCGCTGCTTTGGATGTGCGGACCAGAGTCGGATCGTCATTTGGGACAAGAGCTGAGCCTGCGCGATGACGCGTTTCGACGGACATTAGGATTGATCACATGATTACACTGAAACAAGATGGCGCCCTTTGGGTTGTGACCCTAAACCGGCCAGAAAAGGCCAATTCTCTCACATCCGACATGTTGTCACGTCTGATTGAAATTGCCGATGAGGCACAGGGGGCCGCGAAAGTTTTGGTCCTGACGGGGGCGGGTAAAGTGTTCTCTGCCGGGGCTGATCTGGACGAGGCACGCGCGGGTCTTGCGACCTCGCCGTTGTGGGAGGAGCTGTCTGGCCGCCTCGCCACACTGCCCTGTCTCACCATCGCTGCGTTGAATGGCACACTGGCGGGCGGGGCCTTTGGCATGGCTTTGGCCTGTGACATGCGGATTGCGGACCCGGCAGCGAAATTCTTTTACCCGGTGATGAAGTTGGGCTTTTTGCCACAACCGTCTGATCCAAAACGCTTGGCCGACTTAATTGGCCCTGCACGGGCGAAAATGATCCTGATGGCTGGGCAAAAAATCCCCTCCGAGGAGGCGTTGGCTTGGGGGCTTGTGGATCGTCTGATCCCCGCCGCCGATCAAGCTGAGGCCATCATCGCCCTTTCAGAGGCGGCGCTGGCCGCCACGTCTGATCATATCGCAGGTATCAAAGGTTTGATCCCCGCGTGACGACGCACACTCAAATCGACGCGTTGATTGTGGGCGCTGGCCCGGCGGGGTTGATGGCCGCAGAGGTGATCTCTGCGGCGGGATTTTCCGTGCTCGTGGCGGAGGCCAAACCGTCGCCGGCGCGCAAGTTTCTTATGGCGGGGAAATCGGGTCTGAACCTGACCAAAAACGAACCTCTGGTGCCGTTCTTCGCCGCCTATGATCCCACCCCCGACACATTGCGCGATGCGTTGACTGCGTTCGGCCCCGACCAAGTGATCACATGGGCCGAGGGGCTTGGCCAAGAGATGTTCACCGGCTCCTCGGGCCGTGTGTTCCCGAAGGCGATGAAGGCCTCCCCGCTGTTGCGCGCATGGCTGTCCCGATTGACCGCGCAGGGCGTCGAGCTGCGCCGAAACTGGCGCATGACAGCCCTGGGTGATGAGGTGCGCTTTGACACGCCGGAAGGCTCGGCAAAGGTCAGTGCGAAAACCGTTGTTTTGGCGCTCGGTGGGGCGAGTTGGGCCAGATTAGGCTCGAATGGGGCTTGGGCAGACCTTGTGTCTCCCTATGTCGCTCTGGCTCCTTTCATGGCCTCCAATGTCGGGCTTTTGCGCGATTGGAGTCCGCATATGACCCGTTATTTCGGTGCGCCGATCAAGGGTGTGTGCCTGAGGTCTGGGGCCTATTCCACTCGCGGCGAATGTGTGATTTCGGCGCGTGGGTTTGAGGGCGGTGGCATTTACGCGATCACACGCGGGTTGCGCACGGGTGCGCCCTTAATGATTGATCTTTTGCCAGATTGGCCGGCGGAGCGGGTAAAACAGACCCTAATCCAGCGCAAACCGAAAGAAACCCTCACCACGTTCCTCAAACGGGCCTTCCGTCTCCCGCCGGAAAAGATCGCTTTGATGATGGAATGCGCCGGGTCAAAACCGACCGATCTGCAGACCGCGCTCAAACATCTTGAGATCACCGATATTCGCCTGCGACCGGTGGACGAGGCAATTTCCACCGCAGGCGGTGTGCGGTTTGACAGTCTCACTGAAAACCTCGCCGCCTCATCTCGCCCAGACCTGTTTTTCGCGGGCGAGATGTTGGATTGGGATGCGCCGACGGGCGGCTATCTTTTGACCGCTTGTCTTGCCACGGGCCGATTGGCCGGACTGGGCGTGATCAAAGCTCTTTCATAACCTCGGCGGCGATCTCAAAGGATCTGAGCCGTGCTGTGTGATCATGAATATTACCGGCGATGATGATCTCGTCCGGCTTATAGCGCGCGATCATCGCCGCCAATTGATCCCGTACCATCGGTTTCGTCCCGGTGGCGGAGACGGCAAAAATCGCCTCAAGCTGTGGCAAAAACTGCCGCGGCACAACGCTTGCGACATCTGTGACCGGGTGGGGTAATTTGCCGGGTTTGCCCATGCGTAGATTGGCGAACGTCTGCATCATCGACGAACGTATAAACAGCGCGTCTTCCGCGGTCTCGGCCGCAAACACATTGGTCGCCAACATGAAATGCGGTTTTTCAAGATGCTCGGAAGGCTGAAACATCCCACGATAAATCTCAATCGCTTGTTCCAACGCCGCCGGGGCAAAATGTGAAGCAAAAGCGTAGGGCAGGCCCAAAATGGCGGCCAATTCGGCACCATAGGTCGATGACCCCAGCATCCAAACCGGCACATGCGTGCCCGCACCCGGAAACGCACGCACCGCCGCCGTTTCTGGCATGTCGCCGAGGTAAGCGATCAGTTCCTGAACGTCCTGAGGGAAGGTTTCGCCATTGGCATGCCTTGGCGTCAGTGTGCGCCGAAGGGCGCGTGCCGTGGGCATATCCGTGCCCGGAGCGCGCCCAAGACCCAAATCAATCCGGTCGCCGTAAAGCGCCTGCAACGTGCCAAACGCCTCCGCCACCTGCAACGGTGCGTGGTTTGGCAACATGATCCCACCGGAGCCGATCCGCATGGTTTTGGTGGCATTGGCAATATGGCCAATCACCACTGCCGTCGCGGCAGAGGCGATCCCCGGCATGTTGTGATGTTCGGCCAACCAATAGCGATTGTAGCCCCAGCTCTCGGCATGTTGCGCCAGATCGACACTGTTTTTCAGCGCGTCAGAGGTGGGTGTGCCATCGGGTACGGGGGCGAGGTCGAGAAGGGAATAAGGGATCATGTGCGGCTCCTTTGCACATCATGTGGGGCATGTCAGAGCCGGTTCCAAGCGCCTCAGCCTGACCGATTTCGCTCACCGCCGTTGCGCCAGCATGGCAAGGCGGATCAAGGCGCGCTCCATCACCGCCATGGTCGGTGCGCGCGAAGACGAACGCAGAGTCAGATCGGTATCGGTCAAAATGCCCAAGGCGGTCTCAAGTTTATAAACACCCCAGCCTTGGGCTTGTCGGGTCATCCGGTCGCGACGGGGTCCAAAAATCGGCGGACGGGCGCGGGCAATGCCAGAGGCCGCCCCGCCGGGATCAGACGCCGCCGCATGAAGCGCGCGAAAATGGCGCATGGTGAAAATCGAGAGGGCGACCGGATCAATGCCCTGCCCCTCGATTTTGATCATCAAGGGCCCAAGTTCGACGGTACGCCCTTCGGCGACGATATTCAAAACATCATCCACCTCCGCCTCAGAGGTCGCTGGGGCGCAGTTTTGCACATCTTCGCTGGATACGGGCGACGGATCACTAAGTTTGTAAAGCGACAATTTTTCAAGGGTTTGGCGGAAATCTCCGGGGTCGATGCTGCGCGACAAGGCTTCGATGTCCACCATTGCCTCGCGGGAAATGTCCTGTACGCCCGCCTTTTTCAACGTCGCTTCGATTTCCGCGCGCGATGGAGGATCGGCGTAAATTGCGACGCAATAGGCGCTGGGATGGCCTTCAAACAATTTGCGCAGTTTCGACGTGGCTTTCAGGCTCCCGGCGGTGACAATCACCTGTGCATCGCCTTCGCGCCAATCAAATAGCGCCTCTTTCATCGCATCGGCCACTTGGTCGGTCGCGTCTTCGACAAAGGCAACGCGGGGGCCGGGGAAAAATCCTTGTGCCTTCATCGCATCCATCAACATGGCTTTGTCTTTGCGCATCTCGGCACCGGACATTCGGGTCAGGCGCATTTCCTCTTCGCCTTGCGGTCCGATGAGGGCTTCAATCACCTCTTGCCGCCGCAGTGCAATCCGCATCGCATCCGGCCCATAGAGCAAAAGCCCGGCCTTTTTCGGGTCGGGCTTGGCAAAATATCCAATCGCGTCGCGGGGCGAGAGTTTCATTTTTGCATCTCAAGGGTGGTGATGAGTTTGCTAACCATTTGATCCGCCAAGATCACCATCAGCCGCGCGTAAGCATCGCGGGGGACGGTGATGGCATCGACGGTCGAACCGGTGGCGGAATAGGCCGTGAAGCTGGAGACGTCGCTTTTGGTCAAGACACGCTGGGATTGGATTTCGGTCAGGGTGAAACGGACTTTGCCTTCAATATGATAGCGGGTGATTTCCTGATCGCGGGTCAGGCCGATGGCGTGTTCGGTCGTCGAGATGTCATAGCTCAACCGATAAAGCGGCGCTGTGGCCGTGCCGAATACTGTGCTGAGGCGGTTGACCAAAGCATAGCTTTCGCGATCCGAAGGGGGATCCACATCGACATGGCCGCGCAGGGCAGCGCCCGCGCCGCCGGGCGCATAGGCCGGGGCAAACCCGCATCCGGCCACCGCCCCCAAAGAGGCGATGGCGGAGATCATGAAAGTGCGGCGATCAAACAACGACATTGACGATGCGGCCCGGGACAACGATGAGTTTCTTAGGCACCCCACCATCGAGCGCCTTTTTCACAGCATCGTTTTCCAAGACCAGCTTTTCAACCTCTTCTTTCGGCATATCTTTCGGAACGGTGATTTCATCGCGCCGTTTGCCGTTGATCTGGATCGGAAGGGTCACGTTGTCCTCGACCAACATCGCCTCATCGGGGATCGGCCAAGGGGCTTTGGTCACCAAGCCTTCGCCACCCAAAAGCGCCCACATTTCCTCGGACACATGCGGCGTCATCGGCGACATGAGTTGAGCCAGAGTTTTCAGCGCAAAGCGTTTTGCCTCGCGGCCTGCTTTGGATTTGGCGATGGTGTTGGTGAAGCCATAGAGTTTGGCGATGGAGGCGTTAAAGCCAAAGGACTCGATGCCTTGGGTGACCTCCAACATGGCTTTATGTGCGCTTCGGATCAGATCCTCGTCGCCTTGGCCCTGTTCCGGTGTTTCATCCAATTCCGCCGCCAAACGATAGACCCGCGCGAGGTGTTTGGAGGAGGCCTCTGCCCCCGAGGCGGTCCATTCGACGTCCCGTTCGGGCGGACTATCGGACAGGACAAACCACCGTGCCGTATCGGCCCCGTATTGTTTGATGATCTCGACCGGATCGACCACGTTGTTTTTCGATTTCGACATTTTGGCCGAAGGGATCACGTTGATCCGTTCGCCTGTCTCTTTGACAAACACGCCGCCATCACGTTCCTCGACCTCTTCGGGATAGTGATAGATCGTGCGATCATGCGCGCCTTTGCGTTCGGCATTTTCGTAGATCGCATGGGTCACCATGCCTTGGGTGAACAGCGCGTTGAACGGCTCGCGGGATTTGTCCGGCAGGTGCCCGGTCTCGTTCATCGCGCGGGCGAAAAACCGCGAATACAAAAGGTGCAAAATCGCATGTTCAATGCCGCCGATATATTGATCGACGTTCATCCAATAGTCGGCATCCTCGGCCACAGTCGGGGTAGTGGCGCGTGGTGCGGTAAAGCGGGCGTAATACCATGAGCTGTCGACAAACGTGTCCATCGTGTCAGTCTCGCGCAACGCATCGGCGCCGCATGTCGGACAGGTACAGTTGCGCCATGTCGGATGACGATCCAGCGGATTGCCCGGCTTGTCAAAACTGACATCATCGGGCAGCTCAATCGGAAGGTTCTCTTTTTTCTCCGGCACAACACCGCAGGACTCGCAATGCACGACGGGGATTGGACAGCCCCAATAGCGTTGCCGCGACAGGCCCCAATCGCGCAGGCGGTATTTGGTGACGCCATGACCGACGCCATTGGATTCACAGAACGTGATGGCTGAGTTCACGCCGTCGTCACCGGCTTGAACTTCATCGCCCGCAAAGCCGCGCAGATAGCGCACGGTATCGGATTTCAGCGGTGTGTAGGCCTCTGACGTGTTCAACGCGCCTTTGGTCGGTTCAAACACATAATGGATCGGCAGGTCGTATTTGGTGGCAAATTCAAAGTCGCGTTGATCATGCGCCGGACAGCCAAAAATTGCGCCTGTGCCGTAATCCATCAAGATGAAATTGGCGATATAGACCGGCAATTCCACCGAGGTATCAAACGGGTGGCGCACAGTGAGGCCCGTGTTCAGGCCAAGCTTCTCGGCTGTTTCAATCGCCTCTTCGGTGGTGCCACCCTTGCGGCACTCTTCGCAAAACGCGGCAATGTCCGGGTTGCTGTCGGAGAGATGTTTCGCCAGCGGATGATCGGCCGAAATGCCGACGAAGGACGCGCCCAGCAACGTGTCGGGGCGGGTGGTGTAAACCTCGATGCGATCATGATGGTCCGGGCCATCCACCAACGAGAAGGCAAATTGCAGACCGCGCGATTTGCCGATCCAGTTTTTCTGCATGGTTTTGACCTTGTCCGGCCACTGATCCAGATGATCAATCGCCTGTAACAGGTCTTCGGAATAATCGGAGATTTTAAAGAACCACTGGGTCAATTCACGCCGCTCAACCAGCGCACCAGAGCGCCAGCCGCGCCCATCTTCGACCTGTTCATTGGCCAGAACAGTCATATCCACCGGGTCCCAATTGACCACGGCGTTTTTGCGGTAAACCAGACCCTTGGCCAGCATGTCGATGAACATCGCCTGTTGTTGGCCGTAATATTCCGGGTCACAGGTGGCAAACATCCGGGTCCAGTCGATTGAGAGGCCCAGCGGCTTCATCTGATCGACCATCGTGTCGATATTGGCGTAGGTCCATGTTTTCGGATGCCCGCCGGACGCCATCGCGGCATTTTCCGCCGGCATCCCAAAGGCGTCAAACCCCATCGGGTGCAACACATTGTGCCCAATCGAGGATTTGTACCGCGCCACAACATCGCCCATCGTGTAATTGCGCACATGACCGATGTGAATGCGCCCCGATGGGTAGGGGAACATCTCAAGCACATAGTATTTCGGCCGGGTCTCATCGCGCTTGGCGAGAAACACCTCGGCCTCATCCCAGGCCTGTTGCCATTTCGGTTCGATCTCACTTGGCGCGTAACGGCTCATGCGGGTGTCCTTTGGATGGTCAGTCAAACGCCGAGCCTAAGGCCCGGCGTGGTCGCAAACGTCATAAAACGTTGGTGGCTTGGGGTCCAGAGGCGATCAAATCACACGGACCTGCAACATGGCCCAGCAACATGGACCTGTGTCGGTCATTTACCCGAACGCAACTGACGTGCGCGGGTCAGAATGGCGTCTTCGACGGCGTGAATGGTCTCTTGGCTGACCGCACCGCCTTTGGTGTAGAGCGAAATGTTCAGCGTGCGCGCGTCCAGTGCCGGATCGGTGACATGGATCACCGCACGATAAGCCCGGCCACCGCCCGGAGGGGTGCCATAGCCGGTGATGATCACGCCAGTGAACGGATCGGCCTCTTGCACGGGCAAAAAGGACAAGACGTCCAAAGCGGCGTTCCAGATGTATTTGTTGACCTGAACTTTGTCCTCAACCGAGCCGCGCCCGCCGCCAAAAATGGTGCGGCGTTTCGATTGTTCGATGACAATGGTCTCGCCGTTGGGAATCTCGACAACCTGGCCTGTAGATTTGCTGTCGATGACCTCTCCAGCATCCGCGCCGGTCTCAGATGTGGTCACTTTCGGCCCGCCCGAAAACGGACCTGATCCGATGGAGCCCGCGCTGCCACCCAAAGAGCCAAAGCTGTCAAACCCGCCACAGCCTGCAAGCGTTAGGGTTAGGGCACAGGCGGTGGTCAAAACAAAGGTACGGCGAAACATCAAAGGCTCCCTCTTAAGGTATCGCGGCAACCGTATCGTTCGCCGGGAAAAGGAACAAGGCCTTCAATGCGCAAAAGCGATGAGGCAAAAGGAAAGGGCCGCCCCAAAGGGCGGCCCTCAATTGATCTTCTAGACTTCTAAGAAATTAGAAGGAGAAGGACAGAGCCAAGGTGGCGCCGGATTTCAGCTCGTAGCCGCCGAGACCGGTGTCGATGTCGTCGGTGGAAGCTGCTGCTGCGTTGTTCGCATCAGCGTAGGACGCGAGGAAGGATGCGCCGCCGCCGAGGTCATATTCAGCAACGATGTAAGATGCATAGTCGTCGTCGGATACGGAGTCACCGTCGATGTAACCAGCAGTCACAACCAGACCGTTGCCCAAGTCGTATGCGCCTTCAACAGCGTACTCAGCTTCGCCGAGGAACTCTTCGTTGTAGTAAGCAGCGAGAGTGATCGGGCCGTCGGAGTATTCAGCGGATACGCCGTATGCTTCTTCGGAGTCAACGGATGCGAAGTACGCACCGAGGGTCACCGGGCCAACCGGGTAGGAAACGTCGATGCCGTAGCCGGTTTCGTCAAAGTAATCCATGACGGAGAAGTTGAATTCAGCGCCGCCCAAGGTGGTGCCGAGGTTCACAACGGTCATTTCCAGAGCGTCGTCGTAGAACAGGCCAGCGTCAACCATGCCGAATTCTGCGCCGAGGTAGAGCTGTGCGTAGTCGAGGTCACCGTCGTTGGTGCCTTCGCCAGCAGTATCGTTCGTTACGATATAGGAAACTGCGCCTTTGACCATGCCGAAGGAGCCTTCAACGAGGATACCAGCAGCGGTGTCTGCGTAGTCAGCAGCTTCATCGAACGGTGCGAAGAAGTCGTTGTCGTACAGAGCGGACACACCGGAGAAGGAGGCGTATGCAGTGTCAACGTCGCCGAAGGACAGGGAGAACGTGTCGTTGGACAGTTTCAGAACCCAGTCAGAGGAGTCGACAGTACCCATGGAGTATGTGGTGTCTGTGGTGCTCTCGAGGTCGATGTCGAGCGAAGCAGAAGCGGTCCAGCCGTTGTTCAGCTCTTGGGAGAGGTTCACGGTGAGACCAGCGTCGTAGTATACGCCGTCGTTCCAGTCGTCGTTGTAGCCGATTTCTGCGTCACCAGACCAGGTGACTTCAGCGGAAGCGGCGCCTGCAAGCAGGACGATCGCTGCGGAGGAGAGAAGAATCTTTTTCATTTTTTGCCCTCGTGGAATTTTTGAGTATCAGGCATGCCGGCTAACCCGACACATGGGCATTGAAATGCGCCGAGAAGGGTTTTGGGTCAAGCAAACGCGCTCTTCGGCGATAAGCTCTCCCAAAAATGATGCAACTTCGCCACACACCTGTTGCATGGGGGGGGAGACCCGCCTTATGAAATCCAATGAGAGTAGTTGGTTACGCCGAAAGGGGCAGATATGGGATTGGCCGAAATCAAACAGCGGATTGTAGACGAAGCCATGCGCTGTGGGCGAAATCCGAAGGATGTGTGTCTGATTGCTGTGTCAAAAGTCCAGCCGGACGAACGAGTCGCAGCCGTGTTGGAGCAGGGGCATCGGGTCTTTGGGGAAAACAAGGTCCAGGAGGCGGCGGGAAAATGGCCGGGCTTTAAAGAGCGCTTTGAGGGTGTTGAGTTGCATCTGATTGGTCCGCTGCAAACCAACAAAGCGCGGCAAGCGATGGAGTTGTTTGATGTGATCCACACCTTGGATCGCCCGAAATTGGCCAAAACCATTGCGCGTTTGGCAGAGGAGATCGGCACCTGCCCGCGTCTTTATATACAGGTGAACACAGGGGCCGAGCCGCAAAAGGCGGGTGTGCTGCCCGAAGAGGCCGATGCGTTTATCAAAGAGTGTCGCGATCTGGGTCTGTCGATCGAGGGGCTGATGTGCATCCCGCCCGCCGATGAGGAACCGTCTTTGAACTTTGCTCTGCTGGCCAAAATTGCCAAGCGCAACGGCATCAAAGGGCTGTCCATGGGCATGTCTGGGGATTTTGAAACCGCGATTGCCCAAGGCGCGACGCATGTGCGGGTTGGCTCCGCGATCTTTGGCGCGCGGGCCTATGAAATCTGATTTCTTGAGTATTTAGGCTGCAATGAAGGCAGGGCTTAGCGCACGATCAGACGGGTCGCGGGGGTGATCCGCTCTGCGATCCATTTGAGGTGATCGGCACGAAACGCCACGCAGCCCTCGGTTGGGTGGCGCTGTTTGCGCCAGCGATGGATGAAAATCGCGGAGCCTTTGCCGGGGGTCGCATTCGGCCAATTCCAGTCTGTGGTGAGCACCAGATCATATAAACGGTCGCCTCGGCGCATCTTTTCGTGGCTGGCATGAAATGGTGCGCGCACCAAATGATTGTAGTCGGGGTGATCCGTGGCATCGCACCACAAGTCGCCCCCGCGGATTTTGGTGCCATTCAGTGCGGGCACCCGGTCCGCTCTATAATAGAGATTTGCGATCTCATGTATGCCAATCGGCGTGCCGCCATCGCCTTCGCGCTTGGTCGCAACGATGCCGCCTTTGCCGATGGAACAGGGGAACCGTCGCCCCATGAAGCGCGCGCCCCAGCGGGTCACAACAAGATCCTGCGGCGTGATCGTCATAATAAATGCCCGGATTTTTTCGCCTTGGTGGCCAAATAGGCGGTGTTGAACCGGTTTTCACCCACCCGTAGCGGCACGCGTTCGACCACGGTGATCCCCTGTTCCTCCATGCGCGCGACCTTGGCGGGGTTGTTGGTCAAAAGGCGAACGGTGGAAAATCCCATCTCTTTGAGGATCGCGGCGCCAATGCGGAAATCGCGTTCATCATCTTCAAAACCAAGCCGGTGGTTGGCCTGTACCGTGTCAAATCCTTGGTCCTGCAATGAATAGGCGCGCATTTTGTTGGCGTGACCAATGCCGCGACCCTCTTGGTTGAGATAAAGCAACACACCCGCGCCGACGTCGCCCATTTGCGCCAAGGCCGTGTTCAACTGAGGTCCGCAATCGCATTTGAGCGACCCAAACAGATCGCCGGTGAAACAGGCCGAATGCAGCCGCGCCAAAACGGGCTGGTCGCGATCCGGGCGGCCGATTTCGACGGCAAAATGTTCCTCGCCGCCATCATCGGGGCGAAACACATGCACACGCCCGGCCTCTGAGGCGACCAGCGGCACGCGGGCATGAACCACGTCATGCAGGGGCGCAAGATCGGCCATAAACGGCATGGCTTGGTCCACCGGGATCACCGTCAGGCCGTTCTGTGCCGCGAGCTCCAGGGCATTTTCGACCTCGACCAAGATTGCTGCGGGCAAGAGGCGCGCCGATTTGGACAAAGCAATCGCGGCGCGCGCCGCCGTTGCATCCCCGCCGCGTGCCGATTGAAACGGGCCTTTCATCGGGTGGGTCAAGTCATCAGCGGGGTCTGCGACCGCTTCGATCCACGTCACATCTACGTCTTTTGGCAAGATCAGCCGCGCCAGATCACCATCGTAAGCGCGCGCATTTAATGTTTCAGCTCGCCGCGCCGTGATCGCCAAATGCGCCGCGCCAAGTGAGGCGAGATCCGCCAGCCGCGCAACCGAGACCCCTTCGGCGGCCACGGCAAGCGCGGCGCCGGAGACGGTTTGCAAGGCCACAGGGACACCCATTCGCAAATCCGCGCGGGCGCGAGCGACACGTTCGGCAAGGGAGGGGGCTAGGCTCATTGGGGCAATCCTGAGTGATTTCAGACCCTTCATTTAGCGATCTTTGACATAAAGTGAAACATTTCCGGTGAATTTGACACGCTTGCGTGAGCACAGTGTTGCAAATCTTGTCGAAGCGGACCTGTGAGCGCACATCACAATCAAGACACAAACAAAGGAGGTCACTGTGATGGCCACTCTCAAGAAGATTCTGCTCGTTGATGATGATGATGATCTGCGCGAAGCGCTGAGCGAACAGCTTGTCATGACTGAAGATTTCGATGTGTTCGAAGCCGACAGTGGCGCCTCTGCCGTCGAGCGCGCGAAAGAAGGCCATTATGACCTGATCATGTTGGATGTTGGCCTGCCGGACACGGACGGGCGCGAGCTGTGCAAGCGCCTGCGTAAATCCGGTGTGAAAGCGCCGATCCTGATGCTCACCGGCCATGACACCGATGCCGACACCATTCTGGGTCTTGATTCCGGGGCCAATGACTATGTGACCAAGCCGTTCAAATTCCCGGTGCTTTTGGCCCGTATCCGCGCCCAATTGCGCACCCATGAACAATCGGAGGCGGCTGTGTTTCAGCTTGGGCCATATACATTCAAGCCGGCGCAAAAGATGCTTGTCACCGAAGACGACAAGAAAATCCGTCTGACGGAAAAAGAGACCAATATCCTCAAGTTCCTCTACCGCGCCACCGAAGGCGTTGTTGCCCGCGATGTGCTGTTGCATGAGGTTTGGGGCTATAATGCCGGGGTGACCACGCACACTTTGGAAACCCACATCTATCGCCTGCGTCAGAAAATCGAACCCGATCCCTCGAATGCGCGGTTGTTGGTGACCGAATCCGGTGGCTATCGCTTGGCGTCCTGACACGACGGAGCGAAAGCCCTAGCTCAAGCCCTCCGCGCATCGGGGATCGGATGCGCATTTCCTCGTCCCTCTGGCCCGGCTGATCTCAGTCGGGCCTCTTTTTGCACGTCTTTCGGGTGGCGTCCGGCGGTTCTGCGCTTTAGCTTTGGTCAAACCCAACGAGGACCCCGATATGCCCTTTACCCTTGCCACTTGGAACATCAACTCCGTTCGCCTGCGCGAACCCATCGTGTGTAAACTTCTGGAAGAGGACGCACCCGATGTGCTCTGCCTGCAAGAATGCAAATCCCCGGTTGATAAAATCCCGATGGATCAGTTTCGCGCTCTTGGGTACACCCACATGGTTGCGCGCGGGCAAAAGGGCTATAACGGTGTGGCGATCCTCTCAAAGTTGCCGCTTGTGGATGCGGGCGGCGAGGATTACGCCAGCTTGGGCCATGCCCGTCATGTTGCCGCCACGTTGGAAAACGGTGTGACGATCCACAATTTCTATGTGCCTGCCGGGGGCGATGTGCCGGACCGGGAGGTCAACGAGAAATTTGGGCAAAAGCTCGATTACCTCACCGAGATGCGGGACGCGTTTCACGCCAATCGCCCAGAAAAATCCATCCTTGTTGGTGATCTGAACATCGCGCCGCGCGAGGATGATGTGTGGAACCACAAGAGTCTGTTGAAAATCGTGTCGCACACGCCGATTGAGGTCGAGCATCTGGCTGAAACTCAAGAGGCTGGCAAGTGGGTCGACATCACCCGCCAAGATATTCCCGAGGGTCTTTTGTATAGCTGGTGGTCGTATCGGGCCAAAGATTGGGACGAAGCCGACAAGGGTCGTCGTTTGGATCACGTCTGGGCCACGTCGGATATTTCCAACGCCGGGCATGGGTCGCGAGTGCTGCGCGCCGCACGAGGATGGGAAAAACCATCGGATCATGCTCCCGTATTCGCCACCTTCGACCTTTAATTTTCGGCGCACAGCGCGCATATAGGGCCAAGCAAGCAGATAAGGGAGACCACATGATGGATCTGGGTCTAACAAACACCACCGCGACTGCCCCGGATGCGGGCGCCTATGTCAAAGACGTCACAGAAGCCGATTTCATGGCCGAGGTGATCGACGCCTCGCAAGAGGTTCCTGTGATCGTGGATTTTTGGGCACCTTGGTGTGGTCCGTGCAAAACGCTTGGTCCGGCTTTGGAAACGGCTGTGAATGCCGCCGGGGGCAAGGTCAAAATGGCCAAGGTCAACGTCGATGAAAACCAAATGATCGCAGGCCAGATGCGGGTGCAATCCATTCCTACCGTCTACGCCTTTTTCAAAGGCCAGCCGGTTGATGGCTTTCAAGGCGCGTTGCCCCCCTCGCAAATTGCCGAATTTGTCAAAAAGACCGCCGATCTTGCGGGGGATGGCGGGCTGGCCGATGCTGTGGCTGCCGCAGATGAGATGTTTGATCTCGGTGAGATTGACGATGCGGCGCAAACCTATGCGGCCATTCTTGAAGAAGATCCAAACCTTGCCGCGGCCTTCGCAGGTCTTGCCAAATGTCACATCGCCAAAGGCGAGATTGATGAGGCCGAAGCGGTGCTGAACGGGGTGCCCGCAGATGTCGCTCACACGGCTGCGATCGAAGGTGTCCATGCCCAAATCGCACTGGCGCGTGAGGCCGAAAATGCGGGCCCCGTTGCCGAATTGACCGCCAAGGTCGAGGCCGATCCCTCGGATATGCAGGCGCGTTTGGACCTCGCCGTTGCTTTGCACGCCAATGGTCAAATCGAAGAGTCAGTTGAAACATTGCTGGCCGCGTTCAAATTGGATCGCGACTGGAACGAGGGCGCGATCAAAGAACAATTGTTCAAGGTTTTCGACAGTCTCAAGCCAAACGATCCTATTGTTTTGGCCGGGCGTCGTAAATTGTCCTCGATCATATTTGCCTGATCGGTTCGGTGCTCTAAGTTAGAGCCATGATAACAGCCGCCGATCTTCCAAAAACCATTGCGATTTTCCCGCTGACCGGGGCGCTTTTGCTGCCTCGGTCAAAGTTGCCTCTGCATATTTTTGAGCCGCGGTATTTGCAGATGATCGAAGATTGCATGAAAACCCCGACCCGTTTGATCGGTATGGTCCAGCCCCGCAGTGGGGCAGGGGAGGGCAAACTCAATTCCATTGGTTGTGCTGGCCGCCTCACCGGGTTTTCCGAAACCGAAGATGGTCGCTATATGATCACCCTGTCCGGCATCTCGCGCTTTCGGTTGGGTCAAGAGAGCACCGGGTTTTCGCCCTACCGTAAATTCGACGTTCATTGGGTGGATTTTGCCGCCGATCTAGGGCCTGCCGAACATGATCCCTGTCTGGATCGTCGGCATTTTATCTCGCTGCTGCGTCGGTATTTTGACGAAGAGGACCTGCGCACCGATTGGGAGAATCTGGGCCGCGCCGAAGACGAGTTATTGATCAATTCCCTGTCCATGCTCTGTCCCTTTGGCTGTGAGGACAAACAGGCGCTTTTAGAGGCGCCGTCTCTTTCCACCCGGCGTGAAACTCTGATAACGTTGATCGAATTCGCTCTCAGAGGCGGCAACAACGAGGAGATGATGTAATGGACGCCCCATCCGAACCGCAAACGCCGCTGTTTGATCGCCGTATGTTGGAGGCGCTTGTGTGCCCGCAAACCCACGCGACGCTGATCTATGATGCCGAAGCGCAGGAATTGATTTCCAAAACCGCAGGCCTCGCCTATCCGATCCGCAACGGCATTCCGATCATGTTGGTCTCAGAGGCGCGCAAAATCGACGCCTAAGTGGGCGGTTTAAAGCGCCCGCCCCTGTAACAGTTTTGGCAAATCACCATTCACCCCGGCGGCCTCGCGGATGGCGGCGTGGCGCAAGCCAGTGATCGAATTGACCACGCCCATCCCCATATCGCGCGCGATGCGTAGGATGGGATTGTCGTTTGAGAACAACTTGTTAAAGCTGTCCGTCATTAAGGCCATGGTGGCGACGTCGAAGTGACGCCATTGGCTATAGCGCGCCAAAACATCGGCGCGGCCAATGTCTTCGCCGCGCCGATGCGCGTCCACAATCACTTCGGTCAAGGCGGCAACATCTTTCAGGCCAGCGTTCAAACCTTGACCTGAAATCGGGTGCATCCCATGCGCCGCATCACCGACCAAAGCCACGCGTGGGGCGTAAAATTTGTTCGCCAAGGTGATGTTGAGCGGATAGGCGAACCGATGGCCAACCAAAGAAATATCACCAAGGAAGCCGCCAAAACGAGGCTTTAACACAGCCATATAATCGGCATCAGACAGGGCCTGAATGTCCCCGGCCATCTTATCCTTTTCGGTCCAGACAATCGAACTTTGATTGCCGGGCAAAGGCAGGATCGCCAAGGGTCCAGAAGGCAAGAAAAACTGATGCGCACAGCCGTGATGTGGCAATTCATGGGCAATCGCACAGACCAGAGCCGTTTGGCCATAGCCCCATCCGGTGCGGCCAATCCCGGCGCGCTCCGCCGTACCGGATTTGCGGCCATCACAGCCAACAATCAGCCGCCCGGACAGCACGGTCCCATCACTCAGTGTCACTTTTGCCCCATGGGCATCGACCTGTTGCGCCGTGACCGTGCCTTCAATTTGGGTGATCCTGGCTTGCCGATCCAAAGCGGCCAAAAACGCCTGTCGAAGATAACGATCCTCGACCATATAGCCCATCGGGCTTTCATCAATTTCGCCGTCGCGAAATTCCAACATGAACGGCGCGGGACCTTCGCCCGGTTTGCCGTCCGTGACCTTCACGTCCAAAATCTCTTGTGCATGGGCGGCCGCTTTGTCCCAAATCCCAATGGCTTTCAAAAGCCTCTGAGAGGACAGGGACAGCGCATAGCCGCGACCGTCAAAGGCGTCACTGGCGCGGGCGGTCTGCGGCAAAGAGTCGATCAACGTCACGCTCAACCCCGCATGCGCACAGGCCAGCGCCAAGGCTGGACCATTGAGGCCGCCGCCAACGATAATCACATCACTTGAGGGGGTGGAGTTCTGGGTCATGACGGTCTCCCGGGGGCCAATGTGGACTGCGCTAAATATGATGCACGCGACCGGATTGTCCATGCGCTCATCCGTCGCTAGGTTGTCGAACAGCACGATCTGGGGCGTGCTGCGGGCACGAAAGGAAACGCAATGGCCGATTTCAAAGACATGAGTATGTGCGATCTTGGGCGCGGCATTGGTGCGGGCGACATTGATCCGCGTGATCTGGCGGCTGATTTTTTGGATCGTGCGACCGCTCACCCGCTCAGCCCCCGCATTTATGCCCGTATGATGACGGATCGTGCTTTGGCTGAGGCCGAGGCTGCCGCCATGCGCGCTCAAAACGGTGTGCGGCGTGGCCTTTTGGATGGTGTGCCGGTGTCGTGGAAAGACCTTTTCGACACCGCAGGCGTCGCAACCGAAGCGGGCACGGCGCTGTTGAAGGATCGTATTCCCGCCCGTGACGCCGAAATGGTCCGCCGCGGTGCGCAGGCTGGGCTGGTTGCCTTGGGCAAAACCCATATGTCAGAATTGGCGTTTTCCGGTCTTGGCCTCAATCCGATCACCGCCACACCGCCCTGTATCAACGATATGGAGGCGGTTTCGGGCGGGTCGTCCTCAGGTGCTGCCGCCTCGGTGGCTTTTGGTCTCGCACCCGGAGCGATTGGGTCGGATACCGGCGGCTCGGTGCGTATTCCGTCTGCGTGGAACGATCTTGTGGGGCTTAAAACCACCGCCGGACGGTTGTCTGTGGAGGGGGTCGTGCCGCTTGCGGCCGCGTTTGACACGGTCGGGCCGCTGGTCAAAACCGTTGAAGATGCCGCCGCATTGTTCGCCATTCTGGACGGCACATCCGCCCCCGATCTCAAAGGCGCAAGCCTCAAAGGCAAGCGGTTTTTGATCCTCGACTCCGTCGTGTTTGACGACATCCGTGACGCCCCACTTGCCGGGTTTGACGCCGCTGTGGCGAAATTCAAAGACGCCGGGGCCGAGATTCATCGGGCCCCTGTGCCCGCTGTCGAGGCGGCCATGGACCTCTCGGGCATTCTGTTCACCGTCGAAGCCTATGCCGAATGGCGTGAGTATATCGAAGCCGATCCTGACGTGATGTTCCCGCGTATCTTGGAGCGGTTTCGGGCAGGTGGCACGTTCAGTGGTGTTGATTTCGCGGCCGGTTGGAAAAAGCTTGCCCATCTGCGCGCGCAGTATCTCAAAGCCACGGCGGGCTATGATGCCGTGATCCTTCCCACCGCGCCGATCCTGCCGCCCCACGCGGAGCGGTTGATGACGGATGCGGAGTACTATGTGACTGAAAACCTTTTGGCTTTGCGCAACACACGGGTCGGCAACCTGATGGGATTGGCGGCGCTGACCCTGCCCACGGGTGTGCCGTCTTGCGGGATCATCCTGCAAACGCCGCCCAATACGGAAGCGCGCCTGTTACGGCTTGGGGCCGCGGCAGAGGCGGCGCTGGCCTAAAAGCCACAACTGCGACATGGGGCCCCCGGTGTTTGGCGTCTTTTGCTGGACCCGGAGGCCGACGCCCGCTATCTTGATGGTAATTACCCGGGCAAAAGATCCGGAAACACGAGGCAGTAGCAGTTCCATGACGTTTCCTGAGCGGTTTTCAAACCTGCCAGACTATGCGTTTCCGCGTTTGCGGAACCTTCTCGACGCGCATGCGCCGGGCGGTGAGGTGATGCATATGACCATTGGTGAACCGCGCCACGCCATGCCCGATTTTATCGGAGAGGTTTTGGCCGAAAACATCGCAGATTTTGCCAAATACCCGAACAACAATGGCTCTGACGCGTTGCTGAGCGCGATCTCAAACTGGATTGCGCGCCGCTTTGATGTGGCGGTCGATCCCGAAACTGACATCATGGCGCTGAATGGCACCCGCGAAGGCCTGATGAACGCCTGTCTGGCGCTGTGCCCAGAGAAAAAACGCGGCAAACAGCCGGTCGTTTTGATCCCGAACCCGTTTTACCAAGTCTACGCCGTGGCTGCCGTGACCAGCGGGGCAGAGCCCGTGTTTGTGCCTGCCACGCGGGACACCGGGTTCTTGCCCGATTACGCCAGTTTACCGACCGAGGTGCTCGACCGCGCCACGATTGCCTATATCTGTAGCCCGTCCAACCCACAGGGGGCTGTGGCCTCGCGCGATTATCTGCGCGCCTTGATCACCTTGGCGGAAAAGCACGACTTCAAAGTGTTTGCTGACGAATGCTATTCCGAGATTTATCGGGGCGCGCCGCCCACAGGTGCGCTTGATGTCGCCCGCGAATTGGGGGCTGATCCCGAACGCGTGGTGATTTTTCATTCTTTGTCTAAACGGTCGAACCTTCCGGGGCTGCGTTCGGGGTTTGTCGCCTCTGGACCGCAAAATATTCATCACATCCGTCGTCTGCGCGCCTACTCCGGCGCGCCGCTTCCGGGCCCAATCCAAGCCGTGTCCGCGCGGGTTTGGGCCGACGAAGATCATGTCATCGCCTCGCGCGCACTCTATGCCGAAAAATTCGACATGGCCGATGAGGTGTTTGCGGGCATCGACGGTGCGGCGGCCCCTGAGGCCGGTTTTTTCCTCTGGCTGCCCGTCAAAGATGGCGAAGAGGCGGCGATGAGGCTTTGGACACAAACTGGCGTGCGGGTTTTGCCCGGCGCTTATCTTTCGAGGGACGTGGATGGGGAAAACCCCGGCGCGTCATATATCAGGGTCGCGCTTGTGGCCCCAATCAACGAGACACGGCGCGGGCTGATCATGCTTCGCGACTGTTTGTACACATAAAGAGGCAGGCATGGCATCCTATCAGGCACGTGGTCGCGATCCGCTTTTCGACAGAAACACCCAAGCCGTTTTGGAACGGCGGGGGAAGGAACTTATTGGGCTTGGCCTGATTGCGGCAGGGATTCTGTTTGCCCTGATGCTCGGCTCCTATGTGCCCGAAGATCCAAGTTGGCTGTCCGCCACCGACGCGCCTGTGCACAATGTTTTGGGTCGGTTCGGTGCCTCGATTGCCTCGCCTTTGATGATCATCGTTGGTGTCGCCTCTTGGGGCTTCCCTCTGGCGTTTCTGGCATGGGGATTGCGATTTGTCCTGCATCGCGGGGCTGACCGCGCGCTGACGCGGTCTGTGTTTGTCCCAATCGCAATTGCCGTGGCTGCGGTCTATGCCTCGACCCATGCCTCCACCGCGCCGCAAAGTTTTGGCGGTCTTTTCGGCGACACTGTTTTGGCCGCATTGATCCAAATTATCCCATTTGGTGCGGGGTTTAGCCTTAAGGCCCTCTCTGTCCTGTCATTTTTTGGCACGCTTGCGATCGCGCTTTTTGCCTTTGGCTTTGTTGTCCGTGAATTGCTTGCGGGCGGGCGGTTTTTGCTGATCGGTGTTGTGTCGCTCTATGCACTGGTGCTGCACCTTTTGGGGCGCAGTGCACGCGGGTCGATGACGGTCGGACAGCGGTTGGCCCAAAATGCCGCCCAACGTCGCGATGAGCGCCGCCAGGCCGCCGCCGAACTTGCCGAATTTGAAGCGGCGCAGGCCGTGCAGGCCCAGCCGCGACCGGGGCGCGTGTTGCGAGCGCCGATGCCGGAGCCTGCACCACAGGCTGACGCTTATCCTGCGGAATACGACTCCAAACCTTCGCTTTTCGCGAAGATGCCGGGGCTCTTGAAACGCACCGCGCCTGAAGATTTGGAACCGGAATTGATCGAACGCGACGAGGCCCCGGATGTTTATGTTGCGCCGGGTCAGGACGATCGTATCCGCTCCAAAATTGCCAATGTGATCAGCGCCCGCTCGCGGGTTGGGTCACGCGAGGCTCCGGCGGTTTCCGAGCGGGTTGAACCGCCGCTCACCGCCGCGCAAAAGGCCGCGGCGAAATACAAAAAGGGTCCGAAGCCAATGATCTTGGCGCAGGCCGAGCGGTCACAGCCGGTGGTTGCCCCCTATGCGGCGGCCTATGTTGATGATGGCTTGGCCGAGGGCAACTTGCGTGCTGATGAGACCGACGCGGATCTGTCGCCCTATGACACATATGACGATGCTGCGACCTACGATGCCACTGCCTACGATGACTATGGCTATGGTGCAGCAGATGCGTTTGAGGCCGCGCCGCTTCCAGAAGTGGAAGAGATTGAACCCCCGGAGTATCTGAACGCGCAGCCGCAGCGGTATGAACCGCCAAAACCCGCAGCCCCCGAGGCCAAGCGTGTGGTGCAACATCCGGTGCGCAAACCTGTTGTTCAGTCGAAACAGGCGCAAGCCGAAGCCCAGCCTGCGTTGAAATTCGACCCGAAAGAGGCGCAATACGAAGTGCCGCCGCTGTCCTTGTTGGACAACCCGGTCAACATCGTGCGTCACACGCTCTCAGATGAAGCGTTGGAAGAAAACGCACGGATGTTGGAAAGCGTGTTGGACGATTACGGCGTCAAAGGTGAGATCGTTTCGGTCCGCCCTGGCCCGGTTGTCACCATGTACGAACTTGAACCCGCGCCGGGTCTCAAAGCCTCGCGGGTGATCGGCCTCTCGGACGACATCGCGCGCTCCATGTCGGCGCTTTCCGCGCGTGTGTCCACGGTGCCGGGGCGGTCGGTGATCGGGATCGAATTGCCCAATGATCACCGCGAAATGGTCAGCTTCCGCGAAATCCTGTCGACCCGCGATTATGGCGATGGCAAATTGTCCCTGCCTTTGGCATTGGGCAAAGACATCGGTGGCGATCCGGTTGTGACCAATCTTGCCAAAATGCCTCACCTTTTGATCGCTGGGACCACCGGCTCCGGGAAATCCGTGGCGATCAACACGATGATCCTCTCATTGCTCTATCGGCTCACGCCAGAGGAATGTCGCCTGATCATGATCGACCCGAAAATGTTGGAGCTTTCGGTTTATGACGGCATTCCACACCTTTTGTCGCCGGTTGTGACCGATCCGAAAAAGGCCGTTGTCGCGCTCAAATGGGCTGTGGCGGAGATGGAAGATCGCTATCGCAAAATGTCCAAAATGGGCGTGCGCAATATTGATGGGTACAATGGTCGCGTCAAAGAAGCGTTGGCCAAAGGTGAGCTGTTTTCGCGCACGGTTCAAACCGGGTTTGATGAAGAAACCGGTGATCCGATCTTTGAAACCGATGAGTTCCAGCCCGAAACTCTGCCCTATATCGTCGTTATCGTGGACGAGATGGCCGACCTGATGATGGTTGCGGGCAAAGAGATCGAAGCCTGTATTCAACGTCTCGCGCAGATGGCACGGGCCTCTGGCATCCACTTGATCATGGCAACACAGCGCCCGTCTGTCGATGTCATCACCGGCACGATCAAGGCCAACTTCCCGACCCGGATTTCGTTCCAGGTGACATCGAAAATCGACAGCCGCACGATTTTGGGGGAACAGGGTGCTGAGCAACTCCTTGGCATGGGGGACATGTTGTACATGGCGGGGGGCGGTAAAATTCAACGCTGCCACGCGCCGTTTGTCTCCGATGAAGAGGTCGAGAAAATCGTGTCTTATCTCAAAGCCTACGGTCCGCCTGATTATGTCGGTGGTGTGGTTGAGGGCCCGGATGCGGATAAGGAAAGCGACATTGACGCGGTGCTGGGTCTGTCTGGCGGAAACACCGATTCAGAAGATGCGCTATATGACACAGCCGTGGCCATTGTCATTAAAGACCGCAAATGTTCGACCTCCTACATCCAGCGCAAATTGGCCATCGGTTATAACAAAGCGGCGCGTTTGGTGGAGCAAATGGAGGACGAAGGCGTGGTTTCCTCGGCCAACCATGTCGGGAAGCGCGAAATTCTTGTTCCTGAACAATGACATATCCCATCACGTCAAAATCCGCGTGATGTGATCTAAAGAGAGGTGAAAGGGTGCGCGCAAAGGCGTATATGTGAGGGTATGAAACGCTTTATCACCGCTCTTGCGCCCGCCGCCCTGATCGCTTTTTCCGTTGCTGCTCCGGCAATGGCGGAAAAATTGTCGCTCGGAACCCTGTCGAATTACCTCAATGGACTGTCCACAGTTCAGGCCGATTTCACTCAAACCAACGATGATGGGTCGCGCTCCTCGGGTACGTTGACGCTTAAGCGCCCGGGACGGATGCGCCTGTCCTACGGCGGGGAAAAGGATCCGCTTGTTTTGGGCTCTGGCGGCCAAGTTGCCATTTTCGATCCAGGGTCAAACGAGCCACCGCAGCGCTTTCCGATGGCGCAAACGCCGCTGTCTTTGATCTTGGCGCGCAATGTGGACCTGTCAAAGGCACGCATGGTGGTGTCGCATACTGAGGTCAATGGCGACACCGTTGTGCGTGCGCAAGACCCGGATCACCCGGAATATGGCTCGATTGATTTGATTTTTAGCGCCACGCCCATTCTGAAAGCTTGGGTTATTCACGATCAGAATGGTGGCGACACGACCGTCCAGCTCACCAAGATGATGCTGGGCGGATCGGTGTCTGACAGCGCGTTCAACATCCGCTCGGAAGCCAGACGGCGCGGTACGCCGATCGACTAAAGGTTTAGAGCTGACGACAGGCAATCAATTGTTGCCGATATGTGGCGGAGCGTGCGCCGACCTCGGTGGAGACACGCATCAACCATGCTTTCGCGCGGTAACTGCCGCGCGAATAGCCGGTGCGGCCTTCGTGATACGCGAGGTATTGTGATGTGGCATCCTGTTTTGAAATGCCCAAAACGGAAGTGGATTTATCCATGTACCAGCCCATGAAATCGGTCGCGTCCTGAATGCGGTCGCGTTTGGCACTCCAGCGGTTTTGTTCGCGGCGGTACTCATCCCAAGTGGCATCGAGCGCCTGCGCATATCCGTAGGCAGAACTTTGACGCCCCATCGGGATCACGCCGAGCACGAAACGATAGGGGGTGCGGGCGTTGCCGATAAATTTGCTTTCTTGATAGAACGTCGCCATTTGCACGTTCACCGGAATGCCCCATTTGCGTTCGGTGGCTTTCATCGCCCGAAGATAGGTCGGGCGTTGGGATACGATGGCGCAGGCGTTTTCGAGTTCCCGGGGGGCGGAAAAATTGCCGCTGCCGCAAGCCGAGACCAAGAGAAGTAATGCCACTGCGCGAAGACGTCTGCTCATGTCTGCCTCTCGCTTTTTTGTTGTCTGACAGAATAGCGGATTTGGGCGTGGTGTGAAATGTCTTTCCCGTGATGTTTGCGCTCAAAGGCGGGCAGGACGTCGCGGGTTAAATGACAATGGCCAATAGAATGGGCAAATATAGGACGGAAAGAAGCGTTGAAGCGACAACAAGCGCGGCCACCGCATCAGAATCAGCGCCATATTTTTCCGCCAGCATATAGGAGGTTACTGCGACGGGTGTGGCGATTTGGACCACGAGCACGGCAAAAGCAATGGGGTCTAGGTGAAAATAGCGACCTGCAAGTGCTGCGATCCCGGCGCAAAGGATGACCTTGGCCACAGCAATGATCCCGGCTCGACCCAGCCCGTGCGGACGCAGTCGCGCCACGGCGACGCCGAGTGTGATCAGCATGATCGGAATGGCAACTTGGCCCAAAAGTTCGAGCGTGTTCATCGCAAATTTGGGTAGGGTCCAGCCTTGCCACAAAAACAACGCGCCAAGGGCCGTGGCCCAGACCAAAGGTTCTTTGAACGCCTTCGCAGGGGAGCCGCCCCCGGCCGTCACATAGACGCCAAAGGTAAAGGACCAAAGGGCCATCACGGCAAAGACGACCACGGCATAGCTCAATCCGACCTCACCAAAGGCGAAGAGCGCAAGTGGCAGGCCAAGGTTGCCAGTGTTGCCGAAAATCAGCGGGGCCAAGAATGTACGGCTGTCGAGTTTGAGCAGTTTCACTGCAAGATAGGCGGCCAGAGTGACCCCCGCATAAGCAGAGATCGCGGCGAAGGACAGGGCGGTCAACGCGGCGGGTTCAATGTCGGCTTTGACCAAAGCGGTAAAGATCAGCGCTGGGACAGAGAGGGTCATCGTCAGCTTGGTGACAAACTCCAATCGGTATTCGTGGCCGGTTTTGACCCAAGTGAACCCGACCAGTGCCAAAAGGAAAACCGGCGACACGATTTCAAGCACTGTTAAAACGAGGTTCACAGACTGTTTCCCATTTCTTTGCCCGTCCCCCGTGGACAGTCGCCATTTTTACGGTCTACTAACCGTTTATGGGGGTTGCAACGTCATGATGACATCACGCGCCAAATATCATCTTGGGCAAGTTGTCTGCCACAAGCAACATCGCTTTCGAGGGGTGATCTTTGACGTGGATGCGATGTTTTCAAACACCCAAGAATGGTATGATGCCATTCCTGAAGACAGCCGACCCCATAAAGATCAACCTTTTTATCATCTGCTCGCTGAAAATGACCAAAGCTATTATGTCGCCTATGTGTCTGAACAGAACCTTGTTGCCGATTATTCCGGCGTTCCGGTTGAGCATCCCGATCTGTCAGATCTGTTCGGTCCGTTTGAGGACGGGTCCTACCCGTTGCATTTCCAACTGAACTGATGCGAACGTGGTAGGGGCTTAGTTGAGGCGACCAATGGACATGCGAAACGAGAGGTGGTTTTGACCGTCTTCGTGATAGTACTCCAAATCATGCGCCAGCTCCCGGATCAGAAACCAACCAAACCCACCCTCAGGAAGATCGGCAACGTTGCAATTGAGGTCACATTGCAGCCCCAGAGGGGGTTCGCCATTTGGCATCATCTCCCCGGTGTCGATGATGGTGCACCATAGCCCGGCGGTGGTTTGCGACATTTGAATTTCAATGATGCCCGCCTCATCCTCACGATAGGCATGTTCGACAATGTTGTTGAGGATTTCCGCCAACACCAGTTCGAGACTGGCAAGTTCATCGGCGGAAAAGCCGATCGGGCCAAGGCCACTTTTGATGCTTTTCAATCCGCGTCGAACGGCGTTTTCTCGTGCCGGAAGAATGATCCTCAACTCATTTTCTTTCGATTGCGGGCGTATGCTACGGACCGCTTTGTCTTGTAAATTGCCCTCAGGACGCATTCGCCACGCCCTCCACCGCCGTGGAGACGCTGTCGTGAATGGTGAATACGGTGTCCATGCGGGTCAGGTGAAACACCCGTTGCACGGTTGGATGAAGGGCGGCGAGTTCCAGACGTTGCCCATGGCGCACGGCTTTCAACGCAGCGACAACGGCGCCAAGGCCGGAGCTGTCGAGGAATTCAACATTGCCAAGATCGAGAATGATGCGGGAGGGGCCTGCCTCACTCAGCTCGCGCATCTCATCCTTAAACTGGATTGCGCAGGCCGCATCAATTCGGTTTTCGCCAACGCATACGACACGCACATCCTCAAAATCCTGATGGTTCAGTTTCATCTGCGATACCTTTGCTCTTCCGATGAGAAGAAACTACGATCCAAATATTACCAATGGGTTTGCACAGACCCAAAAATCGGAGAAAAACCACATGGATTATGCTGCTTTGTCAGATCGGATCAAAAGCCTCTGCGAAGGGGAAACGGATATGGTCGCTTTGATGGCAACGTTTGCATGCGAGGTGCATCTTTTTGATGATCGCTTTGATTGGACAGGATTTTACCGTGTTGTTTCCAAAGACCTTTTGAAGATCGGGCCGTATCAAGGCGGGCATGGATGTCTTGTGATTCCGTTTTCACGTGGCGTCTGCGGAGCCTGTGCACGCACCGGGGAGGCCCAATTGGTTGAGGATGTCGAGGCGTTTGAGGGCCATATCGCCTGCTCGTCGAGCACGCGTTCGGAAATTGTCCTACCTGTGCGAAATGCAAAAGGCACGCTTCTTGGCGTCTTTGATATCGACAGCAATCTGCCTGCTGCATTTACCCAAGCGGATGTGACGGCACTAAGCGAAATCCTGGATGACACCTTTGCCTCCTGTGCGTAGCCATGCTATCGCCGCGCCATGGATACAATCTACGCCCCGCCGCAAGACCCACTTAAAATCATTCACATGGATCATGAAATCCTCGTGGTCGATAAGCCTGCGGGGCTCTTGTCTGTGCCGGGCAAAGGCGAGCATCTGGCCGATTGTCTCATCGCGCGGATCAAAGCGGTATTCCCGGAGGTCTTGCTGATCCACCGACTGGATCGCGATACATCAGGTGTGATGATCTTTGCGCTCACGCCCCATGCGCAGCGCCACATCGGTCTGCAATTTGAAAAACGACAGACCAAAAAGACCTATGTCGCCTGGGTCCATGGCCATATCGCAGAGAAGACCGGCACGGTTGATTTGCCGCTGATCGTCGATTGGCCCAATCGCCCGCGTCAGATGGTGGACCATGAAAACGGCAAACAAGCGATCACCGATTGGCGTGTGGTGCGCTACACGGAGGATCAAACCCGTGTCCGGCTTATGCCCAAAACGGGCCGGTCGCATCAGTTGCGTGTGCATATGTTGGCGCTGGGCCACCCGATTATGGGCGATCCGTTTTATGCCACTGGCCCCGCGCGCGAGGCGCCGCGTTTGATGCTTCACGCTGAACAATTGCGCCTGCGTCACCCGGACGGCGGGGCGGGGCTGTCCTTTACCGCCAAATGCCCGTTTTGACAAAGCCCGAGTAATTTTGTCGCGGGGTGGATCAGAAGGGTGTAAAACCCATTTTTAGAACCTATCTAAACTCACGAACCACGCATTTACTCAAAGGAGAAAACCATGGGCCTTCGCATCAATGACATTGTTCCCAATCTGACCGTGACCACCGACCAAGGTGAGATCACTCTGCACGACTGGATCGGCGACAGCTGGGCGGTGATTTTCTCCCACCCGAAAGATTTTACACCCGTGTGCACCACCGAATTTGGCGCTGTGGCACAGCTTGCCGACGAATGGGTGGCGCGCAACACCAAGGTTCTTGGCGTGTCTGTGGATGGCGTCGAAGAGCACAAGGGCTGGAAAACCGACATCGAATCCTTTGCGGGGGCCAAAGCGGGTTTCCCGATCGTGGCGGACACAGATCTGTCTCTGTCCAAAGCTTTCGACATGCTCCCGTCTGAGGCCTATCTGCCGGATGGGCGCACGCCCGCTGACACCGCCACCGTGCGCTCCGTCTTTATCATTTCGCCGGATAAAAAAGTTCAGTTGATGATGACCTATCCGATGTCTGTGGGTCGGAACTTTGCCGAAATCCTGCGCGCTTTGGATGGCCTTCAAAAGACCTTTGGTGTGCCTTTGGCGACGCCTGCGAACTGGACCATCGGCCAAGACGTGATCGTCGCGACCTCTTTGGATGACGCCGCTGCGACCGAAAAGTTCGGCGCGTTGGACAAAAAACTGCCCTACTTGCGGTTTGCCAAAGACCCAAAGTAAGGGTCTGGCACAGCTTTAATTCGCCCCTGTTCGCCTGTGCCATTCTTTCTTATGGTGCTCGCGAATAGGGGTTTTTTATGCTGTCATTTCTGCGCCGAACCAAATCCATCTCTCGCATCGCGCTTGATCCGCCAACGCCCTTACCGGATCGCACTGGGATAGCCCTTGTCGTGATCGTCAAAAACGAAGCGGCGCATGTCGGCGAATGGGCGCGGTTTCACCTGCGCGCCGGGGTGTCGCATGTCTACGTCTATGACAATGGCTCCACCGACACGACATTGGTCGAAATGGTCGCGGCCATCGGCGTGCAACACATGACCGTGGTCCCATGGGACCAAAAGCTGCGCGATGGCATCACAGGTGCGGAAATCCATAATCAAGTGCTGGCCTATGCCCATGCCGTGCGCAATTTTGGCGCGGCCTATCGGTGGATGTCTTTCATTGACGTGGATGAATTCTTGGTGCCGAAGTCCGGGCATACGCTGCCTGACTGCCTTGCGCATCTGGAGAGGGAAACCAACATCTCGCTGCCATGGCATATGTTCGGGCGCAACGGCTTTGAGGCCGCGCCCGAGGGTGGCATTATCGCCAATTACACCCGCCGTCACCCCGACCCGATGAGCCCCTTAAAAGGCATGTGCAATTTTAAAATGATCGTCGACCCCTGTGCTGTGACCGCGATCAAAGTGCATTCGGTCGAGACGGACGGGTCCACCGCAAGCGTGAATGACAAAGGCACACGCGCCGCCGCCGGGGATCGTAAAAAGCCGGGTTTTTATTCCGCCGATCACATCCAGCTCAACCACTATTACACCCGCTCAAACGCGGAACTTCAGGCCAAAATCAACCGTGGCTCCAACATGACCCAAGACGAGGCCGACCATAAACGCCGCGTCATGCGCAAAGTCGATCAGATCGAGGCGGAGAGTGTCGAGGATTTGGTGGCGAAACGGTGGTTTGGCGCGCGTCCCTAGCTTCATTGCAGTCCAAATACTCAAACAAAAAGCCCCGCCAAAAGCGGGGCTTTTCTTATGTCTGACCAAAGAGCTGATTACTCAGCGGTTTCTTCAGCCACGGCTTCTTCGCCCGTCGTTTGATCGACCATTTTCATGCCGAGGCGCACTTTGCCGCGGTCATCAAAGCCCAGGAGTTTCACGTAAACGTCCTGACCTTCTTTGAGAACGTCGGACGGGTGATTCAGGCGGCGGTTTTCGATCTGGGAGACGTGCACAAGGCCGTCACGCTTGCCAAAGAAGTTCACGAACGCGCCGAAATCGACGAGTTTCACGACTTTACCTTTGTAGACCTTGCCTTCTTCCGGCTCTGCGACGATCGAATAGATCATATCGTAGGCTTTTTGGATGGCTTCGCCGTTTGCAGAGGCGATTTTGATGATGCCGTCGTCGTTGATGTCGACTTTTGCGCCGGACATTTCAACGATTTCACGGATCACTTTACCGCCGGAGCCGATCACTTCACGGATCTTATCAACCGGGATTTGCATGGTTTCGATGCGCGGAGCGTGGGCGGAGAATGCGCCAGCGCCGGACAGCGATTTGTTCATCTCACCGAGGATATGCAAACGGCCTGCTTTCGCCTGAGCGAGCGCTTGTTTCATGATCTCAGGCGTGATGCCCGCGACCTTGATGTCCATTTGCAAGGAGGTGATGCCCGCTTCGGTGCCCGCGACTTTAAAGTCCATGTCACCCAAGTGATCTTCGTCACCCAAGATGTCGGTCAGGATCGCGAATTCGCCATCGTCTTCCAACACCAGACCCATGGCCACACCAGCCACAGCGGCTTTGAGCGGTACACCAGCGTCCATCATCGACAAGGAGCCACCGCACACGGATGCCATGGAGGAGGAGCCGTTGGATTCGGTGATCTCAGACACGATGCGGATCGTGTAGGGGAAATCGGTGGCAGCGGGCAGAACGGCCTGAAGGGCGCGCCATGCGAGTTTGCCGTGGCCGATTTCACGACGACCCGGGGAGCCTACGCGACCCACTTCACCCACAGAGTAGGGAGGGAAGTTGTAGTGCAGCAGGAAGTTGGATTTGAAGTTGCCATGCAGCGCGTCGATGAACTGTTCGTCATCGCCGGTGCCCAGCGTGGTCACAACCAGACCCTGCGTTTCACCACGGGTGAACAAAGCAGAGCCGTGGGTGCGCGGCAGCAGGCCAGTTTCGCAAACGATTGGGCGAACCTGATCCAATGCACGACCGTCGATGCGCTTGCCCTCTTTCACCACAGTGCCGCGAAGCACGGAGGATTCGAGTTTCTTCAACGCAGAGCCGAGGTTTTCATCGGCCAACTGGTCCTCAGAGAGGGTGGCTTTGATGTCGTCCTTGGCGGCAGAAACCGCAGCAACGCGCTCTTGCTTGTCGGTGATCGCATAAGCGGCGCGCATTTTGTCTTCGCCAGCAGATTTCACCGCAGCGAACAACGCGGAGTAATCCGGTGCGTTGAATTCAAACGGCTCTTTTGCGGCATCTTCGGCCAGATCAATGATCAGGTCGATGACCGGCTGGATTTGCTCATGGGCAAAGGTCACAGCGCCGAGCATTTCGTCTTCGGTCAGCTCGTAAGCTTCCGATTCCACCATCATCACGGCGTCTTTGGTGCCCGCAACAACAAGGTCGAGACGCTGCTCAGGGTTCGAGCGCAGGTTCTGCATGTCATCGACTTCGGGGTTGAGGATGTATTCGCCATCCACAAAACCAACGCGGCACCCGGCAATCGGGCCACGGAACGGTGCGCCGGAAATGGTCAGAGCGGCGGAGGCGGCGATCATTGCAACGACGTCCGGGTCATTGACCAGATCGTGCGACAGAACCGTACACATCACGAGAACTTCGTTTTTGAAGCCCGGCACAAACAGCGGGCGGATCGGACGGTCGATCAGACGCGCAGTCAGCGTCTCTTTTTCAGTCGGACGTGCTTCGCGTTTGAAAAAGCCACCCGGCACTTTGCCGGCGGCGTAGTATTTCTCTTGGTAGTGAACCGTGAGCGGAAAGAAATCCTGCCCCGGTTTCTGTGCCTTAGCAAAGGTCACGTTGGCCATGACCGAGGTTTCGCCAAGAGTGGCGATCACGGTGCCATCGGCCTGACGGGCAATCTTGCCCGTTTCCAGTGTCAGCGTCTCTTCGCCCCACTGGATCGATTTTTTCACTTCGTTGAACATCAAGTGTATCCTACTTGGGAGCTCTCCCGCCCCTGCGGGTCTCCCGATTGATTGGCGGCCCCATTGCCGCCGACCCCTCTATCCTAATTTCACAACGCCGGGGTCACTGCGTCACGTCTCAGATGGCTCCGCCCTTACAGCAATTTAGGGGTTTTGTAAAAGACTTCGTTCTGGATGCGGCATCCCAAAATTGACATAAACGGATGCAAAATGAACGCAGAATCCCTCGTGAGGTCTGAAGTGCGATTGAAATCTGGTTTTTATGGCCTGCTGGCCGTCTTTTTGTGTGCTCTGTCTTTGGCAGGCGCGCCTCGCGAGGGCTGGGCACAATCCACACAAGAGGTCGTGTCAGAGGATCAGGCCGCACGCATCCTTGCCATCGGCGATTCCATGATGGCGTGGCACGGGATCACCGGGAATTCGATTGCGGATGCGCTGTCTGACGCGTTGGATGAGCCCGTGGTCAACCGCTCTGTTGCGGGGGCACGGATCATTTATGGCCTGCCGATCACCGGTGCGCTTGGGCTTAAAATCGCCAAACAATACCATGGCAAGCCGTGGGATTGGGTGGTGGTCAATGGGGGCGGCAACGATCTTTGGTTGGGCTGCGGCTGTGGCAAATGTGAGCGCAAGATCAACAGGATGGTGGCGAAAAATGGCACCAGTGGTGACATTCCGCAGTTGATTACACGTATCCGTAAGACCGGTGCGCGCGTGGTCTTTATAGGCTATCTGCGCAGCCCTGGTGTCGATTCTATCATCGACGCGTGTCGTCCGTCCGGTGACGCGCTTGAGGCGCGCCTCATACAGATGGCCAAGGAGATGGACGGGGTTTATTTTCTCTCCATCGCCGATCTCGTGCCTGATGGGGATCGCTCTTTTCATGGCGCGGACATGATTCATCCCTCAAAAAAGGGGTCAAAAGCCATCGGGCGTATGGTGGCCGATCTCATTCGACAGGTTGATGAAAGCCGCTAAAGGCGACTGATCCCCATAAAAAAATCCCCCGGTTCCCCGGAGGATTTTAAAACTGCAACGCGAGATCGCCCACACGACACCTGAAACGATCCGCTTGTGGGAGGTATAAGGCGCGGGGGCGATCTGCTTTTGGCTTAGCGACGCAGGCCCAGACGTTCGATGAGGGACTGGTAACGGGACTCGTCTTTGCCTTTGACGTAGTCGAGCAGCTTACGGCGCTGTGCGACCATCATCAAAAGACCACGACGGCCGTGGTTGTCTTTTTTGTGGATTTTGAAGTGCTCGGTGAGCGTGGCAATGCGCGAGGACAGAATGGCAACCTGAACTTCAGGCGAACCGGTGTCGCCCTCTTTGGTCGCGAATTCTTTCATCAGCCGTGCTTTTTCTTCAGCAGTAATCGACATCGGGGTCTCCTTTAAGATCAAAGGGTTATGGCGCAGGCCGGGATGTCGTCCAGCAAGGCCCTTGGAGGGTATTCTCAATCGGATCGACTGAGAATAGGCGCACTTAGTCGGATTCTGTCGAAAAGGAAAGGGATTTGTGAGTCTGCCGCCTTATTGGCCTGCTCCAGCCTTTGCTGTTTCATTCATAATCTCTGCCGCCATTTGCTTGGCCCATTCGCCGACAATCGGAACGACTTCCATTTGATTGAGAACATAGCCCACAATCGACACAAGAATGGTTGCCCCCGCCACGGACCCAAAGCCAAATGCCAAACCGCGCAGGAATTGAAACCACATCAATTTCCAATAAGAATCATGAATGCGCACAAATTTATGCCGGTTAAAACGCGCCACCTCTTCGCGCAGTCCTTTGATATTGCTCGATAAGGTTTCGGTGTCGTCCGTCATGATCCATGCCTTGTTTGGGGATGTCTGTGCCCCTTTATTAGCGTCTTTTTCGCACTATGAAAATTAACCTTTGTTAACAAATGTTTAGATTAACTTGTCTGGAGTTTCCCCCTTTTATTTCAAAACAAACGGCGTAAATTGGACGAGGGTGAATATGTGTGAGGAATGGGTGTATGCTTTGGGCATTGGCGTTGTTAGGGCTGCTTCCTGCGGCATTTGCGGTCAGCGATATGGCCATGGCGTCTGATGATGCTGATTCCCCAGATGACTCCATTGACGATCCCACGGATGACCCCACAGATCCGTCAACCGAGACGGGTGATCTCGTCGATCCATTTGAGGATGTCGATGCATCAGAAGGTCTCGACGCCTCCTCCGTTGATCCGATTACTGATGACCCCGGTGAGGATTACACCGTGTCTCTCGGCTCCGGCGAAACACAATTTGTAAATTTCACAAGTGGCGAAGACCAAGTGACCCTTGACCTCAGCGATGGCGGAACAGGCGAATTTGTCATTGAGCCAATGCTTGATGACAACGGTGCCGAAATTGGCACAAGCCTGTCCTATCTGGAGGGCGAAGACGAAACCACACTGTCCTTCCTTGGTCTGAATGAACTGCCGGTTGGTGATATTTCTGTGCTGATTACCGATCCGGACACATTGGAAACACACCTCTTTTCTCTTAGCGAGCTTGGTGATTTCGGCGCCATTGATCCAAATGATCCCGATACGCCAGATGTGGCTGGACCGTCGGGGAGCGCTGATGACGACGTGCTCACGGCCAATGATCCCGATGTGCCCGATGTTGCAGGGCCTGTGGGAACTGCCGATGATGACGTGCTCAGCCCAAATGCGGATGACACCCCTATCGGTGGTGCGCCAACGGGGTCACTGACTGGCGAGACGGTCGAGTATACCTTGGGCGATGATGGCGAAACTTTCATTCTGGCTGATGATGCGATGCAAGGCGGCACAGATGCCACCCTTGCTCTGGATGACAATGACATGCCGACCATCGACACCGACGGGACGCTCAACATCGTCACGGGCGGGGCGGGGGATGACACGATCGCTGCGGGCGATGATGCGGCCATCATTGATGGCGGCGCGGGCAATGATACGATCTACGGCGGGGATGGCACGGCCATCCTGTCGGGGGGCGCGGGCGATGATAGCATCTATGCCGGCAATGACACCGGGTCCGCATATGTGCTGTCCGGGGATGACGGGGCTGACCATCTCTATGGCGGCGATGGTGATGATACGATCCTGATGGATGCAAATGACGTGGCTGCGGGCGGTGCGGGAGCCGATAGTTTCTGGCTCTATTACGATGCCAATGCGGATGTCGGCCATGCCGAAATCACCGATTTTGATCAGGGTGCGGACATGCTGCGCGTGACGCTGAACCCCGATGACACCTATTCCGGCACGCTTGATGTCGAAGTCGGTCAGACCGAGGATGGCCTGTCGAGCCAGGTGATCGTGAATGGGGATGTGGTCGCGGTACTGTATGGGGCACCCAATGTTACGGCGGGTGATGTCGTGGTCGAACTCAGCCCCTCGGCCCTGTCCTAAACGCGCCTTGCCTTATGTCTGTGGCCAAAGCTCCGGCTGCTGGGTGTAGGCAATATAGAGCGGGTGTTTGGGATGCCCGGCTTTGGACAGGCCAAGATGAAACAAATCCCGCCCCGTGTTTCGCAAAAGCCGCTCCATATCGGCGCCGCGATTTAAATGCGCACCATGGGTGCCCCAAGCACAGAGAATCTGATCGGCCCAAAGTGCAAATTCCGCAATCGTTCCGTCATTTTCCGGGCCAACCGGGTCGGCTGCTTGACGCATCTTTTTCGGATCTGTGTCGCGCCACGCGAAAATATTGGTGACGCAAAACGACCCAAACCCCAAAGTCCGCGCCCGCCGTTCACAGCGTTCCACAGTCGGATCGTTTTGAACTTCTGTGGCCGTCGATGGGTTGAGCATGACGAAAAGCGCCTTGCGCCCCTCCGGTTCCCATGTGCGGACAAGCGAGTAACGATAGCGTTCGCAATCGGAATAGACGGCGGTCGAGGGCGCATCGCCTTTGATATGGGTACGGGTGATCATCGGCGTTGAATGGCGTGTTCTGCGGATCAGATCAAGCCTTCAGAGATTGAAAACCCGCGAGGGATGCAATTCCCCGCCCATATAGCGGCCAACCGCCAAGGGTTTGCCCTCAAAAGACGCCCAAACCTCGTCACCATATTCGACCCCATCTGCGGGATAGACCATGCCGGGATTGCCGTTCTTAAGCCGCACTGCGCCTTCGGGGGTGCAACGCACCTCTTCGAGATCAGTCAGCCCTTCTTCGACGGGCCGGACGTAGGCGTCGAGCGCTTCGGTCTTGGCCAATTTATCAATGGTGTCCAAGGTGATGCCGTCTTCGGCGTCCCATGGTCCGGACCAGTTTCGGCGCAGCCATTGCACATGACCGAAACAGCCCAAAACCTCACCCAAATCACGCGCAATCGCGCGGACATAGCCGCCCTTGCCGCACACCATTTCAAGGATCACATGATCGGCGTCCACGCGTTCGATCAGGGTCAATTCATCGACATATAGCGGTCGGGAAGCGATCTCGAACTCTTCGTCGGCGCGGGCCAATTTATAGGCGCGCTCGCCGTCAATTTTCACCGCCGAAAATTTTGGAGGCACCTGCATGATGTCGCCTGTAAACTGCGGCAAAGCAGCTTCGATTTCTGCGTCGGTTGGGCGGGTGTCGCTCTCAAAGATCACTTCACCTTCGGCGTCATCGGTGTTGGTCGATTGGCCCAAGCGCACGGAAAACCGGTATGATTTCAAGGCATCCGTGATGTAAGGGACGGTTTTTGTCGCCTCGCCCAGTGCCACGGCCAAAACGCCGGTGGCCTCTGGATCAAGGGTGCCTGCGTGCCCGGCCTTTTGCGCGTTCAACGCCCAACGCACCTTGTTGACAACCGAGGTCGAAGTGATGCCAGCAGGCTTGTCCACGACCAACCAGCCGTGAACCTCGCGGCCCTTTTTACGGCGCGCCATTACTCTTCTTCATCCCCGTCGGGGGTGTCATTTGGTGTATCTTGTTTTTGAATGTCGCGCTGAACCCGTTCGTCGGAAAAAATCCGGCGGGTTTCGTCCATCCGGTCAAACGTATCATCCAAGGCAAAACGCATTTCGGGCGTGTGTTTGATGCCCAAAGCTTTGCCAACCTGATGGCGAATTTCGCCCTTGTTGCGGCGCAGGGCCTCAAGGGCTGCGTCTGCATCTTTGCCGCCCAGCGGCAAGATATAGGCGGTTGCGACCCGAAGGTCCGAGCCCACACGCACCTCGCCCACCGTGATCGACATCATGGTGAGATCGGGATCGTGAATTTCACCGCGCGCAAGCATTTCAGAGAGACGACGCCGAATGGCCTCGCCGATGCGCAGGGTACGATGCGAACCGCTGGGTCCGCCGGAATGAGAACGTTTTGCCATGGCCGCGAGATAATCCCGATTGACCTTTCATGCAAGCGGGCTTTGCCAAACTCTTCACCACACGCTAAACCACGCCAACACATTCGTCAGGAGACCAAAGACATGACCGACATCCCCGGCACCCTGCCCGGTATCGTGATCACCGGCGCGTCCGGCCGTATGGGCCAGATGTTGATCAAGACCATTGTGGCTTCTGATAAATGTAAACTCGTGGGCGCGATTGAGCGCACGGGGCATGATTGGGTTGGTCGCGATGTCGGTGAGGCCATGGGGGGCACGGCGCTGGGCGTGACGGTCACCGATGATGCGTTGGAGGCGTTTTCTCAGGCGCAGGCCGTGATTGATTTCACTGCCCCCGCGGCCACGGTGGAATTCGCAGCCCTCGCGGCGCAGGCGCGTTGCGTGCTTGTGATTGGCACCACGGGGCTGAGTGAGGATGATTTGGCGAACCTGTCGCTTGCGGCGCATCACGCCACGATTGTTCGGGCGGGCAATATGTCTCTTGGGGTCAACCTTTTGACTAAGCTCACAAAAATGGTCTCCGCCGCCTTGGATGCCGATTATGACATCGAAATCATCGAGGCCCATCACAACAAAAAAGTCGATGCGCCCTCTGGCACCGCTTTGATGCTGGGCGAGGCCGCCGCCGAAGGGCGTGGTGTGTCGCTAAACGATGTACGCGAGTCTGGGCGGGACGGCATCACCGGCGCGCGCAAACGCGGCGACATCGGCTTTTCGGCCATTCGTGGCGGTGACATCATCGGCGAACATGACGTGATGTTCGCGGGCGAGGGGGAGCGGATCATCCTGCGCCATGTGGCGTCTGATCGCTCGCTTTTTGCCAAAGGCGCACTGAAGGCCGCGATCTGGGGCCAGGGGCAAAAGCCGGGCGAATATGACATGTTGGACGTTTTGGGCCTGTAAGATTGGGCTGTGAGTGATCCAAATCGGCTGATGCATCGTAATCTTTGAAAGAGTTCAAAGAGGATGCGTCATGTTTCGTATGGCCTTATTGGTTTTGGCTGTCCCAATCGCCGCGCAGGCCGAAGACCTGTCGCGGGTTGAGACTCAGTCCGATTTCATTGCAACCGTTGAGGGACGCGCGCTGACGCGGCTCGGCATAACGCTTGAGGTGCGCACGGACGGCCGCATCACAGGTCGTGCTTTTGGTAAGGATGTGAGTGGCGACTGGACGTGGCGGGACGGATATTTTTGCCGCACATTGTTTCATGGCGCGGATGATTTAGGCCCGAATTGCCAAGTGGTCGCGGCCAGTGCGGATAAAATTCGCTTTACGGCCGATCAGGGGGCCGGGCCGTCAGCGGGCTTTTCGCTAAGATAGCCCGCGTCACACGTGGTTAAAAATCAATCGCGAGACCCTTTTTCTCCCAATCGCCGTAGCGCACGGGTTCGGGACCTTCACGGCCACCCAATTCAATCGGCATGTCCGCCAACGCCGCTTCACGGGCTTTGCGGCGCTCTTCGGCCTCGGCCAAAGCACGTTGTGCGGCGGCGGGCAAATCGGTCTTTGAATCTAAGGCGGGCTTTTGTGTGTCGTCGCTCATCGAGAAATCCTTGTCCGGCTTGCCCTTCTGATATACTCGCCAATGCCATGAAAACAAGATCAACCAACACCCCATCTTCCGTTGCCGGACTTGAAGCCCGGCGTGCCGCTTTGGCTTTGCTTGACGCCATTTTGGTGGAAAAGCGGCTTTTGTCCGAAGTGCTGTTGTTGCGCACCAAAGATTTGACGCCCGAAGATCGCGCCCGCGCGCAGCGATTGGTGAGCGAATGTTTGCGGGTGATGGACCGTTGTGACCGGATGCTTGGCCCGCATTTGACCAAACGCCCTGCGCCGCATGTAATGAATGCGCTGCGCCTTGGTGTCTATGAAATCTGCGCCGTGGGTGAGGCCGCACATGGGGTGGTGAATGCCTATGTCGCTTTGATGCAAGAACGCGCCAAGGCAAGCCATTTCAAAGGCTTGGTCAACGCGGTTCTGCGCAAAATCGACGCGAGTAAAGACAAATGGGACGCGCTGCCCGCGCCGATGATGCCAAAATGGCTGCGCAAACCGTTGATCGCGGATTTCGGCAAAGAGGCCGTGGCCTTGATGGAAGCGGCCCACGCGCAGGGCGCGCCACTGGATTTGAGCATCAAGGGCGACATGACCGGATGGGCCGAAACGCTGGGCGGTACAGTCTTGCCAACAGGCTCTCTGCGGCTTGATCCGTCGGTTCAGGTCACCAAACTTGAGGGATTCGCCGAAGGCGCATGGTGGGTGCAAGATGCCGCTGCCGCTTTGCCTGCGCGCATCCTCGCGCCGCGCTCAGGCGAACGTGTGTTGGATATGTGTGCCGCACCGGGTGGCAAAACCATGCAGCTTTCTGCGGCTGGGGCCGTTGTGACGGCGCTCGATATTTCCGAATCCCGGATGAAACGGGTGCAAGAAAACCTGACGCGGTGTGGCTTGAGCGCCGAAATCGTCATCGGTGATGCGCTGGAATACGAAGATGGTCCGTTTGATGCGATTCTACTGGATGCGCCCTGTACGGCAACGGGCACGATCCGGCGTCACCCGGACTTGCCGCAGGTCAAAGACGGCTCCGATTTTCCCGGTCTGTTTGAGTTGCAAGAGCATCTGATTGACCGGGCTTTGGGCCTACTTAAACCCGGTGGACGGCTGATTTATTGCACCTGTAGCCTGCTCATTGATGAGGGCGAAGAACAGGTGCGCGATGCGAAATTGCGCCACCCTGATTTGGTTGTTGATCTTGATGCGCTGCACATTGAAGGCGTTGATCCCAACTGGATCGGCGCAGAAGGGCTGCGCACGCGGCCTGACTATTGGGCGGATTTTGGCGGATTGGACGGATTCTTTATCACGGTTCTGCGCCGGGGCTAAAATCGCGGCCATTTCCCAATGACATCCCGGCCCCCGCCCGCTATCTTTGCGGGCAAACGAGAATAACCCGAAAACAGGGTGAGGCAGGCCCGTATGTCAGACAGCGAGGATTGGCGCGCAAAGACCCTTCGGCGCATGAACCAGTTTCATGCGTGGCGTGCCGCGCGTGCAAAGCCTGCGACCGGATTTGTCTCGCAACCTGAGCCCAAATCTATCGGTTCTTTTGCGCGCGGGCGGCAACTCATCGCCGGGAATTTTTTATTCGCGGGCTTTCTTATTGAGGCGCCGAACACGTCAATTTGGGACTTGGATGCGCCGAGTTCCGCCTTTGTCGAAGAGCTGCATGGCTTTGCCTGGATGGATGATCTGGCTGCCGTTGGCGATATCAATGCGCGCACGCGGGTGCAGGACTGGATCGAAGTCTGGATGGACCGCTATGCGCGCGGCACGGGACCGGGGTGGACGCCGGATCTAACCGGGCGTCGGCTGATCCGCTGGATCAATCACGCGCTGTTTTTCCTGTCGGGCCGTGAGACCGAAGTCTCCAACGCCTTTTTTCAAACCCTTGCCCAACAAACGATTTTTCTGTCTCGGCGCTGGCAAACGGCCAGTCCGGGCCTGCCCCGGTTTGAGGCTCTGACCGGGTTGATTTACGCGGGGCTGTCGCTTGAGGGGATGGAAGAACACGTCTCCCCCGCCGTGACCGCGCTGGCGCATGAATGCCAGACCCAGATTGACGTAGAGGGCGGTCTGCCAACCCGCAACCCCGAAGAATTGCTGGAAGTGTTCACGCTTTTGACCTGGGCCGCGAGCGCGTTGTCGGAGGCCGGGAAAATTGCCGAAGAGGCGCATTTGGCCGCGATAGACCGCATTGCCCCGACCCTGCGCGCGCTGCGCCATTCAGACGGCGGATTGGCGCGGTTTCATGGCGGTGGGCGTGGCACAGAGGGCCGGTTGGATCACGCACTGGCGGCCTCAGGAAACAAAGCTGCGCCCGGTGAAGAGCTGCATATGGGCTATCTCAGACTCTCGGCAGGGCGCACGTCGATCATCGTTGATGTGGCCCCCCCTCCGGGGCTTGAAAGCTCGTTCAATGCTCATGCTTCGACGCTTGCCTTTGAGCTAACGTCCGGGCGGCGACCGTTGATTGTCAATTGCGGGGCAGGGGCCAGTTTTGGCCCGGAATGGCGGCGCGCCGGACGGGCAACCCCGTCGCATTCGACGCTTGGCATCGACGGGTTTTCCTCATCGCGGCTTGGCCCGAAAAAGATCATCGGCGGGCATTTGCGCGAATATTTGGTCGATGTGCCAACCGATGTGCGCCTTGAGCGCCGGGTCTCTGAGGATGGCGGCGGGTTCGTCGCCGGACACAATGGTTATATGCGCACCCATGGCTTGACCCATGTGCGTCAGATCGAATTGTCACGCGATGGGCGCGGGATTGCAGGCGAAGACACATTGGCCACGATCACCGCCGCAGACGAGGCGCAGTTTGATCGGATGATGGATCGGTTGAAACTTCAGGGCATCCCGTTTCAGGTCCGGTTTCACCTTCATCCCGATGTGGATGCGGAACTGGATATGGGGGGCGCGGCGGTGTCGATGGCGCTCAAATCCGGCGAGGTTTGGGTGTTTCGCCACGATGGACGGGCGAAATTAAGCCTGGAACGGTCGGTTTATCTCGAAAAAACGCGATTAAAGCCGCGTGCGGCGAAACAAGTGGTTCTATCTGCGACCGCAATGGATTATGCGACGCGCGTCCGTTGGACTCTCGCGAAAGCGCAGGAAACGCCCACGACGCTCCGCGATCTTGAGATGGACGACGAGACTTTGAGTTGATCAGAGATCTGATCTGACCTGCATTCGAGCTACCTTGGGGACTGCCACATGACCGACCTTTACCCTGTGCGTCGCGCACTTCTTTCCGTTTCTGACAAAACTGGCCTTATCGAGTTGGGCCGCGCCTTGGCCGGAAAGGGTGTTGAGCTTTTGTCCACGGGCGGCTCCGCCAAAACGCTGCGCGATGCGGGTTTGGACGTGAAAGACGTCTCTGAGGTCACGGGGTTCCCGGAGATGATGGACGGCCGGGTCAAAACGCTGCACCCGAAAGTGCACGGTGGTCTTTTGGCGCTGCGCGACAATGCCGAGCATGTCAAAGCGATGGACGAGCACGGGATTGGTGGCATCGACCTTTTGGTGGTGAACCTCTACCCGTTTGAGGCCGCTTTGGCGCGCGGCGCGGACTATGACGAAATGATCGAGAACATCGACATTGGCGGGCCTGCAATGATCCGCGCCTCGGCCAAGAACCACGGGTTTGTCGCCACTGTGGTGGATGTCGAAGATTACGATGCATTGATCGCCGAACTTGAGACCAATGATGGTCAGACCACCTATGCGTTCCGTCAAAAGCTGGCGCAAATCGCCTATGCCCGCACCGGCGCCTATGACGCCGCCGTGTCCAATTGGATGGCCGATGCGATTGGCGAGACCGCGCCGCGCCGCCGAGTGGTGGCCGGTCAGATCAAACAGACCCTGCGCTATGGCGAAAACCCGCACCAATCTGCGGCGTTTTACACCGATGGCTCGGACCGTCCCGGTGTGGCGACCTTCACTCAGCATCAGGGCAAAGAATTGTCCTATAACAACATCAACGACACCGATGCGGCGTTTGAATTGGTGGCAGAATTCGACCCGGCGGAAAGCCCCGCTGTGGCGGTGATCAAACACGCCAACCCGTGCGGCGTGGCCAAGGGCGCGACACTTTTGGAAGCCTACCAAAACGCGTTCGATTGTGACCGCACTTCGGCGTTCGGTGGCATTGTCGCGCTGAACCAAGCGCTTGACGCAGAAACCGCCAAAGCCATCACTGAGATTTTCACCGAAGTGGTGATTGCCCCCGGCGCGTCCGATGAGGCGAAAGCGATTTTCGCCGCGAAAAAGAACCTGCGCCTGTTGACCACCGAAGGCCTGCCGCACGTGTTGGCCAAGCTCAACACCATCCGTCAGGTTGCGGGTGGTTACCTGTTCCAAGACAAGGATGCGGGTTTTGTCGGCATGGATGATTTGAAAGTCGTCACCGAGAAAGCGCCGACACCCGAGCAGATGAAAGATCTGTTGTTCGCGTGGAAAGTGGCGAAACACGTCAAATCCAATGCCATCGTTTACGTCAAGAACCAAGCCACCGTGGGCGTGGGTGCGGGGCAAATGTCGCGTCTCGACTCGGCCTTGATCGCGGCGAAAAAGGCTGAGCGTATGGCCGAAGCTATGGGGCTGCCACAGCCGCTGACCATTGGTTCCGCTGTGGCATCTGATGCGTTCTTCCCCTTCCCTGACGGGTTGTTGGAAGCGGCGGCCGCAGGTGCGACCTGCGTCATTCAGCCGGGTGGCTCGATGCGCGACAACGACGTGATTGATGCCGCAAACGAGGCCGGTCTTGCCATGGTCTTTACTGGCATGCGTCACTTCCGTCACTGAGGGCACAACATGCGGATCACGACTTATGCAGCGCTGATCACCTTTGTGATCGACCAGCTCAGCAAATGGGTCGTGGTCCATGCGCTCAATCTGAGATCGGTGGGGGAGATCGAGGTTTTCCCCCCCTATCTGGTGTTTCGGATGGCATGGAACCGCGGGGCGAATTTCGGGCTTTTCGCGGAACATGGCGCGCTTTTGCGCTGGGGGTGGGTGATTTTGGCTGTGGTGATTTCGGCTTGGGTCCTGAGCTGGGTCAAACGCGAAAACTTCTCCCGGCTTGGTCAAATCAGTGCCGGTCTTTTGATTGGTGGCGCGTTGGGCAATGCCTTGGACCGCATCCTTTATGGCGCTGTGGCGGATTTTCTGAACACCTCCTGCTGCGGCTTTAAAAATCCCTATGCGTTCAATGTCGCCGATATTGCCATTTTTGCGGGGGCCTTTGGTCTTATCCTTTTCACGGGCGAGCGCAAAAACCGCGCGTGACCTTGACCGCGCCTTGGTCTAAACATAGCTCTGACGCGATGGTGCGGAGGAAAGTCTTATGGTTTCAAAATCGGTTCGCACGGGCATGTGCCTCTTGGCTTTGACGGCGCTCGTGGCTTGTGGCCAGAGCCGCGAATTGACGCCGAATGCGGTCAAAATCGGACCGGATGAGTTTGGCCTCGTGCCCAATAAGCCACTTCAGCAGCCCGCAAGTTTTTCCTCTCTGCCGGTGCCAACGCCTGGAGGGACCAATCTGACGGATGCAACGCCGAAAGCCGATGCGATTTTGGCGCTTGGAGGGCGTGTGCCGCCCGCAACCGGGATTGATGGTGGCATCGTTAGCTATGCCTCGCGCTATGGGGTGGACCCTTTGATTCGCGCTGATTTGGCGAAATCGGACGCCCGCCGCAGCAAAGCCCGCTCTGGCTTGCTTGGCCTTGGTGGAAAATCCTACGAACGGGCCTATCGCGGTCTTGCTCTGGATGCTGTCGCGGAATGGGAACGCTTGCGCGCCTTGGGCATTGTGGTGCCCTCTGCGCCTCAGGACTAAACCCGCCTCCGGACTGATCAAATCCCCGTCACCTCACCTTGCCCTTCACGCAGTTTGCGCGCAACTATGGGCTTGTCGTCCGCGAATGGACCCGACAAAGAAGGTGACCGGATGAAACATGGCTTAATCGCAGCCCTGATTGCGTTTTCTACCCCCGTTTTTGCGGCCGATGTCAGCACATATACGCTCGACAATGGCATGCAGGTTGTGGTGCTCGAAGATCACCGCGCCCCTGTAGTGGCCCATACCGTGTGGTACAAAGTCGGGGCCGCCGATGAACCCATGGGCAAAAGCGGCATCGCGCATTTCCTTGAACATTTGATGTTCAAAGGCACCGATAAAATGGCCGCAGGAGAGCTTTCTGAGACCGTGACGCGAAATGGCGGTTCGGACAATGCCTTCACCTCATGGGATTATACCGCCTATTATCAACGCATTGCCGCCGATCGGCTGGGCCTGATGATGGAGATGGAAGCGGATCGGATGCGTCATCTTCAGATGACCGAAGAGGATGTTGCAACGGAACGTCAGGTGGTGTTGGAAGAGCGCAACCAGCGCACGGACAATGACCCCGGCGCTTTGTTTCGCGAACAAACCCGCGCCGCTCAATATATGAATCATCCTTATGGCGTCCCGGTGATCGGCTGGCGGCATGAGATGGAACAGCTCAACCGTGAAGACGCCTTCGCGTTCTATCACCGCTATTATGCCCCCAATAATGCGATCTTGGTTGTGGCCGGGGATGTTGACCCCGATGCGGTCTATGAACTGGCCAAAACCTATTACGGCCCGATTGCACCAACGCCAGATTTAGGCCCACGTGTGCGTCCCTCTGAGCCACCACAATTGGCCGAACGACGTTTGATCATGGCAGACGCGCGCGTGGCGCAGCCCTCGGTGGCGCGGACCTATCTTGCCCCGGAACGCAATCCCGGTGATCAGAAAAAAGCCGCCGCTCTCAGCATTCTGGCCGAGCTTTTGGGGGGCAATTCAACGACTTCTTTTCTGGCCCGCACGCTCACGTTTGAAAATCCAAAGGCGATCTATGCTGGCGCTTATTATGATGGGTCTTCCATTGACGAGGGCACCTTTAGTCTGGTGATGGTGCCAAAGCCGGGGGTCTCTCTGCAAGAGGGCGAAGATGCGCTGGATGCCGCTCTTGCCAAATTTATGGCCGACGGGATTGATCTGGACGAATTGGCACGGCTCAAAACCCAACTGCGCGCCGGGCGTATTTATGCCGAAGACAACATCGAAGGGCTCGCGCGCCAATACGGCGAAGAACTGGCGGTTGGTCTGTCGATTGAGGACATTGAGGCCTGGCCTGATACTCTTCAGGCGGTGACGCCCAAGGATGTGATGGCTGCCGCCGCAGAGGTGTTTGACCGCCGTCATGCGGTGACGGGCTGGCTTATGCCAGAGCAACAACCCAAGACACAACAAGGGGCAGACGGATGAAACGTTTCGCAGTCGCGCTGATGGCGCTGGTTTGGTTCGCATTCCCCGTGCAAGCCGCCGTTGAGATCCAAGACATCACTACGCCGGGCGGGATCAAAGCATGGTTGGTCGAGGAACATTCGATCCCCTTCACCGCCCTTGAAATCAGCTTTCGCGGCGGCACAGTGTTGGATCGTCCCGGCAAGCGCGGTGAGGTCAATTTGATGATGGCGACCTTGGAAGAGGGCGCAGGCGATATGGACGCGCAGGGCTTTGCCAAAGCCCGCGATGCCTTGGCCGCAAGTTTTGATTTCGGTGCCTATAAGGATTCGGTCACCATTTCCGCTCGGTTTTTGACGGAGAACCGGGATGAAGCGATGCAGCTTTTGCGTCAGGCCCTGATGGAGCCACGCTTTGACCAAGATGCGGTGGATCGGGTGCGCGGGCAGGTGATGTCGATCTTGCGCAATGCTGAAACCGATCCCGGCGACATTGCCTCTAAGGCGTTCAATACGATGGCCTTTGGCGATCATCCTTACGGCAGCGACGATAATGGCACATTTGATAGCGTCGCTGGCCTGACCCGAGATGATATGTTTGCCGCCAAGTCCCGTGTGATGACCCGCGATCGGATTTATGTTGGCGCGGTGGGGGATATTTCGGCTCAGGAGCTGTCCACACTTTTGGATGATCTGCTTGGCGATCTTCCCGCAACTGGGCCAGAGGTGCCGAACCGGGTCGATCCTGCTCTGGCCGGTGGCGTCACGGTTGTGCCGTTTGAAACACCGCAATCCGTTGTGATCTTTGGCCAAAAGGGCATTCGGCGCGATGATCCCGATTTCATCCCGGCCTATATCGCCAATGAAATCCTGGGCGGTGGCGCTGATTCTCGCTTGATGCGTGAGGTGCGTGAAAAGCGCGGGCTGACATACGGAATCGGGGCTTATCTTGTCGCTTTTGACCATTCAGAGCTGATCATGGGACAGTTTTCATCCGGCAATGGCTCGGTGTCCGAGGCTGTGGATGTGGTCAAACAGGAATGGGCCAAAATCGCCGCTGATGGCATCACCGAGGAAGAGCTTGATATGGCTAAAACCTATCTGACCGGCGCCTATGCGTTGCGGTTTGATGGCAACGGGCCGATCGCGCGCATTCTTGTGGGTATGCAAATGGATGGGCTCTCTACGGATTATATCGCCACGCGCAATGACTTGGTGACTGCTGTCACTTTGGAGGACATAAACCGGGTGATCAAACGGATTTATGATCCTCAGACGCTGACATTTGTCGTCGTCGGTCAGCCTGATGGACTTCAAACCAACTGAGTTGGCGGGTGAAAAGCCACGTCGAAATGTCGTGGTCGAATCGGAGAAGATTATGCTACCTCTAGTGGCATGAATTTACCTCACCGCAACATAAGCCAAGATGAGCCGCGATCCCAATCGCGTCCTGTGATCCGTCAACTGGATGAGGGCGCGATCAACCGCATCGCGGCGGGGGAGGTGGTCGAACGGCCTGCCTCTGCCGTCAAAGAACTGGTGGAAAACGCCATTGATGCGGGTGCGCGCCGGGTTGAGATCGACTATGCCGATGGCGGCAAAACCCTTATTCGGGTGAGTGATGACGGCTGTGGCATGACCGGCGATGACCTGCCCTTGGCGCTGTCACGTCATGCCACGTCAAAAATCGACGGTTCCGATCTTTTGGACATCCACACCTTTGGCTTTCGCGGTGAGGCTTTGCCTTCTCTGGGCGCTGTTGGGCGGCTCAAAATCACCTCTCGTGTCGAGGGCGGCGAGGGTGTCACCCTGTCGGTCTCTGGCGGCTATATGGACCCGGTGAAACCCGCCGCTTTGACGCGTGGCACCGTGGTTGAATTGAGTGATTTGTTTTACGCCACGCCCGCGCGGTTGAAATTCCTGCGCACCGATCGGGCCGAGGCACAGGCGATTTCGGACGTGATCAAACGTCTGGCGATGGCTGAACCCTATGTCGGCTTTACGCTACGCGATGTGTCGGGCGGCGGCGAAGGCCGGGTGGTGTTCCGGGTCGATCCCGAAAATGGCGATATGTTTGATGCGCTGCACGGACGTCTGGCCAAGGTTTTGGGCAAAGAGTTTGCCGAAAATGCTTTGGCGATTGATGCCGAGCGCGAAGGCTTGACGCTGACCGGCTATGCCGCGTTGCCGACCTATTCGCGCGGCTCTGCGGTGTCCCAGTTCCTGTTTGTGAATGGCCGGCCGGTGCGCGACAAACTTTTGGTCGGAGCACTGCGCGGCGCCTATTTTGATTTTCTCTCGCGCGACCGCCATCCGGCGGCCTGTTTGTTCCTCGAATGTGATCCGCATTTGGTCGATGTGAACGTGCATCCGGCGAAATCCGAAGTGCGGTTTCGCGATCCTGGCATTGCGCGTGGTCTGATCGTTTCGGCGCTGCGTCATGCTTTGGCGGGGGCGGGGCATCGGGCGTCGACCACGGTGGCCAATGCAACCTTGGGCGCAATGCGCCCGGAGGTGACGGAACCGCGGGTCTATCAAATGGATCGGCCTTCGATGGCCGGGTACGCCGCGCCCTATCGCCCCTCAACCGAGGGGGCGGCGCAAAGCTATGCGTGGCAAGCGCCCGAACACCCCGTGCGCAATACGACGCCGGGATTTGCCGAAATGTCTGCGCCCTCTGCACGGATGGAACAGGTCGCGCAACAGCCCGAAACCGAGGCCCTGCCTTTGGGGGCGGCGCGCGCGCAGGTGCATGAAAATTACATCATTGCTCAGACGGAACGTGGCATTGTGATCGTCGATCAACATGCCGCACATGAGCGGCTGGTCTATGAAAAACTAAAACATCAGATGGCGGAACATGGCGTCAGATCACAGGCGCTTTTGATCCCCGAAGTGGTGGATCTCTCCGCCAATGACGCGCAGATGCTTTTGGATCTGGCCGAGGATCTGGCCCGGCTCGGCTTGGTGATTGAACCCTTTGGCGGTGGTGCAATTGCGGTGCGTGAAACGCCTGCGGTGCTGGGCCGCGTCGATGCCAAGGCGATGATCAACGACATTTTGGACGAGCTGGCCGATTTGGGCGACAGTCACACTGTCCAGGCTCGGATCGAGGCGGTGTTGTCGCGTGTGGCGTGCCATGGCTCGATCCGCTCAGGTCGCCGGATGCATGCCGAGGAAATGAACGCCTTGCTGCGCGAAATGGAGGCCACGCCCCATTCGGGTCAGTGTAACCATGGCCGTCCGACCTATGTCGAGTTGAAGCTTTCTGACATTGAACGCCTGTTTGGACGGACCTGATGGATAAGATAACGGAGGCCGGATTGGCGTTGGATCAGATGATGATCTTGATCTTTGGCGGCATCGCGGCGCTGGTTTTGATCATGGTGATTTTGCTGTTTGTGTCGGTGCGCCGCTCTGGTGCTGCGATGCGGATGAGCGGACCGATGATGCAGCAAATGGGGCGCTTGGGTCAGACGGTTCAACATCTCTCAGATGGGCAACATCAACTCGCGGGCGGGCTTCAACACGTCTCCGAGGCCCAGGCCGCCGCACAAAGCCACATGATCCAGATGATGGAGAAACGGCTGTCCGATGTGTCTTTGGCGATGTCCGAGAACCTTCAGGGGTCGGCGCGGCGCACGGCGCACTCATTAGGCGAGCTTCAGCAACGGCTGGAGACGATTGATAAGGCGCAGGCGAATATCGAAAAGCTGTCGGGCAATGTGTTGTCGCTGCAGGACATACTGTCGAACAAACAAACCCGTGGTGCCTTTGGCGAAATTCAGCTCAATGACATCGTCAGCAAGGCGTTGCCGAAAGACAGCTATACGTTGCAGGCGACGCTCTCAAACGGACGGCGCGCCGATTGTTTGATCCACCTGCCAAACCCGCCGGGCCCGATTGTGGTCGATAGCAAATTCCCACTTGAGGCTTATGAGGCGCTGCGGCGTGCGGACACGCAATGGGAGCTGAACGAGGCCGCGAAAATGATGCGGACTTCGGTGAAAAAGCATATCTCTGACATTTCCGAAAAATACATCCTTGAAGGCGAAACCGCCGATGGTGCGTTGATGTTTTTGCCCTCAGAGGCGGTCTATGCCGAGCTTCACGCCAATTTCCCGGAGCTGGTGCGCGAGGGGTTTGATAAAAAGGTCTGGATCGTGTCGCCCACCACCTGCATGGCGACGTTGCACACGATGCGGGCGATTCTCAAAGACGCCCGGATGCGCGAACAGGCGGGGGCCATTCGCAAGGAATTGTCGCTTTTGTCCGGGGATGTGGAACGGTTGGGGCAGCGCGTCGGCAATTTGGACCGGCATTTTGGCCAAGCCTCGAAAGACCTCGAAGAGATCAAAATCTCGGCGGAAAAGGCCGGAAAACGTGCCAATCGGCTTGATAATTTCGACTTTGAAGAGCTCGCGCCTGATGCCGACGTCGTGAGTGTTTCAAACGTCGGAGCGATTGCGCCAAAGCTCTGAGCAGAGTAGGCTTTTGTGCGTGTTGACCTGTGTCATTTTCGCTTAATATCGGACGTTGCACAGTGGTTTACCACAGACGAACCAAACATTTACGCACAGTTGGAGGACGCGAAAGATGGATATCAGCCCAAACAAAGTTGCCTTTGTGATTGTCCGCGCCCGCGAGCTTGGCGCGAAGGTGGGGCGTTGGGATACGCCATCTGATGAGGCCGATGCGGATACGATCCTTGAATCCCGGTCCTCTGACGGCACCGAACGAGAATTGGCCAGCTTTATCCGTGGCCTCAATGATGACGAAAAAGCCGCATTGGTGGCGATCATGTGGGTCGGACGCGAGACCTTTGATGAGTATGACGAGGCGTTTGAAACCGCCAAGACGGAGGCCTCAGCCCCGACGGAACGCTACCTTTTGGGCATTCCGCTTTTGTCGGATTACCTTGAAAGCGGGCTTGAAACGTTGGGTGTGGACACATCTGAACTTGAGGATGAGATTTACCGCAAAGTTTAAAGGACATGCCGTCCCGGTCGATGTCGGGGCGGCGCGCCCTGTTTGATCTGTAGGCATAAAAAAACCGCCCGTGAAACACGAGCGGCTTTTTTGATCGCTGCTGATCTCAGCCCTGACGGGCTTTGAAACGGCGCTGCGTCTTGTTGATCACGTACACGCGGCCTTTACGGCGCACGACGCGGCAGTCGCGGTGCCGGTTTTTCAGCGAGCGGAGCGAGTTACGAACTTTCATAGTCTTTCTCCTTTTCGCGGCGCCTGCGTGCGCCTGTTAAAACCAATCTAACGGTGGAGAATGGTGGGCGTAACAAGGTTCGAACTTGTGACCCCTTCGATGTCAACGAAGTGCTCTACCACTGAGCTATACACCCATTCCTCCTTGGGAAACTCGCGCCTTGTTCTCGTTTCGCCTCGCAGCGCAAAGAACAAGACGCGGGGCATTCCCGCGTCAGTGGAGGTGCGTATAAGAGGAGTCGAATGATTGTTCAAGGACTTTTGACATTGAATTTCAGCGTCTAAAGCGTTTTGCAATTTATCGGTGTTACGGATTGGATGCAAAACGCCCACAGGAGTGACCCGGAGGGGGCCTTTTCCGCTTTTCGTGATTCAGAAAAAGCACAAAAGGCTTTATAGTTCGTGGTGAAAGGGAGTGCCCATGAGCAAAGTGCCGTATCTGTTGCAAAGACCAGAGAGGAGAACCTCTTGTGTGGTCTTTGCGTCGCCTCACAGTGGGCGCGATTATCCCACCGAGATGGTACAACAGTCGATTCTAAGCCCGCTTCAGCTCCGATCTTCTGAGGATGCGCATGTGGATCGGCTCTATGCCGATGTCCCACGATTCGGTGCGGTGATGGTGTCGGCCACCTATCCAAGGGCTTGGGTTGATCTCAATCGGCGCGTCGATGAAATGGACCCGGCTTTGGTGGCGGGCGTCACCCGCGTCGGATTAAACCCGCGCATTGCCTCGGGGCTTGGGGTGATTCCGCGTGTGGTCGCGGGGGGGCGGTCGATCTATCGTGGGAAAATCAGCCGGGAAGAGGCCGAACAACGGATCAGGACCGTGTGGAAGCCCTATCACCGGTTGCTTCAGGCGGTGATCGACGAATCGCTGGCCTTGTTTGGCCAATCCATTTTGATTGATTGTCATTCGATGCCGCGTGAGGCTTTGTCTGTGGTGCGCAGTGGCAAAGGACGGCGGCCCGAAGTGGTGATTGGTGATCGCTACGGCGCATCGGCCAATCCGGGTGTCGTAAGCGAAGTGGAGCGCGCGTTTCGGCAACAAGGCTTTGAAGTGTCGCGCAATGTGCCCTTTGCAGGTGCATTTGTGACCCAGCATTACGGCCATCCGGCGCGGCGGTGTCACGCGGTTCAGGTCGAAATTGATCGCTCGCTTTATATGGATGAGTGCACACTTGAGCCGCGCCCCGATTTTAGTGATATTCGGGCGCGAGTCAGTGCGGCGGCGGAAGTGATTGCTGACATCGGGGTCGAACGGCTGCCTTTGGCGGCGGAATAAGCCGCATCTACCGAAGCGCGCGGCCTTTGCGAATCGCGTCTTTGCCAAATTTGCGACGAATCTCATCGCTGGCGCGTTCGGCGCGGGCGCGTTTGATCGCATCCGGGTCGAGTAAATCCGCCGAGACATCCGCCTGATCGGCGGGCACCAAATCCGAGAGACCGACACCGATCAATCGAAACGGTCCTTTGTCGATCGCCCCATCCAAAAGTCCGCGTGCAGTGCGATACATCTTGTCGGCCATATTGCTGGGTTCATGCAGCGTCACACGTCGCGTCAGCGTGCTGTGATTGCTGCATTTGAGTTTGAGCGTGACCACCCGTCCCGCAGTCTCTTTGGCTTTGGCGCGGTCGGAGACCTGTTCAGCCAGCCGCCAGATATGCCCGTCCAAAATGTCGAGCGAAGCGGTGTCTTCCGAGAAGGTGGTCTCTTTGGAGATGGATTTGACCGGGCGTTTGGCGGAAATGTTACGGCTGTCTTGGCCGCGTGCCAGGTGCCAAAGCCGATCCCCCATTGAGCCGAACCGCTGGTGCAAATCGTCTTTCTCCCAACGCCTCAAATCGGAAAAGGTCCGTATCCCGGCCTTTTCCAAAGAGGTGCGGGTGGCTTGGCCAACGCCCCAGATCAGGCTCACGGGTTTTGGAGCCAGAAACGCCAGAGTTTCCGCGGCACCGATGACGGAAAACCCACGCGGCTTGTCCAAATCAGACGCGACTTTGGCGAGGAATTTGTTGTGGCTCAGCCCGATAGATCCGGTCAGCCCCAACTCCGTATGCATCCGTTTGACCAGCCGGGCCAACATCACCGCTGGCGGGCGACCATGGAGCCGCGCCGTGCCGCGCAGGTCCATAAATGCCTCATCCAGCGAAAGCGGTTCCACATCCGGGGTGAGTTCGTTCATCATGTCGCGGATGGCGCGCGAAGCCTCGGCATAGGCTGCCATGCGGGGGGGAACCACCACCGCTTCGGGACAAAGAGCGAGGGCTTTGAACATGGGCATGGCTGAGCGAACCCCTTTGATCCGCGCGATGTAACAGGCGGTCGAAACCACCCCCCGTGTGCCGCCGCCGATGATCACCGGCTTGTCGCGCAATTCAGGATTGTCGCGTTTCTCCACGGAGGCATAGAACGCGTCGCAATCCATATGCGCGATGGCCAGATCGTACAGTTCGGGATGCGCAATCACCCTCGGCCGCCCACAGGCGGGGCAGCGAGCACCAGTTTCAAACATCGTAAGGCAATCACGGCAAAGCGCGGGCATATGGGTGTTCCTTGACCTCCTGTCAGTCTATACCCACCTAAAGAGAAGGGCTATCCTCAGCCCCATTATTCCATGTCATCGGGAAAGTTTTCATGAACCAGTTCGATCCTTACCAGTTTCTCACCGGCGGCAATATTGTCACCTTGGCCTTGGCGTTTTTCATTGTTTTGCTTGTTCTCAAAGGCGTGCGGATTGTCCCGCAGTCTGAGAAATTTGTCGTTGAACGGTTCGGTCGTCTGCGCACCGTGCTTGGCCCGGGGATCAACTTTGTCATCCCCTTGATCGACATTGTGGCCCATAAAATTTCCATTCTTGAACGCCAGCTTCCCAATGCGATGCAGGACGCGATCACCTCGGACAACGTGTTGGTCAAAGTCGAAACCTCCGTGTTTTACCGCATCACCGAACCCGAGCGGACCGTGTACCGGATTCGTGATGTGGATGCCGCTATTGCGACGACCGTGGCCGGGATTGTGCGTTCTGAAATTGGGAAAATGGAATTGGATGAGGTGCAATCCAACCGATCCTCATTGATCACGACGATCAAAGCATCGGTGGAAGAGGCGGTGAATGACTGGGGCATCGAGGTGACGCGGGCTGAAATCCTTGACGTGAACCTTGATGAGGCCACCCGCGCCGCGATGATGCAACAGCTCAACGCCGAACGCGCCCGCCGTGCGACGGTGATGGAAGCGGAAGGTCAAAAGCGCTCTGTCGAACTGGCCGCCGATGCGGCACTCTACTCCGCCGAGCAAACCGCCAAAGCCCGCCGGGTGCAGGCCGATGCCGAAGCCTACGCCACGGGTGTTGTTGCCGAAGCGATTGCCAAAAACGGTCTGGAGGCCGCGCAATACCAAGTGGCTTTGAAGCAGGTTGAGGCGCTGGTTTCCTTGGGCGAAGGCTCGGGCAAACAAACCATCGTGGTTCCTGCGGCGGCTTTGGAGGCCTTTGGCGACGCGTTCAAACTGTTCAAAGGCAAAGCGTGATGGAGCAAGTCATTCTGTTTTTGGAATGGTGGGTCTGGGGCTTGGCTGCGATCATCTTGTTCGCGCTTGAGGTCATGGTCGCGGGCTTTGTGTTTTTAGGCTTTGCTGTGGGCGCGGCAATTGTGGCGCTGTTGCTGTTTTTGGGCTGGTTCGGATCGAACCTAGCGGTTTTGGTGCTGATTTTTGCGGTGATTTCACTTTTGGCATGGTTTGCGATGCGTCAAGTGTTTGGCATTCGCAAAGGTCAGGTCAAAGTCTGGGACAAAGACATCAATGACGACGTTTGACGTCGTGCGGCCCTTTGATGGGGCGAAGATCGCGATTCTGCGTGGGGATGATGTCCTGACGCTGTTGCGCGATGATTGCCCCGACATTCCCTATCCCAATCAATGGGACCTTCCGGGCGGCGGACGCGAAGGGGTGGAGACGCCGTTTGCGACAGCCGCCCGCGAGTTGTTTGAGGAACTTTCGATCAAAATCGAGCTGTCTCGCGTGATCTATCATGTCGAAGAGAACGGTCACTCCAACCCGAAGACAAAGGTGCATTTCTTTGTCGCCCGGTGGGAGGAGCTCGCGGATCAGGATGTGCGTTTGGGCGATGAAGGACAGTGTTGGGCGTGGATGCCTGCGCGCGGTTTCACCATCCGACCTGACGCTGTGATCTCTTTGCGTCAAAGATTGACCCGGGCGCTTGATGCGCTCGGGCTGTGATTTAGGAAAACGTCACTGGTTCCATGTGCGGGCGTTGGCAATCTCGTGCTGAATACGCAGCGCCGCTTCACGCGGGTTCGCATCTTGCCAAACCGGACGCCCGACCACGATATGATCGACGCCATCGCGAATGGCCTGCGCTGGGGTTGCCACACGTTTTTGATCGCCAAGCGCGGCCCCCATCGGTCGTACGCCGGGGGTGACGATCAGTTTGCCACGGGCTTCGGGCAGGGCGCGGATCAGAGCGGCCTCCTGCGGTGAGGCAATCACGCCATCGGCCCCCGCTAGAAAAGCGTTGCCCGCGCGTTCTTGCACCAGATCGCGGATCTCGCCGGATTTGATCAGCGCACCGTCCAGATCGGCCCGATCCAAAGAGGTCAGCACCGTGACCGCAAGGATTTTCATGTCAGACCCGGACGCGCCCTCTTTCGCGGCTTTGACCACATAAGGATCGCCGTGGACGGTGAGAAAATCCATGTCATGCTGGGCCACGCCGCGCACGGCGTTTTCAACGGTGGCCCCGATGTCAAAGAATTTCATGTCCAAAAAAATGCGTTTGCCGCGCTCTTGTTTAAGCTCATTGGCCAAGGCAAAGCCGCCACTCGTCAACATGCCAAGCCCGATTTTGTAAAACGATACGGCATCGCCGATTTTGTCGGCCAAGGCGAGGCCTTGCACGACATTTGGGACATCAAGGGCAACGATCAGGCGGTCATCAGCGGTCATGGGAGCATCCTCTTTCACAGGTTTCCCCTTCCTGCGCAGAACGCCCGCGTGGGTCAAGAGCCGGATGTGCCCAATGCGGTTTAGGGGCGGTGAGGTCGGCTGTGAAAATGTTTCAATTTGGCAACAGTCCCTCTTGCGGAGCCTGCGATCTGACCCCATCTAAAGATCAAGGTCCCACCCCAAGATGTGCCGTATTCGGGCATCGCGATTGCGGGACGCTTACTGAAGGAGAGACAGTATGAATATGGAGAAATTCACCGAACGTGCCCGCGGGTTTATCCAAGCGGCACAGACCATTGCGATGCGCGAAAACCACCAACGTCTGGTGCCGGAGCATCTTTTGAAAGCCCTCATGGACGACGAAGAGGGCTTTGCAACCAATCTGATTTCAAATGCCGGCGGTGACCCGAAACTGGTCCTGTCTGCTGTCGAGGCTGCCGTGGGTAAAATCGCCAAGGTCACCGGCGACGCGGGTCAGATTTATTTGGATCGGAGCATTGCCGAAGTCCTTGATGAGGCCGAGAAGCTTGCCAAAAAGGCAGGCGATAGTTTTGTGCCCGTCGAACGGCTTTTGACCGCGCTTGCGATTGTAAAATCCAAGGCCAAGGATGCGTTGGAAGCAGGTGGCATTGACGCCAAGAAACTGAACGCGGCAATCAATGACATCCGCAAAGGCCGCACGGCCGACAGTGCCTCGGCCGAAGATGGCTATGATGCCCTGAACAAATATGCGCGCGATCTGACCGAAGCGGCGCGTGAGGGTAAGATTGACCCGATCATTGGCCGTGACGAAGAAATTCGTCGCTCCATGCAGGTGTTGTCACGCCGCACCAAAAACAACCCGGTTTTGATCGGGGAGCCGGGCGTGGGTAAAACCGCGATTGCCGAAGGGCTTGCGCTGCGGATCGTCAACGGCGACGTGCCGGAGAGCCTGAAAAACAAACGCCTCTTGGCGCTTGATATGGGCTCGCTTATTGCCGGTGCGAAATATCGCGGTGAATTTGAGGAACGGTTGAAATCCATTCTCAAAGAGATTGAAGCCGCGAGTGGCGAAGTCATCCTCTTTATTGATGAGATGCACACGCTTGTGGGTGCGGGCAAAACAGACGGGGCGATGGATGCCGCGAACCTGATCAAACCGGCGCTGGCGCGGGGGGAATTGCATTGTATCGGTGCGACGACCTTGGACGAGTACCGCAAATATGTGGAAAAAGACGCGGCTTTGGCGCGGCGGTTCCAACCCGTTGTGGTTGAAGAACCGACAGTCGAGGACACGATCTCCATCCTGCGCGGCATCAAAGAGAAATACGAACTCCACCACGGGGTGCGGATTTCAGATTCCGCGTTGGTGGCGGCGGCGACGCTTAGCCACCGATATATTACGGATCGGTTCTTGCCGGACAAAGCCATCGACCTGGTCGATGAGGCCGCGTCGCGTCTGCGGATGGAAGTGGACAGCAAGCCCGAAGAATTGGATGCGCTCGATCGCTCTATCCTTCAGCTTCAGATCGAAGCTGAGGCTTTGAAAAAAGAAGAGGATGCGGCCTCCAAACGGCGGCTTGAGAAACTCGAAGAAGAGTTGTCAGATCTGTTGGAGAAATCCGACTCGATGACGGCGAAATGGGAAGCCGAGCGGCAAAAACTCGAGGGCGCGCGCGACCTGAAAGAGAAACTCGACCGGGCGCGCGCCGATTTGGAAATCGCCAAACGCGAGGGCAATCTGGCCAAGGCGGGTGAGCTGTCCTACGGCGTGATCCCGCAGCTTGAGAAAAAGCTGGTGGAGGCCGAAGCGGCAGAAGATCAGGATCTCATGGTCGAAGAGGCCGTGGGGCCAGAACAGATCGCCGGTGTGGTCGAACGTTGGACCGGGATTCCGACATCTAAGATGTTGGAAGGCGAGCGTGACAAGCTGTTGCGGATGGAAGATGGCCTGCACAAACGGGTCATTGGTCAGGAGACCGCCGTTCATGCCGTTGCCAATGCGGTGCGGCGCGCGCGGGCGGGTCTCAATGACGAAAACCGTCCGTTGGGATCGTTCCTCTTCCTTGGGCCAACGGGCGTCGGGAAAACCGAACTGACCAAAGCGGTGGCTGAGTTCCTGTTTGACGATGACAATGCGATGGTGCGCATCGACATGTCTGAGTTCATGGAGAAACACAGCGTGTCTCGCCTGATCGGCGCGCCTCCGGGCTATGTCGGTTATGACGAGGGTGGTGTTTTGACCGAGGCCGTGCGGCGCAGACCCTATCAGGTCGTGTTGTTCGATGAGGTCGAAAAGGCCCACCCGGATGTGTTCAACGTGCTGTTGCAGGTCTTGGATGATGGCATTCTGACCGATGGTCAGGGCCGGACCGTGGACTTTAAACAGACGCTGATCATCCTGACGTCGAACCTTGGGGCGCAGGCGCTGAGCCAATTGCCGGATGGGGCTGACAATGCGCAAGCCAAGCGCGATGTGATGGACGCGGTGCGGGCGCATTTCCGGCCAGAGTTCCTCAACCGTCTGGATGAGACGATCATCTTTGATCGGCTTGGGCGCGAGGACATGGGTGGGATCGTTGAGATCCAGCTTGCGTTGCTCGAAAAGCGTCTGGCGAAACGCAACATTGGTTTGGCGGTGGATTCCGGTGCCAAAGCATGGCTGGCCAACGAAGGCTATGACCCGGTGTTTGGCGCGCGGCCTTTGAAACGGGTGATTCAACGCGCGTTGCAGGACCCGCTGGCGGAACTGTTGCTGTCGGGCGATGTCGTGGATGGGGATACGCTCCCGGTCTCTGCTGGCTCTGGCGGGCTTTTGATCGGGGAAAAAACCGGGGCGACCCATCAGTCCAAACCGGATGATGCCGTGGTTCACTGACCCAGCGCATCTAGAAGCTCGGAAAAGGCGGCCTGTGCGGGCCGCCTTTTTCTGTCGTCTCTTACGGCTTGATGTAGCTGTAGCCCGCTTCTTGCAATTCCACCAACCGCGCGACACCGGAGGGCACGACAATCACCTCGTCGAGCACCTCAAGCGGCTTGTCCATTTTCTTGCTCATCGCGCGCAGAGTGTTTTCACAGGCCGAAAACTGTACGTCGTGAAACTCAAGCGCCATGATTTCGATCCGGTCCGCCACCGGGCTTTGGTCTTTGAGAAACATTTGCAACCCCGGACCATAGGCGACGATTTCAAGAATGACAGTGTCGCCGATGGAGTTGAAATAGGCGCGCGCGTTGCTGGCGTTGTTGAGCGCCATGTTCATCACCCGCATGTCACTGTCGTCGACATGGATGGCGATTTTATGGGTGATCCCTTCGGCCATGGCGCTCCCTGCGCTCAACGTGATGGCCAGACAGATGGTGAGTGCTTTCCACATATAGGCTTCCCTTTTATCTGCCGATCCTAGTCATATCTGATGTCGCCTGTCACGCTGCACTGCAGGATGTTTGCTCTGCACGCTGACGCGGGAACGTTTACGCTAACATGCACGGAAAGGCGGTTGCGTTTCCGTGTCACTGTGGCAGGGTCCGGCAACGCACAGCATCAGCTCACGAGGTTTTCTATGACGGTTTGGCATTGGACGATGGGGGCCCTTCAGGTGCTCGCGCTTATCTTTGTTCTGGCAATTGGGTTCATTGCGCTGGCGGCGCTGGCCCTTTATGTCCTAGACAAACGCCAGACACGGGACGCGATCCTGCGCAACTATCCCGTTATCGGCCACTTCCGGCATTTGTTTTCCTCTTTGGGCGAATTCTTTCGGCAATATTTCTTTGCCATGGACCGCGAAGAAATGCCGTTTAACCGCGCCCAGCGGGATTGGATTTATCGCGCCTCGGATGGCAAGGGCAACACTGTGGCCTTTGGTTCAACCCGTAGCCTGTCGATCCCGGGCACGCCGATCTTCATGAACGCGCCATTTCCGCCGCTCGATGATCAATTCACCTCCACGGACCCGATGGTGATCGGTCCGCATTGCCGGGTGCCTTACACCGCCAAATCCATCTTTAACATTTCCGGCATGTCCTATGGCGCGATTTCCAAACCGGCTGTTTTGGCGCTTTCAAAGGGCGCGAAGGAAGCGGGCATTTGGTTGAACACCGGCGAGGGCGGTTTGTCACCGTTCCACTTGGAAGGTGGGGCGGATCTTGTCTATCAAATCGGTACAGCGAAATACGGCATTCGCGATGACGCGGGCAATCTGGATGATGACAAGTTGCGCGCGATGGCGGCGCATGAAACCGTGCGGATGTTTGAAATCAAACTGTCGCAGGGGGCAAAACCTGGCAAAGGGGGCATTCTTCCCGCCGCCAAGATCACGCCAGAGATTGCGCAAATCCGTGGGTTGAAACCGGGCGAAGACGGCATTTCCCCGAACCGCCACCGCGAAGTGGATGATTTCAGCGATCTTTTGGATTTCATCGGCCACATCCGCGAAGTCACCGGCAAACCCGTTGGGTTCAAATTCGTCGTCGGCTCATCGCGGCCTTGGGCGGAGTTCTTTGAGATGATCGCCGAGCGCGGGCCGGAGTGCGCGCCGGATTTCATCACCATTGATGGTGGCGAAGGCGGCACAGGCGCGGCCCCGATGCCGCTGATTGACCTTGTGGGGATGCCAATCAAAGAAGCGCTGATCCGCATTGTCGATTTGCGCGACAAATACGGTCTGCATGATCGCATTCGGATTGTGGCGGCAGGCAAGCTTGTGAATCCGGCGGATATTGCTTGGGCGATTTGCGCTGGCGCGGATTTTGTCGCCTCGGCGCGCGGCTTTATGTTCTCTCTGGGCTGTATTCAGGCACTCAAATGCAACAAGAACACCTGTCCCACCGGCATCACCACCCATGATCCGCATCTTCAGGGCGGGCTTGTGGTCAATGACAAGTATAAAAAGGTTGCAGCCTACGCCAAGGCCTCGACCTATGAGCTTGAAATGATCGCGCATTCGGTTGGTGTGTTGGAGCCTCGGCAAATGCGGCGACGTCATGTGCGGATCGTTCAGGCCGATGGGACGTCGATCCCGCTGGACCGTATTGTGCCAAGTTTTGATGCGGAAAGTTACAAAACCCCAACGCAGATGTGACATGAGTTTGTTTGGCGGTTGATGCGGGCCGGGCTACTCTCCTCTAAAGCCAAGAGGAGCGACCCATGTCCAAGACGCACAGCCTGCCTTACTCGACTGTTACGCCGGAACAGACCTACCTTAATCGTCGTGCCCTTTTGGGCGGGATCACCGGGGCGGGTCTGTTGGCCGCCACGGGCGCGCGTGCGCAGGAGGTGCCGGAGTTTCAGATCAAAGGCTTCGACACCACTGAGACGCCGAACAGCTTTAAAGAGATCACCACCTATAACAATTTCTATGAGTTTGGCACCGGCAAGGAAGACCCTGCGCGTTATGCCGGATCGCTGACCACTGATCCATGGTCTGTCGAGATCGACGGGCTGGTGTCGCGTCCGGGCTCTTATGGTCTTGGGGATATCCTCGCTAAGATGGATATCGACGAGCGCATATATCGGTTCCGCTGTGTCGAAGCCTGGTCGATGGTGATCCCATGGAACGGGTTTGAACTGCGCCAGCTTCTCGAACTTGCGGGTGTCGAACCCTCTGCCAAATATGTCCGCTTTGAAACGCTCTATCGCCCGGAAGAAATGCCGGGGCAAAAGCGCGCCATTTTGGATTGGCCCTATGTCGAGGGCCTGCGTTTGGACGAGGCGATGCATCCCCTGACCATTATGGCGACCGGGCTTTATGGCAAAGAGCTGCCCAATCAAAACGGCGCACCGCTGCGTTTGGTGGTGCCATGGAAATACGGGTTCAAGTCGATCAAGTCGGTGGTGAAGATCACTTTGATGGAGACCCAGCCGGTGAACACGTGGAAGGCGATCAATCATCGCGAGTACGGGTTCTATTCCAACGTCAACCCAGAGGTGGATCACCCGCGTTGGACCCAAGCCAGCGAGCGACGCATTGGTGGCGGTGTGTTTGCCCCCAGGATCGCGACAATCAAATTCAACGGTTACGAAGACCAGGTTGCCAGCCTGTATAAAGGCATGAACCTGAGCAAAGAGTATTAAGCGTGAGAGACCAGATCAATCGCCTTGCCCGCAAGATCCCGACCTGGCCTCTTTATATAGGCTCGCTGATCCCGCCTGCGTGGTATTTCTATGCCGGGGTCACTGGGCGCATGGGCGTTGAGCCGATCAAAGCGATGGAACATGCGATTGGCATTTTGGGCCTTCAGGTTCTGATTGCCTCTCTTTGCGTGACGCCACTGCGCACTTACGCGCGCATCAACCTGTTTAAATTCCGCCGTGCGCTCGGTCTGATCGCCTTCTTCTATATTGTGCTGCATCTTTTGGTCTGGCTGCTTTTGGATGTCCGCATTCCGAGTCAGATCATCGCTGACCTCTATAAGCGCCCCTATATTACCATCGGCATGGCCGGTTTGCTGCTGCTGATCCCGCTGGCGATCACGTCCAACCGCTATTCCATCCGTAAGCTTGGTGCGAACTGGCGCCGACTGCATTGGTTGGTCTATCCGGCAGTGGCTTTGGGGGGCATCCACTTTGTCATCCTGCGCAAAGGGTGGCAGCTTGAGCCGTTGCTGTATCTGACTGGTATCGGAGTTTTGCTTTTGATCCGGGTTCCGATTGCGCGATTGATCCCCAGGCGTGTGTGAGGCTGTTGATGTTGGGGCGAGTCGTGTGGGTTTGCGTTTTGGAGAGATTCATCTGTGATTCCTGATGTGATTTGTGGTGATTTGG
>TARA_R110001583_G_scaffold57677_2_pt1 | contig 117268 bp, 96 predicted proteins | sample TARA_R110001583 | Tara Oceans TARA_R110001583 (sample SAMEA4398432) | marine metagenome | biome: Polar Biome; feature: [MES] marine water layer (ENVO:01000295) within the mesopelagic zone...; material: water (ENVO:00002006), including particulate matter (ENVO:01000060) such...
TTTCCTCCTAAACCTAAAATATAGGTGATTGGTTCATACAGGTTTCTCGGTTCTTTGGTAAGCTTTTTAGAGTTTAAATAATTGATAAACTCTTCTCGATATTCATTTATAGAATGCATTCTAGCAATTTTAATCAAAAATAGAATAAATATGTTTTGTAATAAGCCCTTTTAATCATTGAAGCTTCGATTCTTAAACACATGGAGTTATAGAGGAGAAGAAAGCTATTATAAGATAATTGATTTAAAGAGAATTTCGTTTGATTAATTTTGAAGGCAAAATAACTTGAGTGATATCTTCATTTTTTAAATGCTTGGCTGCCATTTTAGCCATCTCTTTAAAATCAGTAGAAATCGTTGTAATTCCACCAAAAACAATCTCTTTGGCAATATTGTCGTTCTGAGAAAGGATTCCAATATCTTGTCCGATTTTATATTTTTTCCGAACACAATCTCTTAAAATATGCCACAAAATAGTATCTCCTAAAACAAAATAAAGAGTACCCTTATAGGCTGATCCAAATGGGTAATTGTTTTTTACCGTTCCATTAATATTATAATCTTTAAGAAATCTCTCGAATGCTATTCGAATTGCAATTGGTGAGTAATCACTTTCTTCATTAAAGTATAAAATAAGGTTTTTATACTTTTTTATTTCAGGGAGCAATTGCACAAGTGATGTATAAATGACTTCTTCAAATTCTTGAGAAATATAAGAGAATGATTCCCCTAGGTCTAAATACCTATCAACTAATAGTAATTTTTTAGGCTCAATACTTTGTAGTAATGGCACAATCTTTTGGTCTTGAATAGGAGCAATCACATACATGCCGTACTTACCCTTAATATTCGCAAGTATAGTTTCAAAAATGGTTAAATTATTATGATGGAAAAAAACATCGATTTGAAATCGTTTACCCAGCTCCTTCCTAAAAGTTTTGTGAAATTCTTCCTGATAACTTTGAAAAGCGAATAAAAGCAAGGCCATTCTTTTAGTGATATTCGTTTCTTGACTTATAACAAAATAGCCTTTTAGTTGCCTAGACTCAATTAAACCTCTGTTCTTAAGTTCTTCGTAAGCCTTAAAAATGGTTTTCCTTGCATAACCAATTTCTTCAACCATGTTATTAATTGAAGGTAATTGATCACCAATAGACAGTTCTCCATTTTCAATTGATTCTATAACTCCTTGCACCAATTGTTTGTGCTTTGAAAGGTTGTTGTTTTGAGTTAAACTTAAAATTCTTTTAACAATAGGCATAGAATACAAATTACAGACTGTTGAATATACAATTTAATCAAGGTTATCAAAATGTCGCGATATCTAGATATGCCTTACAATTAATCCTTAAAAAAAATCACCACTGCTAAAACAAATTATCAGTAAGTATTAATGTTGAAAATTATAGCTATTTCTGCACTGAAACAATTGGCGTTGGGAAGCTTTCCATATTGGTTTAATTCTACTCCTTTAGGTTAAAAAACCTAAGTTAAATTAAATAACACTTTTTAAAAATTTAATGAAAATAGTATCAAATTATTTATATTTTTATAACATTTTTGACAAATTCAAAATATTTTAAAGTTAAATTTATATAATTAACATTTTATTATATATTTGTTCACAGTAGCATAGTGTATCATAGTCTTTAAATATGAGAAGGTTTTTCAATAATATTACGATGCCTATGATTACAAAATAACTAACAACCCATAAGAACCTATTTTTATGAATCAACTAATTAATTTTCCTAAGTTTTTCATGATTCGAAATCATGCAATCTTAACAATGGTTTTCTTTTTTGGCGGTCTCCTCTTAACAAGTTTACACGCACAAGAAGTTAAAGTATCGGGTACCGTAACATCAGCTGCGGACAATATGCCATTACCTGGCGTTTCTGTCATCGATGCAAAAAATCCTACTAGAGGGGTGCAAGCAGATTTTGACGGAAATTTTACAATTACTCTAGACGATGGTAATACCAGTTTGCGCTTTAGCTATATTGGTTTTAAGTCTGCTATTGTTCAAGTTAACAATCAAAGTACTATTAATGTTTCTCTAGAAGAAGATGTTGCAAATCTAGAAGAAGTAGTTGTAGTTGGGTATGGTACTCAAAAAAAAGCTACAGTTACCGGTGCGGTTACAGCAGTTCAAGGACCTGTTCTTGAAAGCTCGCCCGCTATTAGTGTATCTAACTCCCTTGCGGGTAGATTACCCGGGGTAGTAATTGTACAGACTAGTGGAGAACCAGGAAACGATGAATCAACAATTAGTATTCGTGGTACCAACACATTAGGTAACAATCAACCATTGATTGTTATTGACGGTATTCCTGATAGAGATGGCGGTATTGGTCGTTTAAATGCCGATGATATTGCTAACATTTCTGTGCTTAAAGATGCTTCTGCTGCCATTTACGGTGCAAGAGCAGCGAACGGCGCTATTATTGTTACCACTAAAACTGGTAATGTTGGTAAAATGAAAATCAACTACAAGGCCGACTTTGGTCTTACAAGACCAACAAGAGTTCCTGAAATGGCTAGTGCTGTTGAATATCAAACTATCATGAATGAACTAGCTATTTATAATAGTAATATTCCTGCTGGTCAATGGGGCACTGCTAGTAGCGCATTTCAAAATACTGGTAGTTATACTATTCCAGGAAGTAGTCCTGTGGAAACTGTAAACGCTGCTTTTAGTCCTGAAACAATCAATAACCATAGAACTAATGCTGATCAATGGTTATATCCTGATACTGATTGGTTCGGTGCTACTTTTAAAGATTGGGCTGAGCAACAAAGACATAATTTGTCTATAACTGGTGGTAATGAAGATTTAAAATATTATGCTTCTCTTGGATATGCAGATCAAGGAGCTATTTATAAAAATTCTGCAAACAGGTATCAGCAATATAATTTTAGGCTGAATACCGATGCAAGAATCAATGAATATATCTCTACTAAATTAAGTATGGGGTACAGAAAAGAATACCGTACATTCCCAACAGAAGGTGCAGGTGCAATTTTTAGAATGTTGATGAGAGGTAGACCGAATGAACCAGCAATATGGCCAAACGGATTACCAGGACCAGATATTGAAAACGGGCAACAACCTGTTGTAGTAACCACCAACCAAACTGGGTATGACAAACAACCAACAGATTACCTTCAATTTACTGGATCTGTAGACATTACCAACCCTTGGGTAGAAGGATTAAAAATGACTTTATTAGCAGGTGTAGATCAAAGCCAACTTCGTAGAAAATTATGGCAAATACCATGGACGCTTTATTCATTAGATCGTGCTAATTACATAGCAACAGGTAACCCAGTACTTAGTGGATCTATACGATCTAACTTCACTGATGCTAGATTATTACAAGAGTCGAATAATGTAATTAACACAAACCTTACTGGTCTTCTTACCTACGACAAAACTATCGGTGAAGACCACACAATTAATCTTTTGGCCGGTGTTACCCGTGAAAATTTCCAAGGTGAGTTTTTCTCAGCCTTCAGAAGAAACTATTTATCAACTGCAGTTGACCAACTAGGTGTTGGTGGCGAAATTGCTCAAGAAACTGACGGTTATGCATACAATAGAACACGTTTGGGCTATTACGGTCGTGCGCAATACAACTTTAAAGAAAAATACTTAGCTGAATTTATTTGGAGATATGATGGTTCTTATATTTTCCCAGGTAACGATCGTTTCGGATTCTTTCCAGGTTTATTAGTAGGTTGGAATATTAACAATGAAGATTGGTTTAATGTTGATTCAATTAGTTATTTAAAACTTAGAGGATCTTACGGTGAAATGGGTAATGATCAAGTTTCTTTCGACTCTAACCAAGATGGCGAAATTACTGATGATGAACTTCAAGAATATGCCTATAAATCTATTTATGAATTTGGCCAATATCCAATAAATGGTCAAGTACAGACAATTTTAAACGAGCCATTATTAGCGAACCCAAGTTTTACATGGGAGCGTGCTAAAAACTACAATATTGGTTTAGATGGTATTATCCTTGACGGTAAATTAAGCTTTACGTTTGAATACTTTAAAAACAAAAGAGATCAAATCTTAATACAGAAAACAGGTTCTACGCCTGGTTCTTCTGGAATTTCAGACCTATTACCTCCTGTTAACGCTGGTAAGGTAAATAATGAAGGATTTGAATTTGCCTTAAATTATTTTGGCGGAAATATAGATGGTTTTAAATGGGATGTTGGCCTAAATGGTGGGTATGCACAAAATTCAGTTGAATTTTTAGATGAAATTCCTGGCGCACCAGAGTACCAGCTTCAAGAAGGTAAACCAATTGGATCTTACTTAGTATATGAATCAGATGGTGTTTTTATTGATGAAGCTGCAGTAAACGCTAATACTTTAGATTACAGTGCGGTTAAACCACAGTTAGAGCCAGGTGATATGAAATTTAAGGATGTCAATGGTGATGGTGCTATAAACGATTTAGATCAAGTTAGGTTGAAAAACAGTATTAATCCTAATTTCAACTTTGGTGTTACTTTCAACGCCTCTTACAAGAACTTTGATTTGTCTGTTTTATTACAAGGCGCAACCGGAGCAAAATTATTTATACAAACAGAATCAGGTGATATCGGTAATTTCCTAAAATATAGTTATAATAATAGATGGAGTCCAGATAACCCAAGTAGTGTACACCCAAGATTAGCTAGTCGTGGAGATACATATTACACAGGTGGAGATTTTGGAGACAATACATACAATCTATTTAGCAAGGATTATATAAGACTTAAGAACGTTCAGTTAGCATATAACTTTCCTTCGCAAATGATTGAGCAATTCGGTCTTTCTAAATTTAGGATTTACATGAGTGGTCTTAACTTGGCAACTTGGGCTGCACAAGACATATATGATCCTGAATCAACGAGTAATAGTGGGCAGTTCTATCCACAACAATCCATTATTAACACAGGTTTTAGTTTAACGTTTTAAAAAAAAATCATGAAAAAAAGAAAACTAGTACTTTTAGGCCTATTGACGGTAGCCTTAATACCGATTTCGTGTAACGAAGACTTTTTAGAAACACAACCATTAGATTCTATTTCAGCCGAAGCTACATGGGCAGATGGTTCACTTTCAGAAGCGTTTGTTTTTAATGTGTATTCTTCCCTTGGCTATGGAGGTTTTGAAGAAGAGAGTTTGGCTTCACTAACAGATGAAGCAATGTTTACGCACTCAGGAAGGGGAATTAATGTAATCAACGAAGGGTCATTATCTCCTTCAGGTACTGGTAACGTAAATATAATCCCTCAATGGAATGAATTATATTTGGCGGTTCGTAAGGCAAATATTGCCATACAAGAATTACCGAATGCTACTTTTGATGATCAAGTACTTAAAGATCGCTTACTAGGTGAAGCGCATTTTTTAAGAGCTTACTATTACCATCAATTAATGCGCTACTATGGTAGTGCTCCATTAATTGACAAACCTTATGGTTTAGATGATGATTACTCGATCGCTAGAAGCACATATGCAGAAAATGTAGACTTTGTTATTAGCGATTTAGATGCTGCAACATCGTTACTAGAAGGTAAAGCAGTAACCCCAGGTAGAGCTTCAATGTTGAGTTCAATGGGTTTAAAATCTAGAGTTCTTTTATATGCTGCAAGTGATTTACGCGATGCGACAACCGCAGGTCAAAAATCCTCAGTAATAGGAAGTTATGGAAATCAAGACCTAATAGCCTATACTTCTGGGGACAGAGAGTCTAGATGGACTTTGGCTAAAAATGCTGCCAAGGCAGTTTTAGATAGTGAAGCAAGTGGATACAAATTAGATTTAACAGAACCTGCTTCTGCTGAAGATGCTAAACAAACCTATATCTCCATTGCTATGGGAGGTGGTAGTGCTGTTGGCGATGCAGCCGCAAGAACTGAACTTTTATTCGAAAGATCACATTCACCTTTGTTTACACAAGAAAGCAATTGGCCTTTAGGTGGTATTCACCAAGGTATAAATAATGGCCCTAATGGTTACCATAACTGGGCTGGGAATACTCCTATTCAACAATTGGTAGATGATTATCAAATGATGGATGGTTCTGATTTCGACTGGAGCAATCCTGATTATGCTGCTGCTCCTTATGAAAATAGAGACCCAAGACTTGCTGCAACTATTCTATATGATGGTGCTGCATGGAAACCAAGACCAGATGACGTTTCAGGAATTGATCCTTACAATGAAATACAAACAGGTACTTACGATGATGGTAGCGGAGGTATCATTGCAGGTGTAGATATGCGTGATTCACCTATCGAAAACTGGAACGGAAGTAGAACAGGGTATTATGTACGTAAATTCATTGATTCTGATCCTGCATTAGTAGATAACCAATCTAGCGCACAAGTAGTGCCGTGGCCATTTATACGCTATACTGAAATAGTTCTTAATTACGTTGAAGCTTCTATCGCTACTGGCGATGAAGGTGAAGCTAGAAATTGGTTGAATAAAATTCGTTATAGAGCAGGTATGCCCGCAATTACTTCATCTGGTACAGACTTGCTAGAAGCTTATATAAACGAAAGAAGAGTTGAATTGGCATATGAAGAACATAGATATCATGATGCAAGAAGATGGATGATAGCCGACCAAACTTTAGGCCGTGGCATTAAAGTAATGAAAGTTACAGCTACCCTAAAAGCAGGTGCTACACCAAGAGCTCCATATCAATATGACCCAACTGTTTATAATTATACCTATACCGTTGTAGACAATAATGATAACGAGACAAGAACTTGGGATGACAAAATGTACTTCATGCCATTAAGCAGAGATGAAATTAACCGTAATGAACTATTAGTTCAGAATCCTGGTTATTAAATAAGTTTAAATTGAGTTAGTTTTAAATTGAGTTATTGAAAAAATCTATCCCTTATTGGGATAGATTTTTTACTTTTAAGCAAATGGCGAAAAATCTAGTTTCCTTACTTTTTATTTCTTTTCTACTACTTCAAAGTTGTACTAATAAGACTAAAAAAGATGATACGATTTCAAAAATAGAAACCGAAGAAAAAGCATCGATTTTTAATCTTTTACCTGAAGGCGAAACAAACATTTCTTTTCAAAACACATTAAAAGAAGGTTTGAATGCCAATGTATTAGTTTATGAATACCTGTACAACGGCGGCGGTGTAGCAACAGGTGATTTTAATAATGATGGTCTACAAGATTTATATTTTTCTTCGAATATGGGGGAGAACAAATTTTATATAAATGAAGGTGGCTTTAAGTTCAAAGACGTTACTGCACTTTCGAAAGTAGAAGGAAGACCTGGGCCATGGAAAACCGGTATTACGTCTGCCGATGTAAATGGCGACGGAAAGTTAGATTTGTATTTATGTTATTCAGGAGCCTTACCTGATGTTAAGAGAAAAAATCAACTTTTTATTAATCAAGGTAACAACCCCAACAATATTCCTATTTTTAAAGAACAAGCTGAAGAATATGGGTTAGCGAGTGCGGCTTATAGCAATCAAGGTTATTTCTTTGATTATGACAAAGATGGTGACTTAGATATGCTTCTATTGAACCATAACCCTAAATCACTACCAGTTCTTAATGAAATAAGCAGCAAAGAATTTTTAAAAAAGGATGACCCCCTACAAGGCACACGCCTTTTTGAGAACAGAGAAAACAAATTTTATGATGTTACCGAAAAATCTGGTGTAAGCGGTTCTGCCCTAACGTATGGTCTAGGTATCGCTATAAGTGACATTAATAATGATGGTTGGCAAGATTTCTATATTTCGAACGATTACACAGTTCCTGATTATTTATACATAAACAATAAAAACGGCACATTTACAGACCAGTTGGGTTCGCAAATGGGGCATACGAGTCATTTTTCAATGGGTAATAATGTCGCAGATATAAATAATGATGGTTGGCAAGATATCTTCACTTTAGACATGCTACCTAAAAATAACAAACGTCAAAAATTATTACTGTCTCCCGACAACTATGAGAAATTCAATTTAAATATTAGAAGTGGATTTCATCATCAGTATATGCGAAACATGCTACAATTAAATAATGGTGACAACACTTTCAGTGAAATTGGTCAGCTTTCTGGCATTTCAAATACAGATTGGAGTTGGGCTCCCCTATTCGCAGATTTTGACAACGACGGTTTTAAAGATTTATTTATCACCAATGGATATTATAGAGATTATACCAATCTAGACTTTATCAATTACATGGAAGATTTTGTGCAATCGAAAGGAAGGTTACAACGTCAAGATGTTTTGGAACTTATTAAAAAAATGCCTGCATCAGACTTAACAAATTTCTATTACACCAATACCGATGGCATCAATTTCACAGACAACACTAAATATGCTGGTATAGACCAACCAGCAAATAGCAATGGGGCTATATATGCCGATTTTGATAATGATGGCGATTTAGACTTAGTGGTCAACAATATCAACAAACCAGCTTTTATTTACCGAAATGATAGTTCTAAAAAGAACAATACATTTTTAAATATTGAACTTAAAGGAGAAAACAAAAACACCAATGGTATTGGAACAAAAATCAGTGCATTCTCGAACGGACACATACAGGTTGTAGAGCAGATGCCAACTCAAGGTTATTTGTCAACCGTATCCACCATATTACATTTTGGTTTTGGAGAGAATGCCAAAATTGATTCCTTATTAGTAGAATGGAATTCAGGTAAAAAAGAATTGCTAAAGGATATTTCAGCAAACAAATTATTGGTTCTAGAAGAAAGTAATGCTATCCCCTTAAAATCAGAAGTGGTTAAGTCTGACCTACTATTTAAGAAAACAGAATCTCTAATTAACTTTAAACATAAATCATCTACCATTAATGATTTTAAAAGGCAATCACTTTTATTAAAGCAGCTATCGCATGATGGTCCGCCAATGGCAAAGGCAGATCTTAACAATGATGGTCTTGAAGATATTATAGTAGGTGGTGGTGCAGGGCAAGCCGCTAGTTTGTTTATCCAAACTAAATCAAAGAAATTTATTAAAAAAGATGTTCCCGATTTTGAATTGGACAAGAATAGTTTTGACGCTGATATTGCTGTGTTCGATGCAAATGCAGACGGTAATTTAGATATCTATATTGCAAGTGGGGGCTACCACGATTTCGCTGAAACTGACCCCAAATTACAAGACCGACTTTATCTAGGTAATGGAAAAGGTGATTTTATAAAAACTGAATCGGCTTTACCGATTATGAAAGTAAGTACAGGAACAGTTTCCGTATCTGACATCAATAACGATTCATTCATCGATATTTTTATAGGTGGCTATGTTGTTCCGGGTAGATATCCAGAAATACCTAGGAGCTTTATTTTAATTAACGATGGCAAGGGTAACTATACAGATCAAACAAAAGACATTCAACCAGCTCTAGAAAACCCTGGTATGATTACAGACGCAGCTTGGGCGGATATGGATGGCGACATGATAGAAGACCTTGTACTATTAGGAGAGTGGGCTCCCATCTCAATATATATAAACAAGAATGGAAAATTGTTAAATGAAACCAATAGATTTTTCGAAGAACCCTTATCTGGACTATGGACCAGCCTTAAACTAACAGATTTAAATAAAGATGGAAAGCCAGATATAATTGCAGGAAATATAGGTTCTAACACCCAATTTAAATTAAGCACTCAGACCCCTGCAGAATTATACTATGCAGATTTCGATAATAATGGCTCTATAGACCCCATATTAAATTTTTATGTTGACGGTATAAGTTACCCCTACTTAACTCGAGATGAGCTTTTAGGTCAGTTATCTGGTTTACGCCAGCGCTTTACAAGCTATGAGAAATATTCAGACGCGGGTATCTCAGATTTCTTTAATGAAGCCGAATTACAAAAGGCCAAAAAACTATCGAGTACGCATCAAGAGACTACCGTATTACTGAGCACAGTTGGAGAAAAGTACGAAATGGCAACATTACCCCTGCAAGCTCAATTTTCACCAATTTCTGAAATATTAACTACTGACTTAAATAAAGACGGCAATATTGATATTTTATTTCTAGGCAACAATGACTTTTATAAATTAAGAATAGGAAAATTTGACGCTAACTACGGCACTGTCCTTTTCGGTGATGGAAAAGGGAATTTCAACTATGTTACTCAAACCAACTCAGGTCTTTCTATAAAAGGAAGTAACACCCACGCATTACTAATAAATGATGAATTAATATTTACTAGTTATGGGTTGTCTACCGAAACTTATAAACTCTTAAAATAGCTTTATTAATACAATGACTATTTCAAAAAATAAAATAATTCCAAAATTCTCCCTTTTTCTTATACTCATGCTATTTATAGGATGCTCTACTAAAGAACAAGTTAAACTGAGCGATAAAGATGTAGCTATGGAATGGGCAAAAATGACTTTGTTTATTACCCGATACACGCCTTCTAACTCCCCCACTTTTGCCTCAAGGGCTTTTGGCTATATAGGACTTACGATGTATGAATCTATTGTTCCTGGTTTTGAAGAATACAACTCTATGAATGGGCAGCTAGAAGGTCTTGAGTCGCTTCCTAAAATTGACCCTACAAAAGAATATAATTGGGCACTTTCCTTAAATTCAGGGCAATCAGAAATTTTAAAAAAAATATACGTTCAAACATCCGACGAAAATATTCTAAAAATTGATTCGCTTGAACAACTTGTTTTTAATCAATTTCAAGAAGGAATTGACAATGAAACTGTCTTGCGTTCTGTCGAATTCGGAAAATCAGTGGCTAATACAATCTTTGAGTGGTCAAAAACAGATGGTGGCCATAGAGGCTACCTTCATAATTTTGATAAAACCATAATACACCCAGATAGACCGGGATCTTGGAAACCTCCATTATTCGCACAATCTTTTAGTCATCACCCATTACACCCACATTGGGGCGAAAATAGAACCTTTTCTGCAATGAACGAGACATTGCCAGACCCACTAATAATTCCGTACGACACTACTCCGGGTTCACCTTACTATAAACAATTTGAAAATATTTACCATAAGGATTTAGAATTGACCCAGCTAGAAAAAGAAGCTGCCATTTGGTGGGGCGATGACCCAGATGTGAGTTTTACACCACCCGGACATTCCTATTACTTTGCAACTATAGCGCTTGATGGACATGATTCATCTATAATAGAATGTGCGCAGGTGTTCGCCCAAGTGGGCATGGCCGTAGCTGATGCCTTTATCAATTGTTGGAAATGGAAATATCAGTTCTTTACAGAACGGCCAAATACCTTTATACCTAAATATATTGATGAAGAATGGGAATCATTTTGGCCAGACCCACCTTTTCCATCCTTTCCTTCAGGGCATGCAATTCAAGCTGCCGCTACGGCCACTGTTTTAGAACATAATTTCGGAAAAGAATTCACATTTACCGACAGAGCTCATGAGGGTAGAGAGCGAGATGAACTGAAAGAGACTGATTTTGTTATTAGATCCTTTGATACTTTTTGGGAAGCTGCCAAAGAAACTGCAGATTCTAGATTTTATGGTGGCATTCACACACAGTTAGATAATGAAGTAGGACTTGAAAAAGGGATAGAAATAGCAAAAAATGTATATGCCTTAGAGTGGAAAAAAGCAGATGAAAAATAACTTAATTATACAAACGATACTCCTTAATCTCTTCTTTCTTTCTTTAGGATTAGAAGGCGTAGCGCAACAAGCATTTACCGACATTACAGAACCTTCAGGTATTGATCATGAATACCAAGTTTATGAAGGTACTTTTGGCGGAGGCGTTACAGTGTTTGATGTAAATAATGATGGTTTCGAAGACCTTTACATAACCAGCGGAATAAAATCGGATAGGCTATATCTAAATAATGGTAATGGAACTTTTAAAGATATTTTTGAAGGCTCTGGATTAGAGGTAACGAATGAATACGTAACACAAGGTGTAGTTAGTGCAGACGTAAATAAAGATGGTTTCAGAGATTTATTTATTACCACAATTACCACCACAGATGGCAAAAAAGTAATTCCAAGGGCAAAAAACTTATTATTTTTAAATCAAGGTGACTCCACTTTTAAAGATGTTACCGATGCATATGGCTTAGAAGATTTAAACTCTTTCAGCACAGGCCCTAGCTTCGGAGATTTTAATGCTGATGGGTATCCAGACCTATTTGTTGGTAATTATTTTCAAGAATTTACTGGCAAACTTGGAATTATTAAGGATGCAACTATAGTTAGCGCTAACCAAACAGCTAAAAGCTATTTGTTACAAAACAACGATGGCGAAAAATTTGAAAACGTTTATGAAGATTATGGTTTAGGCCATAAGGGGTTTGGTTTTGGTGGCGTATTTACAGATTTCGACAATGACCAAGACCAAGATTTATTGGTGAATCAAGATTTTGGATATAAGGCAGTGCCAAATTTTCTTTACAGAAATGAATATCCTAGTGAGCATTTCGAAGATGTTAGTAAAGAAACAGGTATGGACCTTAAAATTAATGCCATGGGCGCAGCAGTCGGTGATTATAATAACGACGGGTGGATGGATTATTATATTACCAACATAAAGTTCAATATGCTAATGGAGAACCAGGGTTACCGTTTACCCTTTGTTGACAAAGCAAAAGAACTGGGTACGTACAATTTAGCTATTAGTTGGGGTGCGAATTTTGCGGATTTTGACCACGATGAAGATTTAGATTTATTTGTTTCAAATGGAGATCTAAACCCGAACTGCACACCAATGGGTAACTTCTATTTTGAGAATAACGCAAATACATTTACTGAGAAAGGAAGAGAATTAGCCATCAATGATTACGGTATCGGTCGGGGCTCTGTGATTTTTGATATGGACAATGATGGGGATATGGATTTGTTGGTAGTAAATCAAAAACCCATATTAAATTATCCTATTCCGTCTACAACGAAGCTCTTTCGAAACGACATAGCCAAAGGCAATTGGCTGAAAGTAGCCCTTAAAGGTATAGACGCTGAAGCTAATGGTATTGGTTCTAGAGTAACTATTATTGCAAATGGTAAAAAAATAATTCGTGAAATAGATGGTGGCGGATCCAGCCATCTTTCTCAAAATTCAGTGATAGCACATTTTGGTTTAGGCGCCAGTTTAGTAGTAGATTCTGTAATTGTAGATTGGACAGGTGGTAAACAACAAATAGTAACCCAAGTAGACATAAATCAACAATTAGAAATAGTAGAATCAAATACACCAGCAAAAGACCAATCTTATTTTTGGTACTATTTAAGTTTCATTGTATTACTTATAATAGCTTATTTTTTATATCGCAAAAGAATGCTAGTAAAAAAATAAAAGTGCTTTATTTCATAAAAAAGCAAAAACTTTCCCCAAAAATGCAATAGCCTTCAGAATTTGCGTCTTTATAACTGAAGACCAATTGAAAAACACTTGGATGCCATCCAAAAAAGAAAATAATACTAACCTAAACAGTTTCTTTGAAGAGGAATATGAATCGCTTAGGCGCTATATTCAATCTAAAATCAAACAAACATCAGAAAGTGATGCTAAAGATATCATTCAAGAAGTTGCCTTACGAATCTTTTCAAGGCCGTTAGATGCTTTACCAATAAACAATATTGGTGGCTTTGTTTACAGTGCAGTAAAAAACAAGATTACAGACATAATGCGTACCAAAAAGAAACGCATTGATAATCAAGATCAACTAGAACAACTTTGGACAGATTTTACCAGCAATTTTCATAATGGCGCTTCACCTGAATATCCAGAACAGATTAGAGAAAAACTCAAACTTGCCATTACTAATTTAAAACCTGTCTATAGGGATATCATTATAGCAGTTGACTTTGAAAATTACAGCTACAAAGAAATCTCACAAGAAACCGGTATACCACAAGGCACATTAATGTCTAGAAGACATAGAGCATTGTCCATTTTATTAAACGATATAGAAATACAAAACATTAAAAAACATAGTTATGAAATCTAAAATTGAAAGAAACTTGGAGAAATCAGTACAATTTTATGTTTACAAAGCATTTAAAATACTCTTTTTTATCATTCTTGGTCTATGTATCGCCTTTTTGGTGGGATACATTGTAATGCGGTTATGGAATTGGTTAATGCCAGACTTATTTGGGTTACCCGAAATTGACTATTGGAAAGCGGTCGGTGTACTTCTACTATCTAAAATCATATTTGGATTTGGTGGGGGAAATAGCCATAACAAACATAAAAAAACTAAAAAGCGATTCAATGTCAACCCATGTAGCTCAATGAGAAAAGATTTTTCGCAATGGAAGTATTACGATGAATATTGGGAAAATGAAGGTGAGCAAGCATACAAGAGCTATGTAGACCGAAATCATTCTATCGACAAAATGTGATAAATATGGGTAAATATTAAATAATCGTAAAACTTTGGAAACTTTTTTAGTTTTTAAAGTTTCCTGACCTATATTTGCACCCGTTATGAAAGAAAAAATTCGCGATGCCGCATCAGATTTATTTTTAGAGCGTGGCTTTAAGAGCATTACAATGGATGATATTGCCAATGAAATTGGCATTTCTAAAAAAACCATCTATAGTGAATACAGTAATAAAACGAGCTTAGTAGAAGATTGTGTTATGAATAAATTTTGCCATTTAAGCGATGGTATTGATTTAATAATAGCAATGGATAAAAATGCTATTGAAGAGCTTTATGAGATTAAAAAATATGTAATGTCTCACTTGAACGACGAGAAAAGCTCTCCGCAATTTCAATTGATGAAGTATTATCCTAAAATACATAAGAGTCTAAAACTACTGCATTTCGAGAAAATGCATAAATGTGTATTATCTAATGTAGAACGTGGTTTAGAGCAAGAGTTATTCAGAAATAATATAGATCCTGAGTTTATTGCAAGAATATACTTTACGGGCATGAACAGCATTAAGGACCAAAACATATTTCCATTTTCACTATTTCCGGTATCAAAATTAATGGACTCGTTTTTAGAATATCACTTACGGGGAATTGTTACTCCAAAAGGAAAAAAAATATTAAACCTAATCATCAATTCAAATCAATTATAAATGCGAAATCAATTAGTGCTATTATTAACCGTACTTAGCTTAGGCTTTGGTTACTCACAAGAACAGACCTATAGCTTCACATTAGAAGAAGCCATACAATTTGCATTAGAAAATAATTATGCAGCCATTAATGCAGATAGGGACATAATTGATGCCCAAAAACAAAAATGGGAGACTATTGCTGACGGTCTGCCACAAATAAGTGGGGCGTTAAGTTATCAAAATCAATTAAAACAGCCGGTATCTTTATTACCAGCAGAATTAGCAGGTGGAGAAGCAGGAACCTTTATTCCAGTTGTATTTTCACAGCCACAATCGGCCACCGCAACCGCTACTTTAAGTCAACAAATATTCGATGGCTCATACATTGTTGGTGTTCAGGCAACCAAAGCATTTCTAAGCTATAGTAACAATAACAAAGAAAAAACTGCTCTTGAAGTTAGAAAACAAGTAGTTGAAGCTTATGGTAATGTTCTTTTGGCAGAAGAAAGTGTCGAGATTTTAGAAAAGAACAAAAGTACCCTAGAGAAAAACGTATATGAAACTTCAAAGCTTTACGAAAACGGCCTTGGAGAACAAGAGAGTGTAGATCAACTACAAATAACACTTTCATCTATCGAAAATCAATTACAAAACGCCTTAAGGTTAAAAGAGATTACCCTACAAATGTTGAATATAAGCATGGGGTTAGATTTGAGCGCACCTACTCAACTTCAAGAAAATCTTGAAGATTTAACTTTATCGAAAATTGACATAGGGTTACTTAATTATGACTTTAATATTAATGAAAATGTCGATTTTAAATTAGCCGAAAATTTAAATCAACAACGGTACTACGAATGGAAATTAGCCAAAAGTCGAGCATTACCTACACTAAACGCATTTGTTAACTATGGTAGTTCTGCTTATTCAAATACGTTCGATTTTTTCAGTAGCGACCAACAATGGTTCGATTCTTCGATATTAGGTTTTGACCTTAGTATTCCCATTTTCAGTTCTTTAAAAAGAAGTGCTAGTACACAACGTGCCAAAATTGCCTTAGAAAAAGCAAAGACTCAACTAACAGAGGCAGAACAGCAAATTAGATTGCAATTAGAGAATGCGAAAAATAATTACACACTTGCTATTGCCAATTACGAGACTGCAAAACAGAATCTCACTCTTTCTGAACGTATCGAAAATAAAAATCAAATAAAATATAAAGAAGGTCTTGCAACAAGTTTTGAACTGAGACAAGCCCAAACACAACTATATACAATACAACAAGAATTTCTACAATCAATGGTAGAAGTGATTAATAAAAAAACCGAATTGGAAATCATTTTAAATACAAAGGCCTAAATAATCAATCATTAAAAATATAATCATGAAGAAAATAATAGTTTTATTAACGGTAACCATCAGCCTACTTTCCTGTGGTGGTGGAGACCAATCTGTAAATGGAATCATTGCCAAGAATGACCTTGAAGCAATTAGAGCCAAGAAAAATGAAATTACTACGCAACAAAAGTTGATTGAGGCTCAAATAAAATCATTAGACTCTGCCATTGCAATATTAGGTAACGAAGAAAAATTACCACTCGTAAATACCTTGACTGCAAAGACCGAAGTTTTTAACCATTATCTAGAATTACAAGGTGATGTCAGTACCAAACAAAACGTATTGATCTATCCAGAAATGGCGGGTGCACTTCAAAAAGTATATGTAAAAGAAGGCGATAGAGTATCTAAAGGTCAAATATTGGCTACTATAGATGACGGTGGTATGTCTAGTCAATTAAGTCAATTGAAATCTCAAGCTGCATTAGCTAAAACTACTTTTGAACGCCAAGAACGATTATGGAATCAGAATATTGGTTCAGAAATTCAATACTTACAGGCTAAAACCAACTACGAATCATCAGAAAATATGGTTTCCCAGGCGCAAAGCCAATTAGGGAAATCTAATATTAGAGCCCCTTTTTCAGGTATCATTGATAATGTCATAAAAGATCAAGGTACCGTAGTTGCACCTGGGCAAGGCTCTGAGGTTTTTCGTCTTGTAAACCTATCTGATATGTTTATTGAGGTAGAAGTACCAGAAACATATTTAGGTAGTGTCGTAAAAGGAAAAGAAGCTATGGTATACTTTCCTGTATTGGGCGATAGTATAACCACAAAAATTAGAGAAACAGGAAATTTCATAAATCCATCGAACAGATCTTTTGAAGTAGAAATTCCAGTTCCGAATAAGGAAGGTAAAATTAAGCCTAACCTTACCGCCAAGGTTAGTTTAAATGATTATACCAATGAAAATGCCATACTTATTCCTTCTAGTATTATATCAGAAAATGCTGAAGGTGATCAATATGTTTTCGTTGCAGAAGATATAAATACGGAAGATGAAGCAGTAGTAAAAAGAATCATTATTACTACTGGTAAAACGCAAGGCGCAAATATTGAAGTACTATCAGGTTTAGAAAATGGAAACCACATCATTAGAGAAGGTGCCAGAAGTGTAAAAGACGGTCAAAAAGTAAAAATAAAAAAATAGAAATCGATGAGCAAAGTACAAAAAAACGCTGATAAGGAATTCAGTCTATCGTCTTGGGCCATTGATAACCCATCGGTTATATATGTAATGATCGGCATATTTCTATGGTTAGGATTTAGTGCCTACATGGCAATGCCTAGAGAAGATTTTCCTGAAATTATAGAAACCAAAATTTACATTAGCACGCCATACCCTGGTAACACAGCAGAGGATATTGAAAAGCTAATTACCGACCCATTAGAAGATCGGTTAAAGAACATAAGTAATGTTGTCGAAATCATTTCAACCTCACAAGAAGATTACGCTGTTTTAACGGTAGAATTCGATGAGGAAATTACAGTAGAGCAGGCAAAACAAAAAGTAAAGGATGAGGTAGATAGCGAAAAAGCAAGTGAAGACTGGCCTACTTTTAATGGTGCCAAAGTTGAACCGAACGTTTTTGACCTAAATTTTTCTGAAGAAGTTCCTATAATGAACATCAACTTTACAGGTGATTATCCGGTAGAGAAATTAAAAGAGTTTGCAGAGTACCTTCAAGATGAGGTTGAAGACCTTCCTGAAATTAAACAGGCAGATATTCGGGGAGCTCAAGATAAAGAGGTAGAAGTTGCAGTAGATATTTATAAAATGATGGCTGCTAAAATCAGCTTTCAAGATGTCATAAGTGCAATAAGTAATGGTAATATGACCATGTCTGCCGGTAATCTAAAAACTGTCGGACAAAGACGAACCATTCGAATTATAGGAGAAGTAGAAGATCCGAATGAGCTCAAGAACTTCGTAGTTAAATCTGAAAATGGAGCAGTTTACCTAAAAGACATTGCCAGCATTAATTTTAAAGCAAAAGATAAAACTACGTATGCACGTGAATTCGGAAATAACGTAGTAATGCTCGATGTTAAAAAAAGAGCCGGTAGAAATTCAATATCTGCGTCAGATAAAATAAAGGAAATTGTTAAGAACGAGAGAGCCAATTACTTTCCGCCGGATCTTAATATTTCTATTGCGAATGACTCCTCTACACGTACATTAAACCAAGTAGATGATTTGGTGAACAATATCATTTTTGGAATTATTCTAGTTGTTACCGTATTGATGTTCTTCTTAGGATTTAGAAATGCTCTTTTTGTTGGGTTCGCGATACCAATGTCAATGTTCATGTCATTTGTTATACTCTCATGGCTTGGTTATACCCTTAACACTATGATTCTCTTCGGAATGATTATGGGGCTAGGTATGTTGGTTGATAACGGTATTGTTGTGGTTGAAAATGTTTACCGACTTATGGACGAAGGCATGTCACGTACCGAAGCCGCTAAAAAAGGTATCGGTGAAATTGCTTACCCTATTATTATTTCTACCGCTACTACGGTAGCTGCGTTTGTACCATTAGGTTTATGGCCAGGAATATTCGGTCAATTCATGATTTATTTCCCTATTACACTTTCAGTTGTATTAGGATCGTCATTATTTGTGGCAATTTTCATGAATTCGATGCTAGTTTCTAAATTCATGAGTACCGATGAAAAGGAACTTACCTTAAAACAGCTAATTAGAATGAGTGTCATTTTAGGCAGTTTAGGTACGTTAATATTGGTATTCGGTGGCGCAATGCGAGGTTTGGGTTCTGTATTAATCTTAACCGGAATCATGTTCTGGGCATATAAATATGTAATTAAAGGCACAGCTATTAAGTTTCAAAAGAAAACAATGGCACGTTTTGAAAATTGGTATGAACGCCGTTTAAAACATGCACTTAGAGGGAGTAATGTGTATTGGTATTTCGGTATCACCTTTTTAATGCTAATAGGTGTTTTCATGTTATTTGGTATGTCTGTAGGAAGTGGTCGTACGAAAATCGAGTTCTTTCCTGATAATAAGCCGAATGAAATTTATGTCTATGTAGAATATCCTGAGGGGACATCTATTGAGAAAACCAACGAAATCACTAAGGAGGTCGAAAGTCAGGTTTATGCCATAATGGACGACCCTAAATACAAAAAAGACGGTAAAAACTTTATGATGGCATCGGCTGTTTCCGTAGTCGGTGAAGGAGCAGGAAACCCACTAACCGATGGTGGTTCTTCTGCAGAAATGCCGCATAAGGGAAAAGTTACCGTAAACTTCAGTGAATATAAATATCGAGAAGGATTAAATACCGAAGACATTCGTGGTCGTGTTCAAGCTGCTCTTCAAGGTATCTACCCTGGTGTGGCAATTTCAGTAGAGAAAGATGCAAATGGCCCACCAGCAGGTTTCCCAATCAACATTGAACTTGAAGGTAACGACTATGATGAGTTGATTAATACTGCGGAAGACATTAAGAATTTCATCAATACCAAAAACATTGCTGGTATTGAGGAGTTGAAAATTGATGTAAATAAAGGCAAGCCATCTATGCAAGTGATTGTGGACCGCAAGAAAGCTGGTGAACTTGGTGTTGCTGTAGGTCAGGTAGGAAGCCAATTAAGACGTTCTATTTTTGGAGAAAAAGCAGGTGTTTACAAAGAAGATGGTGATGATTATGACATTAACATACGATTTAACGAAGATATCAGATACAATAAAAGTGCCCTGTTTAATCAGAATATCATTTTCCGAGATCCAGCTAATGGTCAAATTAAAGAAATTCCCATTTCAGCAGTAGCAACTGAAAAAAATACTTCGGGGTATAGCTCTATTAAACACCGTGATGGCAAACGAGTTGTTACTATTTATTCAGGATTAAAACCTGGTTTTACAGATGCAGGTGCAATTGTGAAAGAGATTCAAAGAGAAATGGAAAGCTTTGAAGGTACACCAGCAACAGTCAAAATTGATTATACAGGTCAATTAGAGGAACAGGCGAAACAACAAGCCTTCTTGGTAGGTGCATTTTTCTCAGGATTAGGTTTGATTATGCTTATTCTAATCTTCCAATTTGGAGGTATTTCGAAACCGTTAATTATCATGATAGCCATTTTCTTAAGCTTTATTGGAGTTTTTGGAGGGATAATGATAACAGGATGGTCTTTCGTTATTATGATGACTATGATGGGTATTATCTCATTAGCAGGTATTGTAGTAAATAACGGGGTAGTACTCCTCGACTACACCCAAATTCTGGTAGACCGTAAAAAGGTGAGATTGGGGATGGACGACAGTGATTTATTAAGCATTGAAGATGCGACTGATTCTATGATTGTTGGCGGTAAAGCTAGATTGAGACCAGTAATTTTGACGGCAATAACAACCGTACTTGGTTTAATACCTTTAGCTATAGGACTTAACATTGATTTCTTTTCACTATTCTCAGAATTCAATCCCCATATTTATATGGGTGGTGATAATGTTGTTTTCTGGGGGCCATTGGCGTGGACGGTAATTTTCGGATTAATAGTTGCCACATTCCTAACCCTAATTATTGTACCAGTGTTATTCAACATTGTTTATCGTATTAAAATACGATTTGGGGGCACAAATAATCAAAACAATGAAGAAAATGAGCAACTGAGTAGTGTTGCTTAACTAAAGTTCTTTTATATAAAAAAGCCCCGTATTAAATGATACGGGGCTTTTTATATAAATCTTTATTAAATGCTATTTATTAGTAACCACTGGGTCTTTAGAACTTGCCTTAGTAACACTAGCAATTCTGTTATTATCAAAATTAACTTCACTTTTCACATCACCTTCCCAAAATAACCATTTACCAGTTTTAACACCGTTATCATAATTACCCACAGCAATTTTATCCCCCTTTTCATTGAACATTTTCCACTGACCTTCTAACTTTTCATTTAAAAAGTATCCTTCTTGAGATTTTTCACCATTTGCATGAAAGTAAGTCGCTTTTACTTTATCTCCTTCTTTTTCAAAGGTTGGGTCAACTTGAGCATATGCCCCGAAAGACAATGCCATAACGGCTAGTATTAGTATTTTTTTCATGATATATATTTTTAAGATTAATTTCTTGCTTAACGATAACGTAACAAATATAAGTTTATTTCTAAATAAATCAATGTTTACATAACTTTTAATTAACGTTAAATTTACATTAAACCCATAAACTGTTGTTTTTTAATGTTTTATCTAATTTAATAAATTTTCACCAAGATTCCTCTTAATGATACAAAACCTGCATTGTATATAGATCTATAATGAAATAGACTTCTTAAATTTGCCCTTTCATTAAAGCAAGTATTATGTATAGAAGCCATTCCTGCGGGGAGTTAAGAGAATCACACATTGGCAAAACAGTTACACTATCTGGTTGGGTAGCCAAGACTAGAGATAAAGGTTTTGTAGTTTGGGTAGATTTAAGAGATCGTTATGGCATTACACAACTTGTTTTAGATGAAGACCGTTCCTCAAAAGAATTATTGGCGCAAGCAAGAGATTTAGGCCGTGAATTTGTAGTGCAAATTACCGGGGAGGTTATTGAAAGAGCTTCAAAAAATACTAATATACCGACAGGTAATATAGAAGTTTTAGTTTCTAAACTTACCGTTTTAAATAAATCTAAGACTCCCCCATTTACCATTGAAAATGAAACTGACGGAGGTGAAGATCTTCGTATGAAATATCGATATCTTGATATCCGTAGAAATCCGGTAAAGAATAACCTCATCTTTAGAAGTAAGGTAACTATGGAAGTGAGAAAATTTCTATCGAACCAAGGTTTTATAGAAGTTGAAACTCCATATTTAATAAAATCTACACCAGAAGGCGCACGAGATTTCGTAGTACCTAGTAGAATGAACGAAGGTCAATTTTATGCCTTGCCACAATCACCACAAACCTTCAAGCAATTATTGATGGTAGGTGGTATGGACAAATACTTTCAAATTGTAAAATGCTTTAGAGATGAAGATTTACGTGCAGATAGACAGCCAGAATTTACACAGATAGATTGTGAAATGGCCTTTGTTGAGCAAGAAGATATCCTTAACGTATTCGAAGATTTAACCAAATATCTTTTAAAAGAAGTTAATGGTGTTGAAATCGATTCTTTTCCACGGATGACCTATGACGATGCTATGGCAAAATATGGGAACGACAAACCCGATATTCGCTTTGGTATGGAATTCGGGGAATTGAATACCATCGCTCAACATAAAGAATTTGGCGTTTTTAATTCCGCAGAATTAGTGGTTGGTATTGCCGTACCCGGTGCAGCAGAATACACTAGAAAAGAATTGGATAAATTAGTGGACTGGGTAAAGCGCCCGCAAGTTGGTGCCAAAGGTATGGTCTACGTTAAATGTAATGCTGATGGAAGTTTCAAATCTACCGTTGATAAATTCTACGACCAAGAAGATTTAGCAAAATGGGCAGAAACGACTGGAGCTAAACCAGGAGACCTTATTTGTGTACTATCTGGTGATGCCAATAAAACAAGAACACAATTAAGTGCACTTAGAATGGAAATGGCCACTAGACTCGGACTTAGAAAACCGAACGAATTTGCTCCGTTATGGGTCGTAGATTTCCCATTATTAGAATTAGATGAAGAAACAGGACATTACCATGCAATGCACCACCCATTTACGTCACCTAAACCCGGTCAATTAGAATTATTAGATTCTGACCCAGGTGCAGTACGAGCAAATGCATATGACCTTGTTTTAAACGGTAATGAAATTGGTGGTGGATCTATTCGTATTCACGATAAAGAAACACAAGCAACCATGTTCAAGCATTTAGGTTTCACGCCTGAAGAAGCAAAAGCACAATTCGGCTTTTTGATGGATGCTTTCCAATACGGCGCGCCACCACATGGCGGACTCGCTTTTGGTTTAGACAGACTCGTTGCAATTTTAGGCGGACAAGAAACCATCAGAGATTTCATCGCCTTCCCTAAAAACAACAGTGGTAGAGATGTAATGATTGACGCACCCGCTGCTATTGATGCTGCACAATTGAAAGAATTAAATTTGAAGTTGGATATTCAAGAATAGTTAATACTGATAAAATAATAGTTAAAAATCCTGCCTAGTGCAGGATTTTTTTGTTTTCTGTCTAAGCCACCCTTACGTTATTCTGAAATAACCACTTAAACCGTGTAAAATATTTTTCGTTAAATTCACTAAGTGAAAAAATGGGTGAAAATTTTACTTTATAGCTTACTAGGAATAGTGCTGATAATTGGTTCTGCAGCCGGCTACTTTTATTTTAAGTTCAAAAGAGATTACAATTCTACCGATAAACCTTATAAAAATTATATTGGTTATATAGGCCAAGAAAAAGCATTATTAAATGATGTATACACCTTATGTGACGGAGGTAATATTTATCATACCTACAGTAGTGCAAGTCTAAAGGCATATGCGGGTACCAAAAAACAATTCCGTACAGCTTTAACAGAAAATTATTCTGGCGACAAATTCAACGATTCTGGGTATTTGAACTTTCGATTTCTTGTAAATTGTGATGGAAATGCTGGTTGGTTTGAAATTATCCAAATGAATCTCGATTTAGAGGAAACAAAACTAAATCCACAGATGGTAGATTCTCTCTTTACATTTACTGCAATGCCCCAAAACTGGAAAGAACTTGATTTTCACGAGAAGTCTAGTAATTATTATATGTATGTCTCATACCGAATAGAAAATGGAAAAGTGGTCGAAATTGTTCCTTAGTATTTTGATTTTCACTTTATTCATCTCTTGTAATATGAATAAAGGTAAACCTGACGTTAGATCCTTGGCCGAAGAAAGGTATAAGGACGCAATATTCTATACCCAAGGTTCAACAGCTTTTCAAAATGGAATTGCTGAGGCCGTAATAATTGACCCAACTTATGAACCTGGGGTTTATGAGCTTTCTGTGGCAGACCTTAAACGCGGATTACCACATAAATGGCTGCCACAATATAATAAAGCTGTAGAACTAAACCCAGAACAGCGCATACCTTGGCGAGGTTACCTCTACCTATGGTTCTACAGAGATTACAAAAAAGCAATCGCAGATTTCAACGCATCGGACACGATAACCCCTTATTTAGATTATCCACAAGGGCACAGTGTTGATTTTTGGCGTGGCATTGCTTATTTAGGAGCAAAAGATTATGAAAATTCAATTTCGTATTGGGATAAACATATTACCAAAGAAACTGAAGACTCTGGTGAAGACTGGGTAGAATTAGAGGCGTTTCTATATAGAGGTATCGCCTATTACGAATCTGGAAATCAAAAGAAAGCAGTGGAAGATTTTGATAGGGTTATCCATTATTTCAAGCAATCTGCAGATGCTAAATATTATAAATCTTTCATCTTACTAAATAAAGGAAACAAGAAAGAGGCTTTGGCAATGATAAATAATGCCATTGTAGATTTCAAAAATGGCTACTTTATTAATAGAGGCTACGTAGAAACTTTACGCCAAATTTATCTAGAAGATTTAGAAGAGCTTAAATCAAAAATCATAGCTAGTAATTAAATACCTTTGAATGCCATTAATGATTTGGCTACAACATGCCCATTCAAAAAAATAAATTTCTAAGGCGTATTTATAAGTGGAGGTATAAACATATCTCCCAGAAGACTTTTATCTATATCTTAAGCGTTGCAGTTGGTCTTTTAGCTGGTTTAGCCTCAGTAACGTTAAAAAACATTACCTATTTTATTGAGGCATCTCTAGAAAAAGGTGTCATCTTCTCTAGTAACCAACTGTATTTTATTCTCCCAATAATCGGTCTCACCTTTGTTTATCTCTATGTAAAATTTATTCATAAAGAGAAATTGAAGCATGCAGTATCTTCCATACTATTTTCTTTATCAAAGAACAAGGGAAATATTGATGTTAAGCAAGTCTATACACAATTAATCATAGCTCCCTTAACTGTAGGTTTTGGTGGTTCTGTTGGGTTATTGGGCCCGGCAGTTGCAACGGGAGCAGCCATAAGTTCTAATCTTGGGAGGCTGTTTCATATTAATTCGAAAACGCGTTCTTTATTAATTGCCTGCGCATCAGCAGGTGCCATATCATCCATTTTTCAATCACCCATTGCAGCCATAATATTTGCGGTCGAAGTATTCAGTCTAGATTTGACCATGATATCAATGCTACCCTTATTACTAGCTTCCATCAGTGGTGTACTCACCTCTTATTTTTTTATGGGCAACGAGGTTTTATTCAATTTTTCGATAACCGAACCTTTCGAAGTTAAAGACACTTTGTTCTATATACTCTTAGGTGTAGGTACCGCAATAGCTTCTATTTACTTTACTAAAATGTACTTTGGTATTATCAACCTTTTTAAACCATTAAAGAGTCCGAAATATCGTCTCTTAGTCGGTGGTCTAGCGATAGGTATTATGTTATATATGATTCCTCCTTTGTATGGTGAAGGATTTGTGTTCATTAATAATCTTCTTGTTGGCGACCACATTCAAGCTTTAGGCAAAACGCCTTTTGATGCCTATATCGGTAATATTTGGGTCGTAATAGCGCTCCTGTTTGGCATTACTATTTTCAAGGCAGTGGCAATGACCACTACATTAGCGGCCGGTGGTGCCGGTGGTATATTCATCCCTACTATGGTAATGGGTAGTGCATTAGGAAATGTAGTCGCAAAACTCATTAACAATTCCGGATTAGGGTTTTCAGTATCTGAAAGTAATTTCACATTAATAGGTATGGCAGGTCTTATTGCTGGGGTTCAGCACGCGCCACTTACGGCGATATTCCTTATTGCTGAAATTACAGGCGGTTATGCACTTTTCGTTCCTTTAATGATAACATCATCTATTTCATATATCATTACAAAAAACACCATTGATTATACTATTTACACAAGAGAACTAGCAGAAACTGGAGATTTATTAACACACAACAAAGACCATGCGGTCCTTACCCTTATGGACCTAGATACTGTTATAGAAACTAATTTTAAAATTGTACATCCAGAGATGACCTTGGGCGAAATGTTACACGACTCCGTTGCAAAGTCAACTCGAAATATTTTCCCAGTTGTTGATACCAACCTTAAATTTCTAGGTATTATATTACTCGATGATATAAGAGAGTTTATGTTCGACACTAAATTATACACGACAACCAAGGTTGAGGCATTCACCCACAAGGCCCCTGACCATATTTATTATGGTATTGACAGCATGCAAATTGTTATGCAGAAATTTCAAGATAGTGGTGCATGGAACCTTCCAGTGGTTAAGAATGGAAAATATATGGGCTTCGTATCGAAATCTAAATTATTGACCGCCTACCGAAGAGAACTGATAAAATTCACCAAGTAATCGAACGAACAAGACTCTATGGGATTTTAAAAACTAAAGACATGAAATACCTAATTACTATAATTACACTTATTTCTATCGGATTAATTATTTACGGATTTAATTTGGAGGATGGACAAGCTGATATCGCTAACAAATATATTGGTTCTGGCACGTTAGGGTTGTTTTTACTTGCCATGCCACTATTCTTAATTAAAGAGAGTAAAGGCAAAAAGTTCAATGATTATATGTTGACAGATGAAAACGTTCGAAAAATGCAAGGAAAAAAACCTAGAAAGACTGATAATCAAGATACTCCAACAAATTTATAGTTCTATTTCCTACCAATCAATCTTAAAATATTGTAAATTAGAGTGTTAATATTAAATTTTTAATACAATGATTGGCACCGTCAAATTTTACAATGAATCTAAAGGATTTGGGTTTATTACCAATGAAGAAACCGGAAAAGATATTTTTGTTCATGCCACAGCATTACATGGAACAGAAATTAGAGAAGGAGATAAAGTGAATTATGAAGAAGAAGAAGGAAGAAAAGGTACAGTTGCCGGACAGGTGCAAGTACTATAAAAATATTCTTTTTTGCCTAAAATCAATTTAACCACGCAAAAGCGTAGTTATTTGTTTCAACATACAGAAGCTACTTTCTTTTTTTTTGAAAAAACTGTTGTAGTAAAGAAGCAGCCTCATCTTCCAAAATACCGCCCATAATCTTTGTTTTTGGGTGCAATGTTGTTCCCATTACTCCACAACCACGTTGTAAATCTGTCGCACCAAAGACTATTTTACCAATCTGGCTCCAATACAAAGCACCGGCACACATTTGGCACGGCTCTAGAGTAACATATAGTGTGCAATCTTTCAAGTACTTTCCACCTATAAAATTAGAAGCCGATGTAATCGCTTGCATTTCTGCATGTGCCGTAACATCGGTCAATTTTTCGGTAAGGTTATGTGCTCTTGCAATAATTCGGTCTTGCACTACAATTACAGCGCCTACCGGCACTTCGCCAGCTTCTAAAGCATATTCTGCTTCTTGAAGCGCCTTTTTCATAAAATAAGCATCATCATAAGGTAAAACCATAGCCTCAAAAATACGATAGTTTCATTTTTAAAAAAGTATTTTTGTTGTCCATTACCAACGTAATTTGAAAGCGATTCTAGAACATATCAATACTCCTCAAGACCTCAAAACTTTAAACATTAAAGATTTAGAGCAATTAACTATTGAACTTCGTGAATTTATCATAGACATTGTTTCAGTAAAAGAAGGTCATTTAGGCGCAAGTTTGGGCGTAGTAGAATTAACAATTGCACTTCATTATGTATTCAACACACCTATTGATAAATTAATATGGGATGTAGGCCATCAAGCTTACGGACACAAAATACTAACTGGGAGAAAATCAATATTTGACACCAATAGGCAATTTGGTGGTATTAGTGGTTTTCCAAAAATGGAAGAAAGCATTTATGACGCTTTTGGCACCGGCCACAGTTCTACCTCTATTTCAGCACTCTTGGGCATGGCACTATCAGCCCAATTACAAGGAAATATACAAAGACAACATATTGCCGTCATTGGCGATGCTTCGATAGCCAGTGGTATGGCATTTGAAGGATTAAATCATGCAGGCGTAACCAATGCTAATATTTTGGTGGTGTTAAACGATAATGCCATGGGCATTGACCCAAGTGTTGGCGCATTAAAAAAATACTTGACTAATGTAAAAACAGGTACAGCAAAAGAAGAAAATATCTTTGAATGCCTTAATTTTCATTATACAGGGCCCATCGATGGTCATGACCTACCATTATTGATTAAAGAATTACAAGGTTTACAAAAGATTGAAGGTCCCAAGTTATTACATATCATCACCACTAAAGGGAAAGGACTTAAAAGTGCTGAAGAAAATCAAGTAGTTTACCATGCACCAGGTAAATTTGACAAGCAGACTGGTGAGCTTCAAAAGAAAGAACCACAACAACAAGCTCCAAAATATCAAGATGTCTTCGGAAAGACCTTGGTAGAATTGGCATTGAAAAATGAAAAAATTGTAGGCATTACCCCTGCTATGCCAACGGGAAGCTCATTAAAATTTATGATGGATGCCATTCCAGAAAGAGCCTTTGATGTCGGTATAGCAGAACAACACGCGGTAACAATTGCTGCAGGTATGGCTGCTGATGGTCTTATACCATTTTGTAATATTTATTCCACCTTTTTACAACGAGCTTATGACCAAGTTATTCATGATGTCGCCATACAGAATCTACCTGTTATTTTCTGCTTGGACCGAGCAGGGTTGGTAGGCGAAGATGGCCCAACACATCATGGCGTTTTTGATATTGCTTACTTAAGGTGTATTCCAAACCTTATAGTTTGCTCACCCTTAAACGAAATTGAACTAAGAAACATAATGTATACTGCTCAATTAGGTCTTAACCACCCTATTGCAATACGTTATCCAAGAGGAAGAGGTACAATCATAAACTGGCAACAGTCTATGAAAAAACTGACTATAGGTAAAGCAGAACTTCTAAAAGAAGGCAGTAAAATTGCCATTCTCACCACAGGACCCATTGGTAATATAGTAACTGAAATTATTAATGAAATTGATCAAGAGTCCATTATTGCACATTATAACTTTCCGTTTATTAAACCATTAGATGCAAGTTTATTAAAAGAAATCGTTGGGAAATTTGACCATATCATTACTTTAGAAGATAGTTCTGCCATTGGCGGATTTGGTACAGCCGTATTAGAATTCACAAATAATATTGGAATCAATAAAATTATTAAGATATTTGGCATTCCTGATTTTTTTATTCCACACGGTAATACCGAAATACTATATAAAAAAGCAGGAATAGATAAGATGTCCGTAAAAAAATATGTACAACAGTTTCTATGAGAAAAATACTTTCGCAACCCATTAAGTTCATAGTCCCATTACTTCTTTTAGTATCATTTTGGTCATTTGGTCAAGACACAATTCCTGCACCCATCTTAGTAGATAGTGTGGTTGTTGATAGTGTTGTTGTCGATACCATTGTTATTCGTAGAACGGTAGATAAAATATATTCTCCTAGAAAAGATGTAAATCTAAAAATTCCTAATATCGATTTTAATAAGACCAAAACCCTACAAAAAGGTTTTCAACGATTTAGAGTACCCTCATTTTGGGAAAATGAGAATAGTTTCGGTATAAATATAAGTGAAGTGGCTTTTGTTAATTGGAATGCTGGGGGTGATAATGCTGTTAGTGGTCTGGGGTTTTTAAAATTTGCCCGAAAATATAAATTCAGCAATTTTCAGTGGGATAATAATTTAGAGCTACGCTATGGTCTTAATGCACAGGATGGAAGAAAACTTAGAAAAACAGAAGATGTAATTCGTTTAAGTTCGAATTTAGGATTTCGAAAAGACACTATTAGTAAGTGGTTTTATTCGGTACAGCTCAATTTTAATACACAATTTTCTAACGGTTATAAGTATCCTGATAGAGAAACTCCAATTTCGAGGTTTATGGCACCAGGTTATCTATTGTTCGGTGCAGGTACCTCGTTTATTACAAAAGATGAAAAATTCAATTTGTATTTATCTCCCCTAACACAAAAATCAACCTTTGTATTAGATCAAGATTTGGCTGATAATGGTGCCTTCGGTGTAAATGAGGCAGTGTTGGATGCTGACGGAAATGTAATAACTCCTGGAGAAAATCATTTATTAGAGTTGGGTATACTTATCACTAATAATTTCAATTACAGCATTGCCGATAATATTGAGTTAACCAGTAGGCTCAATCTCTATACCGACTATATTAAAAGTTTTGGTAATATTGATGTAGACTGGGAACTCAACCTTAATATGAAAGTGAATAAATTCATTAGTACCAGCTTAGGTACTCAAATGATTTATGATGACGATATACTTTTTGATGTCATTAAGAACGACAACGGCACTATAATGGATGCCGGAACCCCCAAAATACAATTCAAGCAAATATTGGCAGTCGGTATTCTATATGGTTTCTAAAGCTGTTTTCCTTTAATTTTATTATGAATGTGTACGGCAGCACTGTCTGAAAGACTAGCAACATAACAGCATGTATTCAACAGTATATCGTAAAGTGATTTGTCAGTTTTCTGGTAAAACCCTGGTAGCGTTCGCAACATCAGTTTATGATAATTAGAGGCTTTGTTTAGCTTTTTACCAATTAAAGCATCAATATATACATCTAAAATATCGGAAATGATGGTATACCCAGCAATCTCCTTTTCAACTACTTCTTGAGATTGATATATTTTTTGAACGCTCAAGCTTATAATATCTTCAATCTGTGCTTTGTAACCACTTTTATCCATTAAAGACACTTCAAAATTACCATTTAAGATACTTTCTTCATTTTCAATAAAAATCGAGACAGCATCTTGTATTAAGGTGTTTATGGCAAGAGCACGTAGGTAACTCAACCTATCCTCCATATACTCCAAAGAATTATACTTATTGGTATTTATAGTATCTTTTACCAATTTTATCAGATATTCTAGGGCATATTCCTCAGAGATAAGACCTAAATTGATACCGTCTTCAAAATCAATAATTGTATAGCAAATATCATCGGCAGCTTCCACTAAAAATGTTAACGGATGCCTACCGTAAGAAACCGTTCCGTTATTACTTCTTGTTGGTAAACCTAAATCTTGAGCAATTTCCTCAAAACTATATTTCTCACTTTGAAAGTAACCGAATTTTTTATCACAAATGTGCTTGGTCGGTTTTTTCGGAAGCGATTCTTTTGGGTATTTCATAAAAGCACCCAGAGTAGCATAACTAAGACGTAACCCACCAGACACTCCTGCTCTATCTTGAGTCATTAATCTAAACCCATTAGCATTACCTTCAAAATCAATTATATCTTGGTATTCTACTTCAGAAAGTTGATTCTTATATTTTAAACCATTACCTGTTTTAAAATATTCTCCAATTGCTTTTTCACCACTATGTCCAAAAGGAGGATTACCAATATCATGTGCCAATGCTGCCGCAGCAACGATTGCACCAATATCATTGAAAGCATACCCATGAACTTCCTTTAAATATGGATGCTTTTCTATAATTTTCTTTCCAGCCAACCTACCTAAACTTCTACCTACCACAGATACTTCCAAGCTATGTGTTAATCTAGTATGTACAAAATCTGTTTTTGAAAGGGGAATAACTTGAGTCTTATCTTGTAGACTTCTAAATGCAGAAGAAAAGATTATTCGATCATAATCAACATCGAATCCTAATCGAGTTTCATCTTGTTCGTTTCGTAAACGTTTATTCTTATCCCCTTGCCTGCGTAAAGAAAGTAATTGCTCCCAATTCATGTAATATCTATTAAAGTCTGCAAGATACATTTTTTGACATTTCATAACAGAAAGCGAAAACCAAATTCAGAGATTAATGGTACAATATCTTAACCATTAGGATATACGTTAATAATCTACACCTAACAATTATTTAACCTTGCTACAGTTTCTTTGTAAAAGCAATTAAAAGCACACATGAAGCAAGTTTTTTTTCTTTTTACGTTAATGATTTGTTCTTTTTCTTTCGGACAGGAAACCAGTTCTATACAAGGAAATATATTAGATGGCGAACTATTTAACGAACCCTTGTTAATGGCCACTGTATCTATTAGAAACACTTCATTATCTACACACACGAATTTTCGTGGTAATTTTGAGTTTGAGAACCTTACCCCTGGAACATATAACCTTATTGTACAGTTTTTAGGTTATGAAACTATAGAATTACCAATAGTTGTTTCCATTGGCGAAACAAGAAATATACAAGCAAGTCTTAAGGCTAAAACATTTAATATAATCGGATCGACCGCTTCTAAAATAGCATCAAAATAATTTAAAATCAGCTATACATATTCCTCTAATTAATAATCTCCCTAAAAAAAATTAAAGATTACTTAATGTTAGCATTACATTAAGGTGATTAATAATCTTGATCTTCGTTATCGTCTTTAGACAACCTGATTTCTAATACTATTAGTTTTTGTCGACTAGTTTTTTGAAATCTTAAAGCTACCTTTTCTAAGGTAGCTTTTTTATGTCTAATAAGTATTGGCTCCTACAAAACGTAAGCTTTAAGAATCGCCAAATCAATAACAATTATATTTTCTCCAAGAGTTAATGTTAAGAATACGTTAACTTAACATTCGTTTAAGTAATTTGTAGCCGACAAAAACTAATACTTGATGAAAATCAACTTCCATTGGCTATGCCTATTTTTTTTAATTTCATTCGTTTCTTTAAGTCAAGAATCAAACGCTCCATCTTTTGGCAAAGGATTATTCAATTTAGTTGGGAAGGATAGTACTTGGACTATGAACGTGGGTGCCAGAATGCAAATCTTGGCAATTAGTAATTGGGATGCGGTTGATGGTGGTCTTATAAATCCTGAGCAAAATTTCCTTGTCCGTAGAGCGCGACTTAAGTTTGGTGGATTTGCATACTCCACTAAATTAGAATACAAACTAGAACTCGGCCTTTCTAATCGAGATATTTCAGGAGCCTCACAGTTTACAAGTAACGCACCAAGATATATTTTTGATGCAGTGATTAAGTGGAATTTTTACAAAAACTTTGTATTATGGTTCGGCCAAACAAAATTGCCCGGTAATATAGAACGTGTAATTTCATCTGGTAATTTACAGCAGGTTGATCGCTCCTTATTAAACAGCAGATTTAATATTGACCGTGACATGGGTTTTCAGTTAAGACATAAATTCAACATATCTGAAAAATTCTTAGTTCGCGAAATATTTGCAGTTTCTCAAGGGGAAGGGAGAAATATAACTACAGGTAATCTCGGGGGTCATCAATATACTACCCGTTTAGAATTACTTCCTTTTGGAGAATTTTTAAGTAAAGGTGAGTATAAAGGTAGTGATCAAAAGAGAGAACAAACGCCTAAATTAATGGTGGCAGCAACCTTCGACAGCAATCAAAACGCAGTAAAAACTAGAAGTAATCAAGGTAGCTATATGTTCAATGATACAGGTTTTTTTGAAACTGATATCAACACACTTTTTATAGATGCAATGTTTAAATACAACGGATTTTCTTTCATGGGAGAATATGCCCATAGAACAGCTGATAATCCTATAGCTATAAATTCAGATGGCTCGCTTACTGGACAGGAAGTACAAGTGGGCAATGGAATAAACCTACAAACTGGATATTTATTCAAAAACAATTTGGAATTATCTGGCCGATTTACGAACATAAAACTAGATAAAGAAATTACAGGTAGAAACCCACAGGCACAATATACCTTAGGACTTTCTAAATACATTGTAGGACATAAATTGAAAGTTCAGACAGACCTAAGCTACCTTTCTGAAATAGATGGTCAAGATGGCTTAATGTACAGACTGCAGTTAGATATACATTTTTAGTAAATAATAACCTTTACGTAACATTACAGCGGATAGCGATAATGATATTTGCAAATTAATAGAGTACTAGATTATGGACAATATTTATTTTTTAATGCTTATCGCACTAGCCGTTTTGGCTGTGGCGGATCTTGTTGTTGGAGTTAGTAACGATGCCGTAAATTTTTTGAATTCGGCAATTGGTTCTAAAGCCATTTCATTTAAAACTATAATGATTGTTGCCAGTTTTGGTATCGCTGCAGGAGCACTTTTTTCAAGCGGCATGATGGAAGTTGCAAGAAAAGGAATTTTTAATCCAGGTGAGTTTTATTTCGATGAAATAATGTTCATTTTCATGGCGGTAATGATTACCGACATTTTGTTGTTAGATTTCTTTAACACTCTAGGAATGCCGACATCAACTACGGTCTCGATTGTATTTGAACTATTAGGCGCAGCTGTTGCCATGTCATTAATTAAAATTGGAGCAGATAATGGAAGTTTTACCGACGTAGTTAATTATATCAACAACGATAAGGCTATACAAATTATATTTGGAATATTACTTTCAGTAGTCGTCGCCTTTTCTATTGGCGCCTTGGTACAATGGGTATCAAGATTGCTTTTATCTTATAATTTTGAGAAAAAACCAACTTGGGTAGGTGCCTTGTTCGGAGGTTTTGCCTTATCATCAATTACGTACTTCATTCTTATGAAAGGTATCGGAGGAACTGCTTTTGCAGGTGAAAGCTATGATATCATTGGTGGTATTACCATAAAAGAGTTTTTGGAAACTCAGTTAGTTGTATTAGTACTTCTGAATTTTTTGGTTTGGTCGCTTCTCTCTTTTATATTAATGAAATTTGCTAAAACAAATATTTATAAATTAATTATTGGAGTCGGTACATTCGCTTTGGCTTTGGCTTTTGCAGGTAATGATTTAGTGAACTTTATTGGTGTACCAATTGCTGCTTGGCAATCTTATGAAGCATGGGTAGCTTCAGGTGTTGCAGCGTCAGAATTTAGTATGGGTATATTGGCAAAGAAAGTTCCAACTCCAACCTTGCTTTTGTTCATTGCAGGTATGATTATGGTACTTACTTTATGGTTTTCCAGCAAAGCAAAAAGTGTCGTTAAAACCTCAATCGATCTTTCAAGTCAAGAAGATACTAAAGAACGGTTTCAACCAAATTTTCTTTCAAGAGGTTTGGTACGTATTGCTATATCCATTTCAGAAATACTGACTCAGATATTGCCAAAATCCCTACAAGCTAAAATTGACAAACAATTTGATAAACCTGTAATTTCCTTATCTAAAAAGAAAGTTCATGAACTACCTGCATTTGATATGGTTCGTGCTGCTGTAAATCTGATGGTAGCAGGTATTTTGATATCAATAGCTACATCCTATAAATTACCATTATCTACAACGTATGTGACTTTTATGGTTGCAATGGGTACATCTCTTGCCGATAGAGCTTGGGGCGCTGAAAGTGCTGTATATAGAGTAGCAGGTGTGCTTAACGTTATCGGTGGATGGTTCGGTACAGCAATTATCGCTTTTGTAGCATCTGGCATCATTTTAGCACTAATAAGTTTTGGCAAAGGTGCTGCGCTAGCTGTGCTATTGTTTGCAGCTGTGTTATTATTAGCCAGAAACTATATTTCTCACAACAAAAAAGCCAAAGAACTTCGTGCAGAAGATACCCTTAACAGGGCCGAGAGTAGTTCTATTCAAGGCGTAATTATAGAAAGTGCCGAGAACATTTCAAATGTTCTAAAAAGAACAAATAAAATTTATACGAACTCCATCAACGGACTTGCAAAACAAGATGTTAGTCTATTGAAAAAGAATAAAAAACAGGGAGAGAAACTCTCAAATGAAATTGATGACCTAAGAGACCATATCTTCTACTTCATCAAAAATCTTGATGAAAATAGTGTTGGGGCAAGTAACTTCTATATCAATGCACTTGGCTATTTGACAGATATAGCTCAATCTTTGGAGTACATAGGAAAAGTTAGTCACAAGCACGTCAATAACAATCATAAAAAATTAAAATACAACCAAATAAAGGAGTTGAAACAAATCGATTTAAAGCTTGAAGAAATTTTGAATCAAACCCAAGCAGCTTTTGCTAATCAATCCTTTGAGCAAATTGGACTTGTTTTAAATCAGAAAGAAGAGTTATTCGATATGGTTTCTGATAAAATTCAAACTCAGATAGCCAGAACACGTACAGAAGAGTCTAGCCCAAAAAATACGACACTATACTTCTCATTGCTTCTAGAAACAAAAGATTTAATAACTTCTACAATGAACTTATTACAACAATACCATAATGAACACGATAGTTCTATAGAACCTGCTACTATAGAGCAACAAAAAAAGTAGTAGCAATTTTTAAAATCTGAAAATATAAGTACCTTGTCATTATAAAACAGAATAATGATAAGGTACTTTTTTTTATTTATAGCACTTCTAGTAAATATCAATGCGTTTGGACAAGAGCTTACTGGCGCTGAGTTGCTAGAAAAAGCCATAGAATTTCATGATCCAAATGACAATTGGAAATCTTTCCATGGTAAAATGCTCATAACAATGGAAAGCCCTAAGAGCAGTTCTCGTAGTACCGTAATTGAATTAAATTTACCTACCAATTACTTTATGTCTACAGTTAAGAAAGATAATTACACTATAGAATCAGAATTAAACAAAGATGAGTGCACCTTAAAATTGAACGGTAGCACATCTATATTTCCAAGGATAAAGGACAGTTTAAATATATCGTGCGAGAGAGCAAAAATGATGAAGAACTATTACACCTACTTGTATGGTCTTCCAATGAAACTGAAAGATCCAGGAACTATAATTGATTCAAAAGTTCAGAAAAAAACTTTTAAAGGAAAGGAATATCTTGTGTTAAAAGCAGGTTATGAAAAAGAAGTGGGCACCGATACTTGGTATTTTTATTTCGACCCAAAAACCTACGCTATGGAAGTATACCAATTCTTCCATGACGAAAGCAAAAACGATGGGGAGTATATCTTGTTATCTGAGATGGTTACTGTTAACGGCATTAAAATTCCAAAGGTTCGAGCTTGGTACTATAACAAGGCTGATAAATTTTTGGCTACTGACATTCTACAAAAGGCAAATTTATTAAACTAACGATAGAAATTCATTACATCCATATACGACCAAACTTCGGGTGGTAACATGGGTTTTATATTTTTACCGTTTTTATGTTCTTTTCTTATAAAAGTGGAAGATATTTCCATAATCGGAGCATTAACACGATGAATTCTGTCGTGTTGCATAAATTGAGATTCAACAGTCCCGTTTGAAATTCTTGGATACACATAAATATTATAACTCTCTAAAATGGTCTCATAGTTTTTCCATTTATGTAGGCTTTTTAAATTATCCTCGCCCATAATCAATGAAAAACTATAACCAGAAGGATACTTCTCGTCTAGATGGACTAATGTGTTCACCGTGTAATTTGGCTGGGGAAGATCAAACTCAATTTTACTTGGTCTTAATTTTGAATACTCTTTGGTAGCTTCATAAACCATTTCATATCGATGATGATTATCTAAAAGTGTTTTCTTAGTTTTAAAAGGACTTTGAGGGGTTACAACGAACCAAACCTCATCTAAATTAGAAAACTCCACCATGTGGTTCGCAATGACCAAATGACCAATATGAATAGGGTTAAAGGTGCCAAAATAAAGTCCAACCTTTTTCATCTTTCTTATTCCTTATCATCTTCAATGAATGCAGCCACCAAATCAACAGCTTCCTTTAATGCAACATCTAAATCATAATTTTTGATGATTTTGTCAAATTGAGGTGCAGTAGCTAACTCAACGGAAGCCTTTGCAATCCGCATATTTATTTTGTCTTCACTTTCAGTACTTCGTTTCTTAAGTCTGATCTTTAATTCATCAACACTTGGCGGCTTAACAAAAACAGCCAAGGTTTGTTCAGGAAACTTCTTTTTAATTCGAAGTCCACCCACAACATCAATATCAAAAATCACATTCTTACCTTCTGCCCAAAGACGTTCTACTTCACTTTTTAATGTACCATAAAAATTATCGCGATAGACTTCTTCCCATTCCAAAAAATCATCGCTCTTAATATGATTTTTAAATTCAGAAACAGACATAAAATAGTAATGCTCTTTATTTTTCTCTTTGCCCCTTCTTGGTCTTGACGTAGCAGAAACCGAAAAAGCTAAATTTAATTCTGGCTGCGCCAAGAGATGTCGTACAATTGTTGTTTTCCCACTTCCAGAGGGTGCAGAAAAGATTATTAGTTTTCCACCTTTCATCTATAGCACGTTTAACATTTGTTCTTTAATCTTTTCAAGCTCATCTTTCATCTGAACTACTATTTGCTGCATTGGCGCAAAATTTGCTTTTGAACCTATAGTATTGATTTCACGACCGATTTCCTGTGAAATAAAACCAAGCTTTTTACCATTGCTATCATCTGAATGTAACGTTTTTGCGAAATAATCTAAATGATTGGCTAATCTTACTTTCTCTTCTGTGATATCATATTTTTCCAAATAATAAATAAGCTCCTGCTCAAATCTATTAGCATCTACATCTGCCTTTAAATCTTGAACAGCTTTTTCTAAACGCTCACGAATAGTACCTTGACGCTCCGGGTCAATTTTTATTACCTCTTCGAGTAATTGATTCAATGAAGCTATCCTATCTAAAAAATCCTTCTCTAATACACTACCTTCTTCTGACCTGAATTCATTTATCTCAACCAATGCACCTTTCAATGCTTGCTTTATTGCTTCGTATTCTGCTTCATCAATATCTTCTTTTGCTGTTTTCATAGCATCGGGAAAACGCAGCGCCATTTCTAACAACCTAAGATCATCACCTGTAGCTATTTTTTTCAACTGCTCCATATATTGTTTAACAGCAACTTCATTTACCTGAGAAGTAGTTTCATCACCCGTAAGTTCAACATACAAGCTAAAATCTACCTTACCACGCTGAAGAGAATTCGCAACCAGTTTTCTTAATTCCAATTCCTTTTCACGATAACTAGAAGGCATACGAGCATTTAAATCGATACTCTTACTGTTGAGTGATTTTATCTCTACCGTTATTTTTTTATTTGGCAATTGAACTACATGCTTTCCGAAGCCGGTCATCGATTGAATCATGAATACATTTTAGATTTAGACAAAGGTAAGGTAATTGTGAAATTTAATTTTAATCATATCCCTATCCTTAATAAATAAAGGAGTAAACAAAATTAAGTTCTTGTTTACTCCTTAAAACTTTACTAATTATTAAATTATAACTCTCTAACCCAAATATTTCGAAAGCTAACACGACTATCATCACCATGGTCTTGTAGTAATAATGGGCCTTTGCCATGTGCCGGATTTTTTGGCCAACCAACGTATGGTGTAGTACCCTTAAGTTCAATATGATCTTGAACCAAAACACCGTTATGTATTACAGTGATATCTCCTGATTTTATCTTACCACCATCAACATTAAATTCTGGCGCATGATAAATGATATCATACGTATTCCATTCACCTGTAGGTACTGAAGCCATAGCCAAAGGCACATGTTGTTTGTAGATAGAACCAACCTGCCCATTTACATAAGTAGGATTATCATTCTGATCTAGAACTTGAACTTCATAAATTCCATTTAAAAAAACACCACTATTAGCCCTATGTTGTCCTTCTAACTGAATAGGCAAAGGAGATTTCCACTCTATATGCAATTGCACATCACCAAAATTTTGCTTGGTCTGTATATTCCCAGTTTTATCATTAACCGTCATACTAGCATCTTTGTTTACATGCCACTTAGCCGCTGTGCTATCATTAGAACTAATCCAATTATCTAAATTAGTTCCATTAAAAAGCACAATTGCATCACTTGGGGGGGCACCAATTGAACCAGGTTTTACTACTGCCACTTTTGGTTCATAGAATTCTGTTCCTTCAGGCGTTGTAGGTTCTTCACCCATATATTCCTCATAAACGATAACACTATCTTTTGCTACCGTTTCCATTTTCTCAATTGACCCTACCTTTTCTTGACATGAAAATATACTGAAAGATGCAACGAACAGTAGTAATGAATATTTGTTTTTCATAAATATTTGAGCTATTAAAGTTGTTTGATTTTTATATTTCTGAATGCTACTACATTTCCGTGATCTTGTAGACCGATTTTACCAGTTGTAAATTTCCCGAAACCATCCCAGCCTGCAAATTTAGAGTCCGCTACCATAGCATCCCATTCATCGCCTTGTACAGGAAAAGTGACCATTTCAATACCATTCAAAACAACGTTTCCTTTATTTTCTTTATGGTCTACGGTAATTACCATAGTATTCCATTCCCCTATAGGTTTTGTCGCATCTTTTGCTGGAGAAACCATGTCATATAATGCACCTGCTTGATGCGTAGTACCGGCTTTTGCATCTGGATGCTTATCATTATCAAGTATTTGAATCTCTGGTCCTGTATGATAGCTCTTATCAAACTTTTCATCCTCACTTATACCCCAAAAGACTCCACTATTACCAGCTTCAGATATTTTCCAATCCAAGGAAAGAACAAAATTTGCATACTCTTTTTTGGTAACAAGGTCATGATTTTTCTTCTCCTCCCCTTCAGTGGGCGGAGTATAAACCAAGGCTTCGCCTTCAATCTTCCAAGCATCACTTACGCCATTGGTTTTAAATTCTTTCCATTGCTCCAACGAAGTACCATCGAATAAAATTTCCCAATCATTTTCTAAAACCTTAGTTTCTTCTACCGTAGTTACTTCAGACATTTCTTTCTTCTCTTGCTTACATGAGATGAAAACTATTAAAAACACAACACTAACAATTACTTTTTTCATTTCTATTCAGATTAAAGTCCTAACATTTTTTTCAACATTTCCTTATCGATTTCAGCACCAGCAAAATCATCGAACGTTTTTTCAGTTGCTTCAATTATATGGTCTTGAATAAACTTTGCACCTTCACGAGCACCTTGTTCAGGACTCTTTATACAACATTCCCATTCCATTACCGCCCAAACATCACAACCATATTGGGTAAGTTTAGAAAAAATCGTTTTAAAATCTATTTGACCATCTCCCAAAGAACGATATCTGCCAGCTCTGTTGCCCCAATCATTATATCCACCGAAAGCACCTTTTTTCCCTGTGGGATTAAACTCTGAGTCCTTCACATGAAAAGATTTTATAAACTCATGGTAATGGTCTATATAGGTGATATAATCTAATTGTTGTAAAACAAAATGGCTAGGATCATAAAGAATATTCACTCTTTTATGATTACCCGTAGCCTCTAAGAAACGCTCAAAGGTATCGCCATCATGCAAATCTTCACCAGGGTGAATTTCATAACACACATCAACGCCTTCTTTATCAAAATGATTTAATATAGGTGTCCATCTTTTTGCCAATTCTTCAAAACCCATTTCCACCAAACCTGCAGGTCTTTGTGGCCATGGGTGCATTGTATGCCATAATAATGAACCAGAGAATGTAGCGTGCACATTTAAACCCAATCTTCTACTAGCGGTTGCCGCTTTTTTAACTGTTTCAATTGCCCATTCTGTTCTTGCCTTCGGATTACCATGAACATTTTTTGGCGCAAAAGAATCGAACATTAAATCATATGCCGGATTCACTGCCACCAATTGACCCTGCAAGTGCGTAGAAAGTTCTGTTATTTCCAAACCATAAGAATTCACCTTGGCTTTTAACTCATCACAATACGTTTGACTTTCTGCTGCTTTATCTAAATCTATTAAGAAGCTTTCCCATGTAGGAATTTGAATTCCCTTGTATCCAAGGTCAGAAGCCCATTTACACATACCGTCCAAGGTATTAAAAGGTGCTTTATTATCTACAAACTGTGCTAAAAATACGGCTGGCCCTTTGATTGTTTTCATAAAATTATACTATCTGTTGTTTGAATTAGTTATTCAATTAGACACTTTAAATATGTCAAATTATATTATATTTAAAAAATGTATTGCGTTACTCACAATACCACGGAGATTTGCTATAAATATAGGGATTACCAATAGAAAAATATAAAAATTCAAGCATGAATCAAAATGAAATATTTGATGCAATTGTAGTCGGAACTGGAATAAGTGGTGGATGGGCAGCTAAAGAATTAACTGAGAAGGGTTTAAAAACACTTGTTTTGGAACGCGGCCCTATGGTGAAACATATTGAGGACTACCCTACCATGAATGATGATCCTTGGGATTATCCTTTGAAGGGAGAACTTTCTAAAGAGGACAAGAAAAAATACCATGTACAGAGTCGTGTTAATTGGGCGCCTAAAGAAGACGTAAAACACTTTTTTGTCAATGATCTAGAACACCCCTATGTAGAAACTAAACGATTCGATTGGATAAGAGGGTATCAAGTCGGCGGAAGATCACTTACTTGGGGACGTCAGAGTTACAGGTGGAGTGATATTGATTTTGGCGCCAACAAAAAAGAAGGTGTTGGGGTTGATTGGCCAGTTAGATATGAGGATATATCGCCATGGTATGATAAAGTTGAGGAATATATTGGTGTTAGTGGCGAAAAATTAGGATTGGATGTATTACCTGATGGTAAATTTCAACCAGCCATGAAATTAAATTGCGTTGAAGAAGATTTCAAAAAAAATACAGCAGAGAAGTTCGACGATGGTCGTTTAATTACCATTGGGCGTACCGCACATATTACTGACCCTAATGCTTCTTTTGAAGGTAGGGGGACTTGTCAAAATAGAGATCGTTGTTGGCGAGGATGCCCTTTTGGCGGTTATTTCAGTAGTAATTCATCAACACTGCCGGCAGCCGAACGTACAGGTAATATGACCTTGAGACCAAATTCAATAGTTCATGAAATTATTTATGACGATGTTTCTAAAAAAGCAACTGGTGTTAGGGTTATAGATGCCGAAACCAATGAGAAAATTGAATTCAAAGCGAAAGTAATTTTCCTTTGCGCATCAGCTATGGCCTCGGTAGGCATTTTACTTCAATCAAAATCTGAACGCTTCCCTAATGGGTTAGGCAACGATTCTGATGCTTTAGGTAGAGGAATTATGGATCATCACTATAAATTGGGAGCAACTGCAAAAGTGGACGGCTATTTAGATAAGTATTATAAAGGTAGACGAGCTAACGGTTTTTACATACCACGTTTTGTGAATCTAAATAAGAAGACAAAGCGAGAAGGTTATTTACGAGGTTTTGGGTACCAAGGAACAGCAAGCAGAGGCGATTGGTCTAAGGAGATTGGTGAAATGGGTTATGGCAAGGACCTTAAGGATTCTATATTAAAACCAGGCCGTTGGACTATTGGGGTAACCGGTTTTGGTGAATTCTTACCTTATGATGATAATAGAGTAACCTTAAGTCCTACTGAAAAGGATAAATGGGGACTTCCTCAATTAGCTTTTGATGTAGAATTTAAAGAGAATGAATACAAAATGCGTGAAGACATTAAAAAGGAGATTGTAAGCATGTTTGAAGCGGCAGGTTTTAAAGATGTAGCATCGTATGAAGAATCTAGCGGACCGGGATTAGGTATTCATGAAATGGGAGGTGCAAGAATGGGCCATAGCGCAAAAACCTCTATAATAAACAAAAACAATCAAGTTCACTTAGTTCTTAATGTATATGTAACTGATGGTGCTTTTATGTCTTCTTCTAGTTGTGTAAACCCGTCACTAACCTATATGGCATTTACCGCAAGAGCGGCAGAACATGCAGCGAAACAATTAAAAGCCGGAAAATTTTCTTAATTATTAAATCAAATTTTAAACTATAACGGTAAATAAATACGTTAGTGCAAAGTAAATAATAGCTTATGGAAAATGCTTCGGCCAGAAATATGTGGGGTAATTATTTAAATGCTCATTTAGAACATGCATTTGAACATGCACCGTCAACAACTTACTTTGGCGATAATGAAATGGATGCCAATAGATTGGCAGACTTAACAAAACAAGGAGTAAAAAAAGCAATATCACACTCTTTATTAGGGATACAAAACCGCAATGAAAAACTACCCAAAATAGGAGACTTTATCGTAGTTACGAATTGGAGTGGTGAAGCGCAATGTATTGTTCGCACCACAGCGGTGAAACTAAAACCTTATTTTAGTATTGATGTATTGTATGCACAACTAGCTGGTGAAGGTGACAAATCACTAGACCATTGGAAAAAGGTACATTGGGATCAGTATACTACTGAATTGCAGAAATTCGGAAGAGAACCTAGAGAAAGTATGATTATCGTTTGTCAAGAATTTGAGAAGGTATATTAATCGATACACCTTATTAACTAAATTAAAAGAGCCGCAAAATGCGGCTCTTTTTGTAATAATTTCAGTTGATTATTTTTCTAAAGCAACCCATGTATTTCCATTTTTATGAGAATCTACTGTGGCTTCTATAAAATTCATACCACGAACACCATCTATCATTGTAGGGAATTCACCATCATTGTATTTTTCACCTCTAATAGCTCTTGCAACTCCTTTATAGATATTTGCCATAGAGTCAAAAATTCCTTCTGGGTGACCAGCAGGTAGTTTTGTTCCATCTAACGACAATTCAGAGTTGTAGGCATGACCTGGCTTATACACTTGAGTAGGTTCTGTATCACTCAATTTATATAAAAAGTTTGGACGCTCCTGTTCCCATCGAAAAGCACCTTTCTCACCATAAATAGCAATAGCCAAACCGTTCTCTTCTCCAGTAGCTACTTGACTTCCTCTAATAACACCTTTAACGTGGTCACTCATTCGTATAAGAACAGTACCATCAACATCCATTTTATTATCCTCATAAAGGTAATTGAAGTCACAAAGCAATTCATTCACTTTAAGACCAGTAGTATATTCTACAAGGTTAAAAGCGTGAACACCTATATCACCCATACACGAGCTTATACCTGCTTTTTTTGGATCTAACCTCCAAACAGAAGATCGTTTCTCTTTATCATGAATAATCGTATTGATCCACCCTTGATAATAAACTGCATCTACTTTATGAATTTTACCTAACGCGCCAGCTTTAATCATTTCACGCATTTGACGCACCATTGGGTAACCAGTATAGGTATGTGTCAAGGCAAAAACAGTTCCTGCCTTTTCATGTGCTTTTTGTAAGTCTTTAGCTTCAGCCAAAGAGGTTGTCATTGGTTTTTCACAAATAACGTGAAACCCATTATCCAATAATTTTTTTGCCATTGGATAATGCAAGAAGTTTGGCGTAAGTATAGAACATACCTGAATACGCTCATCTACAGGTAATTTTAATTCTTCTTCTATTAAAGTATCAAAATCTTTATAGATTCTATTTAAAGGCACATCTATTTCCTTGGCAAAAGCCATGCTGGCATCAAAATCTGGATTAAATACTGCTCCAGTAATTTGATAATTATCATTAATATGTGAAGCTACTCTATGTAGTACTCCTATTAGGGAATCGCCTCCCCCTCCTAATATTCCTAATCGAATTTTCTTTGGCATTATTATAGTTGTTTAAATTGAAAATTTTATTCTCTAAAATCCGCAAGGATTTAACTCATTATTAAATAGTTGAAAATTGCATAGTGCATTCATCCATTAAAACGTGTAAAACACTGTTTTTATGAAACAATTCTCAAGCATGTAAATTAAAGAAATTATCTAAGATTGATATTCTATTTTCTCTGTTTTAAAGAAAATCGCAAATAAAATAAAGACAGCTAGTGCAAAACCAGCCGGATATATCCAAATGGTTTCCCAAACATGTTTTCCGTCCTCTAAAAGGTATGCGGTAGAAATCTTACCAGCCACCCAAAATCCGATTAACATACCAACCCCGTACGTAGCTAATGTAATTAAGCCTTGTGCGGAACTCTTGAATTTCTCACCTGCCTTACTGTCTGTATAAATCTGCCCAGAGACAAAGAAAAAATCATAACAAATTCCATGTAACGCTATACCCAAAAGCAACGAAACACCCAAACCATCAGCATCACCAAATGCGAATAATACGTAACGTACCACCCAAGCTGCCATAGCTACTAGAATCGTTTTCTTAAAGCCGAATTTGGTGAAAAAATATGGTAGTAACAGCATAAATACTATTTCAGAACCTTGCCCTATCGTCATCTTACCTGTAGGGTTATTCATACCAACCTCTACAAGAAACGGATTCGCATTTTGATAGTAAAAAGCTAATGGAATACATATGAGCACCGATGAAATAAAGAAAATTAAAAAGTTTTTATCCTTAAATAAGCTCAATGAATCCAACCCTAAGATTTCCCTTAAACTTAGCTTGTCAGAAGTAACAGCTCTAGGTGGCGTTTTTGGCAATGTGAAACTAAATATCCCTAAAATAAACGAGGCAATGGCAGTCATTAGAAATGTATTTCTAAGTAGGCCGTCACCAATATTTTCACCTTGGTCCCAGCTAAAAACATAGCTAATTGAAAGCCCAGCTATAATCCATCCTAAGGTTCCAAATACACGTACCATTGAAAACTCTTTAGCAGGGTTTTTCATTTGATTAAAGGAGACTGAATTAACTAAAGCTAAAGTTGGCATATATAATATCATATACCCTAAGACTAAAAGATAAAACACATCAAACTCTGTGCTTTCATACATGAAATACATGAGAATAGCACCAAAAAGATGTAAGACTCCTAAGATGCGTTCTGCATTAAAATATCGATCAGCAATAATTCCAATAACAAAGGGAGCAATAATAGCTCCCCATGATTGTGTTGAAAATGCCAAGGCTATTTCACCGTCCGTTGCTTTTAGATTGTTTCCTAAAAATGTACCTAGAGTTACAAACCATGCACCCCAAATAAAAAATTCTAAAAACATCATGAAGCAAAGCTGTGCTCTGACTTTATTTTTCATTTATCTTTTGTAATAAACATAATCCAAACCAATAGGGTTTTCCCCATTATCTCTAAAATCAACCGCAATTTGCCCTCGGTGATTTGTCGAATGGTTTATGATATGAAACAGAATATCCTTTATGGTATTTGTAAATAGACGGCCTTCAGAATTTTCAAAATCTATACGCTTATCAAAATTATCGGCATTGGAAACAATTTCAAAAGAGCTACGTTGATTCTCGTAATGAATGTCGGCCCAATCATTTATATCATGCTCTTGCCAAATCACATATTCACTCGGTCTACTTATAATTCTTGCATTCCACAAATGATGAGCATTTAACACATGGCTGAATAAACTCATAGTTCTTGGAGGCAACTCAGACATCTTTGAGCATTCATCGATAAGTCTTTTGTTACATTGAAAATTGTAATCGAATATTTCGTTAAAGAATGCTTCCATAAATCATATTCTAGATTACTGAATTTCTTTTGCGGCTTTTAATAAAAGATCTCTAGTAGCGATTATTCCAGCTTCCTCGCTAATTTCAGAACCTTCAAACTCAACACCAATATAACCCGTATAACCAGCTTCTTTTACAATTTTTAGCATTTCTACATAGTCTATACCAGTATCATAACCTTCAGCATTAAAATTGTTAGATTTTGCACTTACAGCTTTAGCGTATGGCATTAATTCTCTAACACCTTTGTATTTATCATACTCCTTTAAACAATCCCAACTTTCTGGTTTACGTTCTATACAAAAATTACCAAAATCAGGTAAGCTTCCACAGTTATCCATATTAACCTTTTTCATCACCTCTGCATGTAGTTCACCATTAGATGATAAGCCACCATGATTCTCTACCAATACATTTATATTTTTTGTTTTTGCGTAAGTAGCTAATTTGGTTAGTCCGTCTACAGAATTCTTAATCCACTCTTCTGGTACATTACTACCATTTAGATTAACTCTAATTGCATGGCACCCCATGGCTGCAGCAGCATCAACCCATTTTTTGTGTTTCTCAACAGTTTCATTTCTTTCGGCTTCGTCGTTAACTGCTAAGTTGCCTTGACCATCAATCATAATCAAAACATTTTTCATTCCATGCTTTTCTGCCTCTGCATTAGATTTAGCAACAAAATTTGCCATTGCCTCTTCAGAATAATCTGCATTGGCCAATTCAGGATTATATAATTGACTCACATATTCCAGACCGGTGAATCCCCAATTCTTTGCTTTTTCAGCAAAAGTATATGGATCTACGCCATCATCCTTAATCATTTTATGCATGGACCATTGTGCTAAGGATAATTTAAAAAATGGCTCTGCGTCACTATTACTTGCAACGATTTCAGAATTTTCTACTTTTTCTTTTTTCGTTTCCTTACAAGCGTAAGTTCCTAATAACGAGATTCCAATACCTACAATTGAGGCAACTCTGATAAAATTTTTTCTTTTCATGTTTGGTAGTTTGTTTTTGTTTGAAAAATAATCTTAACGGTTGGCGTTAAAATTACTAATAGGTTCATTAATCTAACTTGATGCTAGTTTTAGCGAATTTCGTAAGAAGTATGGACATTAAATGTATAGAATTAATTTATTATTTAATAAATTTAGAGAATAAACAACTTTTATGAGCAAATTTTATTACAATGAAGAGCAAGAGTCCTATGACGCCATAGTCGTAGGAACAGGAATTAGTGGCGGATGGGCTGCGAAAGAATTATGCGAAGCTGGCTTAAAAACACTAGTTCTAGAACGTGGTCGAATGGTAAAGCACATAGATGATTATGTTACCGCAAATAAAGATCCCTGGGATTTTCCAAATGCTGGTGAGCCTACTAAGGAAATAGTAGAGCAACAACCAAAACAAAATAGAACCGGTTATACTACGAATCAAGCAAGTAATATGTGGTTCGTGAATGACTTGAAACACCCTTACAACGAAACCAAAAGATTCGATTGGATGAGGGGTTACCACTTAGGCGGTCGCTCTTTACAATGGGGTCGTCAAAGTTATCGCTTAAGTGATATTGATTTTGGTGCTAATAAGAAAGAGAATATTGCTGTCGATTGGCCAGTTCGCTATAAGGAAATAGCTCCTTGGTATGATAAGGTAGAAACGTTCATCGGTGTAAGTGGTGAAAACTTAGGCTTGGAACAATTACCTGACGGTCAATTTTTACCTATGATGGATCTAAATTGTGTTGAACAGGAATTTAGAGAAAAAGTAGCAGATAATTTTGATGGTCGTGTAGTAACGGCAGGAAGAACAGCTCATCTAACCGGTACAAAACAGTTTGATGGCAGAAGCAAATGTCAATTTAGAAATAGATGTATTAGAGGGTGTCCTTTCGGAGCTTACTTTAGTAGTCTTTCTTCTACATTACCTGCTGCAGAAGCGACAGGAAATATGACGCTTAGACCTGATTCGATTGTACATGAGGTAATGTATGACCCAAAGACAAAAAAAGCAATAGGTGTAAAAGTAATAGATGCGAATACTAAAGAAACATATGAGTTTAAGGCTAAAGTAATTTTCCTTTGCGCTTCATCAATTGCTTCAACTTCAATTTTGATGCAATCAAAATCTGATACGTTCCCTAATGGTATGGGTAATGAGTCTGATCAGTTAGGCCGTAATATTATGGACCACCAACTTCAAGTGGGTGCTTCTGGTAAATTCGATGGATTTGAGGATAAATACTATAAAGGAAGAAAGCCAAGTGGTATCTACATCCCTAGATTTAGAAACCTAGGCGGAGACTCTGATAGAAAAGATTACAAAAGAGGATTTGGATATCAAGGTAGTGCCTCTAGAGGGAATTGGGAAGAATCTATTGCTGAACTTTCACATGGAAAAGATTTAAAAGAAGCTGTATTAAAACCAGGGGGATGGACTTTTGGTATGATGGGCTTCGGAGAAGTACTTCCTTATGAAAATAACAGATTCACATTAGACTATGACAAATTAGATGATTGGGGTCTACCTACAGTTACGTTTGATGCTGAGCTTCAAGAAAATGAACTAAAAATGCGTAAAGACATTCTAGAATCAGCTGTTGAAATGCTTGAAAAAGCCGGACTTAGAGATGTACAAGGGTACGACAATGAGAGTGCGTTAGGCCTAGGAATTCATGAAATGGGAACCGCTCGTATGGGTAGAGACAGAAAAACATCTGTTTTAAATGGAAACAACCAATTACATGATGTAGCTAATGTTTATGTAACAGATGGGTCTTTCATGACTTCTGCAAGTTGCGTAAATCCGTCATTAACATATATGGCCTTTACGGCTAGAGCTGCAGCGCATGCAGTTGAAGAACTTAAAAAAGGAAATATATAATGGATAGAAGACGTGTATTGAAAAATATGGGGCTGTCACTTGGATATATGGTGGCCACCCCAACCTTATTAGGAATTGTACAAAGCTGTAAAAGCGAACCAGCTATTACTTGGACACCGGAATTCTTAACTCAAGATGAAGGAAATGTTCTTACGAAACTGGTAGATATCATTTTACCTAAAACAGACACACCGGCCGCATCAGAAGTTCAAGTCAATATTTTCATTGATAAGTTCGCAAACGACATTATGGAAAAAGAACAACAAGATTTTTTCAAAATGTCTATGAGCAAATTTATAGATAAGACCTTAGCTGATTCTGGAAAGGAAAAATCAGCAGATTTAACCGTAAAAGATTTAGAACCGGTATTAGCAAGCTCACTAAAGTATTCTAAAGACCAGCAAACTGAATTGTTCGAATCAATATCAAGTTATACTGAAGCTATTGCAGAAGGTACGGCCGCTACTTTAGATGATGAGACCACTAGATTTGCATTCGCAAATAACCTTAGAGGTATGACTATTTGGGGGTACAAGGTCTCTGAGTATGTAGGCGAGGAAGTTTTAGCTTATTTGCCTGTACCAGGCGAATATGTTCCCTGTGGTGACATGCAAGAGCTAACAGGCGGTAAGGCATGGTCCCTATAAACCAGTAAATTATTTATCCCAAAAGCCAAGAATCCTATATCATGTGACTCTTGGCTTTTTTAAATCCATTAGTAATGAAAAGAAGAAATTTTATTCAAAAAACCGCTTTAAGTACTGGAGCACTTTCATTAGCGGGCACATTATCTTACGCTAATTCCTTTAATAATAATGAGAATGCACATCAATTTAACCTGAAATACGCACCTCATATAGGTATGTTCAAACATCTTGCCGGCGATGACCCCATTGATCAAATCAATTTTATGGCAGACCAAGGTTTTACGGCTTTTGAAGATAACAACATGATGAAACGTGATGTAGCACTTCAAAAAAAGATGGGTGAAACTTTAGCAAAACGAGGTATGACGATGGGAGTATTTGTTGTCGATAAGGGTGGTAATATGGCAAACACTTTAGCAGCGGGAAAACAAGAATATATAGACATCTTTTTAGATGGATGCAGGAAAGCTGTAGATGTGGCAAAAAGAGTGAATGCCAAATGGATGACTGTCGTACCTGGCGCCTATGAAAGAAGTTTACCAATCGGTATTCAAAATGCCAATGTTATTGAAGCGTTACGCCGTGGTGCAGAAATTTTAGAACCACACGGACTAACTATGGTGTTAGAACCGTTATCAGATTCTCCTGATCTTCATTTGCAGACCTCTGAACAAACTTATTTGATTTGTAAAGGTGTTGATAGCCCTTCGTGTAAAATATTGTATGACATCTACCATATGCAGAAAAACGAAGGTCATCTAATACACAACATGGACCTTACCTGGAATGAAATTGCATACATTCAAGTAGGAGATAATCCAGGAAGAAATGAACCTACCACTGGTGAAATTAATTACCGAAATGTCTTTAAATGGATACATGAAAAAGGTTTTGATGGAGTTCTTGGAATGGAACATGGTAATTCTAAAGAAGGTAAAGAAGGTGAACGTGCAGTTATAGAAGCCTATAAGCATGAAGATAATTTTCTGTAACTATCTAAAACCTCAACCCTTAAAACTAACTCTCAAAGCATTTTGAGAAGATAAGAAACTGTATTTCATCGAATTATTATAGTTTTTCGATGAAATACATTATTTAAAAGTAAGAATTGCCTTACTTATTCGTTCTTTTGTATATGTCTCAATACTTATACACATTACTCATCTACGCCGGTTTATTTTTGGCCTCAAAATTATCCTATTATATATACAAGAAGATAGAATCTGGTTCTTTCGATTTATTTCGATTGAAACTAACCTCTAAATGGATGAATTTTAAAAACGAACTAAGATTAGTATTTGGCAGTCTATTCAATGACACTATCAAATTTCCATAATCCTCCATAATCCAAAAAGCAAGTTTATTCGTATATAGAGAATAAGCTAATATTTGAGCTATGGAAAAATACATCACACTTTTAATAATCTATGCAGCTGCTTTATTATTCACAACTGTGTTGAAGCCCTATATCAATAGTGATAAATAAGAATCCCCTGACTTAACCTCGGCTTTAGCCGTATATAAAAAAAGACCCCTTTAAAAGGGGTCTTTTTTTATTAATTAAAAGTAACTCTATTTAAGAACCACACATTAAGCAATCATCATCAGCTTCACCTTCCTTAGCTCTTGCTATCATTTCTTTCATCTCTTGCGGAGACATTGGTTTAATATCCAATTCTACCTGTGGAACAACCTTAGAAATAGTTCCTTCAGCGCCAATAACCTTTTCGTTTACGACAGACGTTATTACTTCTGCCTCAACAGCTTCAGCTACCGGAGTTTCTTTCTTCTTCGAGTTATCTAAAGTAAACTTAATTGCATCTACCGCCGCTTTTGTACGCAAGTAGTACATTCCTGTTTTAAGACCACTCTTCCAAGCGTAAAAATGCATAGAAGTCAATTTAGAATAGTTTGCATTCTCCATGAACAAGTTCAAAGATTGACTCTGATCAATGAAATAACCTCTATGTCTAGACATATCGATTATATCTTTCATGCTAAGTTCCCAAACTGTCTTATATAAATCTCTAATATCTTGAGGTATCGTTTCAATATGTTGAATAGAACCATTAGCTCTCATCAAATCCTGTTTCATATTCTCATTCCACATTCCAAGTCCTACCAAATCCTCTAAAAGGTGTTTGTTTACCACAATAAACTCACCAGAAAGCACGCGTCTAGTATAAATATTAGAAGTATAAGGCTCAAAACATTCATTATTACCTAAAATCTGAGAGGTAGAAGCAGTTGGCATTGGTGCAACTAAAAGTGAATTACGCACACCATTTTTTACTACTTCTTTTCTTAGCTTATCCCAGTCCCATCTTCCAGAAAGCTCCGCATCTTCAATTCCCCACATGTTGTGTTGAAATTCTCCTTGTGACATTGGCGAACCTTCAAAAGTAGAATAAGGACCTTCTTCTTTTGCCATTTCCATAGAAGCCGTTACTGCAGCGAAATACAATGTTTCAAAGATTTCTTGATTTAACTTTTTAGCTTCATCACTTGTAAACGGTAAACGCAACATTATGAAAGCATCAGCCAAACCTTGTACCCCAAGACCTATTGGGCGATGACGCATGTTTGAGTTTTCTGCTTCTTTAACTGGGTAATAGTTTCTATCAATTACCTTATTTAAATTTCTAGTTACACGTTTAGTAACCCTGAACAATTCTTTATGATCAAATGCGCCATTTTTAATAAACATTGGCAAGGCAATCGAAGCCAAGTTACACACCGCTACCTCATCAGGAGAAGTGTATTCCATAATCTCAGTACATAAGTTAGAAGAACGTATTGTACCTAAATTTTTCTGATTACTCTTACGATTTGCGGCATCTTTATACAACATATATGGTGTACCAGTCTCAATCTGTGATTCTAAGATTTTCTCCCACAATTCACGCGCTTTAACCTTTTTACGACCCTTACCTTCTTCTTCGTATTTTATATATAGTTTTTCAAACTCTTCACTATGTCTATTGTACAAGTCCGGGCATTCATTAGGGCACATTAACGTCCACTCTTCGTTTGCTTCAACCCTTCTCATGAATAAATCAGAAATCCACATAGCATAGAATAAATCTCTTGCTCGCATTTCTTCTTTACCATGATTCTTTTTTAAGTCAAGAAACTCATAAATATCAGCATGCCATGGCTCCATATAGATAGCAAAACTTCCTTTACGTTTACCACCACCTTGATCCACATATCTCGCTGTATCGTTAAATACCTGAAGCATTGGCACTATACCGTTAGATGTACCGTTTGTGCCAGCAATATATGAACCAGTAGCCCTTACATTGTGTATTGACAAACCAATACCACCAGCAGATTGAGAAATCTTAGCCGTTTGTTTTAATGTATCATAAATACCATCAATACTATCATCTTTCATGGCCAAAAGAAAGCATGATGACATTTGAGGTTTTGGTGTACCAGAATTGAATAAAGTTGGTGTTGCGTGAGTGAAAAACTTTTTAGACATCAACTCATACGTTTCTATTGCAGAATCCAAGTCATCCAAATGAATACCAACAGAAACACGCATTAACATATGTTGTGGACGCTCAGCAATTTTACCATTAAGCTTTAAAAGATAAGAGCGTTCTAAAGTTTTAAACCCGAAATAGTCGTAGCCAAAATCTCGGTTATAAATAATTGTAGAATCTAATCTCTCGGCATTATCCATAATAACTTTATGAACCTCATCTGATAAAAGTGGTGCCTTCTTACCAGTTCTAGGGTTTACATAGGTATATAAATCAACCATCGTTTCTGAGAACGATTTCTTAGTATTCTTATGTAAGTTGGAAACAGAAATACGCGCAGCCAATTTTGCATAATCAGGATGCGTCGTAGTCATAGTTGCAGCTATTTCTGCCGCTAAATTATCTAACTCTGAAGTTGTAACCCCGTCATAAAGTCCTTCAATAACCCGCATCGCAACCTTCAATGGATCAACAAGTCCATTAAGACCATAACATAATTTTCGTACTCTTGCGGTGATTTTGTCGAACATGATAAGTTCTTTTCTCCCATCTCTTTTAACTACATACATATGGCTACACTTGTTTTACGATTAATTATTTTTATAAAATTTATATGTTAATATTTTAACATATAATAATTTGAGCATAAAAACCTCCTTACTGTTGAGCAAGGAGGCGTGCTCTAATTTTATTTAAAAATCAGCGTCGAAACTGATTTTTTGCGAGTCTTCATCCTTATCCTTGTTCAAGACCCCTGCCTTCTGATACTCAGACACTCGTTTCTCAAAGAAATTTGTTTTACCCTGTAATGAAATCATATCCATAAAATCAAACGGATTCGAAACATTATAAACCCTATCACACTCTAATTCAACCAACAATCTATCGGTTACAAACTCTAGATACTGTGTCATCAACTTAGAATTCATTCCAATTAAACTTACCGGTAGTGATTCAGTTATGAATTCGCGTTCAATTTCTAAGGCATCGGTTAAAATCTCTTTAATTCGCTCTTTTGGCACCTTATTCATTAAATGTTTATTATGCAAGTGAACTGCATAATCGCAATGCATACCTTCATCTCTTGAAATCAATTCATTTGAAAATGTTAACCCTGGCATCAAACCTCTCTTTTTCAACCAAAATATTGAACAGAAAGCTCCTGAAAAGAAAATACCTTCAACGGCTGCAAAAGCTATTAAACGTTCTGCAAAACTTGGAGAATCAATCCAATTTAGGGCCCAGTCAGCCTTTTTCTTAATAGCTGGGAAATTTTCTAAAGCTTTGAAAAGTAAATTCTTTTCTTTCTCATCTTTAACATAGGTATCTATTAACAACGAATAGGTTTCAGAATGAATATTTTCCATCATTATTTGAAAACCATAGAAAAATTTTGCTTCAGCATACTGTACTTCGCTTACGAAATTCTCTGCTAAATTCTCATTTACGATTCCATCAGAAGCCGCAAAAAATGCCAATATATGTTTTATGAAATATCGCTCATCATCATTCAACTTATTATTCCAATCTGTTAAATCTTCATGTAGGTCAATTTCTTCTGCAGTCCAAAAACATGCCTCACATTTTTTGTACCATTCCCAAAGATCATCGTGTTTAATAGGGAAAATAACAAAGCGGTCATCATTTGCTTCCAAAATAGGCTCAAGTGCTGTGGACATATAATTATATTTTAAAAAATTAGTTGCAAAGAAGATGACTATTACCTTCTTGTAGGGACTAACAAAGATTCAAAATTGCATTCAATATTTAAAGGCTGTTTTAGCTTTTAAGCAACAAAGTTTTTAACACAAAATGTTGAAATCTAGGTTCACAAGTGATGTTCATTGCCCTACGACTGAAAGTTGTTTTGGAGTAACTTTTATAAAAATTGAACAAAACAATTATAAACCAAAAAGTATAAAAAATCATACTAGGTGGTTTATTAATCTTAACGGAAAGAAACTTAGGAATTTGGAAAAATTGACAAAAATTGTACGGTCCCTCTGATGCTCATATTATGAAAAATGCCCACCAAGACTAATAAAGGTAGTTCCCCCGAAACCTTATTTTAGACTGTAATTATACGGATAAGCCGTAACCTTACTTATATTGGCGCTCAAAACATCAGAAATAAAATAACATACACTATTTCATAAAGAACCGTACTTCTATTTTTGCAATTAAATTTTTATATCAGCATTAAAAGACCCTTTGATATTTAAAGACTCTACTTTTGCATTTTTAATTTGTATTTCAAGACTACCTTCAATTTGTTTGTATCATCATTAAGAATAGCCATGTCACCAGTTTTAAAAAGGTAGCTCATTCGACCAACCTAAATCTGCAAAACCAAAAACACCTTTAAATCCATTAATCAAACCATTCAAAGCTTTTATCTTATGAATCTTGGTTTACAAATTATTTTCATTAAAATTATCAGCATCAACAATGAATTTAATTACGCTACCTTCTAAATGATTATTCGGTACAAAATTCAATTCAAGCTTACAAGTTCTATTACTCAACAAATCTTCCTCTACATTATTTTGAAAAGAAGTTTGTCCTTCAACATTTAGATCATATTCACCAGTAATACTAAACTGATAAGACCCACTCTTAAGAATGGGGCATATGACACTTGATTTTGAACTACTAGAGCACAGAAACAATGATATAAAACCGAAAAAAAACATTTTAAAGACTTACCAATTAATTGAATCATAAATTACACGTTGATGTAAAAAAATATTCATGGTATAGTAATCGGTTGCTCTTTAATTTCAAGTTCAACTACCAAATTTTCATTTAATTCATTATCTGCATTCATAACTTTAGAAGCAATAACCAAGAACAATATAAATAACACAAACATTATGCTGCATTTTCTCATGTCTATTAGGTTTAAACTAATTCTAACTTGTTCCATAAAGATAATTTAAGATGAAAAAACGCAGGATAGTTTTGTATAACCTGTGCCCTTTTTTGTGTAATCGGATGTTGTGATTTTAGAACATAGTCCTATATTGATATAATTGTAATTTTTTTCTTACAAATTTATTAATTTTATAAATTCAAACAGTATTAATACATTTTCAACCGATTATACCATAAACACATCCATTGATACAAATTTGTTCATTAGAGCGAATCAAGCCCTTAATTTTTCCTAACTTTCTAACTTGATATCTAATCGTATATGCTACAAGCCGTAATTGTTGATGATGAAATAAAGGCATTACAAAGTTTAACTTGGGAACTAACCAATTTCAGTGATGAAATCAATGTTATCGCCTCGTTCACCAACCCACATGATGCTTTAGACTATTTAGAAAAAAACACTCCTGACTGTCTTTTTCTAGATATTGAAATGCCAACAATGGATGGATTTCAATTTATACAAAAGCTTACCAATAAAAATTTTCCGGTAGTAATTACGACAGCATATAATCAATATGCACTAAAAGCCATTAAGAATGAAGCGTTAGATTATTTATTGAAACCTATTGACACAGATGATCTCGAAGATACTATCGTCAAAATAAAAAAATTTAACAATAAAAATTTCTCAGTTGAAAAGCTAGAAATGGCTATGCTTAATTTTAACTCAAGATCAATACATAAAAGAATTACTCTCAATACAGATGGTAAGTTACTTTTTCTTGAGAGTGACGAAATTTTATACGCCGAATCTGATGGAAACTATAGTACTATATTTTTGACCGATGGTCAAAAGATTGTACTCACCAAAAAACTGAAAGAAGTAAACGAATTATTACCTACAGATTCTTTTTTTAGAATTCATAATTCCTATATTATCAATCTAAACAAAATAAAAGAATTCTTGAAAACAGATGGTTATGTGGTGCTAAAATCGAACCACAAAATACCGGTTTCAAGACAAAAGAAATCAGATTTTTTAGATATGTTGTAAACCAATTTATGCCAAAACTACTACGGTTACATAAGCTATTTACTGATATTTCAGTAAATAATAACAAGTTCTACTATCTATTTTGTCTTTTTATCACGCTACTTTATTCAAGCTATAATTATTCTCAAAACATACCTTCAACTTTTAAAAATAAGGTAGATAGCTTAATATCGGCAGCACCAAAAACGTATGAAGAGATTGATAAAGTTCTACATAATTATAGAAAAGACAGCACTTTAATACGATATGTCGACCTCGAGTCTAAGGATAAAGACTATTTATATGGACAGGCTTATGCGCTTAACCATCTAGGCCGTATTTATAGAGATATTTCCTTATATCCTGCAGCATTAGATATGTTTCAAGATGCACTAGACGTTTCAATAAATGCCGGCAGTATAGAGTTCAGGGTTTACAGTCTAAACATGATTAGTGTTGTCTACAGAAGAACCGAAGCTATTAAATCCGCACTCGATTATAGTCAAGAAGCTTTAGAACTGGCCGAAACAGTATCTGAACCTACTACTGGTCTAAAGCGAAGTATTAATGTTTCACTTAATAGTATTGGTAATATTTATCAAATGCTAGAACAATATGATCTGGCAATTGAAAAATTCGAAAAATCAATGGTTCTTGAAAAAAAACTTGACAATAAACTAGGTCTTGCAATTAACCATCAAAATTTAGGAGAGTGCTATGAAGCTCAAGGAAAGTTAGAGCCTGCACTTCAAAACTTCAGAAAATCCCTTGTTTATAATGAAATTATCAATTCTGAAAAAGGAAAGATTATTTGTAATTACAGTATAGCACATGTTTATGTTCACAATGGTAAAATACATGAAGCGGTAAACCTTTTACAGACAAACCTCAATAAGGCTATAGCCTTAGGAGACCAAAAAATAGTTACTATTATTTACATTAATCTTGGCTGGGCCTTAATACGCCTGGGTGATTATGATACTGCAGAAATAAACTTAGAATCTGGTCTTGCCTTGGCCACAACCTACAGTCTCAATTCTGAAATCGCCGAAGCAAATAAGTTTCTATCAGAACTTTGGATTAAGCGTAATGATTATGAAAAAGGTATGGTCTACTTTAAAGAGTCTAGAAAATACGAAGAACGTATTACCAATTCTTTAAATCTGAGATACGTAAATGATATGATTTTACGGTATGAGTCTCAAATGAGAGCCAATCAGGTTCAAAGACTGTCTGAAGAAAATGAATCTGTACGCTTAAGGCTTAGAAAAAACAAGACTATCTTAATTGTTGTTGGTGTTTTTTTGGTACTACTTATTGGTATTCTGTATATACTCTATAGACAGAGCCAATTAAATGCCGAGAAAAAACTGTTGACCTTAGAACAGAGCATGCTTCGGAGTCAAATGAATCCTCATTTTTTATTTAATTCATTAAACTCAATTAAGTTATACATCATAAATAATGAGAAAAAGAATGCCGTTCACTATCTGAATAAATTTTCAAAACTAGTTCGCAAAATACTTGAAGCTTCTTCGCAAAGAGAAATTTCGTTAGCTGAGGAATTAGAAACTGTGTCTTTATACATGAATATTGAAAATATCAGATTCTCAGATGAAATAAACTTTAATATTCATGTAAAAGATGATATTGATACTCACAATATTAAAATACCATCACTTATTCTTCAACCCTTTTTAGAAAATGCCTTATGGCACGGTCTTTCATCAAAAGAAGGAGAAAAGAATATTGATTTAGAGATTAAAAAAGGTAAAAATGGATTTATAGAAATTATAATAACCGACAATGGGGTAGGCCGAGATGCGGCTCAAAAGATTAAAGACAGTAAAGTATTGAAACGAAAATCGGTAGGAATCGATATAACTAAAGAGCGATTGGCAAATTTTTCACGTGACTACGAGAACTATTTTCATGTAGAAATTATTGACAAATTCGACGATGATACCACCTCTATTGGCACACAAATAGTAATTTATATACCGACTATTTAAGATGGTCTTTTGCCACCTCTTCTAGCTCATTGTACCAAGGTTCCCCGAATTTTCGAATTAAAGCCTCTTTTACAAACTTATAAATTGGAACTTTTAATTCTTCACCCAACGCACAAGCCGGGTCACAAATTTGCCATTTATGATAATTTACAGCAGTTAATTCGGTATATTCTCGCACCCTGATTGGATATAGGTGACAAGAAACAGGTTTTTTCCATTTGATCTTACCTTGATTATAAGCCTCTTCAATACCGCACTTAGCAATTTTACGATCATCAAAAATAACATAAGCACATTCACTACCGTTAACCAATGGAGTCTCCCACTCACCATCATCTCCTTTTACAAATGCACCATTTTCCTCGATAACCTTTACACCTTCTGGACGTAAAAATGGCTTTACCTTAGCGTAGATATCAACCATAATTTCTGTTTCAGAATCCTCAACTGGTGCACCAGCTTCACCATCTACACAGCAACCACCCTTACAGGCGCTAAGATTACAAACAAAATCTTTCTCGATAATCTCTTCAGATACAATAGTTTTTCCTAATTGAAACATGGCCTAATTTAAAGGCCGCAAGATACATTTTTTAAAAAGTAATGGTCTTAGAATATTTCAAGAATAAACATCCAAGTCAATATTTATAAACGTAAATTTGCAAAAAATTTCATCATGGAGTTTCATTTTAATTTAAGAGAGATTGTTACAGCAAGCATGGTTCTCTTTGCTGTTATAGATATTTTAGGGAGCATTCCGATTATTATAGGACTTAGAAGTAAGGTCGGTCATATTCAATCTGAAAAAGCTTCTATTGTTGCAGCTATTATAATGGTAGCCTTTTTATTTCTTGGAGAGGAGATTTTAAACCTTATAGGTATTGACGTAAACTCATTTGCAGTAGCTGGTGCTTTCATTATATTTTTCTTAGCTATTGAAATGATTTTAGGTATAACCTTATATAAAGATGATGAACCCGAGAGTGCATCTATTGTTCCAATAGCTTTCCCTTTAATTGCCGGCGCAGGTACCTTAACCTCTTTACTTTCTTTAAGAGCAGAGTACTTCGTTGAAAATATTATAGTCGCCATTATTGTAAATATCATTTTTGTTTTTATAGTTCTTAAATCATCTGTTAAAATCGAAAGAATGTTGGGGTCGGGTGGCGTGAATGTTATTCGAAAAGTATTTGGAGTTATTCTAATGGCAATTGCAGTGAAATTGTTTGCAGCCAATATTAACCAACTTTTTTAGAAGAGAAGAAGGTTGTACTTTTATAAAAACTAGTTTATGAGCAAGACAATATCAATTATCTTCATCGCTATTGCAGTAGCTTTAATTGCCTATAATGTGACTATGGTCAATTTTGCTAATCCGTTCGAAAAGGATAGCACTATTGCGCTTATCGGCATTATGGCCTCTTTATGCGCTATAATATTACTTTTAGTTTTTGTAACCAGTAAAAGGATTCAGGATAAGATGAATAAGGATTAATTATTAGCCTTATTTAAGCTAGGTTCTTGTTGTTTTATTACCTTACTATCCAATTCTAATACTTTTTGAAGCATAGGGTCTTCATCGGCCTTAATCTTCGCATGAATATTAGTATTAAATAATTGCTCAGCAATACTTGCCTTTAAAAATCTTTTAATGCTTTGTTCGTGGTCATAGAAATTCATTCTCAAATTTCTATTTACAGAATATTCCACAAATCTTTCGAATAGTATATCATCAACCTTAAAGTCGTTCACATATTCTTCTTGAGAATACTGAGCATATCTTTCACGGTCTTCTTCTAAGTGTTCAAAAACAAAAAAGGATAGAAAGCCCAAGTTGTCCATACTCTCAACAGCCTCTTCCTCGTTACTACCTATCGGTACAAATACATCAGGAATAATACCACCACCACCATAGACAACCTTACCTTTCGGAGTTTTAAATTTTAAAGAATCTGCTACTTTGATGCTATCTACCGAAACCATCTCACCACTATGAAATCTATCTGTAAAGCGCTGATAATAATCTTTAGTTCCGTTCGCATACGTTTTTTGAATACTACGACCGGTAGGTGTATAATATCTAGATACGGTTAAGCGAACAGCAGAACCATCACCTAACGACATTTCACGTTGTACCAATCCTTTCCCAAATGAACGACGACCTACAATGGTTCCTATATCATTGTCTTGCAATGCACCTGCCACAATTTCACTCGCAGAAGCAGACCTTTCATTAATAAGCACATAGATAGGTTTATCTTCAAAACTACCTTCATCAGTGGCAAAGCTCTTATTAATCTTACCTTTCTTGTTCTTGGTAAATAAGATAAGCTTACCATCTTCTAGAAACTCATCGGCCATTTCTTCTGCCATACCTAAGTAACCACCTGGGTTATCGCGTAAATCAAGAACTAATTTTTTAGCACCTCTTTTTTGCAAATCAATCAATGAATTTTTAAATTCCTTATATGTCGATTCGGCAAAACGATTTACCTTGATATAACCAATGTCCTTAGTAAGCATATAAAAAGCTTCAACGCTTTTTAATGGTACTACACCTCGTTTTACCTTAACATTAAACGTTTTGTTTTCGGCCTTTCTAAACACTTTAAGGTTTACTGTTGTACCTTCTTTACCTTTCAACTTTTCAACAATAACCTCACTCGGAAAATCTTTACCGAACAACGTATCATTATCTGCCATTAAAATACGATCGCCGGGTAAAATTCCTTTTAAGAAACTTGGCCCATCTTTCACCGTTTTAATGACAGTGATCGTATCTTTATAAGCATAGAAATTTACTCCGATACCCACAAAATCGCCTTTCATATTTTCTGAAACACGGTCCATTTCCTTTTCTGAAATATAGACTGAATGTGGGTCTAGTTTTTCAAGAATACTATTTACAGTAACATCAACAATACTGTCTGTGTTTACATCATCAACATATTCATAATCTATGTAATCAATAAGTCTGTTGAGTTTATCTTTTTTAGAATTGGTTGAAAAAAGTCTTTCTGGTGAATCATTAAAATTAAGTTTTCCACCTATAAAAAACCCTATAGCGATAGCTGAGGCGATTATTAACGGTAATAGAAAACTATTTTTTTTATTCATCATTAGTTCAAACGTTAGATAGTAACATTTATTTCTGGCATATGTTCTAATTCAACTCCAGCTTTCTCCAAAAATTTTAATCCTGAGTCATCCTTATATCCCACCTGGTACACTACACGTTTAATGCCAGACTGATGAATTAACTTACTACATTCTCTACATGGAGATAATGTTATGTAAAGCGTAGCACCTTGACAAGATTGTGTAGAGCTCGCTACTTTAAGAATAGCATTGGCTTCAGCATGTAAAACATACCATTTGGTATAACCCTCATCATCTTCACAAAAATTCTCAAAACCGGAGGGTGTACCATTATACCCATCAGAAATAATCATCCTATTTTTTACAATAATAGCGCCAACCTGTTTTCTCTTACAAGAAGATAGCTTTCCCCACTCCTTTGCCATTCTTAAATAAGCCCTATCGTATTTTAATTGCTTCTCTTTCTTCATTCTAGTAGCTTTTCACAAGCTTATTTCACTAAGGTACCCGCTTTGTTATGCAAGGGCAATATCTTAGGCTATAATTTAACAACCTTAAAATGGAAAAGTTTGATATAATAATGGCAGTGTTATTAACATAATTAATATGCTACCTACGATAACAAATAAACTTTGTTTTACTTTAAACATTGTCTGAACCAAGTAGGCAAACATTAGAACCAACAAAACAATGACTACTTGTGAAATTTCTATACCAACGGCAAAACCAAATAGCGGCCCTATCTTATCATCTGAACCCATTATCATCATTTTAAAATAATTAGAGAACCCGAAGCCGTGTATTAACCCGAAAAATCCTGTTGCCAATGCATGAAACCAAATAGTTTTAGTTCCTTTTTGTACTTCCTTGTCTATTAAATTATAAATGGCTGTACATAAAATGGTAACCGGAATCAAAAACTCTATCCAACTTGCTTCAATAACCACTGTTTCATAAACTGATAAAACTAAGGCCAAACAATGCGTGAATGTGAATACCGTTGCCAAAAGCAACACATTCTTCCAACTTTTAAATGTAAATGGTAATACTAATGCAGATAAAAATAAAATATGATCATATGCATTTATATCCAACACATGCTGTAAACCCAATTGTATATAAAACCAAAATTCTTGCATTATATGAATTGTTAAATATTTCTAATTAATTTATACCACGTTCTTTTTGAATAGTCTCATATGCTGCCTGAACCTGTTTAAATTTCTCTTCCGCCCCTCTTTTTATAGCTTCATCTTTAGTATTCACACGATCTGGATGATATTTCTTAGCCATTTCCCTATAGGCCTTTTTAACTTCCATATCTGTAGCTGATTTTTCAACATCCAATATTTTATAAGAGTTATTGGCTGATTTAACGAACATTGCTTTAATGCTATCAAACTCATTTAACGACACTCTTAAGTAGCCAGCAATTTCTCTGATTTTTTGAATTTCTGGATTACTAATACTACCATCTGCTTGAGCGATACCAAATAAAAAGTGCAGTAATTGTAATCTCACTTCATATCGAGTTCGTTGTGCTAAAAAAGTACCAACGCGTTGCGCTGATATTTCCCCTTTTTTATTGATTTCATTGAAACTTCTAAAAATAGCATTCGCCTTGTCTTTACCATATGTACTTACAAAATACTGGCGCACATAATCCATTTCAGACTGACTTACTTGTCCGTCTGCTTTTATAACTATAGAGCATAGTGAAAGTAAATTCAGTTCAAAATCTGCAGGTGATACATTAGGTCTTGTATAATCTTGAAACACTGAACGTGCATTACCTTTATTATTGCCAAAAAATCCATCTATGATACTCCCTGCGAAAAATCCTAACACTGCTCCAGACAATCCTCTCAAAAAAAAACCTACTAAGGCTCCCAACCATTTTATCATTTCGTATTCTCAATTTCGCCAAAGATAAAATATTACAAATAGAAAGTAAGGTCAATGAAAAGTTAAGGTGTGAAGTACCTCTACGACTAATTGGTTATCTTTGTAAAAGATTAATTTAAATATAAGAATATGTACCCTGCAGAATTAGTAAAACCAATGAGAGATGATCTGGCTTCTGCCGGATTTGAAGAATTATATACAGCAGATGCAGTAGCAAATGCCATCAAAAAAGAAGGAACTACTTTGGTAGTAGTAAATTCTGTTTGTGGTTGTGCAGCAGCAAACGCAAGACCTGCGGCCAAAATGAGCTTGCAAAATGAGAAGAAGCCAGATTATGCAGTTACTGTATTTGCCGGCGTAGATAAAGAGGCTGTAGATGCGGCAAGAAACCTTATGGTTCCTTTTCCTCCATCATCTCCGTCCATGGCATTATTCAAAGATGGTGAGTTAGTTCATATGATAGAGCGTCACCATATTGAAGGTAGACCAGCTGAAATGATAGCTCAAAACTTGGCACAAGCTTACGACGAGTTTTGCTAAAGTTTATTTAGTATAAAATAATAGTCTTAAAAAAACCGCTCTAAACAGAGCGGTTTTTTATTTTTGTACCATGCAGAAGTTGATTTCCTATATTATAACACCTATATTTTTCTTGGCATTTGGCCTCTGCCTACTCATATTTCACCCTCTTCAATGGCTGGGTTTCAATTTATTTGGATATTCTGGACTAAAGCCAGTGGTTAGCAAGCTCAACTTTTGCTTAATGCGGTGTACTAACATTTTAGGAACCACCTACAGGTTTACCAACAATTATGATTTACCTACGAATAGACCTTTGATTATCGTAACCAATCATCAAAGCATGTACGACATATCTCCTTTAATTTGGTATATGCGAAAACACCACCCTAAATTTGTAAGTAAAAAAGAATTGGGAAAAGGTATACCAAGTGTCTCCTTTAATCTTGTGCATGGTGGTTCTGTATTAATTGATAGAAATGATGGTAAATCTGCCTTGATGGAAATTGGTAAACTAGGTAGTTATATAGAAAAACATAAAAGAAGTGCTGTTATTTTTCCTGAAGGAACAAGAAGTAGGGATGGCCATCCAAAACCCTTTAAACCTATGGGTCTAAAAATGCTCCTTAAAAAAGCCCCATCGGCACTAATAGTTCCTATAAGTATAAATAATTCTTGGAAATTGGTGCGATTCGGGCAATTTCCCATGGGTTTAGGTGCCAAAGTCAGTTTCGATGTACAGAAACCCATAGAGAACAAGGGAGATTTAGACCAACTAATCGCTCAAATAGAGTCTGAAGTAACTAAGGGTATAAATAGCTTTAAATGACCAATTCTGAGATTGTAGAAGAAACTATCACCTTTGTTAAAGAAACCTTGCAAAATGCAGAAGGGGGCCATGACTGGTTTCATATACAAAGGGTCTTCAATAACACCATCCTTATTTCTAAAGAAGAGGATGTCAATATCTTAGTGGTTAGTCTTGGTGCACTTCTTCATGACATTGCAGACGCAAAATTTAATGATGGTGATGAAGCACTTGGTCCTAAAATGGCTGAAAATTTTCTACTCTCTTTAGGTGTGCCTAAAACGACTATAAACCATGTCGTAAAAATTATAAAGTTCAGTTCTTTTAAAGCAGGATTGTCTGATGGTATAATTAAAAAGAAACCATTTACCTCTAAAGAATTGCAAGTGGTACAAGATGCAGACCGACTAGATGCTATTGGCGCCATAGGAATTGCACGTGCTTTTAATTATGGCGGATTCAAAAACCGAATGCTTTATGATCCAAACACCCCTCCAAATCTGGAAATGACAAAAGAGGAGTATAAAAAATCTACAGCACCTACGATAAATCATTTCTATGAAAAGTTACTGTTATTAAAAGATAAAATGAATACCGAAACCGGTAAGCGTCTGGCAGAAGAAAGACATCAATATATGATTGACTATTTAGAGCAGTTTTATCAAGAGTGGAACCCCTTAACATTTAAAAAAAGTAAGTAAAACTTTACTTTTCACGCTCAAGTAATTCTATTTAAATTCATAAAAAAGGGTATCAATAATAAAATATTGATACCCTTTTTAAACTTTTTTTCAACACTTATTCCTTCTGAGATAAGTCTCTCGTTAACCAACCTCTTCTACTTGCTGTAGCAATTGCATAAGGCGTAATCCAGAATAAACCGAAGGTATATAGTACACTGTATGAATATGCCCAGAAAGATTCTATAAGCGTATAACGTTTAGCGTAAAACAATACAGGAAAAGTTGATAAGACTAGTATACTTACAAATGTTGAACTTAAAAATAACAACGGATGAGTAAGAACAAATACTAGCATGAATAATACGAATGGGTAACATAGTACAATTCTAGAAAATTGACTAAAGAATAATAATCTTGTTCCTGCTTTTGGTCCTTTTCTAAAGTTTGTGAAAACGTATTTAGACATTTGTATATTCTCCCGAACATTACTTCTACCCCATCTAATAAACATCTTATATAATCCTTGATACTTCTCTGGCACATTTGTATAAGCATATGCATTTCTTTGGAACAAAACATGAAATCCTTGTTTCAAGATCATATTGGTCATCGCTCTATCTTCGCCTATATCTGAAGGTTGACCCATAAAGGTTTGATTAATCCACTGATCAAGACAAGCAAATACCGCTGTAGCTCTATATGCTGCTAATGCCCCAGGTGTGCACAAAACTGAATTCAAAGTACTTTCCGAAGAACGTACAAATTCAAAACTAAGAGCAAAACTTACATCTAACATCTTAGGTAAAAGGGCATCCTTATTATTTAGAACACGAATATTCCCTGCAACGGCACCACAATTCTCATCTACGATAAACGGACTTACCAAATTTCTCAACGTATCTTTATCAACTATTGAATCACTATCAACGGTAACAAAAATTTCACCTGTACCTTCATTAAATCCTCTGTATAGCGCATGACGTTTACCCATGTTCTTTGGTTGCTGACAAATAGAAACTCGATCACCTAATTCTTCCTTAGCCTCTAACATCCATTTCCAGGTGTCGTCTTTACTACCATCATCAATAGCCAATAATTGTACTTTATGTTCTGGATAATCACTTTCAGCTAAACTCTTCAAAGTAGCCCATACTTGCTTACCTTCATTATAAGCCGGTACAATTACGGTAACTGTTGGTAATTCTTCGTTCGACACTGATGGTATTGCTTTGTATTTTAAAAATCTTACAAAAGTGTAAATGAAAAAGCTCAATTTAAACACGAAAAAAGCGGCGGCCACAATCATAAAAATCAAGCCAATTAAAGTACTACGTCTCTCTAGATGTAGCTGGGTAAAATCATTTTGTAAAATATATGCCAAATAGGCTGAACCGAACATTAGCACAAATGTGCTCCCCATTACAAAAATACCCCATGCGTTGGCGTTTTCTATAAGGTGTTTGATTCTAGAGAAAAAAGATTTCTTCTCATTCTTGGTAGTATCCTTTTTTAAATTATTCATTTCGTTTTTGGTAGTGTTCTTGGTTTTCATAAATGGTTCTAATATTTATTACATTCCCTACAGATACGTTCATATATCTTCTTTGGATTTAATTTTAACAAAAGTTTTTAAAACTAATTTATACGTAGCTTCTTCTACCCCGGTAAAGTACAGGAAATAACATTCCAGCTTAGCCTTAGTACACTGGGTTATATTAAGATACAGTAATGGTTTTACCTTTAGATTTACTTATTTTTAGTTGAAACTGCATATAAACATTAACAGTTATGAAACACTTTTAATTTCGTAGTTGTACTTATTTTTATGATAGATGAAAAAACAATCGGATAATTTTGAAATAGAGTTTTTAGACCATGTGGCGATACGGGTAAAATCTATAGAAGTATCTGCAGATTGGTATGAAAGAGTATTAGGCCTTAAGAAGTACCAACTCCCTAAATGGGGAAAATACCCTATTTTCATGATGTCAAATACCTCGGGTGTAGCCCTTTTCCCTGCTGAATTAGCTGATGAAAAATTAGATAAAAACTCTAAAAACATAGGTATTGATCACTTTGCATTTAATGTAACCAATGAGAATTTCGAAATTGCAAAAAATCGATATCTAAGTTTAGGTCTCAATTTCACCATAAAAGATCATTATTACTATCATTCTATGTACACGAAAGATCCTGATGGTCACAATGTTGAGTTGACAACACTCATGGTCAATTCAAAAGACTTTTATAAATAATCTTAAACTACTTTCAGTATGAAATTCACACTTCTCTTTCTAGTATTTAGTATTTCCGTAGGTTATAGTCAAACCGACGAAGAATTAATCATATCGCTTCTCGAAAAAGAATCTGCTACTTGGCGTTCTGGTGATGTAAAAGGCCATGCAAACTGCTGGGCGATAAAACCATATAGTAGAATATTTGTATCTACTTCGGATGGAAATAGCATTGACGTACCACCAGCCATGATGATTAATCCTCCTGAAAACATGATGGGTAATGGCGGCACTTCAAAAAATTCAAATTACAAGATGAATATTAGTGAAAACAATGCTTGGGTAAGCCATGATGAAGAATCTACATCAAAAGAAGGCAGTACCAATTATACATACGAAATTCGTATACTAGAAAAAATTAAAGGTGAATGGAAGTTGGTAGGCCAGTCTATTCACCCTCGTAAAAGCGAATAGTTTAAAACAATCTCATTTGGCCATCTTTAAATGGTTCGTGTAATTGAGTATTAAGTTTAGGGAATTTTTTGTCTTTAAAATACAGATGTTTAGCTAAAGATACCATATCATGAATCTGGGTGGCAATTACACCCTCTCCTTTACTGCGAATACCAAATCGACTATCATTTAGATTACCGCCATGGCATTCTTGAATTTGATGTAAAACTTTATCAGCCTTATCTGGCAAGGTCTTTTTAATCCAATCGGTAAAAATTTCTCCTATTGCCCCATTTAAACGTACCATGGTAAAAGCCATTGATACTGCTCCATTCTCAGACACTGCCTTTGCTAAATTTAAAATTTCATGACTATTGATGCCGGGTATGATGGGAGCTAACATCGCATTTACAGGAATACCAGCTTCAGATAAAACACGTATAGCCTCTAATCGTTTTTTAATCGTGGTGGTTCGTGGTTCTAATATTCTTCTTGTTTTTTCTGATAGGGAAGTAACTGAAATATTCACTCCGATTAACCCGTGTTCATTCAATTTTTTAAGAATATCCAAATCCCTTAAAATTAAAGCGTTTTTGGTAATAATACCCACCGGATGTCTGTATTTTAAAAATACCTGCAAGCATTTTCTTGTTAATTGAAATTCTTGTTCTGCAGGTTGGTAACAATCTGTATTTCCTGATAAAACAATGGTACACGCCTTCCAACTTTTATTCTTTAACTTGGCTTCAAGGAGTTTTGGCGCATCATGCTTTATCAAAATTTTACGCTCAAAATCGAGACCTGCACTATAGCCCCAAAATTCATGGGCATTTCTGGCATAACAATAAATACAACCATGCTCACAACCTTGGTACATGTTCATGGAGTAGCTCATGCCTACATCTGGACTTGTAACCTTATTAACTATCGTTTTAGGAAATATAGGAATGTATTGAGTCTTGTTGCCGTCTGCAGATTCGCCTTCCAATCTACAAAACTCCAAAAAATCATCACGAGTTTCGTAACTATAGGTAGAGAACTTGTTAGTGTTATTCTGTTGGGCACCTCTACCTTTCAGAAAAGAATTAGAATTCATTTTTAGGATTTATTCCAAAATTATGGAAATAATCCTAATATTAGTCTTGTAATAAATTATTATCTAAATTCGATAAATGAAAATTTTACCTGTTTTAGTCCTTTTTTTCCTGAACTATTATTGCTTTAGCCAATTAGCCTCTCCAAGTCTATATGGGGAATACAGTGTATTTATTGATCCGGAATTTAACGGCAATATTTTTCATAAAATAACTTTTGGTTCAGAATTAACTTCTTTTAAATTTATTGCTCCTGAAGTTGATGTCTCTTACTATTATGGTATAAATTCACAAGAAAAACACTTCGCCGAACAAACTGGACCTTCTACATATGATGCCTATTTAAACGAACATTTTGAAGGATTCATTTGGGGGTTTTCACCAAAGCTTTTTTATGAAGAAGAAGGCACTCGTGTTGTTTTAATACCAAAGTATCACTTTGGAAAAATACATGCAAAAGGTAATTTTTTAGATTCTGACAATCTTGCACTAGAAAAAGAAGTTAAAACGAAAATGTATTATTGGTCTTTTGCTTTAGGCATTGAAGAATCTAAGTGGTCAGCTAATGCCACCTATGGTTTTTATCTTATTTATAATGGTCTGAATGCGGGTAAGTCTCTCAATCAACTAAATTTTAATGCACAGCAATTTTCAAAAGATAATTACAATACTAGAACAATAGGTCTTGGTATAAGAATCTCTTATGATTTCAAAACACGAAACCAGATTATTTAACAGTCACCTGAACTAATTGTTTTTTAGTCCCTCTTTTTGCGTAGAAAATTAATTCATTATTCACACGATCTATGCAAGGTTCAGAAACCATGAGCGGTAAACGCGCTTCGGTATCATCTATAACCTTACTATATTTCATGTGCCCTTGTTCATCTAAACGAATAAGAAACACATTTCTATTTCTACTCAAGCCTTGCTTGAACATGATACGATCATCACCTAATTGCTGAGGATTCTCTGAAGATGTACTTATAAAAAAATAGGTAATATCATCTTTTGTGTAAGCACTATATGAAGCATAGGCTCCATCACCTTGGGTAACTTCCGTTTTATTGATATTACGGGCCCATATCAAATCTCCAGTGGTACTTAATTTTGCGCTAATAATATCATTATGATGATATCTAGTGACCATAACACGACCACCGCTTGTATTAGACTGTACACTTGAACTTGTAAAATATTCTTCTGCATTAAAAAGAATGTTTCCATCGATGGTAACATCCATCCCTTTAAAAACTAAATCTTTTATGGCTTTATCATCTTCCCTTCCAAATTTATCTAACATAAATTGTTCTGAAAAAGGATTGAATTTATTGGTTTCCATTTCTAAAGTAATCGGATTCAATTTAAAGTACGAAATACCGTTGTAACGATTATCTTTTCTATCCGCATAAAAACCAATACAAAGCAATTCATTACCTTTAAATATTGGCTTCAAGGCTTCCGGAAACTTGTTTGGAGTATAGAAAGATTGAATGTTACGGCTGTCTTTCGATATACGAACCATTTCATATTGAAATTTACGTTCTGTTGCATTAAAACGTTTCTTTTTAAAGTACGCCTTGCCAACTAAATAAACGTTCTGTAAATCTTTCGAGAATACGATATTTTCAAAGGCATAGTTCTTTTCCTCAACCTCATCAGAGAAATCGTGCTCCATCAATTTTGTCAAGTTCGAATTAAACACATGAATGGTGTGCTGGTCTACCTTTCTTTTTTTGTAATGTGTAGTTATGGCGAACGCCGATTTTTCATCATTAAATAATACCGAGGTAGTAAACCCTGAAGAGAAATTTCTGTTATAAAAATTTCTATCCAAAGGCTGTTCCACAGGATCGGACTCAATAGACAGGATTGTTTCTTTTGTAAATTGAAATTGAGCAAACGGACTTCTGTGTACTTCGTATTGGTAACTCTTATTTCTATAGCTATACTCTAAAAACAAAAGATACACTTGCCCGTTACGCACGTAGGCATCTATAAAATTGGAGTCCTTTAGTTTATAATTATATTCAGAAACAAGCTCTAAATCTTTATTGTAATGTTCAATGAAATATCCTTTAGGCCGTAATATAATTCCCGTAAAATATGCTCTAACGACTACAGTACCTTCATTACCATCATCTGCAATGGCCAGCATATTCGAATATCTGTATTTATCGTTGAATTTTTCACCAATGGTATACGCAACAGGTTCTTCTTGCGCGAAAGCACTTAATGCACCAATAAAAAATAGAATTAAAAATATACCACGTTTCAACATAACCAGTTTGGTTTATGTCATGAACCCGGAAAATCTGCTTTTCTTTTCTCTAAAAAAGCGGTAGTACCTTCGGTAAAATCATCAGTTCCGAAACAGGCACCAAAAGCCTCAATTTCCTGTTCATAACCATTTACAGTATTCTTAAAACCAGCATTTACTGCTTTTATTGCATGAGATATAGCTACAGATGAGTTATTGGTAATCTTTGATATAATTTTATGGCACAATGGTAATAATTCTTCTTGAGTAGTTACATGATTCACTAACCCGTATGAATGCGCTTGTTCAGCAGTAATCATACCTGCGGTCATAATCATTTCCATCGCCCTACCCTTGCCGACTAATTGAGGCAAACGTTGCGTACCCCCATACCCTGGTATTAAACCAAGTGACACTTCTGGAAGTCCCATTTTGGCATTATCACTTGCCACTCTAAAATGACATGCCATTGCCAACTCTAAGCCACCGCCAAGAGCAAAACCATTTATTGCAGCAATTACAGGGGTAGATAAACTTTCAATAAAATCGAACAATTTCTTTTGCCCTTTTTCTGCCAATTTTTTTCCTTCCTTCACAGAGTAATCCGAAAATTCTGAAATATCTGCTCCAGCAACAAATGCTTTTTCACCACTACCGGTTAAGATTATGGCTTTTACCTTTTTATCCTTTTGTAATTCCTTAAAAGCATCTTGAAGTTCACCGATGGTTTCTTTGTTCAATGCATTTAACTTATTAGGACGGTTAATAGTTACTATCGCCGTTGATGTTTCTCTTTGAATAAGTATTGTTTTGAAAGACATATTCTTTGTTTTTAATCAATTAATTTTCTAATTCAATTTTCCTTTGGAAACTTTACACAGAACACCGTTCCCTTGCCCAATTGTGAGGTAAATTTAATAGTCCCTTTATAGGTTTCCACAATATTTTTAACCATACCTAAACCTAATCCCATACCACTAGATTTAGTGGTGAATTTAGGTTCAAATATCTTTTCTTCATTTTCTTTTTCGATACCAAAGCCATTATCCGCTACTGAAATTTTGACCATATCACCTTCAGAAGCTACTGAAACTAGAACTCTTGGCGATTTTACATCTGGCACAGCCTGTATTGCATTTTTAACCAAATTGGTAACAACCCGTATTAATTGTGTGCGATCTAATTTCGCAATAATTTCCTCTTCGTCCGCTATGAAGTGAATATAATCCTCATTGAAAATATCAATGGCCAACTTAACGATTTTTACCACATTTAGGGTCTCGTTCTGTTGGGCTGGCATTTCCGCAAAATTAGAAAACGCTGATGCGATACTACTCATCGTATCTATTTGTTGTATTAAGGTGTTAGAGTACTCTTTTACCTTCTCGTGAATATTAGGGTCGTTTGGATCAAACTTACGCTCAAAGCTCTGCACACTCAAACGCATAGGTGTTAATGGATTTTTAATCTCATGGGCAACTTGTTTTGCCATTTCGCGCCAAGCCTGTTCTCGTTCGCTTTTAGCCAATTTTACAGCACTATGGCCTAGCTCATCGATCATGCCGTTATAAGCGGAAATTAGCTTTTCTATTTCCTCTCCCGGACTTTCAATAAATATCTTTTCGTTCTGTTTGCTAAGCTCCGTTCGTTCCATCATATTAGAAATAGTTTCTAAAGAACGAGTGATATATTTAGAAATGAAAAATGCGAATAAAATAGCCATCAGAAGCATAAGTAAATACACCCCAGACAATCGCAATAAAAACTCTTTCAACTCATAATCATTAAAAGAATTATCTTCAAAATAAGGCAAGTTGAGAATGCCTATTGGTTTAAATTTTTGGTCAGCTATATAGGTGAACGATGCTTGGTATTTATCACCTGCTAAAGCATTTTCGCGTACATATCTTTTATCGGGGCTTATCTCTAATTTGTTTAATACCTCAGCATCTAAACACATAGAAATAGAATCGTTGGCGAACTTGGGTCTTGAACTTTTTATAAGTTGCCCGTCTAAACTATAAATATTAAAATTCATATTTTGAACAACGGCAATCTCATAAATCTCGTTTTTAAAAATAAGATCTAAATTTTCGGTCGTAACCGGATATGTAGTTTTTTGAATGGCGAGGTCGATACTTTGGCGTATTTGCTCCTCTTTGCGTTCCATTCTATCTTCATGGTAGTCTTTCGCTTGCTCACCGTACTGATATACCGTAACCCCTGCAATCAATACCGATGCAATCAGCACCAAAAATATCATGGATAAAAAAATACGGGACCGTAAAGATACTCTCGTTAACAAGATTCTATTATTTCCTCTAAAGTTAGCAAATATCGAACCAAAAAAAGTTCAAATATCAAGTTCAAACAAAAATTCAGAATTGGAGGTATCAATTTTAAAAAGAATAGAAAATTATGGTCGCTTAAAACATGTATTCTATGGAAGTTTGTAAAAAATAAGATTTTACCCGCTTTAATAAACTTCTTTTGTTTATACTCAGTTTACGACTATCATAAGCATCGACATAATTTCAGAAAGTGCTATTTACCTAGTTAACATTTTCACTTTAATCTTAGGAAATCATTACGTCATTATACTTCTCACCTTCCATGTACTATTGCGCTTTATCGGTGCTAATTATCCAAAATAACCGAAATTCAAGTAAGGTGTTTACTTGATATTCTATCTTGAAAATTTGGTTTGTCATTTGCTCTATAATTAAAGTCTTAAATAATCTGATATCTGTGTTTATATTTAAGCTGTTATATATAATTGAGATTTCTGAACCCCGCCATTTATTTGGGTACAACCAGTTTCAACAATTAAAATTGGTTGCGTTAGAACATTAGCTCTCTACCTGGAAGTAATAATCAAACATTATCTACCAGTCAGGTTAGTATGCGAAGGTTAGGTATATGCAGAGATTTTGCTCATTTGGGTATTAACTTATGTCGATATTAAAACATTCCAGTTCGTATTGTTGTTGGTTATCTTTATCGTTTAGAGCCACAATGGACATGCATGCTTAGTTCGAAGCTTATTTTGGGGTTCGATGGTACACATTTGATGCAACTCAAATATATTCAACAAGAGGATAAGTTGTTCTTGGTTTCGACCGTGATACTAAGGATGCTACCATTTTCAATCAATATGGTCCGCTAGTATACCCGACAGAACAACTTGTTAGAGCTGAACAGATTTTTTTTGATACGTAATAGTGATGAGAATAAAAACGCGATGTTCCTGAACTGAAGGTGAGTTTTAGTACTAAAAGTTCCAATAAATGGAAATTGGTTAAATTAAATCATATACTTCTTAAGAATGATTTTTAAACACAGTTCTTACCAAACTAAATTTTAATTTAAAAAAACAACTCTTCATACATATACTCAATAAGTAACATTGGTATATTTTTAAAATGTTTTTTTGGGTTTATGATGTAAATCTTTTTTAATAAATTATACCTGCAGGCTGAAAAAATTAATTTAACGATTTGTTTTTATGGACAATACTTTTCGAAAAAAATGTGAAATTTCAAATTAAATTATATTTATAAGTAATTTCTTACTTTCAATTACGTTTAAACTAAGTATATCCAAAAAGTCTGGCATGATGTCAAATTATTTTTTTAAGATTTTAACCTTTTTCATTCTTTTTCTTTCCCTTAGCACTTTACAATCACAACATAAAAAGCCTCTTACTTTTCATCAGATTAAAAATGGAATGTCACAGAGTACGAGTACTATTCTTTTTGAGGACAGTTTTGGTTTTATATGGATTGGAACCCGAAATGGTCTGAATAGATACGATGGAAAAGACTTTGAAATATTTAATAAAAGTTTAGATGGCAAAACAGGCCTTACTCATGACTATATAGTCTCGTTCTATGAGGATAATGAAAACTTATTAATTGGTACGAACCATGGCTTAAGTGTATATGACCGTAGTTTAAATCTTGTAATACCTTATACGTTCAAGAATGAGGCTAAGAAGATTGAATCCATAAGGTTTGAATCGATATGTAAAATAGATGGAATGCTATGGCTGGGTACGGAATCGCAAGGCCTGTATAGATACCAAGCAGAAACTGGAGATTTAAAACACTTCTTACCTCCTAGTGACCATATAAAAATTGAAAACCGGAGAATCAACAAAATTATTAAAATACTGCCTTTAGATGATGAACGTATTCTAGTTATTTCCACTTATAACATTTTTGTTATGACTAAGGATATGGAAATCCTGAGTGAGTTTAAGGAAACTGAGGAAATTAATACTGCAATACTATTAAATCAAAATAACTTTTTATTGGGCACCATTAACGGAGCATTAATTGAATTGAACGTAAGTGCTGCTTCAGACCTACTTTCCAAAAAAACAGTTGTAAGCCCTAACTATAGCATACGTTCTTTAGCAAAGAACAACAATAATGAATTGTGGATAGGCACGGAAAATAACGGGTTATATATCTATACCGAAACTTTAGACCGTATACGACACATAGAATATAGTGTAACTCGGCCAAATTCCATTTCGGGAAACTCTATTTGGGCACTTTTAAGTACCCGGAATGGAGTTATGTGGGTAGCTCCCTATAAAAGCGGACTTAATTTTTATGATCCGGAATTCTATAAATTCAAACACATTAATTCGGACCCATTTAATGCTCAATCCTTGAGCAATAAATTAGTAAATAGTTTTAGTGAAGATACTGAAGGGAATCTATGGATCGGAACCGATGGCGGCGGTTTAAATTATTGGAACAGGGCTTTAGATACGTTTGAACATTATACATTAAATGATAAAACTTTTAATAGTAACGTGGTACTTACATTACTGCGAACAAAAAAAGATGAGCTTTGGGCTGGTACATGGACGAATGGCATTACCATTTTCAATACAAAAAGTAAGAAATTTAAAGAATTGAACACTGAAAATTCGTTTTTAAAATCGAATATTATAATTGACCTCTTAAAGGATAAAAAAGGCAATATTTGGGTTGTTAATTATTTTGCAGGGGTACAAGTATTTAATCCACAAACAAATAGTCATGAAAATATTAGTCTTACATCCGAATTGGATGGTACAGAGGTTAATTTGTTACATAGAATATTTGAAGATAATAAAGGGCGTATTTGGATTGGTAGTCTAAATTCAGGATTATTTAAGTTGACGAAAAGTGATGGTATTTGGAAAAGTGTTCATTACCATAGTAAAAACTCATTAAGCAATGATTTTATCAATACGATTGCCCAGGATAGCGAGAATACTATTTGGGTAGGCACTCAAGGAGGTCTTAACAAATATATACCTGAAAGTGATTCCTTTCAAGCTATCACAAAATTAGATGGCCTTAAAAATGATGCCATTAAAGGAATTATAGATGATACGAACAAGCACTTATGGTTAAGTACAGAAGATGGTATTAGCAGGTATAATACTAGTACTGGAAAAACAATTGATTATGATGTAGGTGATGGTCTACAGTCTAAGGAATATATTGCAAATTCATTTTTGACCACCCGTAAAGGCGAGTATATATTTGGTGGTATAAACGGTTTTAACCTATTTACTGCCAGTGCAGTAGAAAAACAAAAAGATAAACTTACTTTGTTTATTTCAGGTCTTAAAATATTCAATAAACCGGTTTTACCCAATGACGATTTTGGGGTATTAGAAAAAGATATTAGTCAAGTAGATTCACTGACCTTTAACTATGATCAATCTGTAATCAACATTGATTTTAAGGCCCTTACCTTTCGACATCCAGAAAGTGTGAATTATGCTTTTTTTCTAGATGGTTTTGAAAAGGACTGGAATTATGTAGGGAACAATCCTAGTGGAACATATACGAATCTACATCCTGGAGAATATACGCTAAGGATTAAATCTACCAACTCTGACGGTGTTTGGGTCGATAACGAATTGGACCTTCATATTACCATTTCTCCTCCATATTGGCAAACTTGGTGGTTCCGTTCATTAATGTTAGCACTAATTTTCCTTGTCCTCTATATTGCCCATTATATTAAGGTAAGAACTATTAAAAAAAACCAACGAAGACTAGAGCTAAAAGTAGCGGAACGAACAAAAGAATTACAGTATCAAAAAAACAAACTTCTAGACGCTGCAAACAATTTAGAATCAAAAAATGAGGAAATTCAGCGATTTACATTTGCAGTTTCCCATGATTTAAAAGGCCCCTTAAACAATATTAGAGGAATTTCAAGTCTTATACCAATGGAAATGAAGTTGAAAGATTTTCCGAATATAGAGGAGTATTTGAGTTTGATAGATGTTTCATGTAATAATATGGACGAATTAATTGCGGACATCATCGAAATTGCACGATTAGGTAAAATCGAGAATAAAAATGAGTTATTGAAAACCAATGAAATATTGAATTTATCGAGAGACCTTATCAAGGGGAAACTTAGTATGGACAATATTGAACTTAATATAGCCGAACACCTACCCTATATATTTGGAGACCGTAAAAGAATAATCCAAATTTTTGGCAACTTCTTAGATAATGCTATCAAATATATGGGAGACCAACCAAACCCTATAATATCTGTGGAGTGCGAGGTTAATGGCGATACAAATAGTTTTTTAATCCGCGATAATGGATTAGGAATGGATGAGCGAGCCTTAAAAAAACTATTTACACCCTTTGAACGTTTTCACGCCAATGTAAAGGGAACCGGCTTGGGGCTTTATATGGTAAAACAAATCGCTGTTTCACATGGTGGGACCATAACTGCAGAATCAGAAGGCGAGGGAAAAGGAACAACTTTTAAACTTATTCTACCAAGGGCTGAAATTGCAGCACAAAAAGCTAAAATGACAATGAATTTTCAATTGTAACTATTTAAGCAAAAAATACTAACTTCATTTGGTAGTCAACATCGAATTCACCAATTCAATCACTATAGATTCAATTAAGTTCTAAAAACTAATAGGTTGAAGAAGAATTAATTCCTTATTTGAACCTATAACTCTTCTTTATTTCAATTCAATTCAATTCTTTGTTATCCTTTTTCATATCAAGTTTTATTGAAATCTCCAAAGCTTCACTAATCACTTCTTCAGGGTATTGGTTGATTTGTAATATTTTAATAGCGTTCCTGTTCTTTAGCTTCCCTGTCTTAAGTTTAAAATCGAAATCGACACTTTTCGAATCTATCAATTCACTAAAATGATATAATTCGTATGAATCTATTAACATATCCGTTAGTTCAGTATCATGCGTAGATACAAAGACTACATTATTATTTTGTGCTAAATAAGATAGTGTCGCTTTACCTCCGGCAATTCTCTCTATCGTATTTGTACCTTTAAAAATCTCATCGAGTAGAAAAAGGCTTGGTTTGCCATCCCTGCTTTTTTCAAGCATCTCTTTAATAGTTAGTACTTCTTCGAAATAATAACTTTTATCGTTCATTAAATCGTCACTTATCCGAATTGCAGAGTATATTCTAATAATTGGTAAATTAATTGCTTTTGCGAAGCAGGTATTAATTGTTAATCCCGTTATCAGATTTAAACCAATAGATCGAATAAAAGTTGTTTTTCCAGACATATTAGAACCTGTCAGAAGTACTGATTTATTTAAAACCGAAATATTATTGGTTACACAATTTTGAATTAAAGGATGGTATAGTTCCTCCGCAATAATCGTATTATCTTCTTCACTGATCTTGGGCATGCAAAACAATTCACTCCCTTTTCTTAAAGAAGCAATAGAAATTAACGAATCGACTTCTCCAATAAATGTGAATACGGCTTCAATTTCATTACGTTTTGTGTTAAGTCGTTTTAAGACTGCAAATAGCAGAATTGGTTCTAAAAGAAAGAGTGTTTTAATTAATTCAAAAGTACTCCAGAATATAACTGCTAAATCCCCTTGCAGTTTTCCTTCAAGTTGAAAGAACAACATCCTATTTCTTAGCTGATTTATTATCTTGATTGATCTATTTAAGTTGGGGTTAATTTTTTTGAATAACCCCTCTTTATGTAGGGAAGAAGCAATACGATTCAAACGCAACAACTGCGGAATTGATTGCAAGTATTTGAATAAATTTTTCTTATTCCAAAAATGAATTCCAAGATTAATTACAAAAACCCCTATTAGGGCGAAAATGATTTGAGGATTAAACGGTAATAATGCCAAAAGCAATATGCTAGTAAATGATAATAATCTGAAAATGAAAAAATATTTAGGCGGGCTTATATGTTCCTCTTGAAAAAGAGAGGACACATAGTAGGCTTTGAAGTCATTTAACTGTGTCAACTCTTTTTGGATTTTAACTCTAAAATCTTCATCCTGTGCAAGTCGCGAAATAATTTCTTCATTTCGTTCAATATTTATTCTATTTGAAGAAATAGTTCTAAGCCTATTATACAGAAATTGTTGGCCAATTCTTGAGTTTGTTCTATCAAGAAAACAGAACATTTCGTCAAAATCTAAATCATCACAGGTCTTATCTGATAAAATTTGAAATACTTCAAAATTATCCTTATCCCGGAAGTATTTCTCAATCATTTCAAAATCAAAAGGACCATCTTTAATTTCTCCAAATGCTATTTTTAATTTTTCCCTTTCTTTTTTACCTAGGTTGAACATCATTTTTATAAAAACTGAATAGGTTGCTAACTATAAGTATTATAACAAGTAGTTATGTTACAAAATTGGGTTTTATAGCTATTAAGTTATTGAGAATCACCTTCTTTATAGGGCTCCTAGGTTTGAAACCTGATTCCATTAAGCCTCCGGATTCCTATTCCGGATTCTTTTGTAAAGTTTAATGCCTAGCATTAATAGAATACCTACGACTATTATACCAACTACCCCAAAAATCCAATTAAAAGTTCCCTTTAAAATAACAAGAAATACTACTGAAAAGAGAATAAGCGTAGCACCTTCGTTCCAAATACGCATATAATTAGAGGTGTAGTTAATCTCATCCCGTTGAAATTTCTTGAAAATTTGATGGTTTTTTAAATGATAGAGAATTAATAATAATACGAAACCTAGTTTAACGTGCATCCAAGGCTGTGTAAGCCATGCTGGATACATAAATAGCAACCAGGCTGCAAAGAAAGTTGCAAGTACAGCAGAGGGCCATGTGATGATAAACCAAAGTCGTTTGGCCATCACTTTTAATTGTTTGGAAAGTATTTCTCGCTCCGGAGATGGTTTTTGATTGGCTTCAATATGATAAATAAATAACCTCGGGATATAAAAAAGCCCTGCAAACCACGTAATTACGAAGATGAGATGCAGGGACTTTATATAATTGTAATATTCGCTCATAATATGCTAAGTTCAAGCTCAAAGTTAGCAAAAGCGTAAAGATTCTATGTTATAATCTTAAAGCGCCAATACCAGCTTCCCACAATACTTTATTATATGCAGGAATAGCGGTATTGATAAATTGATTACCTCTTGATTTTAAGCCTGCCCATTCCGCATCTAATTCTAACTTGCGGTCTTTGCTCGACTTGTTCAATCTTGGTATTGTACTACTCGTTTGATTAATCATGAATATGTATTCTGCTGAAAATTTATTTGGAAAATTTTCCACATCATCATACGCCTGAGATTTACGTTGAATCATTTCTTCATCCCACGCTTTCATATCGGCAAGTAATTTTTCGCCTTCTTTTTTAACAGCAGGATCTGAAACCTCTTTCAACATCTCCTTCAAATTATCTTGAACTGCATGCAATTGATTAATCATGTTATGCATTTTAGTTAACTCTTGCTCCGCAACTGTCATAAAAGCATCATATTCATCATATTGACCAGGCTTCGTTTCATATGTAGGTACTTCTTTAATTGTACCTGTAGTTGATACTGATTGCCCATCTACCATTAATTTAAACGTGTAGGTATCTGGTGAAACCTTGTGCCCCCCAAATCCTGCTTCAATATAAACCCCAGGTATCCCTGGCATAATAGGGTATTTCATATCCCAAACAAATCTGTTTAGACCTTCTTCTTTACTCAGAACTGGTGCTGGTGGTGCACCACCACCATTATGGGGGGTATAGGTCGGGTCCTTTTCTGAAGTGATGGTCCGAATCAATTTTCCTTTAGCATCTAAAATCTCTAAGGTAATTGCCGTACTATCTTTTAGCTTCGGAAGTTCATAATATAACACTACTCCGTTTGCAGGGTTTATTCCTTCAAAAGCATCACTGCCGGTAAACTTATCTGAATTACCATTTAATGGGCTGCCCCAAGAACCATTATAGGCATCTTTAGGTTTCAATAGCTGAAGTCCTTTTTTCGAGGGTTGATATTGCCCTAAAGCAGCAACATCATCTAAAATCCAAAATGAACGACCAGAAGTCGCTACAACTAAATCACCTTTGTGAACCTTTAAATCTGTTATTGGAGTCTTTGGCAAATTCAATTGAAACGGTTCCCAAGATTTACCTCCATTCCAAGAAGCATAAATTCCCTTTTCAGTACCTGCATACAATAGGTCCTTTTTGAATTCATCTTCACGTACTACACGTGTAAAAGCCCCATAAGGTATTCCAGAATTTATCGCAGTCCAAGTTTTTCCATAGTCCGTTGTTTTATACAGTCCTGGTGTGTAGTCATTGAACTTATATCTTGTTGTAGCAACATAAGCCGTTGCTGGGTCGTGTGGAGATACCTCAATAGCATTAATCAAACATTCTTTTAATCCTTTCGGAGTAACGTTTTCCCATGATTCACCACCATTTTTAGTAAGATGAACTAAACCATCATCACTACCTGTCCAGATATGCCCTTTTTCATGTGGAGATTCTAAGATGTACGCAAGTGTTCCATAATTTTCAGCACCTACCGCTTCATTGGTATATGGCCCACCACCATTACCTTGTTTTGCATCTATATCACGAGTTAAATCTGGAGATATCTTATCCCAAGTTACTCCCATGTCTCTTGTTCTAAATACATATTGCGCACCGTGATAAAAAATCCCCAATTCATGTATAGAAGCTATAATTGGAGCATTCCAATTAAATAAGTATTTCATATTTCTAGCCTCTCTACCTAAATATTGAATAGGCGCTTGCATAATTTGGGTTGAAGCTTTAGATTCCATATCCATAATCTCAACAGTACCCAAATATTGACCTCCCATTACATATCTAGGATTATCAGGATCAAAAGCCAAAAACGCACTTTCACCACCTGCAGAATCTGTCCAATCTCTAGTAGTTATACTACTGCTACCTGTAGACATACTTGCAATTTTTACGGATGTATTATCCTGTTGGCCGCCATAAATATTATAAGGAAACAAATTATCTACGTTAATACGATAAAACTGAGCAGTTGGCATATTACTTTGGGTAGACCATGTTTTACCATAATCAAAAGATACAGATGCACCGCCGTCATCTGCTAAGACCATATTATTTGAATTGTTAGGGTTTATCCATAAATCATGCGTATCGCCATGAGCAACTTCTACATTTTCCCAAGTTTTACCTCCATCTTCAGAACGAAGTGCCGGTGCGCTTAACACGTACACAGTATCTTCATCGTTAGGGTCAACAAAAACTTCAATATAGTACCAGGCACGTTGCACCAAACGATTATCACCACTTATCATAGACCAAGATTCACCAGCATCATTCGAGACGAATAAACCTCCTTTATCGGCATCAGAATCACTTTCAATCAAAGCATATACTTTATTGGAGTTAGATGCACTTACGGCAATTGCCATTTTTCCTTTTTCCTCTGGAAGGCCTTTGTGTATTTTCTTCCAAGTATCTCCGCTATCGGTAGATTTATACAGTCCGCTGCCGACACCACCACTAACAACCATATTTGGCTTTCGTTGATGCTCCCACATAGCCGCATACATAATTTCAGGATAATTTGCATCCATAGAAAGCTCAGAGGCACCCGTTAAATTATTTACAAAAAGGGTATTCGTCCAAGTGTTACCTCCATCGATTGATTTGTAAACACCACGTTCAGGGTTACCTTCAAAAAGAGCTCCTTGTGCAGCGACATACACAATATCTGGATTTGTTGGATGAATGATTATTCGGGAAATATGTTGGGTTTTTTCAAGGCCCATTTTTTTCCATGTATGTCCAGCATCTGTAGATTTATAAACTCCGTCACCATACGAGGTCATAACACCCCTGGGTGCATGCTCACCCATACCCACATAGACTATATTCGGATTAGAAGCGGAAACAGAAACTGCCCCTACCGAACCTAATTCAAAAAAACCATCGGAAACATTTTCCCAACGTTGACCGGCAGATTCTGTTTTCCATAGTCCGCCACCCGTAGTCCCCATATAATACGTCATTGGATCTCCAATAACACCCATTGCAGTTACCGAACGCCCTCCTCTAAACGGACCAATATTTCGAAATTTTAAAGGTTGAAAATAATCATTTGCATTCTGGGCAAAAGTTATGGTGGTTACGAGTACCGCCATAAGAAAGAGTAGTTGTTTTTTCATTAATGGATTATTAGGTAGTTAGAGTGGTTATTCTTGTTGTAAAACGTAAAGAAAAATTGTATCGAGAACCATTTGGAACATAAAAAGTTTCTCGATACAAATTTTTTCATACTTAAAAAATTCAATCGAAATAACTATTTCAAGAAGTCACTTGATCAACATAAATTTTAAGTTCCTCAAGCTGCCTTTTTAAATCAGAAACTTCACCTTCCAACCAAACTATTTTTTCAATTGCCTCACCTAAATTATTCATACTTTACCTTTTAAAATTTATAAATCATTTATTTAAAATAAATACTAAATTCTTCTATTATTTACTGTCGTCGATAAATAAGTAATTCAATTCTAATGTATTGAAAGCCGCGTTAAATTCCAGTAGCTCTGAGGAAACTACATCATCGAAAATTTTAAGCTCCTTATTTATTTTAGCAGTCAACTCATTCTTTACGGCAATATCTTGCTCAGTAGGTGGGAAATCGTCAATAGACACTAGGCTATTTAAATGACCTAATTTGTTGGTCAATTTAATTGGGAAGTTCAATGGATCTTGACCACTTCTATTCTGAGTCTGATACAACGCCTTTTCTACCTCACCCAACTTATCTTTCATTGTCTTAGCCTTTTCTACTAGATCCTTAGTTCGTTCATCATCTTTATACTGTTCAGTAAACGCATTAAGTTGTTCGGTTACATTTCTAATCTTCTTTATAGATTGATGTGCTTTTTCAATGGTAGCATTTATATCGGTAATAAAATCGAATTGCTTTTGCATTTCGGCTACCGAGCTTTCTGCCCTTGGGTCTGGCAAAATGGTAAAAGTTTCAGAACTAGTACTGCCATTAACATTTAGATGAACTTTGTAATTACCCGGTACTGCTTTAGCACCGTCGAAATTGGCCCACCAAAAAATCATGCCTTCTAACTTCTCAGCTCCTTTACCACGGGTATCCCATACAAAAGTGTTACCGCCCTTTTTTACTTTTAACTTTTTATCTTTTTTCTTAGCAGACGAATTGTAGTTAGCCAAAGTATCGCCAGCCATGCTAGTGTACGTCAACTGAACCGTATCTTTTTCGGTATAATTCTTAAGTAGAAAATGTGTGATTACACCATTTTCTAAATTCTGTCCCGATGTTTTAGAAGGCTTTTTAGACGCTCTTCCTTTTGTACGGTATGAATCTCTTGGCTTAAAAAGAATTGTGCTTTGATTCTTCTTACTTTCATCTAATTGATGTAGCACTGTTAAATCATCAATAATCCATAAGCTACGCCCTTGTGTTGCAACGATCAAATTATCATCTTTAATAGCCAAATCAGTAATAGGGACTATTGGTAAATTCATCTGAAAAAGACTCCAACTTGTACCGTCATTAAAAGAAACATACATACCTGTTTCGGTACCTGCATATAATAATCCTTTCTTTTTAGGGTCTTCACGAACCACTCTGGTAAAATGTTCAGATGGTATACCATCGGTGATTTTCGTCCAGCTTTTACCGTAATCGGTTGTTTTGTACAAGTACGGCTGAAAATCGCCCAACTTATATCTTGTAGCAGCTACGTAGCAAGTACCTTCATCAAAATAAGAAGGCTCTATACTATTAATCATATTCCATTCAGGCATATTTGGTGGGGTCACATTATCCCATGTTGCGCCAGAATCTTTAGAGACATGAATTAATCCGTCATCACTTCCTACCCAAAGAAGACCTTCTTTCAACGGACTTTCATTCGCTGCGAAAATAGTACAGTAGTATTCTACACTGGTATTATCTTGAGTTATCGGACCTCCACTAGAACCTAATTTTGTAGGATCATTTCGAGTTAAATCGCCACTTAACACTTCCCAACTCTGACCTTCATTTTCAGTCACATGAACATAGTTAGAAAACGTATACAATTTCTTTGGATTATGTCTACTGAATAGGATAGGAAAATTCCACTGGAAACGATATTTCATGGATTCTGCACCAGCACCCATAGGGTTATCTGGCCATACATTTATACCTCTAACCGTACCTGTTTTATGATTTACTCGAGTTAAGAATCCGTCATAACTACCGCCATAAACGATGTCGTCGTTTTTAGGATCAACAGCTATCCAAGCTGATTCACCGCCTGCAGTTTCTTCCCAATTACCATTACCTATAGAATTTTCATCACTTCTATGATCTATACGCAATGTAGAGTTATCCTGTTGGGCAACATAAATTCTATACGGAAAAGAATTATCCGTAGTTACACGGTAAAACTGTGCCGTAGGCTGATTATTATAGGTACTCCATGTTTCACCACCATCATAAGAAATTTGAGCACCACCATCATCACCAATAATCATACGTTGCGAATCTTCTGGCGAAACCCATAAATCATGATGATCCCCGTGTGGAGCATTAAACGTATTGAATGTTTTACCACCATCGGTAGACTTGTGATAATTTACGTTCAGCACATAAACCACATCTTCATCTTGTGTATCGGCATATACTCTGGTATAATACCAAGCACGTTGTCTAATTTTACGTTCTTCATTAACAACAGACCAAGTTTTACCACCATCTTCTGAACGATATAAACCTCCCTTATCTTTATTTTCAACAATTGCCCAAACACGTTCAGAATTTTTAGGAGAAACAGCTACACCAATAATTCCCAGAGTATCTTTTGGAAATCCTTCGTTCTTAGAAATTTCTGTCCAAGTTTCACCGCTATCCATACTTTTCCATAATGCTGAACCGTCTCCACCACTAATTAAACTATAAGGTGTACGTTGTGCATGCCATGTAGAAGCATATAAAATTCTTGGGTTATTAGGATCGAAAGTTAAATCAACAGCACCCGCTTGCTCATTTACAAATAAAACCTGTTTCCAGTTTTTACCGCCATCGGTACTTTTATATACACCACGTTCTTTTGTTGGTTTATAGATATCTCCTAAAACAGCTGCATATACAGTATTATAATCTGTAGGGTGTACACGTAGTCGTGGCACATGTCTACTTTTTTCTAAACCTGCCGAAGCCCAGGTTTTACCTCCATCTTCAGTTTTCCAAACGCCATATCCTGAAGAAACATTTCCTCTTAAGGTTTTTTCACCACCGCCAACATAAATTACATTAGGATCACTTTTGGCAACCTCAACAGCACCGATACTTCCTCCGAAATATCCATCGGAAATATTATCCCATGTACGGCCACCATCAAGCGTTTTCCAGACACCACCACCCGCAGCACCAAAATAAAACAAATTTGGTTCGCCAGGCACACCGGTAACTGCGGCAGAACGACCACCCCGATACGGACCTATTGAACGATACTCTAAACTAGAGTATAATTCTTCGGGATATGTTGGTGAAATATTTTGTGATTTATTCCTTCTTTGAGATAGTAAGGATAATGGTAATAAAAATAATGCCAGCATAAAGATGCTAGCCTTGGTAAAAAGCGTTTTCATTCTTTTGAGTTTGGATTAGTCTTCCCTAAAATTAAACAAATTGTTGTTAAAATGTTGATTTTAAGATTTTATTGGCATTCATGTAGAAGCACATTTATCAAATTATGATTTACAAGGCTATTTCAATAATTATTTAATAATGAACATCACGGTATACCTTCCGCGCTTAATTCATGTTTATATAAATAATCTTATTAATTATTTGCCTCTAAAAGAGAGTTCATAATAATGTTAAAACGAACGGAATATTTAAAGTATTCCTATATTTAAGCGAACAAATTAACAATTATGAAATTTAGATCGCTATTATTTTCTTTATCCTTATTTCTCATTCTTTTAAACGGATTACTCATTCCATCTGTTCATGCTCAATCAGGTGCCTTTTTATACGGTGATCCATTGCCAGATGCACCAGAATTAAGTGCAAGAGGAGAATACAACGTAGGCGTACAAACCATTAACTTGGTAAATAATAATCAGGTAGATATTATAAATTCAAAAGATGGTAAAGACCCATTATATGACCGCCCCTTAACAATTGAAGTTTGGTACCCAGCATCTATTAGTGATAATACTAAAACCGTTGTTTATGACGAAGTAATGGGCACCGCAAATGACACCCTTAGACCATTAACACCTTTTACATTTAAGGGTAGAGCCTATAGAGATGCAACGCCCTCTACAGGTAGTAAATTCCCTTTAATAGTTGTATCGCATGGCTATGTGGGTTCTCGTTATTTAATGACCTATTTAACTGAAAATTTAGCATCAAAAGGTTATATCGTGGTAGCCATAGACCATACCGATTCTACTTTTAAAGATGCCAATGCATTTCAAAGCACTCTTTTAAACAGACCAAAAGATATTCGCTTTATCATAAACGAAATGGAAAAATTAGGAGCTCAAGGTTCAAAAAACAAATTAGAAGGTTTAGTCGATGCCAATAACACAGGCATAATCGGATATTCTATGGGAGGTTATGGAGTACTTAATGTTGGTGGAGCAGGTTATAGTGAAGCACTAGCCGAGTTCTTTACAGGAATGACCGGTGGTAGCACATCAATAGCAGTCAATACAGCTAATAACGAAGAGTACAAGAAACTAGCTGATGACAGAATAAAAGCTATTGTTGCTTTTGCCCCATGGGGAATGGAACGTGGAGTTTGGGATGGTGAAGGGTTAAAGGGATTAAAAACCCCGACATTCTTTGTTGCAGGTAACCAAGATGATATTTCCGGTTATGAAAAAGGAATAAAAGCTATATATGATGGAGCCGTTAATGCCGACAGATTTTTATTAACCTATATTAATGCACGTCACAACGTGGCACCAAATCCTCCACCAGCAGAAGCATTGGCTCCAGGATTACATATAGATGAATATTACAGGTACGCAGAACCATCTTGGGACCAGAGAAAATTAAATAATGTAAATCAACATTTTATAACTGCATTTCTTGGCCTACATCTTAAAAAACAGGAAAATGCTAAGTATTTAGAATTACAAGAAAATTCAAACGAAAAAGATTGGATAGGGTTTAAGCCAAGATCTTCCACCGGAATGGAATTACTGCACGCTAACCCAGCCAACTAATTTCTTTGTCTGAAATCTGAAGGCTGAATAGCTTTATCTTTTAGTAATTCAAAAGCTACTTACAGAAATAGTTTTGTGAGATTCGGTTTTGTTAGATTTTTTCAAGCAACCAACGTTCTATTAATCTCCTTACGCAAATAGTATCCAGTTACGATGGTTGCTAAAACATCGGCAATGGGAAATGAAATCCAAACCCCTAATTCACCTAGATAATTTGGCAAAATAAGAATTAAGGGGATAAAGAAAAATCCTTGCCTACATAACGTTAATAACAACGCAGGCACTGCCTTGCCAATTGCTTGAAAATAAGCTGCTCCTATAAGTTGTAAAGCAATAATCGGAGTTGCTGCGAATACCCAGCGCATGGCCGAAGGGGTGTTTTCAAGAACGAATTTATTCGTAGCAAGTTCTACAGCACTCATGCCTGGTTTGTTGCTAAGGAAAAATCCGGCGATTTCTTCTGGGAAAATCATCAATCCGGTAAAAACAATAGTGGCCAATAGTGCGGCATATTTTATTGCGGTGTAAATAGACTCTTTTACCCTATCATATTTTCCAGCTCCGTAATTGAATCCGGCAATAGGTAAAAATCCTTGAGTTACGCCAAAAACAGGAAATAAGGCAAACATCAGTATTCTACCAATAATAGCATAAACTGCCACCATTGCCTCTCCTCCAAGGTTAAAAAGAATGTTATTCATCAGAAGATAAATGACGCTTACAACCGCTTGTCTAGAAAGGGTTACAAAGCCTAAAGAGCTAATTTCTTTTAATATATTAAACCTAATTTTCAAATACTGCAGGTTCAGTTTAAGTTCAGAATGTTTGGAAAGAAAGAAATACAGAATATAACTGAAACATAAAAAATAGCTGATGGTGGTAGCCCATGCAGCACCCTCCATACCATAATCCAATACATTAATAAAAAGGTAATCCATCACTAAATTTCCTATGGATGGGATAATCATCGCAATCATGGCGAACTTGGGTTTCCCTTCTGCACGTATAACAGCGTTACCCATCATATTCAAAGCCAAAAGTGGTACACCATACAAAACGATTACGTAGTAGATTTTCGCCATTTCAAAAATGGAACCTTTACCGCCAAAAGCAGGAATAAGACTATCTACATAGGTGAGGCCCAAGACCACCATTATTATGGTGACTAAAAGTGTAAAGCTTATTTGGTTGCCAAACGTTTGTAAGGCCTTTTCTTTATTATTAGCCCCTAATGCACGTGATATAATGCTTGCGCCGCCAATACCAATCGACATACCCAAAGCACCTATGAAAAAAGAAATTGGTAATACTACGTTTATTGCCGCAATAGCAATGGAGCCAATCCAATTACCTACGAAAATTGAATCTACCAAAACATTAAGAGACATTACCAAAATGCCAACACTGGCAGGTAAAGCCTGTTTAACAAGCAAACTCGATATAGATTCTGAACCTAATTGCTCAGCGGATACATTTGCCATTAAAGTTTATTGTTTGGCATTTATATTCCTTGACAGGATATTATCTATACTCCAAAAACTTTGAAGTATTTTATATTTCTAGTGAATTAAGTACTTGGCGTGACAGCCAAAACCCCTGTAGTTTCCCATTCGTTCACCCATTTAGCCATCACCTTCACCCATGCTTCATTATCATTCATACAAGGTATGTGCTTATAGTTTTCACCGCCAGCTTCCATAAATTGATCTTTACCTTCCATAGCAATTTCTTCTAAAGTCTCTAGACAATCACTAACAAAAGCGGGAGTAATAACAGCTAAGCGTTTTTTACCTTCTTTGGCCAAACGTTCGAATTCAAAATCAGTATACGGTTTTAACCATGGGTCACCAGCTAAACGAGATTGAAAAGAAGAACTAACTTGTTCTTCAGGTAATCCTAAATACGCCTTAACCATTTCTGTAGTATCATAAACTTGATGTCTGTAACACGTATTATGTGCTACTGAGTTAATCTTACAACAACTACCATCTATTTTACAATGAAAACTTGTTGGGTCGCTTTTACGAATATGACGTTCAGGAATACCGTGATATGAAAACAATATGTGGTCATAATCGAAATCTTTTAATCCGTCTTTAATGCTTTCTGAAAGGGCTTGAATATAATCTGCATTTTTATAAAAAGCGGGTAATGTCGTTACTTCCATTTCAGGAAAATATTGTTGCTGTTCCTCTAAAACCTTTACCACCACTGTTTCAAAACTAGACATGGCATAATGTGGATATAAGGGAACTAATAGAACCTCATCAACTCCTTTATCCTTTAGTTCCTGCAACGCATTTTTAATAGTCATAGTGCCATAGCGCATACCTAGCGCAACCGGCATTTTTGTATGTTGTTGTACTTTATTAGCAAAACGTTCAGAAAGCACTATTAGCGGCGAACCTTCTTCCCACCAAATTTTAGCGTAGGCCTTAGCAGATTTTTTTGGTCTGGTTTGCAAAATAATCCCTTTTACAAGAAAAGCGCGTAACCATTTAGGGGCATCGATTACCCTTTCATCCATTAAAAATTCATCTAAATAAGGCTTTACATCTTTTGCGGTAGGACTTTCCGGTGAACCCAAATTGACCAATAATACTCCTTTCATAGCGTTTGATTTTCCAATTGCAAAAATAACACTTGTAATACTAGCTACATTTGCGAACTAAAAAAACTTTCAAATTAATGTATAAGTAAAGTTGATAGTGTTTAACCTTTCTCTTTTGGATATTTAATTGTCTAGATTTGTTACTAATTCACGAAAGCGAATTCCAAATGCAGAAACTAACACAAAACCCTATACTGCTAGCCTACATTGTTGGAGCAATATTAATTTTACTATTACTTCAATTAGTTACTGTTCAATTATTAAAACGATTAGGTAAGAATCCTAAATATTTACTTGATAAGGAGGATATTAAAAATATAGCAAAGCCCATATTTATAATTTTTATGGCCATTGCCATACGCATTAAACCATTTCATAGCCTTCTAGGATTTGAAGAAATCACCTACTTATTAAGTAAAATCAGCACCATCTCAATAATTTTTGCCTTTACTTGGCTGTTAATTATAGGGTTAAAAATTGCGAAACGAAAAATCATTAATAATTACGATGTAAATGCAATCGATAATTATAGGGCACGTAAGGTTTATACCCAATTCAATATTTTAGAGCGAATTATTATCGTTGTCATTATTATTATAGGGCTAAGTATTGCTCTTATGAGTTTTGAAAGTATACGAGAAATTGGAGTAAGTATATTTGCTTCTGCAGGTGTTGCGGGTATCATTGTAGGTCTATCGGCTCAAAAAATGATTGCCAGTATTTTGGCAGGTATACAAATTGCTATTGCTCAACCCATAAAAATTGACGATGTAGTCATTGTTGAAAGTGAATGGGGCAGAATCGAGGAAATCACACTGACTTACGTGGTTGTTAATATTTGGGATAAACGAAGATTGATTGTACCTACCCCTTATTTTATTGAAAAACCCTTTCAAAACTGGACGAAGAAATCGGCCGATCTTTTAGGAACCATATATTTATATACCGATTATAGGGTTTCTTTTGATGCTCTTAGAAAAGAACTAGAACGAATTTTAAAAACTACCGATCTATGGGATGGTTTAACCCAAAATATTCAAGTAACAGATTCCAAGCCCACATGTGTTGAAATAAGAGCAATGGTAAGCGCCAAAGATGCTTCTACTCTTTGGGATTTACGCGTTTTTGTTCGCGAAAAACTCATAACTTTTTTACAGGAAAATTATCCGGAGAGTATAGTGCGAACGAGAATATTATTAGAAAACAAGATAGAAGAAAGTGATAATTCATAATTTTATACAATGCGACAGTTTTTACTACTTCTAATATTACTTACAAACTCACAGTTGGGTTTCACACAACAAATCACCTGCTCCCCAAAAGACAAGGCAGCAGTTGAAGAAAAAATTAATACCATTGAAAGAATGCTACAGTCCAATTATGGAAATACATTGGTATCTGTTGGTAAAACCTTTGTGACAACTCCCTACGTAGCCAAAACTTTGGAAATTGGGGATACTGAAACTTTAGTGGTAAATCTGCAAGGATTAGATTGCACCACCTTTGTAGAAAACGTACTGGCATTCTCTATGCTTCTTAGGCAACAAGAATATTCTTTTGATGCCTTCATCAATAATCTTGAAATTATACGCTATAAAGATGGGGTTCTTGATGGGTATGCTTCACGCTTGCACTACTTCTCAGAATGGATTGCCAATAATGCAGAGAAAACACTTGTAAAAGATATAACTGGTGAAATCGGTGGTATAGAAATTACCAAGGATATTGACTTTATGAGCACCCATAGAAATTTATATCCATATTTAGCAGATGACCTGAATTTCGCGAAAATAAAAGATTCAGAAGACTATTTGAAAAATCAAATTATTTGTGTCTTGGCACAAAATAAAATTGCCGAAAACGAACACCTTATTCAATCGGGTGATATTATTGCATTAGCCACATCGATTAATGGTTTAGATGTTACCCATACCGGTATTGCCACTAGAGAAATAGATGGCAGAATTCATTTACTGCATGCTTCAACAGGTTCTATGGAAGTCGAAGTATCCAAATTACCCTTAGCCGATTACCTGAAAAATATTAAAAGCAATATAGGTATCATGGTGGCTAGACCTCTCTAACTTTTCTATTAACTCCCTGCCAACGCCATTAAATATTTTTTCGGAGTGGTATTGTATTTTTTCTTGAAAGCTGCTATAAAATGACTTGCAGTACTGTAACCAACCTTTAAACCTATTTCATTGACATTATACTGTCCTGTTTCCAATAAACTTTTTGCATAATCCATTTTATGGTCGAATAAAAAGCTGTAAACAGAATCTCCATAAATTTGCTTAAATCCTTCTTTTAAACGCTTTAGGCTTAGTCCGATTTCGCTCGCAAGCTCTGTCAACGTAGGGGGCTCAGCCATATTGGCAAGAATGATTTCTTTTGCCCTTTTTATTTTCTTCACATTCTCCTCGTCTGCTAAATAAGGACACTGCTCTATATCTGCATTCGGGCTCTTATTAAAATACAAGGCAATTAATTCGTAAATCTTGCCTTTTACATATAACGCCTTTATAGAAGGGTGTAAGTTGTAGTTTATAATCTGACTCAAAATAACCGCAATGGAAGGTGAAAATGGTTCCTGAGCATAATATTTTTTCTCTTTATTATCAGTACTCAAAAACGGAATATAATCAGCTTCTGCAGTAAAAAGGGAATGAAATTTTCGCAAGGTCATCACCACCGAAACCATAGAAGATTTTGGTTCCAATTTTAAATTAAGCGGAAGGTCTAATTGTGTATTATACAGCAGTAAAGAGTTCTCTTCTGTAACATTCAAACTATAACTACCTTGATTAAAAGAAAATGTACCACTACCCTTTAAACAAAAATAAAACTGGATAAATCGTTTATTAATCTCGCGAGAATAATTTACACTTCCATCTTCTTCATTCTGAAATTTAAGAACGTAAAATCCGTCTTCTATTAGAACTTCATCATATGACCTTTGAGCGTTATTTTTAACTTCCATCTTCTTAAGAATTATTTTATCTATTTAGAAAGCATCTAAATAGATAATTCATATTTAGCCGATAACCCTATAAAATTATGGCTATTTAACTGATAAATATCATTTTTCATCCAAAAATTCTGCAGACGACACTTATTGTACCGCAAGCGTTATTTTTATAAGATTGATGCCCATACTTTTGTATCCGCTTTATGAAAGACTACCATATTTCTAAACACAACTCTTTTTATACTATCGGCCTTAATTATAAAAAGGCTGATGCAGAAGCGCGTGGCAAATTCAGTTTAGACGAAGTAGCTGTAAAATCACTTCTGGCAGAAGCTAAGAATCAGGGGATTGACGGTCTCTTAGTTACATCGACCTGTAACCGTACCGAACTTCATGGTTTTGCCCAACACCCATTTCAACTTATCAAATTATTATGTGATCATTCTAATGGTACTGTTGAAGCTTTTCAAGAAGTAGCCTATGTTTATAAAAACAAGGAGGCTATCAATCACCTATTTCGTGTAGGTACTGGACTTGACAGTCAAATTCTTGGAGATTTTGAAATCATAAGTCAACTTAGACAAAGCTTCAAACGTTCTAAAGAACTCGGTCTTGCAAATCATTTTATAGAACGATTGTGTAATTGTATTATACAAGCCAGTAAGCGAATAAAAAATGAAACGGAAATTTCATCAGGAGCAACTTCTGTTGCTTTCGCTTCTGTTCAATACATCATGCGAAATGTTGAAAATGTTTCCGAGAAAAATATTTTATTATTCGGTACAGGGAAAATAGGTCGTAATACATGCGAGAATTTAATTAAGCATACTAAAAATCCGCATATTACCCTAATCAATAGAACTAAAGGAAAAGCTGAGCAAATAGCTGGGAAGTTTAACCTAATGGTAAAAGATTACGGTGACCTACAATCAGAAATTAGAAAATCTGATATATTGGTTGTAGCAACAGGAGCACAGAAACCTACTATAACAAAAGAATTAATATATACAAACAAGCCACTATTAATTTTAGACCTTTCGGTTCCTAAAAATGTGGACGCTTCTATTTCAGACCTAGAAAATGTTACTGTCATTCATTTAGATCATTTATCACAAATGACCGATGAAACATTAGAGCGTAGAAAACAATTTATTCCAGAAGCAGAAGCTATTAACCAGGAGGTAATGCACGATTTTAACCAGTGGTTAGAGACTAGAAAATTTGCCCCTGTTATTAAAGCATTGAAGAAGAAGTTAAAGACAATGAAAGACGAGGAACTTGACTATCAATCTAAGAAAACAGTCAATTTCAATGCCGATCAGGCCGATGTAATTACAAATCGCATCATTCAAAAAATAACTACACAATTTGCAAACCATCTTAAAGATGACACGGTAGATTCAAATTCAAGTTTAGAATTTATCCAAAAAGTATTTCAATTAGAATTGGACGAAAAATGAGTAAAGTAATACGATTAGGCACACGCGATAGCGAATTAGCGCTATGGCAGGCGAATACCGTTAAAAAACAACTTCAAGCTTTAGGACACACTGTTAAATTAGTTCCTGTAAAATCTACTGGAGACTTAATTCTAGACAAACCACTATATGAACTAGGCATTACAGGCGTATTTACAAAAACATTGGATGTTGCCATGATCAATGGCGATATAGATATTGCGGTACACTCCATGAAGGATGTACCTACTGCCTTACCACAAGGTATTGTAAAAGCCGCTGTATTAAAGCGAGGTAACTATATGGACATCATGGCGTTTAATGATAACGAGGAGTTTTTGGGCTCCCGTGACGCTGTTATTGCAACCGGTAGTTTACGAAGACAAGCACAATGGCTTAACAGATACCCAACACATACTATTGTTGATCTAAGGGGGAATATAAATAGCCGTTTAGAAAAATTATACAACAACGACTGGAACGGTGCTATTTTCGCTGCTGTCGGTTTAGAACGTATTGGATTAGAGCCTGAAAATACTATTGGTTTAACTTGGATGTTACCTGCTCCTGCTCAAGGTGCCATTATGGTAGTTGCAATGGAGGATGACGAAGAAGTTCGTGAGGCATGTGCCCAACTAAACCATGAAGAAACAGATACCTGTGTTACCTTAGAAAGAGAATTTCTTAGAGAATTGGAAGGTGGATGTAGCGCACCGATCGGAGCGTTATCATATATCAATAAAGAAAACATTGTAACCCTTAAAGGTGTCTTACTTAATGTTGATGGAACCAAAAAGCTAGAGGCTGAATTAACAGCACCTTTAGGCAAACATCAAAACTTAGGAATTGATTGTGCTAAAAGTATTTTAGCAAGAGGCGGCAAAAGACTTATGACCGAGTTGGCGAACGCTAACCTAGTAATAAATATCTTTTCTACTAAAAAGCTGACTCCGCCACAACAACTGCTTCTTAATATTTCAGTGAATGCCGATTCAGATGATTTTATAAAAATTAATCCGAACCGTATTTCGCCTATAATTCTTAAAAAGGCACATAAAAATGTTGTTTTTACTAGTAAAAATGCAGTAGAAGCGGTGTTAGCAAGTAGAAGTGCTGCTGAATTAGACTTTGAAAATATCTACTGTGTTGGTAGAAAAACACGTCGATTTATTAAAAACAAGTTTGGTAAAATTACGCACTTTGAAAACAACGCCAAAGATTTAGCGAACCACTTGGTAGAATTTATTGATGGTTCTGAGATCACCTATTTTCATGGCAATTTAAGTTTAGATGAATTACCAAGCATTTTAGAGGAAAACAATATTACGGTCAATGCAATTGAGGCGTATAGAACAAAACTATCTGGTAAATCTATTCCAGAAACAGTAAAAGGTATTATGTTTTATAGTCCGTCTAACGTTGAAAGTTACCTTAAAGAGAATTCAGCAGACAAAGTAGCTTACTGCATTGGTGAAACCACCGCAAAAGCAGCCAGAGAATACTTCAAAGTAGTTAAGGTTGCTAAAATACCCACAGTAGAAAGTGTTATTGAACTAGTGAACAAAGATTTTAAAGATTAGCCTTTGGCTGTGATATAATATAAAATTACCGACTTTACGAGTTTAGCTAATTAAAAAAGCTTCTCGCAAAGACAACAAAGAGAACCTATGAGTTTAAAAAACGATTTATTCTTAAAAGCCTTAAAAGGTGAAACGGTAGAAAGACCACCAGTATGGATGATGCGCCAGGCAGGTAGATATTTGCCAGAATTTATGGCAATCAAAGAGAAATATGATTTCTTTACCCGCTGTCAGACTCCAGAATTGGCATCAGAAATTACGGTACAACCAATTCGTAGATATGGTATGGATGCCGCTATTTTGTTCAGCGATATTTTGGTTATTCCACAAGCAATGAATATTCATGTGGAAATGAAACCGAATTTTGGTCCGTATTTACCAAACCCTATCCGTTCTCAAAAAGATTTAGATAGTGTTATAGTACCAGATGTTCATGAAACATTAGGTTATGTGATGGAGGCTATAAAAGCTACAAAGGAAAAATTGAATGATGAAGTTCCTTTAATTGGTTTTGCCGGTTCCCCTTGGACAATCTTATGTTACTGCGTACAAGGTCAAGGAAGCAAAACTTTTGATAAAGCCAAAGAATTATGCTTTACACAACCTTTGGTAGCACATGAGCTTTTACAGAAAATTACCGATACTACTATAGCGTATTTAAAAGCAAAAGTAGCTGCAGGTGTCAATGCTGTCCAAGTATTTGATTCTTGGGGTGGCATGTTATCACCTACCGATTATCAAGAGTTTTCATGGAAATATATACAACAAATCATCGATGCATTAAAAGACGAAACCCCGGTTATTGTTTTCGGTAAAGGATGTTGGTTTGCGCTAGGCGATATGGCAAAATCAGGTGCTGCTGCATTAGGTGTAGATTGGACTTGTTCTGCTAAAAATGCACGTTATTTAAGTGGTGGCAAAATAACCCTACAAGGTAACTTTGATCCTGCACGATTATTATCTCCTCCATCCGAAATTAAAAAGATGGTACACCAAATGATAAACGAATTTGGTAAGGATAGCTATATTGTTAATTTAGGTCATGGTATCTTACCTAACATTCCTGTAGAGAATGCTAAGGCATTTATTGATGCTGTTAAGGAATACAAGCAGGCTTAATAGTTTTGTTTTAAATTAAGGGAATATTTAAGGAGTAGACTAACTTATAGTATACGTATGAATTCTTTCCATTTGCCCCATTTCGAGATAAATCCTATTTCTGAAAGAGATGGTTGGCGCTTATGCGATTTTATATCATCAAATGCCGATTATATAAAAAGGTACTTTCCAAAGACCGTTGCTGCAAATCTAAATCCGACCTTATCTAACATTTTTGTTTTAGATAAGGTATCAGAATTTCTGTCTGGAAAAGAGTATTTATTCACGCTTAAAGAACCTGAGCACAGAAAAATTATAGGTTTGGTTTACCTTAAAGAATTAAAAAGGGCGACCAAAGAAGCAGAACTTGCTTACTGCATATCATATCCATATAAAAGCAAAGGTTTCGCGTCACTAGCTGTTAAAGCCATTTCTGAATGGGGACTTACAGATCAGCATTTAAAGCAACTTAGAATTATAGTTCACAAATCTAATATTGGTAGTATTAAGGTAGCAGAAAATTGTGGTTATATTTGGAAAGAAACCTTATTAAAAGAACATACTCCGCCTAATGAAGACCCGTTAGATATGGAACTTTACGTCTTAAAAAATGAAAGATAAATTTTACGCATATATAGAACAACTTCAAGATACTATAACCGCTAAATTAGAAGAGGTAGATGGTAAAGCCATTTTTAAAGAAGACATTTGGGTTCGCCCAGAAGGCGGTGGCGGCCGTACCCGTGTAATTGAAAATGGTGCTGTTTTTGAAAAAGGAGGCGTAAATATTTCTGGTGTACATGGAGAACTTCCAGATAGCATGAAAGCTTATTTTAAAGTTGAAGATGCTAATTTTTTCGCCTGCGGACTTAGTTTAGTGCTACATCCAAAAAACCCAATGGTTCCAACAGTTCATGCGAACTGGCGTTATTTTGAACTGTACGGAAAAAATGGTGAAATCGTAGATCAATGGTTTGGAGGTGGTCAAGATTTAACTCCGTATTACCTTTTTGATGAAGATGCCAAACATTTTCATGAGGTTTGTAAATCTGCTTGCGATAAACACAACGATACTTTTTACAACTCCTATAAAAAACGTTGCGATGAGTATTTTTGGAATACGCATAGAAATGAAGCACGTGGTATTGGAGGTTTATTTTTCGATTATTGCAAGGCTACAGAAACTACAGGTATACCAGACTGGTATAATTTTGTAACCGAAGTCGGCAATAGCTTTTTAAACAGTTATGTACCGATTGTTATAAAAAGAAAAGACCTTGAATACACTAAAGAACAAAGGGATTGGCAAGAAATTAGAAGAGGTAGATACGTAGAATTTAATTTAGTTCATGACAAAGGGACCTTATTCGGATTAAAGACAAACGGAAGAATAGAAAGTATTCTAATGAGCCTACCTCCACATGTACAATGGGTATATGACCATCAACCAGAAAAAGGAAGTGAAGAAGAAAAATTGTTAGATGTATTAATGCAACCTAAAGAATGGGTATAAAAATAGTACTATTTTTCAGCATGCTATGTATTTCCCAACTAGCCAATGCACAAGATTCAGCTTATAAAGAGGCCTTTCCTGATAAAATCACCTTTAGATTGTCCTTACAGTCCACTTCTAATAATTTCACGCTTAGAGATAAGATTACACGTGCTAAAACTGAGTTCATTCCTAATGATAAAAGTTATTTAGGACTATCTGTACTCTTTCGGTTTTTAGAGGTCGATTTTGGTTATGCACCTAATTTTTTGTCGGAGAATAAAGACAATGAAGATTCGAAATTGATTACGTTCAATATTAGAACCTTTTTTGGCCAATTTATGCAAACCGTAGATTTCTATAAGCAAAAGGGATTCTTCATCCGCACACAAGATTTAACATTGCCTATAGATGATTTAAAAACAATAAAGATTGGCGGCACATCAAGCTATATATTTAACCGAGACTTTTCTTTTCGGGCGATTGGATTTCAAAATGAATGGCAGAAAGAAAGTGCCGGTAGTTTTATTCCCGGTATTTCTTATTACTATACCAAGTTTAAACTAGAAGATCCTGTATTAGAAAACCAGCTAGAACATTCCTTCAAACTAGCAGTTGGCCCTGGGTACTATTACAATTGGGTTTTCGACGAAAATTTTCTCATTTCTGCAGGTGGTACTGGAGGTTTAGGTTTTAATTTATCAAAATCACATGGCGAAACTTCCTTGACAGGACTAGCACAATTAATTTTTAGAATGACCGGGGGATACAACTCAGAATCCTTCTTCAGTGGCGTTAATATCAATACACAATTATTAACTCATACTTCAGCAGACAATCTTATACTAGATGACTCCATTAGTTTTCTTGAATTCTATATAGGGTATCGCTTTGACGCACCCAAGAAATGGATTAATAAGGCCGATGAGATAAGTCGTAAATTCGGGATAGAATAATATCATCTATCCATGAAACAGAAAATATATCAAATAGACGCCTTTACTACCAAATTATACGGCGGAAATCCGGCAGCAGTTTGCATACTTGACAACTGGTTAGATACTGAATTGATGCAAACAATAGCGGCAGAAAATAACTTAGCTGAAACCGCTTTTGCAGTACATAAAAATGACCATTATGAACTTCGTTGGTTTACGCCAGAAATTGAAGTTGACCTATGTGGTCATGCTACCCTAGCAACAGCCTTTGTTATCTTTAACTATTACGGTTTTACAGAAAATACACTTCGGTTTTTTTCTCCTAGAAGTGGAGAGTTATTAGTTCAAAAGAATCACGCAGGACTTTTAACATTGGACTTCCCTACGGATGATTTAATTCCCGTATCAGAACAAATCAATATTTCAAAAGCGATAGGAAAACAACCAACAGAAACTTTTAAAGGTAAAACCGATTATCTACTCATTTATAATTCTCAAGAAGAAATTGAAGCTATACAACCAGATTTCTACCTATTAAACAAATTGGATTGTAGAGGAGTTATTGTTACGGCAAAAGGTAACGATGTAGATTTTGTATCTCGTTTTTTTGCACCACAATGTGGCATTCCAGAAGATCCAGTAACCGGATCAGCACATACTACACTTACACCATATTGGTCAGCGAAATTGAACAAGAAAATATTATCGGCAAAACAACTTTCTGAACGTGGTGGCGAATTAGAATGTGAATTTCACGGAGATAGAGTAAAAATATCTGGATATGGTGTTTGTTATTTGGTTGGCGAAATAGAGATATAAATTTTCTAATTAGTGTTATATCCAAGTAATCGCCTTTTTTGATACTTATATTGAACATGAAAACCTGTCCGTTACATGACAAATGCCATTTACGAACAGGTTTTTATTAACTAAATAGAAATCAATTACTCCTCTACTGACTCTAGATTATCATCAGAATTACGATCAATTAATTTATTGTAAGGGTCTATACCGGCTTTTAATGGTTTTTCATCTGTAACTATAGTAAAAGTATTGTCACCTGCAGAAAGCCACTTTATTTCAAAGTAAAACGGGTTCTTGATAGTAACACCATCGTCACCTGTAATGTCTTCTCCAAATAAACCGATATCAACAAGATTTTTTTTCTCGTCTACCAATTTTTCCTTACCAGTATCATCATAATAAATCTTCTTAGAGTTGACTGTGAATGTGGTTTCCCATTTGCTATTATCTAGCTTTTTGGTTTTAGCATCCATCACACGATTCTCATAAAGAACAATCTCTTTAAAACCATCATCAACCTTATATTTTAAAGAATCTGGAGTAACATTATAAATAGCTTTATACAAATCTTCGGAAGTAGCATATACTCCTTTTTCAAAATATTTGTATTCATTCAAGAATGTTTTAAGTCCCGCATTTATAACATCTTCACCAATGACATCTTGCAAATCATACATAATCATTGATCCTTTTTGGTACCAAATATGCTGAGCGGTCTCTACATCTATTAATGGTCTTTCAGGCTTAAAGCTGAATGATCTTCTAGATAGATAAGCATCTAATGAAGGTTTTAAAAACCCTTTAATACCGTTTTCACCATATTCTTGCTTTAATGTCATTAACGAAACATACTCTGCTAAGGTTTCTGAAATGATATTAGCTCCAGAAGTATTACTAGGTGTTACAATATGCCCCCACCATTGGTGTGCAATTTCATGGGATGTAGTACTAAAAGCATAGTTAAAATCTTCTTCATTAGAAAAATCAGCTACAAACCCGAAATCTTCTGAGTAAGGTATTGTTGTTGCAAAAGACTGTGCGTACACGGTATGAGCTGGAAACTCGATAATTCTAATTACAGAATAAGGATATTCATGAAAATTCTTAGAATTGTACGCTAAAGAAATTTTAACTCCTTTGACAAAAGATTCTAAATTCTTATCATGCTTAGGAGAGTGGTATATCTCAATAGTCACTTTCTTTCCACTAGGCGCCATCCAAACATCTTTTTTAACTTCATATTCCGCAGATACAAAATTGAAGAATTGAATAGATTTATTTTCCATTTTATAATTAAAATAGCTTCTGTCGTCATGATCCCACTTTTCAATCAAAACACCTGGAGCTACTGCTATTTGACCTTTAGATGTACTAATTGTAGTTTCAAAATCAACATAATTGCTATCCCCATTAATACCATTTGTTTTCAACCCCAAGCTATCGGTTCTAGGAGGATAAATAAAATCTAATTCTTCTAAACCGTATTTCTTTCGAACTCCGTTTTCTGTTAATTTTCTTTCGAAGTGAAAAGTTGGAAAAATACTACTATTAAAAAATGTGCCATTGTTTAAAATTGCAACTTCTCTATCCATTCCAAATCCGTGTGTACGAACTTGTGTTTCAATTACCAAATTGGCAGAATCTTTTGGCTGTAAAGAATTAGGTAATTTATAAATGAACAATTTATATAAAGAGTCACTCAAAAAAGGTTGAATCTCTTGATCATTATAAAGCACCTTTGTAATCTTACTATCATTAATTGGAAATTCCATTTCCATTAAAATAGTATCAATAGGCTGATTTGATGGGTTTACAACTTTAAAAACTCCTTTAGCATTAGCACCACGTGTTTTAGGAAAAATATCTATATCTGCCTTAATACTCAACACTTGTATATGAGGCTTATCTATATACTTTCCATAAGCTTTTTCTGCATCTGCCATCAGTTTCTCACTGTAATCTTCATCTTCTAAATGATTCAGAACTTTTAAATTATAAAAGCTATAAGCACCCACAGAAATAAATGCAAAGAAGAAAAACAAGGTATATGCAACTGTTTTACCTTTAAACCTACTCTTAGCTAACTTTAAACGTTCTTTTGCCGAAGAATAGAAACCTCTACTCCAGAATACACTACCAATAGCCGCCAATGTGCACGTAAAAAGAATCCAATATAAGTTCAACCAAAACTTACCAGTTAAGTAATGTCCGAATCCATTTAAGTCACTTATAAAATCAGGCGTTGTTTCTCCAAAACCTAAAAGTGGATTATTTGTTTTCAACACTAAACTTACCAACATTGGTATACCCGCATAAATTATAATTACAATAAAATGGCCTAAAAATTTATTGTTTACCAGCACATGAATAAAGAATGCCAATAACAATATAGCAACATACGACGGAAAAAGAGATGTGAAATTATAAGTCAGGTACATACCCAATTCATAATCAAAATACCCATTACCTGTTTGATACAAAATACCAACTAGTATATTGATTAAGGTTAGCAACACGGCAACACCAATAAGCGAAATGATCTTTGAAAGATATAGTGTAGTATTACTTACCGGTAGCGCATCATAAAATTCAAAAGTCTTATTACTTCGTGTACGATGCACTGCTTCACCAGAATAAATAATCAAAATAACTGTTGAAAGCATCGCTATACCACCAGTTATATAAGAAACCATAAATCTAGTAAGCGGCAAGGATGGTGTACCATTATACTGATTATTTTGATAGGTTATAAAACCTGCTACTATTATGCCAATAATAATCAATACAAGAAATACAGGTTCTTTAACTATAGATAAAAATTCTATTTTACTTAAAGACCATAAGCTTTGTCGCTCTGCCTTTTTACTGAATTCTTGAACAACACTAATTGTTTCTGAAGATGCTATTATATCATTATCTTCTTTTACATTCTTCTTTTTCTTGGAGGATAAAAACCCTTTATATGAAAATTTAAATAGTGTAAAGACAAATATTAATATACCTAAAGACAACCATAATAAACGATTTAGCATAAACTTACCTGTTAAAGCCAATTGGTTGGTATTTAACTCGTCTACAGACCAATATTTAGTTAAAAAGCTATAAGCAGATTGCCCAAAAGGATCAACAAAAATACTAAGCCATTGGGTATCTAAACTAGATAATAATTGCCTCGATAATATGGTTGCAATAAGTATTAAAATACCACCTAAATACAAAATTGACATTCTTTTAAAAAATGTCATCAGGCAGAAGAAAAGACTACCGATGAAAAAAGAATTAAAAACCAATAAGTATAAAAATGGAAAAAAGTAAGACCAAAAATTAAAATCAGTATAGGTACCATAGTCTGGCCTATCTAATAAAGCACCAAGTACAAAGCCAAACATAGCACCAAACATAGCTGCAATGTTCATTATTGTTACAATAGTAAAACTACCCCAAAAACGACCTAGTATATAGCTTTTCTCAGAAACAGGAAAAGTAAAATAGGTCTGTGCAGTTTTATGCTCTTCATCTCTATACACAGGTACACCCATAATAGCAGCATAAAAGAACAACGCTATAGTACTTAATCCACCAAGAACACTTACAATAGCACTAGGGCTATTGGTGAATTCTGCAGTAGCAGATTCTGCAAATACCCCAAGTAAGAAAGGTATTAGAAACATGATAATTATGTAGATATAAGTGACCGGTCGTCGAAGCCTATACTTTAGCTCAAATAAGAATATTTCTTTCATATTAAACAGTTTGAGGTTGGTTAATACTATAGAAATAGAAGTCTTCTAAATTATTGGCAACTTCTTCAAACCCTTCACCTGGCACGCCTTCTGCGTACACATTTACATATAGGTTGCCACTACGTAAATAAGTGGATAATACATTATATTCTGACTGGTATTTTTCAACTTCTTCCTTAGCAATGTTTTTACGGAATACTTTGTTATTTAATGTATTTGAGAGTTCTAACGGATGACCCTGCACCACTACACTACCCTCATTAAATACTGCCATATTTGTACAAAGATTAATAACATCGTCGACAATATGTGTTGATAATATTACTACGGCATCTTCACCAAGTTCACTTAATAAATTATGAAAACGGTTACGTTCTAATGGATCCAGACCTGCAGTTGGTTCATCTACAATTATTAATTTAGGATTACCGATCAAGGCCTGAGCTATACCAAATCGCTGTCTCATACCACCAGAATAATCACCAAGATTACGCTTACGGAATTTGTAGAGGTTTACCTTATTCAATAAATCTGCGACATATCCTTTTCGGTCAGTTTTACTTTGTATACCCTTAATTTTTGCAATATGGTTTAACATCATTTCTGCTGATACTTTTGGATAGACTCCAAAATCTTGAGGTAAGTAACCCAATAATTTTCTAACCTCATCTGGTTCTTCAAAAACATCAATGTCGTTGAATTTTATATGTCCGCTATCTGCTAATTGTAATGTAGCAATAGTTCTCATTAAGGTAGATTTACCTGCCCCATTTGGACCTAAAAGTCCAAACATGCCTTTACCTATTTCTAGATTAACATTGTTTAAGGCTTGTGTTCCGTTCGGATACGTTTTGTTTAAATTGGTTATTGAAAGCATAGTTTAATTGGTTTTCAAGGTTAGTATTGAGATGTCTAATACGTGTTTAAAATTATCAAAAAGTTACACCAGCGAATAAGAATTTTAATTATTTCATATAACTTCACTTACAAAATAGCGGTAATTATTCTTATTCAAATCGTCTAAGTCATTTAAATTTGAATTAGACAAATTTCACAGGCTTGTCTTTATTTATTGTAAAACAGATTAACGCATATACCAACTCATAAGAAATTAAATCGAAATTTCTATTTGGGGTAAACAACTCCAACGACCTATTTCTCCATTGATTTCTAATGGTTAAGGTTGTTGAAAGTACTAATGTTGGCTTTCCTTTACGTATTAATATTTCAAGTCCGAGTATAGTTTTCCACAAACCAGGTGGCGCTATAACATGTAAGTGCTCATATTTTATATGTTCTTGAAAACCTTCTAAAAACTTTTGTTGTTAGTTACGCCAGGTATATTTGAATTGTAAAATTTCACTGAATTTCTGCATCAAGAATCATTTAGCCGCTACCCCCATAAAAATAAGTAATAACGACTGTAGCTATTATTCAAATTCACCTATTTTTGTAGAAACTTCAAGATACATATGCTTTGATTAAGTAAAGTCTAGACTTTGCAGAGAAAAAGCAAGAAAGAGTTTGCATATAAATATTCGGATATGGCAAAAAAAGGCAAGGCTAAAAATACATTGAACAAAGCAAAGCATGCCAAGCTAATGGATAGAAAGAAGAACAAATTGAAAAAAGAAGCTGAGCTAAGAAAAGCACGGTTAAAAAACATTATCAGAAAAAGTAAAGAATCTGAATAAATATTGAAAAAAATAGAATTATGTACCCACTAATTAGAAATAGAAGACTTAGAAATTCAGAAGCTATTCGTAGTTTGGTAAGAGAAACTATCATTACCCCGAATGATTTTTTAGTCCCGCTTTTCGTAGTTGAAGGCAAAGGTATTAAAGAGGAAATCGCTTCAATGCCTAACTATTACCGTCTCAGTTTGGACAATTTAACTAAAGAAGTGAAAGAACTTTGGAAAATGGGTTTACGTTCTGTTTTACTTTTTGTAAAAGTGCCCGATAACCTAAAGGATAATCAAGGTTCAGAAGCTTTAAATGAAAACGGATTAATGCAGTTAGCTATTAAAACGGTTAAAAATGCTTGTCCAGAAATGTTAGTAATGACCGATGTTGCCCTAGACCCATATTCTTCTTACGGCCATGATGGTATAGTTTCAGACGGTCTTATTCTAAATGATGAAAGTGTTGAAGTTTTGACAGAGATGAGTGTTTCTCATGCCAAAGCTGGTGCCGATTTTGTTGCTCCTAGTGATATGATGGACGGTCGCATACTTAGTATTCGAGAAGCTTTAGAAGATGAAGGTTATTTAAATACCGGTATTATGGCGTACAGCGCCAAATATGCCAGTGCATTTTACGGTCCGTTTAGGGATGCTTTAGATTCTGCACCAGTAGATATAAAAAATGTGCCTAAGGATAAAAAAACATATCAAATGGATTTCGCGAACAGGTTTGAAGCTATTCGTGAAACACAACTGGATATTGAAGAAGGAGCAGATATTGTCATGGTAAAACCTGGACTTTGTTATTTAGATATTGTACGTGAAATTAAAAACGAAGTGGATGTTCCTGTTGCCGTTTATCAGGTTTCTGGTGAATACGCCATGGTAAAAGCAGCAGCAGAAAAGGGTTGGCTAGACCATGATGCTGTAGTAATGGAACAACTAACCGCCATTAAACGTGCGGGTGCAAATATAATTGCTAGTTACTTTGCTAAGGATGCTGTAAGGATTCTAGGATAATTTTTTACACCCTATAATGAATAAATTATTTTTTATACTATTTGGTTTATTAAGCTGGGTTCTTGTTGCGCAAGAAGAGAACACTGGTCAGTTATTACTTCCGGTTGGTTCTAGTTTACAAACATCATCATTAGCTGCTTTTGAGTTAGACTCCGTCCTCATTTATCAAAATGTAGATAGCATAATAACAAACGGTATAAAAAATAATGCATTTCCTGGAGTACAGGTTTTGATTGCCAAAAAGGGGAACATTATTTTTCATAATGCTTACGGTTTTCACACCTATGATAGTATACAGCCAGTTGCTCTAAATGATATTTACGACTTAGCATCGGTAACCAAAATATTAGGTCCGTTACCTGCAATAATGAAATTGGTAGATGAAGGTAGATTAGATGTAGACAAACCTTTTAGCTCTTATTGGAAACCTTGGAAAAGGCAAAAAGACAAGAGAAATATAACGCTTAGAGAAATTTTAGCACATCAGGCTGGCTTACAACCCTATATTGTTTTTCTTGGAGAAACTTTGAAAAATAACGGTCGGTTTAAAAAAAGATTTTTTCGTAAGAGGGCTAATAATAAATTTAGCAATGTAGCATTTGAAGGTATTTATGTTAAAAATAGATTCAACAGAAAAATGTACAGAATAATTAATCGTTCTGAAGTTTCAGAAGATAAAAAATACAAGTATTCAGGTTTAACATTTCTCATTTTTCCCGAATTGATTTCTCAGATTACAGGAATGCCCTATGCTGAATATATGGACCAAGAATTTTATAAACCACTTGGTATGAAAACTTTTGGATTTTTACCAAGTACTAAAGATTTCTCGAATAAGATTGTCCCAACTGAAGAGGATACTATATTTAGACATACCCTAACACAAGGTTGGGTACATGATGAAAATGCATCGTTATTAGGAGGCATTTCAGGCAATGCAGGTTTATTTGGTACTGCCGATGATTTAGCCATTATTATGCAAATGTTTATGCAAAACGGACTTTATGCCGGAAAACGATATATTTCAGAAAAGACGTTAAAAGAGTTTACCCATGTACAGTTTCCGGATAATGAAAATAGAAGAGGTTTAGGTTTCGATAAGCCATATTTGAATAATGATCAATTTACTTTGGCAGATGCTTACCCTGCACCAGAGGTAAGTGCAACTAGTTTTGGACACAGTGGTTTCACAGGAACATTTGTATGGGCAGATCCAGAAAATCAATTGGTTTTTATATTCCTCTCGAATAGAGTCTATCCTACTCGTGAAAATCGCAATATTTACGAACTTAATATTCGTTCATCCATCCAACAAATATTATATCAGGCATTTGATACGTCAAAACAGCACAAACCTTAGTTATTTTATTAATATCTTCGATTTATAAATCAACCCTATGGGCTTATTACTTTTTTACGCGTTTATTTCTATTTTCTTCTCATTTCTGTGTTCTATATTAGAAGCGGTATTATTGAGTATAACTCCAACTTTCATAAATGTAAAAAAGAAAGAAGGTCATGCTTATGCTAAAACCTTAGAGGCACTTAAAAAAGATGTAGATCAACCTTTAATTGCTATTTTAACCATAAATACTATTGCCCACACTGTTGGTGCAATTTTGGTAGGTGTACAAGCGAAGGTAGCTTACGCCGAACTATACGGTAGCGAAACTAAAACAATACTTGGTATAACGTTTTCTGAAGATTTAATGGTTGGGGTAGTTTCTACCATCATGACCATTCTTATACTTGTAGCTTCTGAAATAATACCAAAAACTATTGGAGCTACATACTGGAAACAACTAGCCAACTTTTCAACCAAAACCTTAAAAATTATGGTTTTAGGTTTGAAGTATACCGGTTTGTTGTGGTTATTACGCCTTTTTACCAAAATGGTCGGTGGCGGCAAACACCATGGTAGTGTTTTAAGCAGAGAAGATTTTCATGCTATGACCGATATGGCGCATGAAGAAGGTGTATTTGAAAAATCTGAATCTACCATCATTAAAAACTTATTAAAGTTCGATGAAGTTTTGGTAAAAGATATTATGACTCCTAGAGCTGTAATGAAAGTAGCTTCTGACGAAAAAACGATTGCAGATTTCTTCGCCGATAATCCCAAATTGCGATTTTCTAGAATTCCCGTTTATACTGAGAACATCGATAATATTACTGGTTTTGTTTTGAAGGATAATGTTCTTGAAGAAATGATCGATCAGAACGGAGAAATTCCGTTGAAAGATATTAAGCGCGAAATTCTAGTAACCCGTAGAAGTACTCCTATACCTACCCTATTCGAAATATTCATTGAAAAACGTGAAGCAATTGCATTGGTTGTAGATGAATATGGTTCTGTTAGTGGAATAGTAACTATGGAAGATGTCATAGAAACGCTACTAGGACTCGAAATAATGGACGAGAGCGACAATATTGCCGATTTGCAGAGTCTTGCTCGTAAAAATTGGGAAAAACGCGCTCAGGCAACCGGAGTGATCGAAAAGCCTACTTCGCCAGACGAATAAACTTCAAGAATACCATGGAAGAGGATATTGCTTTTATAAATACTCCCCTAGGCGTTGCCAAAATTATTGGTGATGCTGATGGTCTGTCCTCTATAACCGTTCTTAATTCTGATGAACCCCTTACCGATGTTATACCTGAATCTTTAGAAGATGCCGTTTATCAATTAAACGAATATTTTGAAGGGATAAGGACCAACTTCGTTCTAAAGCTGAACCCTGAAGGAACAAAATTTCAAAAGAAGGTTTGGGTAGCGTTGCAAAACATACCATACGGGAAATCTACATCTTATTTAGAACTTGCAAAATCTTTAGGAGATCCAAAGGCAATTAGAGCTGCCGCCTCGGCAAATGCTCGTAATCCGTTATGGATTGTTATACCTTGCCATAGGGTTATTGGTCTTGATGGTTCTTTAACAGGCTATGCAGGAGGCTTACACAGAAAACAGTGGTTATTGAACCATGAGAGTCCGTTTAAACAGCAAAGTTTGTTCTAAAACAGCTCGGTTTAACCGATCAAAAAACAAACCACCTAGTTTGTTTATTATCAAAAACACCTTCTAAACTTATTACTCTTTGCATTTTATCGATACAATTGCGATTGCCGTCGTTACTATCAACAATTAAAAACGCATTCTACAAGTAAAAAACCGACTACTTGGTCGGTTCTCTATTTTTAAGGAAATTTTCTTCTGAGTTCTATGAATAACCAAATACCTCCATAGATTTTATAGCGATTATGGTTTTCCGTAATGGAATGTGAGATGTTAATTGTAGGTTTATTCTTTAGTACAATATTAGTGAGCAGACAAAATAGATAATTACATATATTCCTAGATATTGGGGTATATATGTAATTGTACATATATACAATCGTTGGCAACAATTAAGACAAAAATGACGAAAATATACATTGATGATTCCGTTCACGAAAGAGGTAATTTTGTTGTTAGTGGAATAGTTGTAACCAAAGAAAATATTGAAAACCGAATTTCTGAAAGTCTAAAAAATAACGGATTCGACCCTGAAAATTATGAATTCAAAAGCGGGTTAAACTACAGAAAGCATCCTAAAATGTTGAATGTAAGAAATGATTTAAAAAATATCATTTCTTCAGTATGTAAAATTGGACTTGTTGTTTTACCAATTGAGGAAAGACCAAATATTGGAATAGAGACTTTTAAAGGTCTTAAGAAAATAATCAACTCAAACGAATTTGGAAAGAATATTGAAATTTATGTTGACCAAAATTATTTTAGAAACGTAAATGCAGGAAAAGAATATGCAAGGGAAATTGGGTTGAAAACCTATGAATTAAATTTAGAATTAGATTCAAAAAAATTTAAAGGAATTCAACTCGCTGATTTAGTTGCTCATTCTTGTTCTACAATGTTACTTGAGCAATTAAAAATTATTGACAAAAAAGTAAAAGCAGGCGATAATTCTGGTTACGAACCTGATTTAGATATAGAATTAGGTTTTGAATTATGGGCTGGAATTAGATATAATCTTCTTGGAGAAATTGATATGGAACGTTTTGAAACAGGAGATGGTTTTCCTATGAAAATGACAGAACCTTATGGACTTTATATTTCTGAATTTTGCGACAATGAACTAAAGGAAAATGTAAAAGAAAGATTTGGAGAAATTTATATGGGATGTATACATTAAATAACTGTTGCCAATAACTAAGCATTCGTGCGGTCGGTACGACCCAGCATGAATGTGGTGTTGAACTACACCGGTTGCTTGGTCTCATAGATTCCTATGGTGATTGATATGAATTAGGTGTGTAATCTAAAGTCGCTTCTGCTTTGGCAGCGGTGCAATTTTCGCATCCTTTTACACATTATAGGTAATTTTTGCGCTCCAGAGTCTTTAGTTGCTAGCAATAACCTTCTTTTTTGATAAAAACGTTCACTTTAGTCACTAGGTGTCCTGTACAGCCATTACGCTGTTTTAATTTTTGGTGTTCTATGTTGTTGTTTCAGTTTCTTGATCCAATGTTTGGGCGGTCCTCTGCTGTCGAACATAAACACCGTGACCAAAGTACCTACTTTGCACCTAGGGCATCTGCGGTGTAAAATAGGTCGTGATTCTTGTTTTTTGGGTGGCGCACCCATTTCTGCCAAAAGTAGCGGTAGTACTATTTTCTTTTTTGTACTGCTCAAAATACCATAGTGGCGTATGCGCACAAAACCCTTGGGCAGTATGTGCAAGGCAAAACGCCGTATAAATTCTGCATCGCTTAGACTAAGAGTTGTTTTAGCGCCCCCTTTTCTATAGTCCTTACCCGTAAAACCAACCCGACCATTAGCAAGGGATTGTATTCTGTGATTGCTAATGGCAATCTTATGGGTATACCTACCTAAGTATTCCAAAACATAGTTTGGACTTGCAAAAGGACGTTTGGCATACACTACCCAATCCTTGGCGAAGAGGGTATCGTAATAGGACTGCGGCTCATCAAGTTCAGTTCTCAGGTTGGCTATAAAACGAGCTCTAAACACCTTACTCATTGCCTTTACCGGGAACAGGTATTTCCCCTTGTTCTTGGCATATTTCCATTTTCCATTGGCACTAACACCACCTCCTGGTACAATACAATGCAAATGCGGATGGAGACTTAGGTTCTGACCCCAAGTATGTAGTATGGATACCATGCCCATAGTGGCCCCAAGGAACTTCGAGTTGCCTCCGAAATCTTGAACAACACCCCATGCGGTCTTGAACAAAATTGTATATACCGCTTTTGGTGCATATAGGCATAACCGGTTCAGCGTATCGGGCAAGGTAAACACTATATGAAAATAAGGCACGTTGAGCAGTTCCGCTTCTCTTGCCTGTATCCATTGTTCCCGTTGGTGGCCTTGACACTTAGGGCAATGCCGATTGCGACAACTATTATAGCTTAGATGCAGCTGCTTGCATTGAGTATTATTGCAACGGTCTATATGACCGCCAAGTGCTGCCGTTCTACATTTACGCAAGGCATGCAAGGTTCGTAATTGCCACGTATTGCTTGTATACTGTGCTAACAGTTCTTCATTACGCTCCAATACATCGGCCACTTGATATAAGGGCCGCTGCATTACTGCGAACTGTATAACTTCTCCAAGGGACTAAAAACAGCGCACTTGGCCTGTTGTGACACGTGCAGGTACACCATGGTGGTCTGGATGTCTACATGACCTAAAAGGTCTTTTAGACTCATAATATCCATTCCCATTTCCAATAAATGCGTAGCATAGGTATGGCGCAGGCTATGGGTAGTCACTTCTTTTAAGATGCCGCTATGTTGCCTAGCTTGTTTTACCACCCATTGTACGCCGTTGGGAGACAGGCCTACAGGCTTGCCGGATGTATCATTCCCATTGAAAAGCCATTGCTTGGGACGCTCTGCAGCAAGATAAATCCGTATGCCCCGAACCAGTAAACTACATAAGGGTACATAGCGGTCTTTACGACCTTTACCCTGGCGTATATGGAGTTGTAACCTATCCGTATCTACATCTTTAATATGTAGTCCGCGAAGCTCTGCATTGCGAAGACCGCAACCATAGAGCAGCGCCAATAGCAAGCGGTGCTTGTGTAACTTGGGGGTCTTTAACAGTAACTTTACTTCTTCCCTGCTCAGTACTACGGGGAGTTTCTTTGGCTGTTCTATGGAGGGCAATGCTACCCGATGCTCGGGCAGATCATAAACTCGATACAAATACCGAAGGCCATAAACGGTATGCTTAAAGAAGCTATCTGAGGGGGTTTTGTGCTGCTTTTTTTGGTAATGTAAATAGTCTAGAACCTGCTCACGGTCCAATTCCAAAGGACTACAGCCAAAATACAAAACCATATGTGAAAGACAACGAGCGTAATTGGTAAGTGTACTTTTACTCTTCCCCGACAATTCAACAGAGCGCTCCAACTTTTGATAATTGATAGAGAACCCAGGAACCATTTTACAGGCCCGTTCAATCAGAGTACTACTTTTTTTTCATAATTTAGACTTTAAGGATTGAATAATACTTAAAGGTAGTGAAGGGTATTTTCTTGAAGCTACCTTTAGGTTTAGTTCAA